>Ga0114919_10000421_pt1 | contig 32573 bp, 32 predicted proteins | sample BlataG_FD_88682 | JGI IMG/M metagenome (GOLD analysis project Ga0114919, IMG submission 88682) | Deep subsurface microbial communities from Black Sea to uncover new lineages of life (NeLLi) - Black_00105 metaG | ecosystem: Environmental > Aquatic > Marine > Oceanic > Sediment | place: Atlantic... | reverse complement strand
GGGGCGAGTTCCTGACACACTGCCGCTTGGGGCAGGGGCGCCCGCGGTGGAGGCGCGGGCCTCCTGATCCCTGCGGCGGACGCGCTCGAGAAGCGCGGGGTTGAGGCCCCGATGGAGGAGGAGGAGGAGGAGGAGGGCTGGAAGAGAAAGATAATGAGGAGGATGGTCTCTTTAGTTTCCCAGTGACACCATCAGAAGCAGCAGCAACTATAGCATCAGAGAGCACAAAGCCATTGTTTGGTAGCTGGGCATCATTTAGAAATGCTCTTAATAGTAGCAGTCCAGGTAGAAAGAGTGCGGATTGGGGAGATGATGGCACTTATGTAGGATATTCTAGGACAGGCCTGAAGTTTGCGGATAAAACTAGTCGTAGTGCTAGTCAGAGCTCCCTGCATCGTCCCAGCAGTACTCCAGATGGACAAGCTTTCCAACATTCAGATTGGGATTCTGAGAACTTTCACCGTAAATATGAAATACTAAATCTGAAAGTGGTCCATCCAAGAAATTCAACTGGATTTGAAGACAGTAGAGAGATTCCACTGACAATAGGTGATGTTATAGCTGGCAAGTATAAAGTGGTGGATTTACTGGGGCAGGCTGCATTCAGTAGAGCTGTACAAGCTATCGACGTTTCAACTGGTGCACTTGTATGTCTAAAAATTATAAAGAATAACAAAGACTACTTTGATCAGAGTCTCGATGAGGTCAAACTGCTGCAGTATATCAATGCTTGTGATCCTGGTGATGAGCATGGTGTACTCAGACTACACGATTTCTTCTACTACAGAGAGCACCTAATCCTGGTGTGTGAGCTGCTGAGAGCTAATTTATACGGATTTGGCCGCCATCTTAAAGAAAGTGGAGGAGAGCACTACTTCACTCCAGCCAGAATAAAACTAGTTTCTAAGCAGGTTCTAGGTTCTCTAGCATTCCTTCACTCTTTGAATCTCATCCATGCAGATCTGAAACCAGAGAACATTCTGATCAAATCATATTCCCGCTGTCAAGTGAAGATTATAGATCTAGGGTCATCATGTTTCCTCACTGATAGACTGAATGTATATGTACAAAGTAGATCTTATAGAGCCCCTGAAGTGATAATAGGCCTCCCATATGACCAGAGAATAGATGTATGGAGTCTGGGATGCATCCTGATGGAGTTGTATACAGGAAGGGTGTTGTTTCAGAATGATTCTCTACCTGCATTGTTGGCTAGAATGGAGAGTATATTGGGACATGTGCCTCAGTACATGTTGAGGAGGGGGAGGTTTACGTACAAGTATTATTGCAAAGATGGGAATATATATGATAGGAATGTAGAAACTGAGAGGTTGGAGTGGTTGAAGCCCAAGAAGACCAGTTTGGAGGCCAGGGCTGCGGCTGCTGCTGCTGCTGGTGGTGGTGTTGGGGTAGTGGATCAGGGGATGATTGAGTTTATTAGTTGTTTGTTGCAGATAGATCCTAATAAGAGGCCTACTGCTGAAGAGGCTTTACAGCATCCCTGGCTTCTGCATGATGATTGATGAGGGTACTGGTTGACATGTGTCCTCGTCGTCTCTTTACAAAATGATATGCTCTTTTTGCACAGTCTGACGCAATTCTTTAAAGTTCAACTTACTAATAGATCGTCATAGTCAGCGTCAGTTTAAATCCATCATAGATACACTACTGTAGTCCTCTCATCACTTTTGCATCTCTGTCAACTGGTAAATCATAATGATTGCTTCAAGGTACGCTCAATTGTTGATATTACCCACCCAGACGTGTTTTAAACTGTATCAATTATCTCCCTGCAGGTCTAGCTTTGTCTCCAATCGCCTCACACGGCCTTCAGCATGCATCAATCAGGTATGCTTTACATTTTCTTCTCGTGTTCACTTTATCCCCAAATTTCCTATAATTCGTGATCGTACCAACCTCTAACGTTCGTTTCTACCCCTCCATCACCGCTCTCCAGAGTGACGCTGGCAGCAGAGGCAGACGCTTGTCTTTGCACGTCACCGCCGCTCAAGTCTCCTCCAACGACTTCAAAACCGGTATGACCATCGAATTCGATGGCGCACCTTATAAAGTAGTCGAGTTCCTCCACGTCAAACCAGGCAAAGGTGCTGCCTTCGTCCGTTCCAAGCTCAAAAACTTCCTCACAGGCAACTCTGTTGACAAGACATGGCGTGCTGGTGAGTCGGTTGAGATTGCCAACATTGAAAAAAAGGAAGCTCAGTATACCTACTCCGATGGTGATGACTACGTGTTCATGGATATGTCGTCTTATGAAGAAGTCAGAGTAAAGGAAGATGATTGGTCCAAGTATCTAAAAGAAGGTATGGATGTTGGTGTATTGCTTTGGAATGATAAAGTTATTTCTGTAGACATTCCCAATGCTGTTGAATTAGAGGTGGTGGAGACAGATCCTGGAGTGAAGGGAAATACTGCTGGTAGTGGAGGTAGTAAACCTGCTAAATTAGAAACTGGGGCTGTGGTACAGGTGCCTTTGTTTATTCAGACTGGGGAGAAGATCAAGGTTGATACTCGCACTGACTCTTACCTGTCACGTGCACAAGGATAGACAGTTGGATAGATAGATGCAGTGGAACTATAGATTTGGTTAAATAATGACAACAACAATACACAGATGCAATGTTACATATACAATAAGCTAATTAATAAAGAGGAACCCCTTATCACATACGAACTACCACTATTTTAAAGCATTGCCACAATGGCAGATAGAGAGGCACTCCCAATCAACAGAGCCTTACTGCTAGCCTCTACATTAGGAACCTCCAGAGGAGAGTGAGTATCAGCCTGATTTCCAAACTTATAATGATCCCAATAAAAGTGGCGGAGACCAGCCAGATAATGGTATACAAGTGGGAATGTAATTGCTGCCTTGGTGGGGAAGACAAGGAGAGGGTAGGCAGCCTTGAATGCTGTAATGGTGGAGCTCAAGTCACCAGTTAGTGCCAGCCAACCGACTGCAGCAGAGCCTAGAGATAAGGCTACACCAGTGCCTCTGTTGGCAATGGAAGATATGGCCCCTACTGGCATTTTGTAGTGGAACTGTTTGCCATCAATCTCAAAGACATGTGGGGAGAGTGGTCTTTTAGAGGCCAAATTTAGGTGATTTTTGGGTGTCCCTAAAAATTCTGTATCTCCGTGATATGGGGAGTCTTTACCCCAGTATTCTGGGAGACTGCCATACTCTCTGTGATAATGGTAAGGAGGGAGGAAAAGAGGAAGGTGGTGAGTCTGTGTTGGGGTGTTGCTCTCTTGTGGGGTCGGTGATGATCGGAATATACTTGGCTCACCTTTGTTGCAGAAAGAAAGCTGCGCCCACGTCACTTCTAAGACAACTTCTTAGAGCTAAAGCCAAGCCCCTTTTGGATTGATAGCTTTGGAGGGCCATTTGACAAGGATGATTTATAAGGAAACTTGTTGGGTTGTGTGTGGCGTTCACCTTTACACCCCGAGTAGTAAAGGTATTATCGAGCAGTTAGTTCAGTCTTGAAAGAAACGATAGGTCTGTGTAAAGGAGGGGCGATGGAGAAAGAGTAAGGGAACGAAGCCCTTGGGGAGAGAGAGAGAGAGAGAGGTGTGAGTGGTGAACAACGATGAAGAGAGGAAGGTCCTTCCTTGATGTTGTGGTCATAGCTACCTAGATGGTTTCTTGAATGCACCCAACTTCAAACACAGCCATTGTTTCCGGCAGAGTTCTATGAATGAAGAAGGCTGGCAGCCTTTCCCTAGCCTCTTGCCGAGAGCTCTCTTGCCATCAAAGACTGAGGCTGGATCACTTCTGACCATGTTGGCTCCGACATTCATGATCTCACCCTTCCTCGTCACTCCCAATTTCAGCCCCATCAGTTCATTACGTTTAATCACTTCTAGAGTGATATCACGGAATAGTATAGCAAGTCCCCAAACATTTTACAGGCTGTTCAGTTCACCACTACATCTCTTTTCATCAATCGATAATTCCACTATCCCTGCAATCTTAAATCACCTAGTAAAATGCCACCTAAAAAGAAAGATGAAGGGCCAAAAGAACGCCCTCTCTTGGGCCGTTTCAAGTCCAACCTCAAGGTATGTGATCAAATTGCAGTGACGGCTCCATCTCAATTTGCACTCACTCACAGCCTCTCTGCTCCTCCAGGTCGGCATTGTCGGCTTGCCCAATGTTGGCAAGAGTACTCTCTTCAATACACTGACCTCCATGGGTATTCCAGCCGAGAATTTTCCATTTTGCACCATTGACCCAAACACCGCTCGTGTCAACATTCCAGATGAACGCTTCACTTGGTTGTGCAACACTTACAAACCAAAATCTGAAGTCCCAGCATTCTTAGATATTGTTGACATTGCCGGACTAGTCAAGGGTGCTGCCAATGGGGAAGGCCTTGGCAATGCATTCTTGTCCAATATTGCTGCTGTCGATGGCATCTTCCATGTCTGCCGCGCGTTTGACGATGCAGACGTCGTCCACGTTGAAGATCGTGTAGACCCAGTTGAGGATCTAGAAATTATCCACAGTGAGCTGAGAGCCAAGGACATGGAGAGATGCAAGAACTTCATCGAAGCCTTGCTTAAGAGCAACAGAAGCGGCACTATGAAGAAGGAACAAAAGGAAGAACTTGCAGCTGCAGAGAAGGTTCTGGCCTGGCTTGAAGAGGGCAAGGACATCAGATTTGGGGACTGGAGTGTCATAGAGATTGAATTCTTGAACAACCAACAATATATCACCGCCAAGCCAGTCATCTACCTTGTCAATCTCAGCGAAAAGGATTACATTCGTAAGAAGAACAAGTGGCTACCAAAGATATTCGAATGGATTCAAGCACATGGTGGGGATCCTCTTATTCCTTTCAGTGGTGCATTGGAGTTCAAGTTGCTAGATATGCCTGATGATGAGAAGGAGGCCTATTGCAAGGAAATAGGGGCCATATCTGCTCTTAATAAAATTATTGTAGCTGGATTCAAGGCAGTACATTTAATCTACTTCTTTACCGCTGGACAGGATGAGGTCAAGTGTTGGCAAATTAGAAAACTTAGTAAAGCTCCCCAAGCAGCAGGGGCTATTCACACGGATTTTGAAAGAGGGTTTATTTGTGCTGAAGTGATGCACTTTGATGAGCTCAAGGAGTTGGGAACTGAGGCAGCAGTGAAGGCAGCTGGTAAGTACAGACAAGAAGGGAAGAATTATGTAGTTCAGGATGGAGATATTATCTTCTTCAAATTCAATTTGGGTAGAGGAAAGTAAGTAGGAGGGAGGAGTAGTAGGAGTTGGGGTGATATTGGAGTGAGGTGAACTGAGTAGGGTTGTCGAGTCCGCCCTCGGGAGTCCAAAACATGTAAAAAACTGACCCTGCAAAGCAATATCAACAGATTTCAAGAGACCACGGACTATCTATGATACTAATTATAAGGTTATTGACGCATACCTTACTTATCCTCGCTACTCTCTCTCTCTCTCTCTCTTATTTTGCAGACAATGTCAACGGCCAGTCAACTCAATTCAAAGAAGATCTTTATCACTTGTCAAGGAACACGTGGTGACGTGCAGCCATACACCAACCTTGGATCTTATCTGGTTACTAAAGGCTGGAGTGTGACTATTGGAGCTCCAGGTGAATTTGAGCGTTTTGTCCTATCCCATCCCGGCCTCGACTTTGTCGACATTGGCATTGCTCCTACTATTCTATATGAAAAGGTTGTGCAAACAAAAGGCTTTGGAAAGCTGTGGAAGAGCTTACAAGACAGCAAACAATTATTCAACCCATCCAATGGAGCACCTTTTGCAGAGACGTGGTTCCGTGCAATACTCAACACTTGTCAAATGCTCAAACCAGATGTCCTCGTGCTTGTTTTTACCAACCTCTGTGGTGCAGCTGTTATCCCTGAGATGCTGGGCCTGAAGGACCAAATCAAGGTAATCCTCAGCTACCCAATGCCTATGGCTCCAACCAAAGAGTTCTGCGTCAGCATGGCTGGGAGTGGTTATTCTTATTGCTGGTCTGGTTTAAATAAAATTCAATGGAATATGAGTGAACGGTTCATTGCCCAAGCTATTCATTTGAAAGCAGCAAAGAAGATCATTCAAAATGTAGCCACAGAGAAGGGTCTTCCAATAGTGGATATTGACAAATCATTCAATGCTGGTACAGCTCCTGCTCTATTCTGTTTCTCACCTGCCATTCTCCCAAAACCAACTGACTGGCCTGATAATTACCACGTCATTGGTCAATTCACAAACCAGCCACCACCACCACAACAACAACAGCAGCAGCAAGGGGCTGTTCTCTCCTCTTTCTCATCTCTTCCTGAAAAGCTCCAATCCTATCTCGATGAATCCAAGGCTAATGGGTACCAAGTTGTCTATGCTGGATTTGGGTCACTAGGATTCTTCAGTCCCGAGCAAATTCAAAACTTGCTAGACTCCATCACATCAGCAATTACCAACTTGTCTACAAAGTACAAAATCAGAGCTGTTATCCAGACAGCTTTATCAAGTAGACCAGGTATGACTGCAGAATACAAAAAGAAGGATGGTGCTGTTGATGTTCCATATATGATGTTTTCAGAGACTGTTGATCACACGATATTATTCAAACAGGTAGACATGGTGTTGAGTCATGGTGGAGTGGGTACACTGCAAGCTGCTCTGCGTCAAGGAACTCCATGCGCTAGTATATGTTGCCTGCCTACTGCTGATCAGAGCTTTTGGGCTGATTTGTTGGAAAGAAGGGAGCTGGGTCCTCCTTGGGTGTGGATTGATGACGTGAAGGGGAAAGTGGTGGAAGGTATGATTAAGAATGTGTTGGATAATTATGAGAAGTATAAAGGTAATGCAGAGAGGATGCGTATTGATATGGCAAAGGAGAATGGAGTGGAAGAGGCAAGAGTAATACTTGACAAGTTGGTGGTGGGTTGAGAAGGAGGGGGGCGATGAGGAGTGATCGAGGATGTGTTGCATTGGGTCGTTTTGTTCGAGACATGGCATATGAATTACTGTAAGACATGATACGCTGAATTAGACAAAATTGAGTGAGAAACGCGGCATCTTAACCAAAGTGATGCGATGCCGTAATCATCAGATTAATGTCCTTCTTGCACTGCCAGAAGCATGTCAGATGCCTGAAAGGCAAAAATTGCCGTCAGGCAGAATCGAACTGCCGACCTTTCCGTGGCTTTAGTTGGTTATTTTTTAGGAGGAATTACCCCCATCAAGGTTTGAACCTTGCACTGTTTTTCATATGAGCGGAATGTCATAACCGACTAGACCATGACGGCAGGATTTGGCTCAAAATTGGATTTTCTAGTAACTATAAAGCCGAAATATAGACTTGAATGTACCACTGCCACCCAAACAACATGACTGATCCCTTTTTGTTGGCTATTTAACATGATTATTAGTCATTAAGATGCACAAGTATCTATTCTACATTTCTAGTTACCAATTTCTTGGTTGAGATAGGATTCAAACTCTCGTCAAGATGGTAATAGCCCAAAACTGCTCTTTGGTGGCACAAAGACAGGTGTCAGGGGCGGGCGGTAGAATTGGCCATTCAACCAGCTATTGAATGGTGAACATTCTTCGAAAACTACACTTTCACCCCTTCCAAGAGCTCTTTTGCTTCTTCCAGCAATAATTCATCTCCTTGTGGCATGGCATAATAGTCTTCAATGCCACGTCCAACGTATGGCTGGTGCATAACCACTATTATTATTATCATTTTACAATTTCCACAGCAAAATTCCACCCAATCAATTACCCACCCCCCCCCCCCCACCACCCCACCCCCCCCCCACACCCCCCCCCCCCCCCCCCCCCCCCCCAACACACATATGCAAATGCACACATCATTCCATCTTTTCTCCTACTCTTTGCACATGACTCTTTAACTTCACCATTGGAGCCAACAACAGCAACGCCATTGCACAAGAGAATAACAAAGTAGCAAAATACCATCCCCAACCCCAATCTCTCACAATAATAGACAGAGGAATACCAGCATTAGCAGCACCCAAGTACGCCACCCACCCCAAGAATCCTTCAGATGCCCCCACAGATGCAGGTCCCACCAGCTCTGCTCCACACAGCCCGATCAACATCTGAGGTCCATATAGGAAGAATCCAATCATAAACACTGTAACCCACTGCAACCAGCCCATACTAGCAGGAGTAGCAGCAAATGCCAAGAGAGAAAATGCCACACCAATAGTATAACAAAAAACCACCCTCACTCTCTGCCCCACATGTCCCTTTCTATTACCAGCCCTAGCAATCATTGCATCACTCAGTCTACCTGCAATCAAACTACCAAATAAACCACCTAGTTCCAGGCCAGATACTCTCAGTGCAGCAGATCCAGCATCAGCGACTCCTTTAACCTTGATGAGGTAGAATACAAACCATGATGTCACTCCTTGCCTCACTATATATATGAAGAAGTAGGTGAGTGCCATTCCCCAGATAAATGGATTAGTCAGGACATTATCTACCAACATCTTTATGAGTGATGGTTTCGTCTCTGTTGTTGCTGCTACCTCCTCTCCCTCTCCTTCTCCCTCTACTATCCTCTTCTTCTTCTCTGCCAATGCTCCATTTTCAACTCTCTCAACAGGAGCGTATCCCACACTCTCTGGAGAATCTCTGACAGTGAGTAATATAAAACCACCCATAATAAACCCAGCAACAGCAGGAGCCCACATACCCCATTGCCATCCATACATCTTGGCCATGCTACCAGCAAACACAGGAGCAGCAAATCCGCCCAGGTTGTGAGCAATATTCCACATACCCCAATATGTACCTCTCTCCTTGGTAGCAAACCACGATGTTAATATACGAGCACAACTAGGACCTCCTAGTCCCTGAAGCATACCATTGAGGCCCCAGAAGAAGCAAAACCAAGCCAAGCTGGTCCCAAACCCAAAGGCGGCATTCATCAGGGCGGTGGCCATCAGCCCTCCTGCCAGCAAGATGGTTGGGCTGGTTCTGGCTCCCAAGACTCCACTTAGGAATTTACTCATACCATATGCTATAGGGAAGATACTGGTCATTGCACCTATTTGAGTGATATCTAGTCCCAAGGTTGGGTCGGCTACCATGACTGGAGCAGCATAAGTGAGTGAAAGTCTGGTGAGGTAGAACATGGCATAGCCAAAGACAATGCCTACAAAGACACCAAGCCGACGGATGATGAAGTCTTTGGGGTAGCCACCTGGGAGTTCATTGAGTGGGACTACAGCAGTGGTAGTGGAGGATGAAGAGGGGAGGGGAAAGGCAGCAGAGGAGGAGGCCATTGCAGTGGTGGTTGAGTTGCTGTCTCGTCGGGAGGATCGTCGGTGCCGTTGGTGAGTAGACTTTGGATATTTAATTCCGTGAGTTTTGAAAGCGTAAATGTCGCACATTTGACGTGATGTAGTCAAGGAACCTAAATTTATCTTGTCCAAGGAAGGAACCGAAACTAGAGCATTTCTGTTTATGATCCCCGCCTTGTTGGGAGTGATAATGAGCCTCATCACGCTCTCGAAGAAAATATTTATACCCCTCCAATACAATGCTTCTGTGTAAATCTGTCGAATTGAAGCTTGATGCCACCTTTTATATATGTTACTTCAACCCCTCTCTCCCGCCTGTCCCCACTCAGTAAGAGAGAGAGAGAGAGAGAGAGAGAGCTCATTCAATCTATCATCGTGCTTGCTTTAAATTTCTTCAACTCAATAAGGAAATGGAAGTGAAAATATAAGGAAATTTCAAGTATTTAATTTGATCTTTCTGTTCTATAATAATCTGGTCTCTTGGATACTATGTTCTCCCTCCTCAATCTAAGCCACCACCCTGCCACTCCTCCTCAATCCCATCAATCCACGACGTTTACATCCACCCTCCTCAGCCTCCACAACCTTTCCACCTTTACGTTTAGGTGCTGCCTTGGTAAGCACATTAACAACAACTTTTCGCTTATCTTGTCTAGTAATTCTCTTCTGATCCAGAACAATAATGGCATCTTCAATTGCAGCCACATCAGCAACTGTAATGGTACTATCCTCGCTACTAGGAGATGCCTCCTTCTTATCTTCAGTCTTCTTTGCAGGCTTCTCCTTCTCAGCTGCAATTTCCGCCTCAACCTCAGCTCTGTACTCTTCAGGCATGAGATGGAGGGCCAGTGGCTTGGCCTCTGGAGCCAGGTTGGTCAACACCAAAGCGTGAGCAACACTCTTGAAACCATCTGCAGCGGCACTGCGGAACATGGTACCAGTGGGAGCCCATCCAAGTTTAGAGCGGTGGGAGGAGCAGTTGCAGATACCACGGCATTCAGGACATTTCCAGTCTGGATTGGCGTTGGCCTCCTCAATGTTCTCCCCGTATCTCATAAAGAGGCAGTCACCACAAAACTGACCTTGGAGGCATCTGTCACCACACTCAGAGCAGGTGGTACGTATGCCAAGGGTCTTCTGACGGCATTGATGGCAGGTCTTTCCTACTTCCTTGTCATAGATGCGGTTGCCCTCGCTGTCGTAGCCATCCACAAACAGCTCCCACTCCTTCTCATGAGAGCCAAGTGCATTGACATGTTCCATGGTGTAAATCTCTTGGTTGATGTTTTCCTTGATGAGGCGACGGTCCCTGGAGCCACCGCCCTCCCCATCAGCCAGAGCTAAGACACGGCTGTTTTCATTGTCGTTGTAATTTGGAGCCTCCTTCCCTTGTGATCTATCCGAGCGACGGCGGTCAGCTGGGGCGATGGAGGATTTGGCAGCCTTCTTTGCTGCAGCGGTAGCAGCGCGCTGCTCACGAAGACGAGCCTTTGCAGCCATCATGGTGCTTCTGATTTCCTTGACAGTCTGTGATACGCAAGGGTTGGGAGAAGATCAGTATGGGGATTACAATTTGCACAGAATTGACGGAGATACTTGACCAATTGATGATCTTTCAGCATTTGTACTCATAGGTTTTCGATCCCTGGAAGCGATCATCCACTTAGTGCGGCAATGAGCAGAAAGTTTTGGATTCCAGTAAATTGTAAAAGCTTACCTTATCGAGCCCCAGCTCCGCCAAACGAGCCTTGTTCTCTTCAATGCGCTTCATCCTTTGAAGCTCATACTCATTGACGGGCATCTTTCCTTTCTAGCTGAAAGGGTGTCGGTGATGATCTTATCAGGGATGTTATCTTCTCAATTGAGTGATGCGATGACACCGATGTTGACTCGAATTAATCAATTAATACCTGACCTAATAGAACAATGCCAATTTCTGCCAATTAATAGCCTAGGGTGGAAGTTTATAGCCTCCAGAATTCAAACTAGAGAGGAGCCCGTTTGGCGGGAGAGTGCTCGATCCACCAACCTTCACTCTCTCTCCCTTTCTTCATCCCAACCTCATCTCTCTCTGCACCCTCCTTGCTATACCCAAAGCCCTCTCCAACCTATCCAATGCCTCTATCCTATATGCCAATGCAGACTCCAACTCTCTCTTCTCATTTTCATCCTTGGCTTCTTTCAGGTAGGTCTCTATCTGCTGCTGACCTTCCTTGGCAAATCCCAACAACTCTGTACCTTCTCCCAACAATTCCATAGGATCTACCTCCTCCCCATCCCTTACTGCCCCTCCCCCTGCATCTCCCATAGTTTCCAATGCATCAGGACCTTGTCTGGCCAACTTGGCTGCTAGGGTCAGTACATCATCTCCAGGTCCAAAAGTATCAAGGAGAGAGGTAGTCTTGCCAAACCCTACCCTCAGTCTCTCTGCAGCTGCTTCCTCAGCTGCTGCCCTTGACTCTGGTGTTGATGTCATGATACTAGCAGTGGTATCAGTATTACTACCATCATTAATGTTGATAATATCTGCCTCTGCTAATATAGACATGATATCATCCAACAACTTCATTGCTGGAGTAGCATTCTTTCTATCAATCTCCACCTCCAACCTCCTGTGCAGCAATAACAACCCCTGCATAGCTGGCTCATCAATGCCTACATTCTCTAGGTGGATGATACGTTGTTCTAATATCTCTAGCATTTCTTCATCAATGTCTTCAAGGTATTCTTCAATCTTTGACTCAATGGCATCTCCTGCTTGCAACATTGCAAATAGCGCTTCCTTCTTACGTTCATTAGATGCTTGTTCTTCATGGTCTTCTCTTTCACCACCGTCTATATTTCCATCTGGGATGCTGTAGTCTCCTTCTACCAGTGTTTCGTTTCTGTTTACCAGAGGTTGGCCGTCAATCATGGTATTGTTGTTCTTGTTGTTGTTGGTGGTGGTTGAGGATGGGGAAGGAGCAACAGGGCGAGGACGAGCTAGAGGTCCGTATTCCTCTTCCAACTGTGCCTGGACTTGTTCTTCTTCAGTCAAATTGTCACTATTATCAAGGAATTGTGAGTCGTCATCTTCCTCTGGTTGTTGTATGAGGTCGATGAATTTCTGACGTTGTTCCTGTGGCGGTGTCGACACTCTGCCTTGACGTCGGATTTGCTGGCTTCTTTTTTGGCTGGTAGAACTGGAGGGTTTGTTTCGTGAGCGGTTACTGCTTTCTTCGCATAATACCACTAAAACCAAGTGTCTCTCGTTAATGGAATGCTGCCGTGGACGAAACTGCCCCAATTTACAGGCATGATTCATCTCTGATGGGTTGATTTGAGGTCAGGGAGGGTTGCAATTTACCAAATGGATGGGGTATCAAATCAGAGGTTGATGTGCTTTTGATAATTTTAAAACTGATCAGAAATAATAATGGCCCGCCCTTCCAAATTTTGCTTTGAAGAGAGTGCTCGCTAGCGGAGGGAACCTCTCCAGAGTTCCTAAGTCTAGGGATCCCCGACTTTCAGACTCCCTGCCCCACATCTGTATGTGTTGAATCCATTGAGCAAGGTTTTACACAGAGGGGAAAATCAAAGCATTCAACCAAATCTCTATATAAAGAGAATTCTGTACAGAGAGGTTGTAATGTATATATAAAACTATGAAACTGAGATAAGACCCAATAATCATCATTATAATCAGATGCCTTTGCCTCAATCAAATCTATATAAAGAAAAATTCTGTACCCAGAGGTTGTAGTGTATATATAAAACTATGAACTGAGTTGAGACCCAATAATATTCATCATAACTTGCCTTTGCCTTTACCCTTTGGCTTTGGGGGTGGTGGCATGCACTTGGTAATATCCTTGCGAGCCACACCTTTGCATGTTCCCTTCAAAACATACCCATCACTGCAACTGGTTTTGCATTGGATGCAGCTGTAGTCGCTGGTCCCTTTGCATTTTCCTGATCTGAAGTACCCTTCCCCACATGTCTTTTTGCATGGGGTACAACCGATATCACTCGTAGCAGTACAGCCTGAAGTTTCAAAGAAGCCATCTGGGCATTCGGAAGAGCAGGAAAGGCAAATAGTGTCGGAACTGCCTGAGCAACCTCCAGACTTGTATTCTCCGAGACTGCAAGAGGAACAGGAAGCACATCCGTCTCCGTTGTAGTACTCTCCCGAGTTACAGTCCTGGAGCAGCTCACGACCGGAAGTGGTGGTGGCAATGAGAGCCAGAAGGGAGATGATTGAAATAGCTTTGTAAGACATTGTACTGGTGACTGCGGATAAGAATGGAAGTATTGAAAGGATTAGTATGTGAGTGAGGTGGATGACCAATCATGAGAGGAAATGTGAACGGGCTGTCTTGCTGGCGATTGAACTAAATCTTGACCAAATCTTGGACGGTTCAATTTATGAGAAAACTATGGTGAAAGCTTTCCTTCCTGTTGCCTTAAGGCGGCTTCCCACCCAAAAAAACGGTGTCGGAAATGTACCTTGAGTTATTCTAACAATTTATGCTCTTGAACAGCTTATATTGGGATAGAATGCTTCTTAGTTTTAAGTTGGTAGGAGACAAGTTTAGCTTCAAGCTGGTTTTTAGAACTATAAGAACTATAGCTAAGATATGAAGCTATTTAGTAAATTGTAATTCCGGAAGAATTATATTAATGAATTGTGATTGGAAATTATGTTGTAGAAACTCGAGAGGAGATGATTGTATCAGATCTGAAAAACATGACCCAGCAAATATCACCTAATGTTTCAACAGTCCAGGTAGGACTACACCTTCTGATTTGCATATCAGCTGTCAAGGGTCCGGGCTATAAAAATACACCCAGCTCTCTATACATCCAACTACATCCATCTATTCATTACATACAATGTCACCAATTATATATATCATCAAAACACCCCCCCACGCACACTATTACTACTGTTCACAATCTGTTGAGCAGCCTCCAACTGATCTGCAGGCATGTACTTTAAAAACTCTTTTAGCTTGGCAGACGCTGCTCTAGCTGCTTTCAATGAAAAATCGTAGAATTCCTTCTCATTTCTACCTCCTGACCCTCCACCTCTCCCAATTGAGTCATAATATTGCTGGTAATCTATCTGCTTCACTAGTTCATACACATCTCTAGCAACAAACTCTGCTTCTTGTACCGTAGTTGCACCTCCCAGAGAGGCAGCAGCATCACGGAGATTGGACTGAATTTTGCAGGGATTCCCTTCAATACGGGATATTATTGCTGTTAGTTGACCATAATCTCCCTCTGGAATGACAGTCTCCAGTTGTATTAGGTACTGTTGTGCTTGGAGGAGGGGGGAAAGGTAGAAGAAGAGAGGTTTGGATGGAGGTGGGGCTAGGCTGGTAGTAGGGATGAGAGCAAACCCACCAGCTAGTGCTGATAATACGATACCAATAAGTAATCTTTTTTGAACGGTGCTCTTATCATCAGCACTCAGTTCTCCATCCCCCATCTCACCAGGACCTGCTCCAGTGAAAAAGTCAACGTCTGATTCAGAGAGCCAGTTTCTTCTTTTAGATGGGACAAAAGACATCGTTTCTCTGCGTAGATCTCCTCCGTCTATTCTAGAGGAAGATAAGGGGTCGCTCTCAGAGTCTGATTCTTGACCACTACTACCACCTTGTTTTGTGGTTGAAGTTTGAGGAGGATTGGCAGCGGTGACCTTGCCAAGTTCGGCCTTCAGTCGTTGAGCCTCGGCCTCAGCTGCTTGGAGCCTCTTGATGAGCTCTTCGTTGATGACATTGCCGTTCTCTGGTTGTGATCTGACCTTCTTGGTTGATCTTGAGTGGCAATGTGAAGTGACTGGCTGTCTAGCTATGAGAATCACACCAAAGGTAGATAAGAATTTGCTATGAGGAGCGATGCAGTGCGCCATATGATCTTTGTGTAGGTTAAGTAGAGCACCGTCGAAGAACTTTTTTTGTCATGAAAGGAGATAATGTGGAATTTTGGAAATTTGGTGTGTGTTTTCAAATCAATGACGTTCGGCCGATCGGACGGTGGACAGGCTTCCTTCTAAATGATGACTGGTTTCCTGCTAAACCTTCATTTGGATTGGCACACATAGATACTTTAGAATAAATAAATAGTTCTAAATATCCAAAGTACAACCCTTGTGACCAAGCTATATGTGCAGTATGTAAGAAAATGCACACCAGGGTCGGGGGAGTTGGTTGCAACCAACGAACATCAACATTGATAAAACCAGTGGGGTTTGGATTCCGACGCAACTAATTTTCATTTCATTCTATATAGTCATAATGGAAACCCTTGAAATATCGTAGATACATCAATTGCTGTTATACATCAGCCATTATGCAAGGACTGCACGGAATTATCGGCAATTTTGTGCTCAACATTTTGAATAGCGTCGAGGAGGGATTAAAAGTAGTAGTACGCGAGCTTATCATCATTGTTATCAGAATCATCAACGGTATAGCCAACTGCATCCTCTTTCTTTTTGGCCTCAAGTCGCCGTCAGTGGACACAAACAAATTCCGAAGGGACTGGGTGTCTTGGAGAGCCAACAAAGCTACAGAAGAGAACAATTTTAATGCTCTTGTAGAAATACATCACCTTCAAACCAACACCGACAGCAAACCCAAAAACTCATCATTCAAACGAACGTCAACGAATGGCAAGAACACCAATAAATACACCACCATCTCAACCGCCACTCCTGCACCTCCCATCGACTTATTCAAACGTCCAGCAGGCAGCGCCATACCCAGAGGAACCACTGGACTCATAGAAGACGCCAGACTCACTGCTGAGTTGACAATTACTGCAGCTTTTGAAGGATTAAGGAAAGTCACTCGTACTGTTCTCATGCTCAAAGAAGAAGGACCAGACACCACTGAGCCCAACATTAACTTCACCACCTCCACCTCCACCTCCACCAACACCAACACAATGAAGAGAAACCATAGTTACAATAACAGCTGGGAAGAACTCAAGGAATGCACGGCCAGTGATGTCATCACAGCATGTGGGTACCCTCTAGAAGAGCTTACCCTCACCACTGAGGATGGCTACATTCTCCAGATCCAGAGAATGCCAAGAAGAGGGTCCAAAGATGTGGTCTTCTTCATGCATGGAGTGCTGGACACATCACTGGGGTGGGTAGCATCAGGAGGGGATGGGAGTCAAGCATTTGGTCTGCATGACGCAGGATTTGATGTATTTCTAGGCAATACAAGATCTAATCCCCCCAGGAGTCATATAGATTCTGAATATAATTATTGGAACTATTCTTTGAATGAGCTGGGGATGAAGGATGTGGCTGCTCAGATTGAATACATACACAAGGTCAAGATGGCTGAACTTGGGGGTGGAAGTAAGGGGAACAAGTATATCAAGAGTAATGGTACCACGAAGACAACAACAACAACAACTAATAATGCTGCAATCAATACATTGAGATTCAATAGTGGTTCTACAAGAACGTCATCAGCATCATCAACAGCAGGAGTAGCAGGTACAAGCTTCAAACGGTCATTTTCAGCCTCCACAATAGACACACTGGCCCTGGATGGAGGGAGCCCTCCCAGACTCCTCACCCCACTACCTTCCAGTAGTAATGCTAGTTTGCTGAAGCATTCTCTTCCATTATTGAATGAACTATGCATGTTGACTCCAGATAAGATATCTCAGAGCATGGCAACCAGTACAAGCATTCATAATGATGAAGAGGAGAAGGAGGAAGATGAAGGACTGCAAGATACTGCTGCTTCTGGATCAACACTAAATGATGATGATGATGATGATATCATTAGTGAGCCACCGACACCAAGGTCACAACAACAACAACAACAACACTTGCCGTACAGACTACAAGTGGTAGGGCATTCTCTAGGAGCAGCCTCTCTTCTCATCTATGCAGTCACTCAAAGTCTAGGCAATAAGAAACCCCACTATATTAATAGGATGGTCCTTCTATGTCCAGCTGGATTTCATAAATCATATCCTAGAGGAGCAGCTCCATTTACTATGATACTGCCCTCATTCATGACTGCTATGAGAGCTCTATACGGAGGACACAGTGGTAGTAATATTAATAATGATAAAAAGGGAGGAGGAAGAGCTGCTGCTGCTGCAGTGTATGTGCCATCATCCATGCTGCGCCATTTGACTTTTAAACTAGCAGCTGACGTAGTGGAAATTCCAGCTCTTGCAGAACTGACCCGATCCCTGTTGAGACTGCTACTCAATGGAGATGCCAGTGAATGGGACAGAGCTCTCACCATGCCTCATTATTCCAGATCAGCGATGCCAGCAGTTTCCCTCAATTCAGGTGAGCATCTAATCCAGCTCATCAATACAAAAGAATTCAAATTATATGATTACAATAGTCCAGCAGTTAATACAGCTCATTATGGTACTCCTACTTCTACTAATATTGCTGAGCATTATGGAGAGTTGAAAGGGGTAGCGGTTGATTTGGTGGCTGGGAGTCGAGATGGGGTCATCTCCAGTGACGATGTGCTGACTCATTACAGGATGATGGATGCGGCAGGGGTGGCAGTTACTTATAAAGAGTTTGATTGTGGGCACCTGGATATGACATTTGCGCATAAGGATGAGATTAGGAGGTATGTTTTGAATAGATGCTTGTTGGGAAGGAAGTTTGGGTAATGGTGGCAGGGAGTTGTGTCTTGGAGAAGAGAGGGGAGTCAGTCGAAGAGGGTTGGTGGGTTGACGTCGTTTGATTAGATTAGATTTGATTGCTGTGCTTTATATGTATTAAGTCCGACAGCTTGCAAATGAAAATATGGTAATTTGATAGTCTGTAATTTGATTGAGAACGCTTAGTCGCTTGCGTACCCTCGCTTAGCCCTAAATAATTAGCAGTTTGTGATGAAAGTTTAAACCCCAAATTGAAGCCAAGGGTTTTATTATGCAACGATCAGATACTTCATTAAGAAGGTACCACTCTGGCGTACAAGACCGACTTGCAAGAGAAGTTTTGCGCAAGCTAATTTAGCTGTGAATGCCGATGTTCAGGACGACCGAGACACCGTTTGCAAGGAAGTCTTCGAGGACATCACCGGGAAACTCAACGAAGCAGCCAAGGAAACCACAGGCACCATCTACACTCACTGGTATGAAGTATTAGCCCCTTATTTCTGCAAAACACCCACTGCATCGGAAAACCTTCTCGTCGTTTGTCGTAAGTTGTGGGGCCAGCTTTACATCGGCCCCATCTTTACCCTCCTCCTCCATCAGTGGATCCTCGTCCACCCAGACGCTGGAGGCACAGACCAACGACTCAAGCTCCTCAACGTAATGGTATCAGGTGCCAAGCATCTATTCATAGGTGATGCAGAGAGTGGAGGCGATGCATTCGCCTCACTTTATGATTTCATCACAGAGGCTGTAGTACTGTCATACAAGGACAATGACAGACTCAACCGACTGCCATCTCCTGGTAGAGAGGGCATTATGGGACTCACAGCCTCCTTCCTCCCTTACTACTCCCACACCTCTGAGGCCACCTTCCTAACTTCTCTGAGATACTTCCCCGCTCCATTCACTTCAGGAAGAGCCAGAACTGCTGGTCTAGATTTCGCCATCGACAAGATAGTAGACGCTCTTTCTAGAGACATTAAATCAGTTGATGCCTTGACTAGATATATCAACGCACTATCAGCATTGAAATTAGATCCAGAATTACTTTCTTCAATGAGAACCTCCACTCGTATGCGTCTTCAAGGCGAGCTGTATTCCCTCACTCAGCCGGGTGGACCTCGTTATGCTCCCAGGCAGATTAATAAGATTGCATTTAGAACACTAGACAGTTTGTTTCCTCATGGGAGGATCAATAGAAGACTGATTAATTTAGGGTTTAGGTTTTTGCACCCAGGTCAATGGCCTTGGGTGTGGTGGGATACTGTGAGTGGTGGGACCAGAGCTTGGTGGAGAGGGGTGAGTGGGGCTACCAGAATGTGGTGGAGAGGAGTGTGTGCATGGTGGAGAGGGGTGGTTGGTACTGTGAGAGCTGGATGGAGGGGTGTGTGTGCTTGGTGGAGAGGAGTAGCGAGTGCTTTTATAGCTGTGACTGGTACTGTTACAACTGGGTGGAGGGGTGTGTGTGCTTGGTGGAGAGGAGTTTCTGGTGTATTCACAGCAGGATGGAGATCTATTACAAATAGCTTTCAAGCATCTGTTGATTGGATGAAGAGGATAGGCAGGAAATTCAAACTACGGCCAAGACAGCCTACTACCACCGGTACTACTGATTCGACCTCACCATTAGTACCATCATCATCTCGATCATCAGCAGTGGTGATGCCTAGTAATGCAAGGTGGAGATATAAGACATTTTGGTCTTCCTCTCCATCTTAGAATGTATCTAGCAATATATACGAAGACAACTGTCTTACAATAGTAAAACTACAAAGCCAAAACCAATGTAAGTAACATCTTACGATTTCAATCCAGATTATTGTTTCAACTGAGGTGCTAGAGGTTGATTCGTGAACCCTTGTATAGCTCCAAAACTGTTAGGCCAGCCATCCTCTTTAGGTAAGCTACCATCCTCCTCTGCCACCTTGAGTGCGAGACTCAAACTACGCACCACTTCCACTGAAGTAGAAAGCCTCTCCAGTAAATTGACCAAGGCAATCAACTCGTTTCTTTCCAAGGTCAAATCACCTCCTTGCTCTGCACAATCTGCTTCTGAAAACAAAATCTTCAGCGAAGTAGCAATTCCCAGGAATTGTAATTTACCCCACATTTTGCACTTTTCACACCCAACACAGTCCATCACGCGGGTGATATTTTGGAAAGTAGCTTGCAACACAGGTTTCAGCTCCATTGCATCTTGTTGCTTCCACAGCCTTCCTTCATCAAATGGAGTTGGACACGATGATGACAGTGCCTCATTGTTAATCAATCTAGTCATCAGCTCCTTGGTCTTGGCATCCTCTATGGGAGTGCCAGTATTAAAATCCACAGCTGCCAATAAAGGTTTGGCCTTCATCACCGCTCTCAAGACAAATAAATAAGCAAAGTAGAGATTTTCCACTCTATCACGAACCATTGAATTACCCAATCTTCTTCTAAATTCCATCAAGTTAGGCCCCCATGTGTCCGTTGCTTCATCAATGAGGTACTTTGCACTGAGGTGAGCTGATATAGAGGCGTGCACTCCACTTATCAGTTTATAAAATACTTTCTTTTCATGATGGGTGTTGATGTCTTGGAGGGCTTCTTGCGAGTAGATGGCCGACCAGACTCTGTTGGCATGCTCGCCCTTGTATCCAGTGTACTTTTCTTGGTTGACCACCAAGTTGATATAAGAGTACTCCACCTCATCGTTATTAGTACCATCATCATTATCAGAAGGCATCCATGGATTTCTCCATCCCCTCCAGTCTCTAATCTGGACCAGTTTCTCTTTAACTGCAGGTTGTATGGACCTATCTACATCACTCTGTTTCTTGACATTATCACAAGTCAGGCCTTCCACTGCTCTCCATGGCTCTGGAACCTCTTCTGGTTCACATTCACACACAGAGCAGTCTCTGAGGGAGCACATACCATCTTCTGGCCAGAGAGGGCACTCACAATATAAATCTACCTTGAAATACTTGAAGTAATTGGTTTTGACAAGGTGTTCTAAGACTGGCTGGATCTCGTCCCTGTTGAGGCGTTCAGTGGCGGCGTAGGAGCAGCAGCAATCTGACACGACGCCTTCCAGTTGACAGGCTGAACCGCTCTCTTGTACACCTGGGGCAGCCTGTGGTTATATAATTAGAGGTGTTAAGTGGTATGGGTTAGATTGTGAGGAGATAATGCAATTATTATTTATACAAGTAAAACTTACTTGACAGTCACAGGCAGCAGGTTGATGTGCGGCGGCGTTGGAGTGGAGGGATGACAATGCCGTTGTGAATTTGTTGAAAGCTTTGTGGTATTGGGAACCATCTAATAAATTGGTGATCGGTGATCTGTCGACTTGGATGATGTTGTTCTGGACTAATGCTATCGTCAAAGCGACAATCAACGTGAGTAAACTAAAGGCCCATGTAGAGTTTTTCATCCTTCTGATTCGTTCGAAACTGGGAGTGATATCAGGCTCAAATTAGTCAAACTTACGAAAAAGGATCAGTCTAATCAATTTAACAGGTATCAAACGCTGCCCGTTTACTTTTCAGGTTCCCCAGCAAACAGCAAACGCAACGCCCCAGCAAACACTCTTCATCAAGCCTCTCTGCGACCATCACACACCCTCCTACTTCTTCACAGAAGTTAAAAACTTACTGATCCCAGTCTTCTGTTTCTTCTCATCGTCCTCCATCATCTTTAATACCTTCTTCACCCCACTGCTCAACCCAGCTTCTTTCAGTTCTGACAGTGTCAACCAACGTATACTGGGTCCATCCCCATCCCTCTTCTCCCCGACCTCCTTTCCTCCTACCACTCCTTCTCCTTCTTCCTCCATATTCTCTTCTAGCAGCTTTATTTTTACCTTTTCTGCCTTCATTGTCATCCTAATATGTGAAAAAACGTGTACAGCCTGGCCCAGCTCCTTCCTCTCCACAATAATCATTTTATTTGGTACAATAACAGAATGCAAATATTCATCCATCACAACTTGCCGTTTCGTCTTGTCATCATCTTCACCCACCTGTCTCAAAGGGAATTCCCACAGACCAGCCAACAGACCATTATCTTTAGGTCTTTGCACCAATAAGTACATACTTTCCTTACTCATAGTACCACCACCGCTGGTACTAGGTAATACTTGTACAATGGATATAGCCACTGTCTCTTCTCTTTTACTAGCCTTTTCAACCTTTGTAGGATAATCCGTCACCTTAGACCCACCACTATTCATATTCTCTGCTTTCTTAGCAATACACCAAGTACTGACAGGACAGACAGTACAGCTAGGTTGAGCATTGGGCACACACACAGTAGCCCCCAGCTCCATAACTGCCTGATTGAAATCCCCCGGCCTAACAGGGTCAATAGCTTCATTGGCCAACTTATTAAATAATTTAGTAGCTGCCCCACTCCTAGGGTCACCAGACACGGCTCTAAGCCTGGCCATCACTCTGACAACGTTCCCATCAACTACAGCTACCTTTTCTCCAAATGCAATACTGGCAATGGCAGCTGCAGTATAAGGACCAACACCAGGGATTGATTTGGAGAGTTCTTCTGATGTGTGGGGGAATATTCCATTGAATGGTGGTTGCACTATCTTCTTAGCTCCTTCATGTAAGAACTTGGCTCTACGGTAGTACCCCAGACCAGCCCACATTTCATTAACTTCCTCCAAGGTTGCTGCAGCCAAGTCAGTGACTGTAGGCCATTTTGCTACCCATTTTCTGAAATATTCTGCTGCTCTGGATACTTGAGTCTGTTGACTCATGATCTCACACACCCAGACATAATAGACAAAGTCATTTTCAGCGAGGGTAGGGGGAGCTGGGAGGATGTTGGCTGCTGCTGCTTCAGTGATTGTTTCTAGAGTCAGTTTGGAGTGGGGATTACGTCTCCAAGGAAGAATGCGATGGTTATTGTCATACCATTCTAGTAATGATGCACGTAGCTGTAGTAATTGGATTGGATTGAATGGGGGTGAGTGATCAAGATAAAGACAACTCTTCATCTCAAGGGGACCGAAGTCGGGGAGGATGGAATGGAATTGTGCCCCAGATCATGTCTTCTTCTTTTGTGCGAGTTTGTGGAGACAGGCATACCTCTGGAAGCTCATCAGCTTCAAAGCCAAAATCTTCTATTTCAGGGACTGCAACATCCCGGGCTCTTTTACCACCTGAACCTGGCGATTTGATTTGATCTTTTTCTGGTGAAGCCATTCTTATCCTGTTAAATGAACGAGAAACAATAAAAATATGTCTTAAAGTCAACTTATATGCAATACTCATTGAAATTGATGGGTATTCGTGTTGACAACCACTGAAATTTGAATATGAGAGGAGAGTGGGGTAGTCTTCTCTCTCCTCCTTCTCCATCACGAATTTCGACTCTGCTGAGGTGGCCGGATGTGTGTGCAGGCAAAGACATTGAAGAATATGCCGCTGAGATACCGGAGAATCATACATTTGGTCTACAACCCCAAACAGATACGATAAAAAGTTCTCCCTGGGCTCAAAGCTACTATTGATACCGTCCAAAGCGAACCTTTGGTGAAATTGATTTGTTCCTTCCAGACCAAACTCCAGTTAACAACCCGCCTTACACCTGAACACTGTTGCCATGGCGGACGTTAACAAGACGTCTTCAAAGGGTGTCTGGAAGGGCCTAAAGCAAATGTTGCCTTCTTTCAGCTCCAGCCACCGCTCGCAGCCTTCCGCCCCACCGAAAAACGGCAACAACAACACTTCCCGTCCTGAAATCCAAGTCAATGCACAGCCTGTTCTCGAACGCAACAGCACTACCTCATCACCCAACAACAACTCCAGCTCAGACATGGTAATGGCTCCTCAACCCTCTGGTCAGAATAACTTTGGCTATGGAACTAATTACGAGCGCCGCTATACCTTCGAAAAAGAGCTGGCTCGTGGAGGCAATGGCGTTGTTCATCTAGTCAAAGATAATGAAACTGGCCAGCAATTTGCAATAAAATCCATCCCCAAGGTCCTGACTGACCCTAGGCTCTCAGAAAAGAAAATCTTAGAACACAAAGATGCCATCAAGAGAGAAGTAGAAGTTATGAAACGTCTCCGTAGTTGCCTCAATGTAGCCTCTCTTGAAGAAGTGTACGAAGATGACAGCCATGTCCACCTTGTCATGGAATACTGTGCTGGAGGAGAGCTGCACCATGTCATTGGTACCAGACACTACAGTGAACGTACAGTCGCTTCCTATATGAGAGCAGTCTTGAGAACACTGGCTCAGTGCCATGCTCAGAAGATTCTACACAGAGACATCAAACCAGGTAATTTCCTCCTTTCCTCCTCGTCAGAGAGAGCTCCCCTGAAAGCTATTGACTTTGGCCTGGCCGTCTTTTATGACGATAAAAGTCTTCCCCAAACAGATCTTGGGTTAGAGGGAACTCCATGGTTTATGGCTCCCGAGACACTGCGTTCAGAGGTCTGGCCCGCCAGTGATGTATGGGCAGCTGGCATCATGGCTGCAGAGTTGCTGACCGGACGGTTTCCATTTGATGACAGATCATCTCCCTTCTCTCCCTCATTGACTAAAGTATGGAAGTCTATCTTGTGTGATGAGCTGGACCTGAGTAAAAGGGAGTGGGAAGGAGTGAGCGACGAAGCCAAGGACTTTGTTAAAATGTTGTTGGTGAAGGATCCCAAGCAACGACCAACTGCCAAGCAAGCTCTGCGACATCCCTGGCTCAGTGGTGCTATTGAAGAGAGATCTCAAGGAAAACCACTGTCTCTGGCTGTCGTTCAACGTATTCAAAGATACGGGCAAGGTAGTTTGTTCAAAAGATCTGTACTGGAGTTTATTGCTGCAGAATTACTGTCAGAAGCTCAGCATATTGACGGTACTACTACTAGTGCTGGTTCTAGTCAAGAGATGAGTATGGATGAGCAGGAGAACGTGTGCCCATTACATACAGGTGGAGCTGCTCCCATCATTACTCATGCCCTCTCCTCCCCTCTCCAGTACCTGTACACCAGACTGTCCATGGTCGACAAGGAGTTGATTGACAGAGAAGCCCTGGCCAATGGTTTGGCTGAACTGGGCTACCGCCTCACTCCCGCTGAACTAGAGAGATTGCTGGATCAACTGGATCCTGGTAACACAGGGAAGGTAGCAAAGAGCCAACTGGCAGCCAGTCAAATAGACTGGTCTGTCTTGCAGACGAATCAAACTGAGAGATGGTTGGAACTGGCACGCCGTGCCTTTTCAGAGTTGGATACTGACAAGGATGGGGTGCTGAGCAGTGAAGATTTGATGGCCCTGTTGAGGCATAAGTTGCCTCCTGCACAGATTGAGGCTGCTGTGCGCCATGCTTTGGCTGAGGCAGCTAGAAAGAAAGAAGGCAGCAGATCTGGTAGCAACGATAATACTATTGATGCATCAGTGCATTCAGTGGAAGGCAGTGTTGGTGGTAATGGAGGAGGAGACAGTCAACACGGTCCCGGCATGGATTCCATCAAGGGCGGTCTCAACTTCCGTCAATTTATACGCATGTTGCATGTAGGCAGTGCTGATTCCTTGGATCTGTTTGATGATCGTCTTGGTGGTAGTCTGGGCAGCCCTGGATCATGGGAGAAGCTGAGTCAGCTGGATAAGATATTAGAGAAGAGTGTCAAGGGAGGTGATTTATTTGCAAAAGACCAGAGGGGGAACTCTTTGTTGGAGCCTGTTCATGAGACTGATTGAAAGTAGAGCAAGAAGGAAACTGATTTCATCATCATAATTATTGTGACACAGATACAGTGGAGGGCATCATAGTTAAGTAGTAAAAGAAAACTCAAATCTTAAAAAGGAAAGGGAATGGCGAAATGTGAAATTCTGGTCTGGTCTGGAGTAAACATCTTGTACTCAGATCAAAGAACGGCATTCTATATATACTTCAAATCAATACTACTGTTTCATTTCAACACAGAGATTTCATCATATACCGTATATGGTATTAAGAGGGCAAAAGATATTTTTGATCATTTTGTGGTTTTTATGTATTTCCGGGGGGCACATTGCACCATGTGTACTGGCGTTTATTTTATGAGAGCAACTTTTGGATTAAATATTTGAACGGGGAGGATTCTCTCTTTTTGTCATGTAATACAAGGACATATATATAATAGTCAACAGCATTAGACACAAAACTGCCCTTCACACCAACTTGGAAAGGCACCCATGGTATTTAGATGGGAGACGGCCCAGTCGGACTGACACTATTTGGCATCATAGTGCAGTAGACAGCCCGACCCCTCGCCTCTCGCAGGCATGCATGTATACTTCCTACCACTACTCCCTTCTTCTTTTTCTTACAGATTCATTAACACCATCCCCCACTTTACTTCTGTTTTTAATCCAGGTAATGATTTCATGATACTAAATTGCATCCACCTCCATGTGAGGGTAAGGGCAAGGGCTGTCTACATAGTTGTGGAATGTTATTCATATCATCGATTCATTACTGTGTGGGAGCATGTGTTCAAGGAATCAAACCACCAATCTTTGCTTACCCAAAGGAGCCCCAGGCGCAGGAGGCTGGGATTGCCGTGTGTAGTCCTCTTTCCAATCATGTAAGGGGCATGATTACTGGAAGGTGGGTCTTCATGTGGTAGTGGGATGAGAAAAGGAAGATGGTGCGGACAAGACTGGCATCCTCCACAATGTACCGCGGATAATGTATGATTCATACAAAACGAACGGTGCACAATCTCTTGATAACAACCATACTATTTAGAATTCATCACACAAAGATTAAAAAAACCTTGAGATCGAATCTCTACATAATCATGACCCAGGAAGCCAATAAACAAGCACAGTCATCGTCTAAAGTATTCTCATCAATGGCATCTTCTACTGTACCATCACCAGAACAACAACAACGACTCCAATCACTGGCAGGAGGTTGCCCCGTCATTGGCTCAAATCCCCCCGCCACTGCCACTGTCTCTCCTTCTGGCTGCCCAGTCGTCAACCCAGCCAACCAAATGCCACCCTCCTCCAACACAGCCTCCCCAGGCCAAACAAAACCCCTCTCCACATGGCGTCAATCCTCCTCCATCCCAGTAGCCCCTTCACACACCAAACCACCTCACCAAGACAAGGACGCAGACAGCTGGGTGTACCCCTCTGAACAGATGTTCTACAATGCCATGAGACGTAAAGGCTGGTCCCCTTCTGAAGACGACATGACTGCTGTTGTTGCCATTCACAATGCAGTCAATGAAAGAGCATGGAGGGAGGTAAGGAGGTGGGAGGAGGTCAATGGAGAAGCTGCATCATGTGGAGGGCCTAGGTTGTTGAAATTTCAGGGCAGACCTAATGATTACTCTCCCAAGGCTAGGTTTTTGAATTTATTAGGGTATAGGCTGCCATTTGATAGACATGACTGGATTGTGGATAGGTGTGGGAAGGAGGTTAGGTATGTGATTGATTTTTATAATGCAGCTCCTGATGCGAGTGGGCCGGTGGCGATGCATTTGGATGTTAGGCCGGCGTTGGATTCCCTTGAAGCTGTGTTTGCGAGATTGAAAATGCAGTTTGGGTGGATTGCTAGTGGAAGATGGGTTAGAGAATAATATGTAATGCTGTTATCATTTACATCTGCCTGCCTTTCCTTTCAACAAACACACAACTATCTGAATCTGTAATATCTCCTCTATTATTATTTCCCATGCGGTTTAACAATAGATGCAAATGGATCATGTGTACCTGCTGCTTTGAATAAATCAACAGGGCTCCCTGCTGCTGGAGTTCGTCTCAATGTAGGGCTTAATGGTGGTGTCCCACCTCCTCCTCCTCCCCCTCCTCCATATTCAGCAGGTGATGGTGACCCAAATGGATTCCCTCCATTACCTGTAGTACCACCCCCACCACTAGGGGCATGTGATACAGAAAAATCCAACTCCCCCAATAGATCCAAGGCACTCATTGGCTGAGTACTGTCAACAGCTGCTGCTGGTGGTGGTGGTGGTGGTGGTGGTGGTGGTTGTGGAATCACGTCATTTGTGTGTTGTTGTTGATTATCGTCTGTTACTGTCAGTGCATCAAAGCTTAGTAGATCTAATACTGTTGCCGGTTGTTGCTGTTGTGGTGGTTCTGTCTCTTCTTCTTCTTGCTGGTCTCCTTCTTGTTGGTCCCTTTCTTGATCAACAGTTGGTTGGACTGGTAACACTGCAAGTGCCATTGACGTGCTAGTTGCTGTTGCTTCAGAGGAAGACAGCTTACGACTCAGTGCTCTTCCTTTCCTCAAAGGAAGCCCTCCTCCTTTCTTTGCCAACAACATATCACTACTACTTGATGTTGTTGTTGCTGTTGTTGTAGTTACTCCTCCTGCTAAGGGTGGTGGTGGTGGTGGAGCTTGTCTTTGTGGATGAAGAGGTGACCCACTGATAGAAGAAGATTGCACCACCATCTCACTGCTATTATTATTGACAACAGTCTGAGGAGCTTCATCTCTAACATATACCTCCATAGACTCAATAAAGTCAGCAGGAGGAGAGGCCAACCTAGGCAACTGCATAGATCTCCTAATCTCCTCTATGGACTGTACATGATCATAATAGTCAGAGAGTGCTGCATTACCAGCAACACTCTCCTTGTATGCATCCAGTCCCTTGGTGGCTTCTACAACATCTAGTTCAAAAAATACACTGGCTAGGTTGATAATACCTTCGCTGGTGGCTTTATATATGCGGAAGCTTTCTTTGAGGATGAGGGAGAGGGAGAAAAGGACGACAGGGTCCGTGGCAGCTTGGCCCCTTGGAACACAATCTGTCAGTCGTCTTAATAACCGTTGCAGGCTTGGTAGTTGGATTAGTAGTTCTCTAGGTGGTAGATTGCGCAGTTTCGATTCTCCAGTGCCACCTTCAGACTCAATGGTCCAGCCGATGGACTTTGCCGCTGATAGTTGCTCTTCCAAGTAACGACCATATGCTCGTACCCACTCGGAATAGTCGAATTTACCTGGAGTTGCAGTTCCTGAGTCGAGGTAGTTCTCTACTCCTAGAATTGTATTAGAATCAGGTGCAGACTGGGCTCTGCAAAGGTTGGTGAGGAAAGAGGGGTCTGTTTCTCTCATTAATCTGTGGATGGTGATGAGGGTTTTGAGGGCAGTGAGCCAGTCGGTGGCGCTGTGGATCCTGGCGACGAGCATTGATATGATATGTCCTTGGTAGTGGCGGGATCCACTAGGGTGGAGTGCCATCTTGAGAGTGGTGACGTGTTTTTCTTTTGGAGGGATGTGGAACCTGGCAGTGGTTGCTTTGACAACGGCGATGTCAATGTCTTTGGTTCCCTCATCTTGGCCGACGACGCCAGCAGTTTTGGAGCGGACTACTTTGAAGCGGTCGGCAGTGGCGATCCCTGCATTCCTCATGGATTGCTTCATGCTTTGAGAGAACGTTGGACCACTCATAGTGCTTTGATAATCAGGTTTTCGAATATTTTCAAATACGATTTGAGTTGTCTATCCAGCTGTCAGTAAGACGTTAATGGTGAATGTTCTATCATCCAACACATGGAAACTCCATAAAATGTTTGTTTGATTGATCAAGAGAGGATTGCAGATGCTTTTATAGCTGTAAAATGCATGGGAACATGTCGAGGGCACGTCGGGCCCGGGGAAATAAGAAGGGGATGGCTTCACTTCTATGCCACGTATTATTTCCCATCTACCATTTGTAGATTTGGGTTTGTCATATTGGTTGACTTTAAAAGACTCAAACAGCTAACACTCTTGTTAAAGGCCACATTTTCACTTGGCTAAAAACAAGAAAACATGTCTACTAGAGCAGTAGAAGAACGTCGCCTTGTCTTTGTGGGAAACCTTCCCATTGACATTAAAGAAAGAGAGGTCGATGATCTCTTCTACAAGGTATGCCCTCCCTCATCTGGAGATGCGTATGTGTTTTTGATACCCCTCCTAAACCCACTCCCACACTTTCTTCATGCAGTATGGGCGTATAAGAAGAATCGACATCAAGGCTCCTCGACGTCCTCCAGCATATGCTTTCATCGAGTTTGATGACGACAGGTAAGCATCTCTTCCCTCGACTCCTAATCTTCTCCCCCCACACTCTCCCCCCCACCCCACCACGACCACCTCAACACCCATTTCTCACTCACCCAACTCCCCTCCTCTTCTCCAAATGATTAATTCATCATCTTACAGAGACGCTGCTGACGCTGTCCGCCACAGAGACCACTATGAATTTGCTGGAGACCGCATCTCAGTCCAACTCGCCAAGGGCAAATCTCGCAGCAGCAGAGATGACCGCCCCCCACCACCACGCCGGGGAGACAGAGACGACCGTGCCCCTGTCCGCTCCAAGTACCGCATCCTCCTCTACAACCTTCCGGTCTCAGCCACTTGGCAAGATCTCAAAGACTTCCTCCGCAGCGAGGCCCCTCCTACCTTCACCAATGTCAAGAGAGAGAGAGATGGAGCAGTAGGAGTCGCTGAATTCAGCAACACTGACGACATGGATCGTGTGCTCCGTAAGTTGAACGACACAGAGTTCCGCAATCACATTGATCGTGCAGTTGTTAGGCTTGAAGAGGATAAGGGGCAGGGTGATAAATACTTTGGAAGTGGTCCTTACTCTACTACTAGTGGCAGAGACAGAGGGTATGCAGACAGGGGAAGCCGACGTCATGATCACCACCACCATCATCATCGTCGTCGTGATGATAGTGGCAATGGAGGGGGAGGAAGAAGAGGCAGGAGCAGGAGCCCTCCTCGTGGTAAAGGTAGATCTCCTTCTAGATCCCCTTCCTACTCCAAATCACCAGTCCAACATAATGGTGCAGATGATGGAGGTGGAAGAGACGATGTCTCACAGTCACCTCCTCAAGAACAACAACAGCAACAGCAACGTGGAAGAAGTCCAGGACCAAGAAGCAGAAGCAGAAGTCCTGCAGCTGGTGGTGGTGGAAGGGGAAGAGATGACTCTCCTGATGATCGTAGTCCCTAGGGGGTGGGTATGAGGAACTCCTCCTCTTTCTGGACACATATCACTATCATCGTTACGGCGCGATGACGAAAAAGACATTATCCAGCTGCATTATCATTTATCACTCTTATCTTTCTATATATATACCTGGCTTATTAGCTTACTGGCTATTGCTATTGCTACGTGCTTACTTTGTTGTCTAGCTGGTTGGGATGTGGATTGAGAGGCTCTCTCAGCATGTTGTAATCGTTTCCAAGGATATATATCAAGGCCTACTGGTTATTGGTGGTCATTGGCTGTGGATGTTTCAATATATTAAAGATGTGCTACTATACAAGAGTATATGTTTATACTAGGGAAAGTCAGCAGGTTGCTGTTAAAATTATGCTTTTCCAACAATATATATTCTGAGGCAAGGGACCGTGCGTGTCAATTGCAGACGCAAAAAAGAAGGAGGGACACTGGCTGTTTCATGACTCAATCATTATGGAATACTGTAAAATGTAATGTTGAACACTACATGAACACGTTGGAAGCTATCGATGGACAGCTAAAACCGTAAAGCTATGGGCACCTTTAGTAGATTAAATCAATATTATCGCAGTCCAAGTCATTCATTGGCAGCGACGGTGCCTCTAGATGGCACCGATACTGTCGAAGGCTTGCGGTCTTTGGAGAGGAAACAGCTATCTAGGCTCTTAGAATCAGGAGGAGATGGTTTCTGGACCAATTGCCAAAACCGTCGACGCCACTACCGTCTCTTCAAGGGCCCAAACATAGAAACCGTAACAGTAGACGACTTGCAGAAGCACCCCAGTCCCTGGGTAGATTTCCTCCATACTAAGGACAAGTCCACCTTCTATAATGCATACAACATCCCAGCTAATATCAACATATTACAAGAAAGAATAGAAGACAATCTCGTCACCTTTCTCCCCAACTATCTTAGAATGTTCCTCATCATCTTCCTGCTCACTTTCTACTTGAAACCCAAAGCTTTGATAGGAGCCATAGCAATATGTATCAACGTATACGTGAATAGAAATGCATTTTTTGTCTCACAACAACAACAACCATCAACGCAAGCCCCACGACAACATATACCTTCTCCTTCACAACAACAACAGCAGCAGCAGCAGCAGCAGCAGCAGCCACACATCAACCCAACAGTAGCTATAATCTGCTCAATCATTGCAATGGTAACCAATTGCCTTCCTACAACCATCCTAGCCACTTTATTATCCACATTATTCATCTTACTACATGCCAGTATCACCAGATCACCATCAGATCTACATCATCATCATCATAGGAGTAATATCAAGAATAGAGGTCGTAAGAGTAGTATTAGCACAGCAGAGCCCCTTGGATGGTCCTTATCTCAGGTTATACTAAAAAATGATAATAATGATAATGATACTAGGTTGTTATTTAAGCAGTTAGGGTCTATGGTATGGAATGGAGTAAGGTATAGGGTCAGGTGGGCTGGTGGGTGGATGAGGTACCATGTCACCTCTCTTTGGGAAAGTATGTGGAGAGGGTATTGATATTTGATGGATCAATAGTATGAGTCCTATTATAGATGGATGGATGGATGGATGGATGGATGGATGGATGGATGGATGGATGGATGGATGGATGGATGGATGGATGGAT
>Ga0114919_10000415_pt1 | contig 32739 bp, 31 predicted proteins | sample BlataG_FD_88682 | JGI IMG/M metagenome (GOLD analysis project Ga0114919, IMG submission 88682) | Deep subsurface microbial communities from Black Sea to uncover new lineages of life (NeLLi) - Black_00105 metaG | ecosystem: Environmental > Aquatic > Marine > Oceanic > Sediment | place: Atlantic... | reverse complement strand
GGCAGCACTCCCCCATGGACGGCATAATTCCCGCCAACCGAGAACCGGCTGAAGGTCACTTGCAGCTCGACTCCGTCGGGCTCGAACCTGACCACCTTGTACGGCGGCATAAGCAGGCTGCCGGTACCGGGCAGGGTGGGCACTCGGTTGGCGGGGCCGGCTCCCTCGGCCGCGTCAAACGGTCCCAAGAGCTCAACCAGTTGCTCGGCGAGGTCGGCGGCACGCTCCCAGGTATCGGGGTCGGGATCGGCCGACACCGCGAGATCCTGTGCGCGGCGCATCGCAGTCAGGAACCGCCCGAAGCCTGGGCCAGGCTGCGCCGCCGCGAAGTTCGGGAACCCGCCGCGACGATTGTATTCGGGATCAACGGGCCCCGAGTCGTCGATCACCTCGCGGCCAGGATATCTCGCCGGACGATCGTCTGTTCGCGCCCCGGGCCCACACCGATACACGAAACATCCGCTCCGGCAAGCTCTTCGAGCCGGAGCACATAGTCGCGTGCCTTGGCCGGCAGATCGTCGAATTCGCGAGCCCCCGAGATATCCTCCCACCAGCCGGGGATTTCCTCGAAGATCGGCTCGGCGCGAGCGATTTCGGCCTGGGTCATCGGCATCTCGTCGGTGCGCTTACCGTCCACCGTGTAGCCCACACATATCGGCACGGTCTCCAGGCTGGACAGGACGTCGAGCTTGGTCAGGAAGTAGTCGGTGATGCCGTTGACCCGGGTGGCGTATCGGGCGATGACCGCGTCAAACCAGCCGCAGCGTCGCCGACGGCCGGTGGTCACCCCGATCTCGCCACCGGTCTTGGACAGGTACTCGCCGCTTTCGTCGAACAACTCGGTGGGGAACGGCCCCGAGCCGACCCGGGTGGTGTACGCCTTGAGGATTCCCAGCACGGTGGTGATTCGGGTGGGGCCGATACCGGAGCCGACCGCGGCACCGCCGGCGGTGGGATTGGACGACGTGACATAGGGATAGGTCCCGTGATCGACGTCGAGCAGGGTGCCCTGGGAGCCCTCCAACAGCACGGTCTCCCCAGCCTCCAGTGCGTTGTTGAGCAGCAGTCGGGTATCGGCGATCCGGTGCGCGAAGCCCGCGGCCTGAGCCAGCAGGGTATCGACGATCTCATCGGGATCCAGGGCCTTGCGGTTGTAGATCTTTACCAGCACCTGGTTCTTGAACTCGCACGCGGCAGCGACCTTGGCGGCCAACAGGTCAGGATCACAGACGTCAGCGGCCCGGATTCCCATCCGGGCGATCTTGTCCTGGTAACACGGTCCGATCCCGCGCCCGGTGGTGCCGATCTTCTTGCTACCCATATAGCGCTCGGTCACCTTGTCGATCGCCACGTGATAGGGCATCAACAGATGGGCGTCGGCGGAGATCAGCAATTGCGAAGTGTCGATCCCGCGGTCATCGAGGCCCCGAAGCTCGGCGAGTAGCACTCCGGGATCCACCACGACGCCATTGCCGATCACGTTGGTGACCCCGGGCGTCAGAATGCCCGACGGAATGAGGTGCAGAGCGAAGTTCTCGCCCGTCGGCAGTACCACGGTATGCCCGGCGTTGTTTCCGCCCTGGTACCGCACGACCCACTGAACACGTCCACCGAGTAGGTCGGTGGCCTTCCCCTTGCCCTCGTCGCCCCACTGGGCGCCGATGAGGACGATTGCCGGCATGGCCTGACCCCGCTTCGCTCCTGGCATATTGTTTCCAGCCGGTTCGTAACCCTATCGGAGCAGCGCGAGGAGTGTCGTTGATCAGCACCGAAGTCATCGTGTTGCGCTTCGGCGGACGCCGGCTACCGCGCGCACTGGCAGCCCTGCCCTGTCGGGAGGCCGACGGCATGCGCGCAATTGACGCGGCGATCCGCGACTTGCGGCGGGTCGTCGTCGCCGGATCCCCGACGGATCTGGCTTCGGTGCTGACCCGGCTGATGCGGACCGAGAGCCTTGACGTTGAGGTCGCCCATGTCGACGGACGGCGCGGCGCGCGGCGGGCCGTGAACGGGGTAGCCCGACGGGTGCCGCTGATCCGCGATGAGACCGCGACCGTGCTGGTCGGAGCCGCGTTGTGGCTGCCGCCCGAGGGCTGCGCAGTGATCCGGGGGGAAACCGTGGTGGATGACGCGGTGCTCTTCGACGGCGCGGTTGGCGCCGTGCGGATCGAGCCGACGACAGCGTTGCCGGGACTGCGTGCCACGGTGTCAGCCGGGCGTCTCCGGCGGCGCTGGCTGGCGGGCCGGGCGGTTCAGCTGGGTACCACCGGCGCCCGAGTGGTCCGCGACGGCGTGGAAGGACCCCGTGAGGTCAAGCGGTCGACGTTCTATCGGCACACCACCGGCTGGTTGCGGGTGGGCTGAGGAACCTATAACCGGGGTCGCCGCCGCGACCGTCACCGTCGACGGGACCGGGTAGTTTCGGTGAGGTGAGCGTTCGCCCGTTACACCAGTCGGTGCGCCCGAGCCCGATCTTCCTGGTTCTCGTCGGGCTCACCGCCCTCGGTGGCGTCATGGCCTGGATGGCCGCCCAGAACACCCGGCCGCTGGCCTACGCCGGGGTGTTCGTGTTCGTGATCGCCGGGTGGGTGGTGTCCCTGTGCCTGCACGAGTTCGGCCACGCCTACACCGCCTGGCGCTTCGGTGACCACGATGTGGCCGCGCGGGGCTATCTGACGTTGAACCCGCTGAAGTACTCCAGTCCGCTGCTGTCACTGGGCCTGCCGTTGTTGTTCATCGCATTGGGCGGGATCGGCCTGCCCGGCGGCGCGGTCTACATCCGCAGCGGCTTGATGACACCGCGCCAGCGCACCCTGGTGAGCCTGGCCGGGCCACTGGCGAACCTGGTACTGGCGATCGTGTTGCTCGGGGCCACGCGATTGTTCTACGACCCCGAGCACGCGGTGTTCTGGGCAGCCGTGGCGTTCCTGGGCTTCCTCCAACTCACCGCGCTGATGTTGAACCTGTTGCCGATTCCCGGACTCGACGGTTTCGGTGCCCTGGAACCGCATCTGAGTCCGTCGCTCCAGCAGAAGTTGGAACCCGTCAAGGGGTACGGCTTTGTGATCCTGCTGGTCGTGCTGCTCGCACCGGGGCCCAACCGCTGGTTCTTCTCGACGGTCTTCGCGCTGTTCGATCTGTCCGGCGTGCCGGGCACGTTGGCTTCCGTCGGCAACCAGCTGACCAGATTCTGGTCGGCCTGGCTATAGCGGCCGCACAAAGTCGTACGGCAGCGGACCCCCTCACCGCTGCCGTACCGACGTAACGGTAGGCCCTTCAGAGGCGCCCCGCCAGGGACCGGCGGTAATCCGCTGGCATCTCAGGGGTTCCGGTGGCAGTAAATTGCCACCCATGAGCGCCGGACATAACCATGGCGATGCCGACACCCGGGTGAGCCGAATGGTGATGGCGGCCGCGATCCTGACCGTCTTCTTCGCCGTCGAAGTGACCACCGCCCTGTCGATCGGCTCGATCGCATTGCTCGCCGATGCCGGACACATGCTCACCGATCTGGTGGCATTGTTCATGGGCCTGACCGCCGTCCTGCTCAGCCGGCACGGCCCGGCATCGGCGGCCCGAACCTACGGCTGGCATCGCGCCGAGGTGTTCACCGCGGTCGCCAACGCCATGCTGCTACTCGGGGTCGCGGCGTTCATCCTCTACGAGGCTTTCCATCGACTCGGCGACGCTCCGAACGTTCCCGGCTGGCCGATGATCGTGGTGGCATTGGCCGGACTGGCGGCGAACGTGGCCGTAGCACTGCTGCTGCGCTCGCAAGCCGCGGAGAGCCTCGCCGTTAAAGGTGCCTACATGGAGGTCATCGCCGATGGGGTCAGCAGTGTCGGCGTCCTGATCGCTGGCATCGTGACGGTGACGACGCGTTGGCCGTATGCCGACATCGTGGTGGCCGTCCTGGTCGCGCTGTGGGTGCTGCCGCGGGCCGTCGCACTGGCGCGGGCCGCGTTGCGGATCCTGTCGGAGTCCTCGCCGCAACACATCGACGTCGACGAACTCCGCGCGGCACTGTCGGCGGTCGACGGCGTGACCGAGGTCCACGACCTGCACGTGTGGACCCTGGTGCCAGGCAAGGACATGGTGACCGCACACCTCATCAGCAACGGGCAGTCCGCGCGGATCCTCGATGATGCGCGCGCGGTGCTGGCTTCCCGTGGCCTAGCGCACGCCACCGTCCAGGTCGAGGCGCCCGGATCCGCCGACGAGTGCCCGGGGCAGAGCACCTGCTAGCCCGCGTGACCGACCGGTATCAGCCCAGGCCGAGTTCGGCACGAGCCGCCGGGTCGCAGTCGTCCAGTAGGTCCCGACAGCGGGCGAACTCATCGGTCTCGCCGATGGCATCGGCCGCGCGGGCCAGGGCGGCGACACAGCGCAGGAATCCCCGATTGGGCTCGTGCCGATAGGGCACCGGCCCGAACCCTTTCCAGCCATTTCGCCGCAACTGATCAAGACCGCGGTGATACCCGGTCCGGGCGTAGGCGTAGGCGGTGATCACCTTGTCGGCCGCCAGGGCGTCGGTGGCCAGTTGTGCCCAGGCCACCGAGGCGGTGGGATGGGAAGCGGCCACTCCGGCCGGGTCTGCACCGGCCGCGAGTTCGGCTTCGGCTTCGATGTCGGCGGGCAGGAGCACAGGTTGGGGTCCCAGGAGATCGCCAAAGGATGTCATGGCCCCAGGATGTCACGAGCTGAGTCGGTGTCGGCCCCCGCGTCGCAGCGAATAGCCCACCGCACCCGCTAGGGTCGAGCCATGTCGAACCCGTCCGGGACCGATCGCGACGAAGGCGAACCGACCCACGATCCGATCACCGAAGTGATCGAAATCGGCGATGTCGTCGGCCCGGTTGATGACCCCACCGGCGAACGCCGTTACACCGCACCGGGTTTCGATGCGGGATCGACACAGATCATCGACCGAGTGCCGGATGCCGACACGGAATTGATCGCAACACCGCTGACTGCGACTCCTCAGCCGCGCACTGCAGCCCCGCAAACAATCGCGCCACAGGCGGGGGTTCGCCGGCGACCGGCCTGGCTGTTACCGGTGGTCCTGGCCGTTTGCGTGTTGGCCGCCGCCGCGATCCTCGGCGTTGTGCTGGTGCGCTACACAGCTTCCTCGAAGCTGTCCCAGCAGCAGGACATGGTGCGGTCCACGATCGCGAACTTCGACACCGCGGTGCGCACCGGCGACCTGGCGACGCTGCGCGGTATCACCTGCGGCCAAACGCGGGACAACTACGTCAATTACGACGATCGCACCTGGGCCGACGCCTACGCCCGCATCGCGGCCGCCCAGCAGTACCCGGTGGTGGCCAGCATCGACGAGGTGATCGTCAACGGCGATCAGGCCGAGGCCAACGTCACCTCGTACCTGGCGTCGGATCCCGCCACCACCTCGGTCCGCAGCTTCGATCTGCAGTTCCGCGACGAGCAGTGGAAGATCTGCCAGTCGGCTTAAGCCGACACACTGCGGCCGGAGCTGTGCAGATCGTTGCAGGCCTCGATGATGCGCTCGGTCATGCTCGCCTCGGCCTTCTTGAGGTAGCTGCGCGGGTCGTAGAACTTCTTGTTGCCGACTTCGCCGTCGATCTTGAGCACGCCGTCGTAATTGGCGAGCATGTGTCCGGCGATCGGCCGGGTGAAGGCGTACTGGGCGTCGGTGTCGACGTTCATCTTCACCACTCCGTAGCGCAGGGAATCCTCGATATCGGACTTCAGCGACCCCGAACCACCGTGGAAGACGAAGTTGAAGGGCTGGGCGCCGTCGGCCAGGCCGAGTTTGGCCGCCGCCACCCGCTGCCCCTCAGCGAGCACCTCCGGCTTGAGCACCACGTTGCCCGGCTTGTAGACGCCATGGACGTTGCCGAAGGTGGCGGCCAGCAGGTACCGGCCGTTTTCACCAACGCCGAGGGCGTCGACAGTCCGCTCGAAGTCCTCCGGAGTGGTGTAGAGCTTCTCGTTGATCTCGGCCTCGACGCCGTCCTCCTCACCACCGACCACGCCGATCTCGATCTCCAAGATGATCTTCGCCGCCACTGCCTGGGCGAGGAGTTCCCGCGCGATGGTCAGGTTGTCGGCGATCGGCACCGCCGAACCGTCCCACATGTGGGACTGGAACAGCGGCGGACGACCCGCTCGCACCCGCTCGGTGGAAATCAGCAGCAGTGGACGCACATAGGTGTCGAGCTTGTCCTTGGGGCAGTGGTCGGTGTGCAGGGCGACGGTGACGGGGTACCTGTCGGCGATGACGTGGGCGAACTCCGCCAGCGCCACCGCACCGACGACCATGTCCTTCACGCCAAGCCCCGAGGCGAATTCGGCGCCACCGGTGGAAAACTGGATGATGCCGTCACTGCCGGCGTCGGCGAACCCCTTGATCGCGGCGTTGACGGATTCCGATGAGGTGCAGTTGATGGCCGGGAACGCGAACGCGTGCTCCTTCGCTCGGTCCAGCATCTCCGCATAGACCTCGGGCGTGGCGATGGGCATGGGGAAGTCCTCTCGGGCTGATCGGGGCGTCTGAGAGGCAGTATGTCAAACCGCACCCGTATCTTGGGGCCTCATGGCCACCACCGTGCTCGCCCTGCCGAGCATCCTGGACCCGATGTACTAGCTGGGCGAGGGCGGCGCGGAGCCCTGGGCGGGGATTCTTAGGGCGTCACCGGTACGCACCGAAGTCTGTTTGCTCCTCGGAGATCCCCAGCCGTCGTTCGATCAAGAGCAGTCCCACGACGATCAGAATGCCGACGAAGAACAACAGCAGCACCATGGCGCCGTCGGTGGATGGCGCGAGCAGATCGCGGTCCTCGGACTGCCACGGCCAGAGTGCCCGCAGCGACCCCACCATGAGGCCGGTGATGACGACGAGGGTGATCCGAGCCCGGTTGGCGAGCAGCCACTTCAGCAGCGTGACGAACGACGCGAGACCGACGATGGCGCCGAGTCCGAAAAGTGCGATGTAGCCGAAGTTGCGGTCGTTCACGGCGCTGATGGTCGTCTCGTACATGCCGACCGACAGCAGCAGGAATGAACCGGAGACCCCGGGCAACACGAGGGCGCAGATGGCCACGGCCGCCGCCAAGACGATCACGATCGGGCCGGGGTCGGTGATATTGGCCGGTGGCACGCCCGTGAGCCAGAACAGGAAGATCGCCGCCGCCGCCCCGGCGGCGAGGTCCTTCGCTCGCCATGCGCCCGGAGGCGTGCGGAGCACCATGTGCGCCGGCACATACACACCCGCGAGCACCAGTCCGAAGAACAGCGCCCGCATTCGAACCGGATATTCCTCCAGCAGGGGCCCGATGAATCGCGCTCCGAGGATGAGCGCGGTGACCATGCCGATCGCCACGGGGATCAGGATTCGCCACGGCAGACCGATGAAGGTGGCGGCAGAGGAACGCGCGGAGGCTTTCCCGGTACCGAGGCCGAGGAGTTGCCGCGCGGAGAGCACCAGATTGGCGACCGCGTTGATCAGCGTCTCGTAGATGCCGACGATCAGTGCGACCGTCCCGCCACTCACGCCGGGGATGACTTCGGCAACGCCGATGAGTGCGCCACGGACAAGGTTGGTGGTAGAGGCAAGCACGTAGACACGCTAACGGCTGCGGGCCCGGATGTGAGTGACCACCGGTGGTGATGCGCTCGCCGAGTCGGGAGGACTTCTGCCGACTGAACCCCTACGGGGCCCGCGAGACCGAATTCGCGGCCTCCATCAGCATCCAGCCCGATACCTGCACCGAAAGATCGTGCTCGGGGGAAGCCGGGGCGCCGGCGACGGGTAACTCGGCGACCCGGTTCCAGAACGCTCCGAACAGCGGCAGGCCTTCGACGTCCTGGCGGTTATCCCAGGCCGCGCGGGCCGACGCCAGCACGATCGCAGCGGCGGTATCGCGCGCCGCGGCGTCGGCATCGGAGTCGCCGGGCAACGAGGTGGCGGCCAGCGCGAGGTAGCGTGCCGTGATGCCGGCGAACAGTCCGCCGTCCCCACCACCGCCGCCCTTGAGAACTCCCTGCGGCGCCATCTGCTCGTCGATCGCGGCCACCAACCGCCGCACCCGGGCGGCGTGCCTTTCGTCGCCGGTGCGGATGGTCAACTCTGTTTCCAGGCCCACCACCACACCCTGGCAGTAGGTGTACTGGGCCCGGACCAGCGAGCCGGCTTTGATGCCGTCGAAGACCAGATGGGTCTCCGGGTCGATCAGCGTCTCGTCGATCCAGTCGGCCATCTGCTCGGCCCGACGCAAGCGGCCGTCGTAGCGGGCGAGGAAGATGCCGGCCGGACCATTCGCTGGGGCGTTGAAGAACTGATCCTGCTTTCGCCAGGGGATTCCGCCGCCGTCCTCGGGCACCCACGAGTTAATGAGTTGATCGGCCAGCGTCGCCAGCGCCCGAGGGCTCGGGACACCGACGAGTCGGTCGGCACGCTCCAAGGCCAAGGCCAGCCACGCCATGTCGTCGTAGTAACTGTTGGTCCACCTGCCGTTGTTGCGTGCAAGGTGACCGCGGATCTGCCGTCTGATCGACTCGACCCGCTCGGGTTGCGGATCGCGCACCTGGGCGTCGACGAGGGTGTCCAGCAGGTGGGCCTGCCACCAGTAGTGCCAGGTGCCGAAGGTCGCGTCCTTGCGGGTGGGCGGCCAGCCCACCACACCGAGTTGGGTGGCCGGCAGCTGCCAGAGTCGCCGGAGATGGCGTTTGGCAACAGCAGCCTCGGCACTGCCCGCCCGGTTCATCCACTGCTGATCCATGGCAGCTAATCCTGCCCTACCAGGCCTGAGACAGGTCAGCCCAGTGTCTGATCCAGGCGTGCATGGCGATTCCGGCAGCGGCACCGGCGTTGATGCTGCGCGTCGAGCCGAACTGGGCGATCGATACGGTCAGCGCGGCGCCGCGGCGAGTCGCCTCGGAGATGCCCGGCCCCTCCTGGCCGAATACCAGCAGGCAATCCCGGGGCAGCACGGTCTCTTCGAGACGCACAGCTCCGGCAACGTTGTCGACCGCGACCACGGTGAGCCCGGCATCGGCGGCGAAGGCCAGCAGATCCTCGGTACTGTCGTGATGCGCCAGCCGTTGGTAGCGGTCTGTGACCATGGCGCCGCGGCGGTTCCAGCGCCGGCGGCCGACGATGTGCACGACGTCGACGGCGAACGCATTTGCGGTCCGCACCACCGCCCCGATGTTGGCGTCGTTTCCGAAGTTCTCGATCGCGACCTGAAGCCGGTGCCGACGCCGGTCGATGTCGACGATGATCGCCTCACGCCGCCAATAGCGATACGCATCAACGACATTACGGCTGTCGCCGTGCTCGAGCAGCTCGGGGTCATACCGCGGATCGTCTGGTCGCGGCCCGGGCCAGGGACCGACTCCGGAGGCCGGGGTGGACCACTCGGTGGGACCGGGCCCCGGTCCATCTGACGGCATGGGGATGAGGGTATCGCCACATTTTCGAAGAATGACTCGATGACCGCCCTCGGCCGCTACCCGTGGGCGACGTTGACGCGGAGGATCCCTAGCGCGGGAACAGCAGTTGCACCCGGCCGAAGCGGCCGGCCGGACGTCCGACGATCGCCACCGCACCGGCCCCATCGGGCAGATCGGGCTGCGGTGCGGGGTCACCACCACCGGGCGCGGTCGGCAGTGCCACCCCGTCCAGAGTTCGCACCAGCATCGGTCCGGAGGCGGTGTCGAGTTCGACACCGGCCACCCGGCCGTACTCGACGATTGCGCGTCTCCAGGTGACGTCGGGATCCGGACCGACGCCGTCGGCACGAGCCTGCACCGCCAACCATTCCTCCAGCGCACAGTCTGGTGAATAGGTTCCGATCACGACTCCCTCGAAGCACCGACTCTCGTCGGTGTGCACGAGCGTTTCGTCAACAACATCGGTGTAGAGAACGCCGAGGTGTGACGCCCAACATTGCGCCGCCCAGTCCCGCAAGCGAGAACCTTCGAAGGTGTCGATCGGCCGGCCTCGGACAGCCGGGGCGTCGATCGGCCGGCCCCGGGCGATGGGGTCGTCGATCACCCGCGCCCGGGTGATGGCGACCGGCGGGCCGGGAGGCGGGGTCGGTAGCTCCGCGGTCATTTCTGCGATGTAGCCGGCGGTATCGGCGTCCCAGGTGTCCGGGCGGGCGACAACGAGCACCCGCCGATCGCGATGGACACCTGATATTGCATGGGCCACCGGGCCGGGATCGGGGCCGACGCAGATGACATCGACGACGTCATCCCAGGCGATCTCCGTGTCGGGCACCTCGGTCGACTCCGGAGACCGGACGTCGGCGGCGCGCCGGTTAACCGCGCCCCCGGCGCGCCTCGTCACCGCGCCCCCGGCACGTCTGTTGACCGCGCCCCCGGCGCGCCTGGTCACTGCGCAGGCAGCTCGAGATCGGCCAGACCGAGGATGCTGCGGTAGGGCACGCCCTCGTCCTCGATGGCCGCGGCGGCACCGGTGGACCGGTCCACCACGGTTGCCACCCCGATGACCGTCGCACCGGCGTCCCGGACGGCCCGCACCGCCGTTAACGCAGACCCTCCGGTGGTGCTGGTGTCCTCGACTACCAGAACCCGCTTGCCCGCCACCTCCGTGCCCTCGATAAGACGTTGCAGCCCATGTGTTTTCACCGATTTGCGGACTACGAACACGTCGATAGGCCGGCCCGAGGCATGCATAACCGCATACGCCACCGGGTCGGCTCCCAGAGTCAGCCCGCCAACCGCCGCATAGTCCCAGTCGACGGTCAGTTCCCGCATCAGGCGGCCGATCAACGGAGCGGCCCGGTGCTGGAGGGTGGCCCGGCGCAGATCAACGTAGTAGTCGGCTTCCCGGCCGGAGGACAACCTGACGCGGCCGAAGACCACCGACAGCCGCCGGACCAGGTCGATGAGTTCACCGCGAGCAGTCGCGTCGAGGTCAGGTGCGGTCACGGCCGCCTCCGATCCTCTTGGTGAGTGCGCGCACCAGACGACGGGGCGCCACCCGGCCGACGGTGGTCAGCACCTTGTACTGCGTGCCGGGAATGCTCAGGACCTTGCCTTCGGCGACATCGGCAAGACTCTCGGCCACGACATCATCGACCCTCAGCCACAGTGGGCGCGGGATGGACGCCATATCAATCCCGGCACGCTGGTGGAACTCAGTGCGCACGAAGCCAGGGCACACCGCGTGCACGCCCACTCCGGTCCCAGCCAGTCCGTTGGCCAACCCCTCGGAGAAGGACACCACCCAGGCTTTGGAAGCCGAGTAGGTGGACCCGCGGCCGGAGAGCCGCAACAGGATCGAGATCGTCATCGCGATGCTGGGCAAACCGGCGACGCTGGCGATGTTGATCACCGATCCCCGGCCGGCGGAGAGCATCGGCGGCAGTGCCGCGCGGGTCAGCTGCATCACCGCGGTGACGTTGACGTCGAGTTGGCGCTGCAGCAGTGCGGGGTCGGCAGCGGCGAACTCACCCGAGGTGCCGAATCCTGCGTTGTTGACCAGCACCGTCACCCCGGCACCCAGGCGCGCGGCCACCCGATCCCGGCCGGAAACGTCGGCTAGATCCGCCGGCAGCACCTCGACCTCGACCCGATGGGCGGCGCGCAGTTCCGCGGCGAGATCGACGAGGCGATCAACATCTCTCGCCACCAGCACGAGGTCGTAACCGTCGCGGGCGAATCGGCGGGCGTACCCGGCTCCGAGGCCCGACGTGGGACCGGTGATCAGCGCTACGGGTCGGGGCATCCCGTCACCTTAACGGCTCCCGAAAATGCTCACAGCTGGTAGTTGGGAGCCTGGGTGCCGGTCCGGGGCCCGAGGATCGGCGGCGCATCGCTGCGGCCCTGCGGAAGTGCCTGCGGGCGTGCTGACGCGGCACTGCGGCGAGCCGCGGATTGCGCCGCGGCGGCTTGCGCCGGAATGGGCGGCAGAACTCTCAGGAGGTCGTTGAATTGCCGGACCGTGCGAAGGCCCTCGTCCCACTGGGTGCGGGTGGCCGAAATCGGCATCGCCACCAACGTCCAGTTCTCCTCGTTCCACATGATTTCGGCGCAGTCCGGGGCAGTGTGGGCAAACGTCACCAGGCGGCGGTCGCAGGCCCGCCGGGCCGCGTCGAGGTTGTTGGAGTACACCATCCGGGGACCGATCGCCCCCAGCAGCCAGACGTCGTTCTCCCGCGGTTCCTTGATGCCCTTGAGTCGAAGGTCCATCACGACGCCGGTGCCGACCTTGCGGTGCAACGCGACGACGGTGGCGACGTCCTCGAGGTCGAAGACATACACCGCTTCACCGCGGATCTGGCCGAGCACAACGTTGCGCGCACTGACCTCGCCGACGGTCGACATGACGCCGCGCTTCCAGCGCTCGACGATCTCCGAGGATTCCTGTTCGTAGTCGAAGCCGTGGGAACGCGCCCATGACTTTCGGTGTCGGCCCAGCCCCCGGCGTCGCCCGATGTCGACGTACAGCAGCACCGCCGCACCCACGAAACAGAGTGCGGACAGCGTGAACCAGAACGGGACCATTATTGGTAGCGTAACCGCTTCCCGCCGTTCACCGAGAGGCCCGGTAGGTCACAACAGGGTCACTGTTCCCAACGGGACTCAGCCCAGAATCTCCCAGCGGGAGTCAGCCCAGAATCAGGGAGTCGCCGTCGGGCGCGACGTTCACCGGAACGGCGTCCCCATCGACGACCTCACCGGCCAGCAGCAGTTTCGCGAGCTGGTCGCCGATTGCCTGCTGAACCAGTCGACGCAGGGGCCGGGCCCCGTAGACGGGGTCGAACCCCCGCTCGGCCAGCCATTCCTTGGCCGCCAGCGACACCTGCAGATCGAGGCGCCGCTGGGCCAGGCGCTTGGCCAGCTGGGTTAGCTGGATGTCGACGATCCGGACCAGTTCCTCAGGCTTGAGCGCTTCGAAGATGAGCACGTCATCGAGGCGGTTGATGAACTCCGGCTTGAACGCCGTGCGGACCGCCGCCATCACCTGATCGGGATCACCGCCGGAACCCAGATTGGAGGTCAGGATCAGGATGGTGTTGCGGAAGTCGACCGTGCGCCCCTGGCCGTCCGTCAGCCGGCCTTCGTCGAGCACCTGAAGCAAGACGTCGAACACATCCGGGTGAGCCTTCTCCACTTCGTCGAACAACACCACGGTGTACGGGCGCCGACGCACCGCCTCAGTGAGCTGGCCGCCCTGGTCATAACCGATGTAGCCGGGAGGGGCACCAACAAGCCTTGCGACGGAATGCTTCTCGCCGTACTCGCTCATGTCGATTCGGACCATCGCGCGCTCGTCGTCGAACAGGAAATCCGCCAGCGCCTTGGCCAACTCGGTCTTTCCGACACCGGTGGGACCGAGGAACAAAAACGATCCGGTGGGCCGGTTGAGGTCGGCGACCCCGGCCCGGCTTCGACGGACCGCATCAGAGACCGCCTGCACGGCTTGCATCTGCCCCACGACCCGCTTACCGAGTTCGTCCTCCATCCGCAGCAGCTTGGCGGTCTCACCCTCCAGCATCCGGCCGGCCGGGATCCCGGTCCACGACGCCACCACATCGGCGATGTCGTCGGGACCGACCTGCTCCTTGAGCATCACCGACCCCTGCGATTCGGCCACCGGCAGTGCTGCATCGAGCTTCTTCTCGACCTCCGGGATGCGGCCGTAGCGCAACTCCGCGGCCTTGGCCAGATCGCCGTCACGTTCGGCGCGGTCCGCCTCGCCGCGCAAAGTCTCCAGTTGCTCCCGGAAATCGCGGACGACGTCGATGGCGGTCTTCTCGTTCTGCCATCTGGTCGTCAACTCCGCGAGCTTCTCCTTCTGGTCGGCCAACTCCGCACGCAGTTTCTCAAGCCGATCCTTGGATGCCGCGTCCTCCTCCTTGGACAGCGCCATCTCCTCGATCTCCAGCCGACGAACGAGTCGCTCGACCTCGTCGATCTCGACGGGCCGCGAGTCGATCTCCATGCGAAGCCGGGCGGCGGCCTCGTCGACCAGGTCGATCGCCTTGTCGGGCAGGAAGCGGCTGGTGATGTAGCGGTCCGAGAGGGTGGCGGCGGCCACCAGGGCCGAGTCGGTGATCCGTACGCCGTGGTGCACCTCGTAGCGCTCTTTGAGGCCGCGCAGGATGCCGACGGTGTCTTCCACCGACGGTTCGCCCACCAGCACCTGCTGGAACCGACGCTCCAGCGCGGCATCCTTCTCGATGTACTTGCGGTACTCATCGAGGGTGGTCGCGCCGACGAGGCGCAACTCGCCACGGGTGAGCATCGGCTTGATCATATTGCCGGCGTCCATCGCACCCTCGCCGGTCGCGCCGGCCCCGACAATCGTGTGCAACTCGTCGATGAAGGTGATGATCTGCCCGGCGGATTCCTTGATCTCATCGAGCACGGCCTTGAGTCGTTCCTCGAATTCGCCGCGATATTTCGCGCCGGCGACCATCGAGCCGAGATCCAGCGAGACGACGGTCTTGTCCCGCAGGCTCTCCGGTACGTCGCCGTCGATGATGCGCTGTGCCAGACCCTCGACGATGGCGGTCTTACCCACGCCGGGCTCGCCAATGAGGACCGGATTGTTCTTGGTGCGCCGACTCAACACCTGGATGACGCGACGAATCTCGTTGTCGCGGCCGATAACCGGGTCGAGCTTGCCCTCGCGGGCCCGCGCGGTCAGATCGGTGGAGTACTTTTCCAAGGCCTGATAACTGGACTCGGGGTCGGCACTGGTCACCCGGGCATTTCCGCGTACCTTCACAAAGGCTTCGCGCAACGCCTACGGCGAGGCGCCAGCGCCGGTTAGCAACTTGGCAGTATCGCTGTCTCCCTCGGCGAGTCCGACCATGAGGTGCTCGGTGGAGACGTATTCATCGCCCATCTCCCCCGCCAAGCGCTGGGCGGCGTTGATGGCGCCCAGTGACTCGCGCGAAAGTTGCGGCTGGGACGTCGCCCCACTGCTCGACGGCAACCGGTCGAGCAGTCGCTGCGTATCGGCGCGGATCGCCGCCGGGCTGACACCAACCGCCTCCAGCAGGGGCCCGGCAATACCGTCGGTCTGACTGAGCAACGCCATCAGCAGATGAGCAGGCCGAATCTCGGGATTGCCGGCGGCACTGGCAGCCTGCAACGCAGCGGTCAGCGCCGCCTGGGTCTTGGTGGTCGGGTTGAACGAGTCCACGACGTCTCCGTTTCTACCGTTAGAAGATTGTCGAGGTATATAACACCGGCAGCCTTGAGTCTGTTCCGCTCAAGTCGAGGCTCGGAGGCAACCGCAACGAACAGACGCGAACTCGCACTCCGTTCGGCAGATTTGTGCGACTTTGCGTCTGCTCGCGAATGGAGATTATCGAACATATGATCGATATGTGGGTGATCTGGCGTCAATCGGCTACAACGGCCAACCGGTCCGTCCGCCACTGCGGCCGTTGCGCCCACCCGTTCCGGTCCTCGTCGACCTGACCGTGCTCTTTCCCCGGCAGCCGCACCGTGTCGGGCGCTATCACCCGTACGGACTGCAGATGCACCGGGTCGTCGCCGGCTGGCTGCGCTGCTGGGGCCTGTCCGAGCAGGGCGACTGGTGGGGGCTGGTCAGCTACGACGTGGTCTACGGCTCCGACCGCAGAGCGGTAACGCGCTGGGTGCCGGCCTGGACTCTGCGCCGGGTTCCGGACTAGGTTGCCGGGGTGGGCACCCTGGCAACGAGTGCGGCCGAGTTGATCCCCCTGGCGCTGGTGATCGCCCTTTCACCATTTTCGATCATCCCGGGCATCCTGGTGTTGCACACACTGCGGCCGCGGCCGACGAGCCTGGCCTTCCTGGCCGGATGGACGTTCGGCATCGCCGCCATCACCGCCGCGTCCGTCGAGGGGTCGGACCGCGGTGCGGGAAATTCCCCCGGATGGGCGCCCTACCTGCGCATCGCCGTCGGCATCGGCCTGATCGCCCTGGGGTTGTACCGCTGGTTGAATCGCCGCAATTCAACCCACTCCCCGCGCTGGATGCGGTCGCTGAGTTCCCTGCAGCCAGGCCGGGCGTTCCTCACTGCGATCGTGCTCACGGTTGCCAACCCCAAAGTTCTTCTCCTGTGCGCGGCGGCTGGAGCCGTCATCGGCACCAGCGAATTGAGCACCGCACAGTCCTGGTCGGCAGCGGCGATCTTCACCACCATCGCCGCGTCCAGCGTGGCCCTGCCGGTGTTGGGCCGGTTGTTCGTCGGCCGCCGACTCGACGAACCGCTGAACAAACTCAAAGTGTGGATGGAAGACAAGCACGCCGGTCTGATCGGCGCGATACTTCTGATCATCGGACTGGCGCTGCTGTACAAGGGAATTCACGCCCTGCCCTAGCGTCGCGATCCACGGCAGCTAAGACCGGGAGATTCCCGCATGCCCGACGAACGCAGCGGTCGTCGATCGTTGTTCTTTTGAGCAACGCGGCCGGCCCGGTGGCCCGGCATCGGTGTTTAGAACCCCGGGCCGCGACAGTGACTTTCGCCCCTTCCCGCATGCCTCGCCATGGCATCATGGTCGTCGAAGAGTGCGGTAGGCATCGCGGAGAAAGGGACTCGGGGCCGGGGGATGACCGAAGCTGTTGCGCCTGAGCAAATCGACGCCATCGCGTGGCAATTCCTTTGTTCCGCCTACACCGGTCGGGACTACTGGGACTGGCCGCTGGAACGTCGCATCGACGCATACCTGAGACACCACAGCCGTGCCGACATCCTCAACAACGGGGCGGCCTACAGTGCGATGCTCGATCGGGTGATGGCGAACTTCCCCCGCGCCCGGCGCGACGGGGTACTCGACCGGCCCCAGCGCTAGGGCGGCCCCAGCCCTGCCGGACTTGGTCAAGTGTAGGGCTGTCATGGCACAATCCGACCATGGCCCAGCTGCCCTCCGTCGTCCTGAAAGATCCATCGTCCGCCCTCACAGCGACCTTCGTGCCGTCGGCGGGCATGGTCTGCACCTCACTGTCCGACGGCGGTGTCGAACTGCTGGGTCAACGCCGCGGCCTGCGCGCCTATCTGACAACCGGCAAGACCATGGGCATCCCGATTCTCTACCCGTGGGCCAACCGGCTCAGCGCCAACGGGTACGCGGTCGACGGGGGCGCGGTGACACTGACTCCCGGCGTCGGCGGCGTTCGGTCCGACGAGCACGGCCTGGTCATCCATGGTGTGCTCGCGGCCTACCCGGGCTGGTTGGTCACCGAGCAGGAGGAGAACCGGTTCATCGCCGACCTTGACTACGGCGGCCAGCCGCGCCTGCTATCCAGCTTTCCGTTCCCGCACGTGGTCACCCTGGATATCACCCTGGTCGATCGGGCTCTGTCCATCGAGACGACGGTGACCCCGACGACGGCGGCGTCGGTCCCGCTGTGCTTCGGATTCCACCCGTATCTGACCATCCCGGACGTGCCGCGCTCCGAGTGGCGTCTGGAGACCCCGCCGCTACGCCACCTCCCGGTGGACAACTGGGGCATTCCAACCGGAGCAACCGAGGAATGGCCCCAGATGGCCCAAGAGTTGGGCGACAAGACATTCGATGACGGCTTCGACGAAGTTCCGCAGGGATCGACGTTTGCGCTCTCGGGCGGGAACCGCCGCATCGAAGTGGTCTTTGATTGCGGTTACCCAGCCGTGCAGATCTTCGCGCCGAGCAATGACAGCGTCGTCGGCATCGAGCCGATGGCCGCGCCCACCAACGCACTGCGGAAGGGCGGCTACAGCGTCGCGGTTCCGGGTCGGCCGGCCGTCGCGAAGTTCACCATCCGGGCCGGTTAACCCGGCCCCTCAGCGACCGCGCCGCGGTTGCCAGACGACCATCGCGGTGCTCTTGGGCACCAGCGCAAGTTCCCGGCGAGGCCTGGTCCGCATCGCCGCGACTTCGGTGCTCAACTCCGCGATCCGGGACTGCAGTGCCTCGACCTGATTACCCAACTCGATGATGCGCTTGATCCCGGCGAGGTTGACCCCCTCGTCTTGGGAGAGTCGCTGGATCTCGCGGAGAAGCGCCACGTCGCGTTCCGAATAGCGCCGCCCTCCCCCGGCGCTGCGTTCGGGGCTGACCAGGCCGAGGCGGTCGTAGGTGCGCAACGTCTGCGCTTTCATTCCCGCCAACTCGGCGGCCACCGAGATCAGGAACGTCCGGGCGTCACGCGGGTCGGGACTCATGGCCGGTTACCCGCCCAACCGGAGCGGGGGTTAAACCCGCTCGCCTGTTCGGCCGCGGCGTAGGTCTGCAGTGCCTCGAGTGCATCGCCTTCCAGCGTCGGCGGAACCGCCACTTTGACGGTCACTAACAGATCACCGCTCCCGCCACTGCGTTTGGGGACACCGCGGCCGCGCACCCGCAGGATTCGACCGTCGGCGGTGCCCTTGGGCACCTTCACACCGACTTTGCCATCAAGGGTGGGAACGGAAAGCGTAGTGCCCAGGGCTAACTCAGTGAAACTCACCGGAACCGAGACGGTGAGATCATCACCGGCACGACCGAAGACTCTATCCGAGCGCACGTGCACCGTGACGTAGAGATCGCCCGACGGCGCGCCCCGTAGGCCTGCCTCGCCCTGGCCAGCCAGCCGGATTCGCTGACCGTCCTCCACACCGGGGGGAATCCGGACATTGATGGTGCGGGTTCGGGTCGTCACACCGGTGCCCCGGCACTCGTCGCACGGATTCTCGATGAGCGAACCACTTCCCCGGCACTCGGTGCATGGTTCGGAGAATCCAAACGCGCCCTGATTGCGGCTGATCAACCCGGACCCGTTGCACCCTGGGCACACCTTCGGACTGGTTCCCGGACGTGCACCGCTGCCGTGGCAGTTCGTACACGGCGCCGGACTGGTCAGCCGCAGTGGCATCGCCACACCCTTGGTGGCTTCCAGAAAATCGAGTTGGGTCTCGGTTTCGAGGTCCTGACCGCGTCGCGGGCGACTGGTTCGGGGCGCGGCGCCACCGCGGCCGAACAGCCCGCCGAACAGATCTCCGATATTGGCGCCGCCGTCCTGGCCGGCCGATCCGAACAGGTCGTTGAGGTTGAATCCTCCGGTGCCGTCATCGCCGCCGCTGAAGCCGCCGCCGGCGCCGCCGTTGAAACGACGGCCGGCGAACATCCGACGGGTCTCGTCGTACTCCTTGCGCTTGGCCTTATCGAGCAGGACGTCCTTGTCCTCTCCGATGGCCTTGTAGCGCTCCTCGGCGGCGACGTCGTTCGGGTTTCGGTCCGGATGATTCTCGGCGAGCAGCTTGCGGGCGACTTTCTTGATCTCGTCGTCCTTGGCATCCGAGGAGACGCCGAGGACTTTGTAGAAGTCCTTCTCAACCCATTCTCGCTGAACCATGCGGCGTCACCTCCTCGCTGTGATTAATGATTTTATTCTGCTATCTCGTCGGCCTCGACGCTGTCGACCACGCCGACGAGGGCGTGCCTGAGCACCTGTTCACCGAGTCGGTAGCCGCGCCGCATGACGTGGCCGATGGCGGGGTTGGAGCCCTCACCCTCGTGTTGGACGGCCTCATGCAGTGACGGATCGAACGGCTCGCCCTCGACACCGAAAGCCACCAGACCCATACCGCTCAGCGCGGCCTCCAGCTTGTCCGCGACCGCCTTAAGCGGGCTGGTCTCCAGATCGCCGTGGTTGCGGGCCCGATCGAGATCGTCCAGTACCGGCAGCAATTGCCCGACCACTACCGCCTTGGCACGTTCGCCGACCAACTCCTGATCGCGCAGCGCGCGCTTGCGGTAGTTGGCGAAGTCGGCCTGCACCCGTTGGAGATCACCGAGCAGTTCGGCCGCCTTGTCGGCCTCCTCCGGCGACTCGCCGGGGAAGGCCCCCGACCCCGGCCCACCGAGGGCCGGGCCGGAGACATGTCCCGAGTCGCTTCGCTCCTGCCCGCCGGCGTCCCGGATCTCCCCGGTCTGCGGGTCGATCCGGCGCTTGTCGGTGACGGTCACCGGTTCGTCGCGGTCGCGATCCCCATCCGGGGGGCTCACCGGGGATCCTGGTCGTCCCCGACGACTTCGTCCTTGACGACCTCGGCGTCGACGACGTCGTCGCCGGACGATCCGCCCGCGCCGCCACCGGCGGCCTGATCGGCCTGCGCCGATTCGTAGATGGCCTGACCGAGGGACTGGCTCTCCTGGCCCAACTTCTCCATCGCGGACTTGATCGCCCCGATGTCCGAGCCGCCCAGGGCGGTCTTGGCCTCGGCGATGGCGTCGTCGACCTTGGTGAGGGTCTCCTCGGGCACCTTCGCACCCTCAGAGCCGGCCCGCTGTTCGGTGACGAACTTCTCCGTCTGGTAGACCAAGGACTCCGCCTGGTTGCGAACGTCGGCCTCCTCGCGGCGCTTGCGGTCCTCGTCGGCGTGTGCCTCGGCATCCTTGATCATCCGGTCGATCTCCTCCTTGGAAAGCCCTGAGCCCTCCTGGATCTTGATCGTGTTCTCCTTACCGGTGCCCTTGTCCTTGGCGGTCACGTGGACGATGCCGTTGGCGTCGATGTCGAAGATCACCTCGATCTGCGGTACGCCGCGCGGAGCCGGTGGGATGCCGGTCAGTTCAAAGCTGCCGAGCAGTTTGTTGTTCCCGGCGATCTCGCGCTCACCCTGATAGACCTGAATCTGGACCGACGGCTGGTTGTCGTCGGCGGTGGTGAAGGTCTCCGAACGCTTGGTCGGAATAGTGGTGTTGCGTTCGATCAGCTTGGTCATCACCCCACCCTTGGTCTCGATGCCCAGCGAAAGCGGTGTGACGTCAAGCAGCAGAACATCTTTCACCTCGCCCTTGAGCACGCCGGCCTGCAGGGCCGCCCCGACCGCGACCACCTCGTCGGGGTTGACGCCCTTGTTCGGCTCCTTGCCGCCGGTCATCTCCTTGACCAGATCGGACACCGCGGGCATGCGGGTGGAGCCACCCACCATAACCACGTGGTCGATGTCGGCCACCGGAATTCCGGCGTCGGCGATGACCGACTGGAAAGGTGCCCGGGCCCGGTCCAACAGATCCTGGGTGATCTTCTGGAACTCCGCGCGGGTCAGTTGCTCAACGAGGAACAGCGGGTTCTTGTCGGCGTCGACGGTGATATAGGGCAGGTTGATCGAGGTCGACTGACCCGAACTGAGCTCGATCTTGGCCTTCTCGGCAGCTTCGCGCAGCCGTTGCATCGCCATCTTGTCCTTGGTGAGATCGATGCCGGCCGAGGCCTTGAACTTGTCGACGAGCCACTCGACGATCCGGTCGTCCCAGTCGTCACCACCGAGGTGGTTGTCCCCGGAGGTCGCACGGACCTCGACGACCCCGTCGCCAATTTCGAGCAGCGAGACGTCGAAGGTGCCGCCACCGAGGTCGAACACCAGGATGGTCTGTTCCTTGTTGCCCTTGTCCAGCCCGTAGGCCAGGGCCGCGGCGGTGGGCTCGTTGACGATGCGCAGCACGTTCAGGCCGGCAATCTGGCCGGCCTCCTTGGTGGCCTGGCGCTGGGCGTCATTGAAATATGCCGGAACCGTGATGACCGCGTCGACGATGTCCTCGCCGAGATAGCTTTCCGCGTCGCGCTTGAGTTTCTGCAGCGTGCGCGCGCTGATCTCCTGGGCGGTGTAGTCCTTACCGTCGATTTCCACGGACCAGTCGGTGCCCATGTGGCGCTTGACCGACCGGATGGTGCGGTCGACGTTGGTCACCGCCTGATTCTTGGCGGGCTGGCCAACCAGCACCTCGCCGTTGCGCGCAAAGGCCACCACCGACGGCGTGGTGCGAGAACCCTCGGAGTTGGCGACGACGACAGGCTCGCCACCCTCGAGTACCGCGACGACGGAGTTGGTGGTCCCGAGGTCGATACCGACCGCACGAGCCATGTTGTTTCCTCCTGCTAGATGTATGTCCAATACTTCTGATCTGAGCGAACCAGACTCAAGCTTGCTGGTGGACGTGGATGCTGTCAACCGATAGTTGAGTCGGGTCGGCTCAGGTTGTCGACAAAGGTAACTGCAGCCATCCGAGATTTGTTCCCCGCATATCCATTCGTACTGCTCAACGGGTAGGCTACGGTCCGCAGGATCACATCCGCGGGAGTCCGGGCGACCGGTCTGAGAAGGCGACATACCGCGTCGCCGACCGCCAAACCGTCCGGGTAATGCCGGGCAGGGAGCGCATTCGTCATGACAGTGCTTTTCACGGTGTGGGGTTACGACGTCACAGCTATCGAATGCGCCTCGGTGGTGCTGGCCTTACTCGCCATCGGTCTCGGCATCCGCGGGACTCGCTGGACCTGGCCCTTCTATTTCCTGTCCAGCCTGCTCTACGGCTGGCTGTTCGTGGAGTTCGACCTGTTCGCGTCGGCCGCCATGCAACTGATCTTCATGGCCGCGGCGATCTGGGGTTGGTTCTCCTGGGGCCGGGAGGGCGTCCAGCAGCCGAGTCGACTCGCTGCGGTGTTCCGGATCCGCGGCCTCGTCGGGGCCGCCGCCCTGTGGGTTCTGGTGGTGCCACTGCTGGCGAGCATGGGTGGCGCGGCCACCTGGGGCGATGCGTTCATGCTGGTGGGTTCATTGGCCGGGCAGCTACTGATGGTCCTGCGGAAGACGGAGACCTGGCCGGTGTGGATCGTGGTGAACACCGTCGGTGCCGTGCTGTATGCCAGCCAGGGCCTGTACTTCACGTCGTTGTTCTACGCGATCCTGATCCTGATGGCCGTGGCCGGTTGGCGGGCGTGGTCATCTCGCACCCCGGCCGAGACGGTCCCGTCGCCCGCACCCGCCGGTGCCTGACCCGGCCGCCGGCCTGATCTCGGTCGTCGGCGGGGAATCCACCGGCAAGTCGACCTTGGCGAAGGCACTCGGCGGGAGACTGCCGGCGATTGTCGTGCCCGAGTATCTGCGGGCCTGGGTCGAGCATCATCGCGGACGGCTACCCCAACCCGACGAACAGGCCGCGATCATGGCCGCGCACCGGGCGTCAGAGGTTTCGGGGATGCTGGAGGCGGATCGCGCGGGGCTGGCATGGCTGGTCTCCGACAGCGGTCCGCTGATGACGGCCGTCTACAGCATCCAGTACTACGACGACGCGTCCCTGCTGCCCGAGGCCGTCGAGTCGACGAGGCAGCGCGTGGGTCCTCTGGTGCCAGGACGACTTTCCCTGGCAGCCCGACCCCCAACGCGACGGCTCGCATGCTCGCGCCACGTCCCAGCAACTGCTCGCCGAGGTCTTCGCCGCGCACCCCGAACTGCCGATGCTGGAAGTACGCGGTGCGTTCAACGAGCGCGTCGAGGCGGCCATGAGCGCGATCCGCCGCGGCCGGTCCGGGTCAGGTTGACGGCGCGCATCACATGGGCGGACATCACATGGGCACGGATCGCATGGGCACGATCGAAAAGTCAGCCCGAACTTGCTCGAGCGGCAGGTGTGCGATCGCAAGATGGTCGACCTGACTGAGATCAACCGTGCATTTCGCGCCTCGCTCCAGACCTTCCCCTAGGAACTCGGGAACGCCCTCGCGATCGAGGGTGGCCACTTTCGCGCGGATGTCACCGTGGTTCAACACACCAGACTCGTGTATCGACATGGTCAGCAGAAACTCCAGCCAGTTGTGATGTGAATCGTTGGTCGCGAGCAGAAATCCAGATCGCGCAATCTCTCCGGGGGCGGTTGGGGCGTAGCCGGTGATGACATGGTTCATGTCGTGGTTGACGTAGTGAGCCGGCAGGTGGGTGTCGTCTCCGGGAAGCTCAATGTTGTTGCGGCGGTAGAACTCCAGGTACTGGAAACCCAGCGTGTCCTCGGGTAGTTCCCGCAGCTTTCTGAGTCTCTCAGCGAGCGCGTGGTCGGGCTTATCCAGGCGAAGGTAGCGGTCCCGCAGCGACAACTCAGAGATCTCGGGCAGGATCTTTTGATAGCAGCGTTCCAGGTCTGTTGCCGCCGCCTCGGCTCCCCGGGTAATGACAGTGCGGGTTACCTCGACTTCGACATCGCCGATCCCCATGGCTGCGATGTATCGCTCCGCCAAGTCGACCTGCTCTTTGGACATGGGATGACGGCACAGTTCCAGCGTCATCATGATTTCGGCGAAACGCTCGCGCGCCGCGCGTCTGGGCAGTGCTTTCGCCAGTTCGGCACTCGACAGCGGCGTGAGGTTATTCACGTCGATATCACCGCGGCCCCACAGATCGCGCGTGATGGAGTCCAGGACGATCAACTGCTCGGCGGTCGGACCACTTTTGGTGGAAATGCCACCGAGAAGTCCGGCGACAATCGGTTCGACCTCTTCGGCCTGCACTATCTGCATCATCGATTCCTTGATCTCGTCCCTACCGGGTGGGCATCACGTGCCAGGCCTCGTAACCCACGAAGGTTCCAACACCTAGTAGCAGCACCGCCGTGATCCGGCGACCATGGACCTTCATGATGCGCTCGTAGGACTGTTTGATCCGAACGACGGCACCGGGGTTCACCAGGTCGAGGACGGCGGGCAGTACCGCGGGCACCACACTGATCGCGGCGAAGATCGCGACTGCCATGGCGCGTGCGCCCGGATCGGTGATCTGCATGATCTGATGCCCGGCGGCGATGGCGATCGGAAACACCTTCGGATGCAGCCCGCAGACCGCGAACCCCGCCAAACCGGCGCGCACGATTCGGGCGGACGCGCTCAGATCCGCAGCCGGATCCAATCGGCGCATAAGCGTGGGAAAGCGGCTGTTCAGCGCGCTTCGCAGCTTTCCCGGCCGATAATCGGGCTCGGTAACGTCCGAAATCGGTTTCCCGCGGAACGCGTTGACGGCCTTGTAGATGCCGAGGACCAGCAGTGCGGTGGCGATCACAACGCGGACGATGAACCCTGGCCACCCGCTATGGCGGTCGGCACCCTCCGTGCCGGAGGCGAGCGCGATCCACAGGCCGATACCGGTGGCGAACGCGATGCCGATTACCGCACCGGCGGCGAATGCGAGCGAGGCTGCCCGGGGCACCTTCCGGTCGCCGGCGATCACCAGACCGAGCACGAGTGTCTCGGGGCTAAAGAGGATGGCCAGCGCCAGCGAGGCGACCACGGCGAAGTGAGAACCCATGGTCGCGACCTCCCGCTCAAGCGTCGGTCCGTTAAACTAGCAGAGCACGTTTCACGGGGCCCTGCCCGCGCACTCGGCGGTCTGGGCGGCTCTCGTACGTCATCCGAAAAGAAGCCGCGGGCATTCCTGCGGCCGATATCTGGAGGACCACCCGATGAGCGATACCCCCCTCTATGACGCCTACCGACGCTTTCTGGCCGACGCCGGAACGCCGTTCACGGTGCCCGGCCATAAACGCAACCCGGACCTGATCGACGACTTCCTGGCCTTCGACGTCCCGCTCTACGGCGGCGTCGAGAATCGTCGCGCCTCGACCAGACGCCTCGCAACCGCCGAACGCCTCGCCGGGGAGTTGTGGGGCGCTGACTGGTGCGGCTTCTCCGTGCAGGGTTCCTCGCACGGCAACGAGGCGATCTGTCTGAGCCTCGGTAAGCCCGGCGACAAGATGATCGTCGCCCGAACGATTCACAAGTCGTTGTTCTTCGGCATCGTGCTGGCTGGATTGGTGCCGGTGTGGATTCGCCCCGACCTCGACGAATTGACCGGTCTGACGGCTGGCATGCCGGTCAGCCGCGTGGCCGACGCGCTGGTGCAACACCCGGACGCCAAAGCGGTGATGCTCGTCGAGCCAAGCTACGTCGGCGGCGTCTCCGACGTTGCCGCTCATGCTGAGTTAGCGCACGCGCACGGTATTCCGTTGACGATCGACGCCGCCTGGGGCGCCCACCTCGGCTTCCACCCCGACCTGCCGCCGCACGCCATCGCGGCCGGCGCGGACGCGCTCGTGACGAGCATCCACAAGCACATCACCGGGTTCACCCAATCCTCGATGGTGCTGGCCCAGGGCGAACGCATCGACCTCGAACGCCTCGACGCCGCGTTTGAGGGTTTGCACACCACGAGCCCCTCGGGTGCCATTCTGGCCAGTATCGATCTGGCTCGTGCCCTGCTGGCCGATCGCGGCACCGAATTGCTGGACCAGGCGATCCGATTGGCCAACGAGGCGCGGGAGCGTTTCCGGACCGTCCCGGGCCTCGGCGTCGTCGGTAACGAAATCGCCGACCGCTCAACGGCTTTACTCATGCACGATCCGACCAAGATCGTACTGACCTTGGCGGGCACCGGAGCCGACGGTCAACTCGTGGCCGATGTGCTCGAGCAGCGTGGTCTGCATCTGGAATTCGCCGACCGCGACACCTTCTGCCCGGTCATCACCCTTGCCGACACCCCGCAGACCGTCGATTTCATGGTCACCGAGATCATCCGCGCCGTCGAGGAGCACCGCGGAGAACCGCGGGCTCTGGTCCCGATCACTGCATGGACACTGCAACCCGACACCGCGATGACACCCCGGGACGCGTTCTTCGCCGCCCATGAGCGGGTACCGGCCGCCGACGCGATCGGCCGGATCGCCGCCGAGACCGCGGCGCCCTACCCGCCCGGAATCCCGGCGCTGGCGCCCGGTGAACGCATCAGTGCCACCGTGCTGGCGGCGCTGCAGGCCGAGGCCAAGGGGGGCACCCGGATCGCCTACTGCGGCGACCCGATGCTCGAGACGGTCCTCGTCGTCAGGGAATAGCTGCGACCATTCTCAGGGACGGGACGATTCCCAGGGCTTAAGACTGTCCACGACCTGGAAGGTGAAACCATGATCGCCGCTCCGACGCTCGCCGCATCGCTGACGATCGCGACCGTATTGCTTGGCGGCTGCAGCCAGTCGACAGCGGCCCCGGAGATTCCGGTGGCGCCGGTAATTCCGGTGGCGCCCGTTCCGGTCGAGGATCCGGCGCCGGCCCCCACCCCCGCCGTCACCCCCGGGGCGCAGCCCCGGTTGGCAACCGAGCCCGCCCAGATCGCCGACGATCTCGTGGCGGATGAACTCGCACTGCGCGATCCGTCGACGCCGGAGGCGGCACTGGTAGCCGCGGCACGACGTCAGCAGGCGGCGTACCGCGCGATCGGGCGAAACCCCGACTGGGATGCCACCATCCGAGGGCGCATTCCCGCGGACCTGATGTTCGCCTACGACCGCAACGTCGACGCCCGTCGGCAACTCAACGCGATGGCACCACCGCGACCCGACACGCTGCCGCCGTGGCGCATCGTGGCACCGGCACCCGCCAAGGAACTGCTGGGCTACTACCGAGAAGCCGAGGCGGCCACCGGTGTCGGCTGGAACTACCTGGCTGCCATCAACCTCATCGAGACCCGCCTCGGCAGCATCGCCGGAGTCAGCAGTGCCGGCGCGCAGGGGCCGATGCAGTTCATGCCGCCGACCTGGGCCGCCTACGGCCGAGGCGATGTGAACGCCCCTCGTGACTCGATCATGGCCGCCGGGCGCTATCTGGCCGACAGCGGTTTCGCGACCAATCGCGACCGCGCCCTGTTCGCCTACAACAACGCCAACGCCTACGTCAGGGCGGTCAGCGACTACGCGGCAGTGCTTGGCGCCGATCCCGCCGCATTCGCCGGCTACTACCGATGGGACGTGTACTACTACACGACCGCCGGGGAGGTGCTGCTGCCCATCGGGTTCGCCGAATCCACCCGCATCCCGGTGGCCGACTACTTAGCGACGCATCCGCAGTAGCCGCACCCCGGTAAAGGCGCCCCGAGTAAAGACGCCCCAGTTAAGACGCCCAGGCAGCGGCGGTCTCAGCCGAAGACGCTGTCGACAAAGTTCTTGCTGCCCTGTTTCCAGGCCACGATGAAGTTCCCGACGTCGTCGCGGCTGATCGCCAGACCCGGGCAGAACCAGCTTGCCGCGCCGGTGAAGAAGTGCGGGGAGCCGACCACCCCGCGGCCCCTACCCTCGTTCCAGTCGGCCCGCACCGCCGCGTCGGTGGCGTCGGCGTCAAGGGGGTGAAGGCCGAAGCGGGCCGCGATCTCGGCCACCACCTCCGGGCGACCGATGTCGAGGCCCTGTTCGAACACGGCGTCGCGAAGCGCCATACCGACGGTCTCGCTCACCACCGCATCGCCGGTTTGATCCGCGGCGGCGGCGAGTGCGAATGCGGTCATCGAGGTCTTCGGGAACGTCTCGACAGAGAAGCCCCTGAACAGATCGGGGCGTACCGAGCCACGCAGTGCGGTGATCTCGGCGGCGATATGGTCCGGATCCAGCGGCTTGCCGTTGATCAATTGCAGCGGCCAGGCACGGATGCGGAGGGTCGGTTCGGCCAGGCCCCGCTCAGCGCGCCGGTCGATCAACGTATGCAACCCGACATGGGTGAACGGGCACAGGACGTCGGCGAAGACCTCGACGGTGTTCATGACCGAAGGATAATCGGAGGTTACACCGTTCCGGTGATGCGACTGGTGGACAACTCGTTGAGGTACACCTCGAGATCGGTGTAGCCGACCGACGACAGCGTGCGGGCGTTGGTGTTGGCGACGGTGGGGTTGGTGCCCTTGACGATCTCCCAGGCGTCGGGCATTCCGTCGCCGTCGGTATCGGTTGGCGCGACCGGCGCTGGACCGGTGAAGGCCGGCAGCAGTCCGTCGCCAGCAGGGTTGGTGTCGGTCGGGGCAGCCGAGAGGGTGTCGGCAGCAACGAAACTCATCAGGCGGGTGTCCATCGGGTCGCGTGGCCACGCGCCGGCCGTGTTGAGCAGGACGGTGCGCAACTGGTCGGTGGGCGTGTAGGTAATCGTCGGGAACGGATGCCGCGTCATCCGGGACTGGGCCCGCCGGGAGGTGGCATCCGGACCGGTCTCGGCGGGATAGTCGTTGCAGCAGTAAAACAACTCGTAGTCCGACCGCGACAGGTAGAGATTCATCTTGTTGCCGCTGACGAAGAGTTCGTTGCGGGCGACATTGAGAATCTGATCGTCGAACATGCCGAACTGGAAACCGTTAGCGGTGCGGAAGAAGTTGTTGACGGCGTTGAGTCTCCAGTAGATCGGCTGGCCGCCGGCAACGGCGGTGTCCACGCCCAGGGCGATGAAGAATCGCGGATCCCAGTACAGGTTGTTGGACAACTCCAGGTTCATGAACGAGTTGGCCGCGGCGGCGGACTCCCGGCTGCCCTCGGGCAGGCGACCTTCGATCCGGTTGAACACGTTGTGGTGCAGCGAGACGTTGTCCAGACCGAAGCCGTAGGCAGGGTTTGAGTAGTTCATCAGAATCCCGCCATAGAACGCGTGCCCACCCACGGTTTCGGCGAGCAGCGTGTTCTGGACGGTGATGTTGTTGGAGTAGGAGATCTCGATCGCCTCATCGACGGCGTTGCCGATGGAGACGTGCTCGACGATGGCGTTGCGGGTGTAGCGCAACCGCAGTCCGTCGTCGGCCGGACGGGTGACACCCGGCCGGATGCGAATGTGTTGCAGAATCCAGTTCTCCGCGAAATCCTCTGGAGCCCGGACGGTCTGGTCCTGATACGGCGTCTCGTCGGTGACCAGGCCGTGGATGGTGATCCCGCCCGGGGAGGTCTGCCCGGCGATGGTCACGTCACCGTTGGTCAGATGGATCTGGGTGTCGATCAGCCCACTGACCTTGAACAGGATGTAGCGCGCGCCGGGTTGATCGATGGCCCACTGCAGCGAACCCGGCCCGGCGGCGTTGAGATTAGTGACGTAGATGACGCTGCCGTCGCGGCCGCCGGTGGCGTAGGCACCAAAGCCCTCGGCCCCGGGGAATGCCGCCAACGGTGCCGATGGGTCGGGAGTCGGGCTGATCGCAACGGTGACCGCGGCCGTCGCGGTGCCGCCGCGGCCGTCGATCACGGTCACGGTGAACCCGTCCGCGCGATCAGCAGGCGACGCACCCGGCGCCGCCGCGGTGTCCCGCGCAGCAACGGTCGGCGTGTAGGTGAACGCACCGGTGCCGGCGTTAATGATGATCGCGCCCTTCGCCGTCGACGCCGGGGCGCTATAGGTCAACACGTCACCGTCGGCGTCGGTAGCGCTGACACTGCCGTTCACCACACCGGTGGAGGCATTCGGGACACCCACCACCGGGATGCTCAACACCGGCGCACGATTGGCCGGGGTGAAGGGTGCGACGATCACCGCGACCGGACTGGTGGAGGAATCCCCGCGGCTGCCGAGCAGCCCGAAGGAGAGCAGATTGATCAACCCGGCCAACCCGTGTATCGCGAAGCCGCTCGGGGCATCGCTGACGGTGACCCGGAAGGAGTCGGTCACCCCGGCCGCCACGGCCACATCCGGTGTGTAAGTCCAGGCGCCCTCCGGGCTGAGTGTCGCGACACCGTGGCTGGGACCCTCGGTGATGGTGTAGCTGAGTCTGGGACTGTCCGGGTCCACAGCGTTGAGTAGGCCGGTGACCACGCCGGTGGGGTCCTGGGCAAGCTGGGCGGGGTTCAGCCGGGGGGTCTGATTGTTGAAGAATGCCGTCAAACCGGCGAAGAATCCGCCGATCGGGTCGGCGGTGGCCGCCTGGGCGGAAACCTGTTGCGGGACCGATGATTCAGCTGTGCGAGCAGCCGAGTTTTTTGCACCCTTGCGGACAAGGCGGTCCCGGCGCGCAGAGTCGCCCCGGCGGACAGAATCGTGTACCGGCGCCTCGACCGGCGACGCTGCGGGCGGTGCTGATGTTGGCCGCGCCGCCACCCCGGCGGAGGGGCGGGGACCGGACCGCACCATCGCGCCGCGCGCACCGGGGTCACGGCTGCCGCGCGTGACGCCGGCGGTCGGCGGTTGACCGGACCGATCAGAGGTCGGGGACGGGTCACGGGTGACCGAGTCGGCGGTGGCCACTCCCGTCCCACCGGACATGACTGCCAGACCAATGCCCAGCGTTGCGGCGAGCGGACCTAACCGACCCACGAATGTTGCTGCGGCCATGGTGTGTCCGTATCGCCGAAGTGTCTCCGAATCGCTGAAGTCCAGTTCACCAACACTGCACCGCACATCCTGCTATTGCAACGGGTAATTGCCGAAGAAGGACCAAAGTCCCCAGGCTGGCCCCTACAGTGATCACACACGAACCAAACAGGACGCGACGCGACCGGGAATGGGGAAACCAGGATGAAGTCCGTCAAGCAGATGTGCCTAGGGGTTGCGGTCGCCGGCGTCGTCGTCGGCGCAGGATCGACCGTTGCGACCGCGGTCGCCTCCGCCGAACCAGCATCGCCTGATGCGACCCGGACGGCCGACACCACCGAGGCAGGTTCATCGACAACGGCCGGATCGCGGCCGCAAGCCCGCGATCGTTCCGCCAGATCCCGCGCGGCGGCTGCCACCGGCGGTGCGCCAGCCCTGAACGGCGGTGCCTCACCATCCGGTCGCGCCACGAGCGCCAACGCTGCGACCACCAACACCGCGACCACCGTGGAGACCCCGAACAGCAACCGCCCCAGAGCGTCGGTGCTGCAAAGGGCACCGCGAACCGCGGCAAGCCGCGCGCCGCGGACCGTCAACATCGGGGCTGAGTCGGTGTCCGTACCGATCGGCGCCGCATCACAAGCGTCTGCCACGGGGCAACCTGACGAGCAGGTGGCGGCCCCCGCGATGGTCGTCGGCGCGCCGGTGGCTTTCGCCGCCGTCCCGGTGCTCCCCGCTCCGGCGCCGGTCCCGCTATTGCCACTGCCGATGCTCCCGGCACTGCCGGTCGCCCCCGCCACCGCCGTGACGGTCAGCAGCGCATCCTCGACGACGACCCGCCGCGGCGCCAACGCGGTCGCCGCCGCTCAGGTACAGGTCACCGAGCCGACGCACGTGCTGCTGATCGGCGTCGACGGCGTCAATATGAGCAAGGTGCTTGAGTACGCCTACGACGAGCCCACCAGCGGGTTCCGCATCCTCATGGACGAGGGCGTCACCGGAACGACCAGCTTCGTCGGCCACACCACCCTCTCCGGCCCGTCCTGGTCAACCGTCCTGACCGGTGCCTGGGACGACAAGACCGGAGTGTTCAACAACATCTTCAACCCGCGGCCGTATGACGCGTGGCCGACGGCGATCAACCTCATCGAGTACAACGCGGGGACAGTCGACACCGCGGTCATCGCCAACTGGCAGTACATCAACGACATCGCCGGTGCCGGCGGCTACCCGGCCGACATCAACGAGTTCGTCGCGTTCGACACCAGCTGGGAGGACACCGACAACCTCGTGGTCGCACGGACCATCGAGTTGATCGAAACAACCTCGGCCAGCGATTCGGCCTTCATCTTCTCCTACCAGGTGGCGGTGGACGAGGCCGGACACGAAGCGGGCGGCGATTCGGACGCGTACAAGGAGGCGCTGCTGAATACCAGCAAAAACCTCGCCGCGATCATGGCGGCCATCGACATCTGGGAAGCGGCCAATCCCGGCCAGGAATGGACGGTCATCACGACCACCGACCACGGACACCAGCCGCAGGCGGGCTTTGGCCACGGCTTTCAGTCACCGGATGAGACCGCATCGTGGGTCATCTTCGACCTCGAGGACAACGACACCGACGACGGCCTGCAGAACCTGGGCTACTCGAACGTCGACATCACGCCGACAATCGTGGAATTGTTCGGCATCGAGCAGCGGTCCGACTTCGATGGTGCGCCGCTACAGGGGAAGAACAGCGGCGTCATTGCGCCGGTAGATCTGAAGCAGTCACTCACCGACGCTCTCGGAACGTACGGCTTTCCGGATCCCATCACCGACTTCACCCTCAGTGTGCGCACGGTTTTCGGAGCGGTCCCGTACTTCCTCAACATTTTCGTTGAAGACATCACCGGGTTCCTG
>Ga0114919_10000414_pt1 | contig 32743 bp, 41 predicted proteins | sample BlataG_FD_88682 | JGI IMG/M metagenome (GOLD analysis project Ga0114919, IMG submission 88682) | Deep subsurface microbial communities from Black Sea to uncover new lineages of life (NeLLi) - Black_00105 metaG | ecosystem: Environmental > Aquatic > Marine > Oceanic > Sediment | place: Atlantic... | reverse complement strand
TTGGTAAAATAAATGATAAATGGGGGGAAAGGGAGGACGTATTGTAAAAAAAAACCCCCCTTGTGTTTTGGGTTTTTTAAAAAAGGCACCCCGGGGGGGGGGGGGGGGGGGGGGGGGGGGGGGTGTTGAGAGTGTTAGTAATTATGATACTCAATAATATGATAGATTCTCCATTACCTCTATTATCAATGGTACATACACACAAACATATCTTCTCTCTCTCACTCCCAACAACATCACCATGTTGTTAAAAAAAAACTACTTACCAACGCCAAATATAACAACAACAACTCTGTCTAAGAAAGAAGCAGGTCTAGCTCCAGTCTTAATACCTGATTTCACCCTAATGATGCTAGCTATGGAGGCTAAGAAGAAGAAGAGGGTCATGAGCCACCAGTTCCATACTGTGAAATAGGTGAAGATGCCAGGGCCTCTGGACATGAGTTGCCTGATGCCAATGTACAAGGACCATAAGAAGAATATGATTCTATAGGTTAGAAGGATCTTGGGTGATCCTATGCTGCAGTCTGTAGCATGGCCAGTGGTTATTGTTCCCATTTCTCTTTGTTTGCTGTGTGTGCGAGAGAGGGGGGGAGAGATAGGGTGTGAGGGGGGGAAGGCGGGAGGGGGCGGGACAGAAATGATGGGGGAGAGATGGAAGCGCAGGAAAAAGATTGGCAACTACGTGAGACATGGAGGCTAACCTTATGAGTACAAAGACGAACCCTACAGCCCATCCTGCAAATTTAATTGCGAAAACTGGCCAAGGCAATACCATATGTTTTATTTGCTTTTTGGCAATCTTCTAATTCAATCCTTTCCTCAGTTTGTGTATCCCTTTCCACCCCTTTAAGGCTCAGATGGTATGCTTACTACCCAATGATTGAATGAAGATGATTTTGGATACAGTGCATGGCTCCTTTCAGTATGAAGAGGCAGGAAAAGGCTTACTCTCTCGGGGACTTGTGTGTCTCTCTTCGTCGAACTTCATTCAAAACTGGGAGGGACAAGGTCTGTCTTCATAATAAACCTTTGGATATACTAAACAATTGACGGCACTGTACATTAAACTGTATCTATCGGATCATAACAAGATCCCTTGCACAGTAGAATCAACGCAACCTAAGTCAACAACTGAAGCTTGAACCAAACAACATTTCCCATAATGTGCACCAATCCAGAGCTCAGCACGCTTCCACTTGAAATTCAACTCTCCATCCTGACCAATCTCAACCACCCTACCGATATTGCTGCACTAGAAGCCGCTGACCCTTCCATAACCACCATTTCTTCGTTTCTTTGGCGGTCGGTTGTTACTCAACGCCTCGCCAAACCCCACCTCCTCCATCTCCTGAACCACTCCACCCCTTGGTGGACCTCGCTCCCATCTTATAAGCACAAATTCGCAGCTCTCTGTTCAGGCATGCCCATCCAGGCTCACGTCTTTAACAGAGAAGCCACCAACACCGAGGAAGATTTCTCCCTCTCTTCCTACCATGCCTCTCTCACCCTGGAACCATCCTGGAGGGACTTTTCTCAACCTCTCTCTTTCACTGCTAGATACACACCAATGGGAGACAGAAATGATGGTAATGGCAATGCTAAAGAGGTAGTAGAACATCATATCACTGTAGATAGAATCAGACAATGCCCTTCCTTTGTACCCAACCTTCACCACAACAACATCAATGCTCTGGTTCCAGGGCAATATGTTGAACTACTATGGCGAGGAAGAGCTTCTCATCCTTGGGGCAATTGGCTGGGACAAGTAGGTAGGGTGGATCGTATCTCGTCAGGTCGTACTCGGCTGACTCTTTTGTTTTCTCAATATGGAGTGGGAAGTCCTTGGAGATGTGTGTACATCCACCTTGATGATGATGGTGACGATGATGATGTGGTAGAAGATGATGATGAGGATGGTGGTAATGGTGGTGGTGACAACAACAATAATATGATTAATGTATCAGACACTACCACCACTACTACCGTTAATATTAAAGATTGTCATCAGTACGGAGTATCTGTCAATGACAATCCATTATTTGGATATATTGGGGGCTTATATGTAGTAGATGAAGCTGGGCTGGAAGAATGGAAAAGAGCTGCTTCGCATCATCATCTTCATGAGAAACAGGGAGGAGGGGATGATGTTGAGGTGGAGAATGCACCATCTGAGGAGGAAGATGGAGGGGAAGAAAGTATCGTAAATGAGGGGACATCAGCACGATAATTAATGATGCGTGATGGCTGTCTATGTATGGTATGTGTATGAAATGGATCTTTGTGTAGTATATTATTCTAATGCATTTTGTTGAAAAAGGGAAAGTACTATTCTCCCCCTTTTTTGTGCATCAAGCTGGAAGGAATTCTTTGCTGTTGTTAACTGATGAGAAAAGAAGGACAGCTTTGTATTTTTGTATTTTGTTTGACATCCAGTAGGTCCCTTTCCTTTCTTCTTGTTTTTGTAGCCTTTTTGTATGTGTGTGTGTACCATTACCAAGAAAGAAACCAAACCCCCCTCCCTCTTTTTTACTTTCATTCATTATATTTCTATCAAACAGTTTCAACAAACAAAAACCCTAGCTACTCACTCACTGAATTACCTGATGCTCTCTCTTATGACAAGACAAGTGCACCAACCCCCCATGAGTCTGCACCACCAACGCTGACGTCCCCAACCTTTTATAACACAAACTACATGCCCTCTCTGGCGTCACAAACACACTCCTCTGTCTAGCTTTAGACAGCTCCCCCATCAGCTTGATATGTTCAGCACGTCTCAGGTTTTGCACTACTGCCAGTCTCCTCTTTTCTTCATTAGATCCAGTGATGATGCTCGTCAAATAGCTGATGGCAGATGTCAGATGTGTCTCTCCGGGGATGAGATGCAAGGATCGGAGGACGGGGACTCTAGTTCTCTTTCTGCTCAAGATTGCTGCTAGCTGTTTCCATATCTCATTATCATGATTACTACTATCACTTGCAGCACTACCATTGCCTGCCTCTATTATTAATTCTTCAAACAACTGTAGATAGATATCATGATCTTCACCATCATCGTCATCATCATTATCATCTTCTTGTTCATTATTATTATTATTATTATTATTGGTGAACTGCAACCTCTTAGATGCCCCTTTTGACTGCTTTTTCTTCTTTGTCTTCACTGTACCAGTAGCCCTCTCATTCACTCCTCCTCTCCCTGCCGGCCCCTCTTTCAGCTCCATCCCCATCATCATCTCCATCCTCCTCCTCTCCTCTCTCTTCTTCCTCTTCATCATCCTTCTCTGATACACTCTATCGGCGTACTGCTCAGCCGCCACTGGTTGATGCAACGTATGCACCAACAACTTCAATGCAGTACCATGATCACCAAGACATTCTAACAACACCGCTCTTAGTTCTATCAAACTTTGATTATCATCATGTTGAGCGTCAGTAGCTGGGAGACGTTCTAAGAGCACAGCATGGTCTAAGTACTCTGAATTTAATATCAGATGTTTTAGTTTCTCTTTGCATTCTTCTTCAACATTGCTCATCACCATTACTGTTATAGTCTCCTTATTATTTGGAAAACTATCTTGCTGTTGTCCTTGCTGCTGCTGCTGTTTTCTCTGGTAATGAGACAGTAACCTGTCCAGGTATAACCTTGCCAGTTCAGAATGATACTCGGCTGGATCTGCACGTCCACTCTCCACCATTCTTTCTAAGAATGCAGCCGCCAACATCGACCTAGATAATAGTGATGACATATTATTATTATTATTATTATTATTATTATTATTATTATTATTGTCATGCCTCTCTAATATTGGAATTATATCTGAAGATTCCAAGGGAGGAACTATGCTCATACACAAGTCCAGACCAGCATCTGAATCAGCATCTACGATCCAGTCAGCATGAGAGGCAATCAGTTGTCTTGGACTACTACTACTACTATTAATCATATTATTATTATTATTATTAATAGTAGTGAAGATGAGCTTCTTGAGGCATTCAACTGCAGCCCACACTCCAGGCAGCCCTGTCAGTTCTACCGCTGCTCCAGTCGGAGGTATTTCCAACTTAAATCCTTCTCCTCCTTTCTTCTTCTTGGTATCATCAGATCCAAAGCTCAGCACCAGCCTCTTCAACAGTTCCAATGCTTCTTCCATTCTCCCCCTCGACTGCAACAGCCCAACCCACTCTGCATATCTCCCTCTCTCCAGCAACAACGTATCTTCAGCCACCTGAAGATCAACCCAGTTGGGTCTTTTGACAAATTTCAGTAAAGTGCCTGAATCTGGGAGGTGGAGGAGAGACAGGAAGATGGCTGTATCTAGGAGAGTGGCCAGAGGGTGGTTGGAGCCTAAGTGGGATTGCGCTAAGTCGGCTGCTTTGCTTATTGGTGTACTAGGATGATGATGTACTGTGATTGTTGTTGATGTTAATGATTGGGGTGATGAGGGGGATTGGTCTAGCTGTTGCGGTACAGTAATATTTTTGCCTCTTCTTCCTTCCTCTTCCTCTTCCTTTTCTTCTTCTCCCACTGCAGTCATTGATAACAATCTACTACGTTGACTCATGAGATAAGGTAGCAGTGCAGTTAACAAATGCTCCTTGCTGCTTTCATCATCACCACCACTACCACCACCACCACCTTCCTCTCCTTCACTACAACCATCTTCCTCATCCTGATCTACTTGTACTGCGTCAACCACTCTTTGTAATAGCCGTCTAGGAGTCAGCCAAGGGAAAGGCCGCAATAAATCAACTGGCCCAGCTAGTGATGAACTGCCTAGATGAAGTAAAGATTCTTCTATTCTCCCTTCATCTTGTAATTGCTTGCCTAATGCTAACCTCAACGTATCCTCCAGGTTTTTCCTTTCCTTTTCTTCCTCTCCTCTAGACACAGATGATGCTGATGATGATGCTGATGATGAGGAGGCTAATCTACACATTGTCAAGGCAGCTTCATGGTCGCCAGTTTCATTGGATAGTGTCTCAGCTTGTTTTAGCAATGGCACTGGAACAAGAGAGACTATATTACTACTACGACTCTTGTTTTTATCTGTAGTAGTTGTGGTGGATAGAAACACAGACCCATCCGATGCAGTCGTAGGAGCCAGACCATTGAATTGTACCACCACCGCCAGAGGCTCTTCTTCTCCTCCATTATTATAATAATAATAATTATTATTATTAGTGGGGGAACATGTTATTGTCTGGCAAATGGGTCTTGGTAATGGTAACAAGGAAGGAACACTCCTTACTTCTACCACACATCTATCATCCTGTGGTGCTATTATTGCTACTATATACGGCTCGCTGTATGCTATAGCTTTGATAGGACAACTAAACTTGACTCTACTACTGATCATTGGTGACTTTGGTAATATCACAGCAGTACCAGGACCAGTAGTACCACTGCTGGTACTACCCTTATTGTTAGAGCCAGCTTGTTGTTGTGACACTATTAATACTTCATTACCACTAGCCAGGAGTGCTCTCTCTGTAGATCCTCCTATAGTAGCCACAACTCCACATGGCATCATTGTGGATGAAGATACCCCTTCTAGTGTATTCGTATTACTGCTGCTACTATTACCAACACCATCTCCTATTGTTATAGGGCCTACCGTGCATAGAATTGTCCCCGTTGATATATCTACTGCCATCCATTCCTTTCCTGCTGCTACATATGCCACTAAAGCTTTAGTAGAATTATTATTAGATGACAGTAGCACTATGCATCTGATGGGATGTTGAGGTACATATATCTCCCTCTGTTGTACAAACTCCAATCCATCATAATGAAAGACATTCATCACTCTCCTCTTCTTCATTGCAACAACGAGAGTGGATGTAGATTCATTCCATGCAAAGGATGAGGCATTGTGGGTATGTGCAGCTTGAGCTTTGAGGGAGAGGGAGGGGAGGGCGTGTGCGTTGAGGCCGTCTTGGCCGAGGCAAAGGAGCATGGTGCCTTGTCGGGTGATTTGGAGTTGGGAGAGGTGGGTGCCGCCAAAGTTGCGGATTGTTTGGGTGATGGTCCATTGTTGTTGGGTTTGTTGTTTGGTGAAGAGGAGGAGGGTGCCATTAGATAGGCCTGAGGAAGGGAAGGAGAGAAGAAGAGGGGTGAGGAAAGGGGTGAGGGGCGACGTTGAGGGATGTCGGGAGGGAGAATGGTAGACTTACCTGCAAGTAAAACGTTATTGAAAGCTTCGAGACAGCTTATATCGTGATCTGCTAATATGTGTTTAAGATGGAATGCTGATATGCTCAGCTCCTTGTCGTTCAAAGCCATCTGATCTAGTGCTGAATTTTATGAATTAACACCCCATAAGATGCGTTTTATGAACATTTAAATACACAGAGAACGATTTTATGTCCTCTTATATCTGCTGACTAAATTCTGAAAGTACTGAAGCTGTCAACGAGAAAATGAAATGAAGAGCGGAAGAATTTCCAGCCCCGATGTTGTTTTAGAGGATCGGCGCAAATGTGGGTACGCTGCCTTCTCAGAATTGAAATGGAGGGAAGGGGACACATCAAGATTGATACAGCCCCTACATCACTATTTGTAAACACTGTTATTGCATTTGGCGCACTGCAAACTACCTTTCTGTCCTGAGTTGGCAGTGAAAGAAGGGATTGTTGACGAATGAGCTGGCTCAGCTACCTAATTCTGCGAAGTCAGGTTGAACACTCCCCCATACAAAAACAACAACCTTCGCGCCAGTTCCTCTTGTGATAACATCAATTTCTACATAAACGTTTCAAGAGGTAATCTTGTCCTTCTAAAGCGTCGTTCTCTCTTGCTTCACCCAGTATCCCTCAAACAATGAAAGTTGCAAATAATAGCTCCTTGAAATCCTGGACGATAGTTGCATCAGGAATAGCTATTTTTTTATTCTTTGTTGCACAGACATTTATGTCCAATGGTACATCTTCAGCTCTCGCTATTCCCAAGAACAGCAATTTAAGTTTCATGTCAGATCTTCCTACCTCTGGCTTGGCAGTTTCTGTGATACAAACAACTCCCCCATTTCTCTACACCTACTTGTCCATTGACCAGGACAGCTATCAAGTGGCTGATCCAAACATTCGTGCCTTGGAACCTGCTATGACTGCTCTTTGGGGACACTATGTTGGCCCCTGCTGCAAACAACACAACGGCCACATCTTGGACATTGGAAGCCATTTTGGGTACTACAGCTTATATTCAGCTGCTCTGGGATGCACTTTCTCTGCCATTGAGCCAGTCAATACATTCCGCTCAATTCTCAAAATGAATTTACATCTCAATGGGTTCACTGACCAAGGACGTGTGTATCCATTTGCTGCTGGCAACCAAGATCGACAGGTCAGCTTGGTAGTACCGACGTCAGGTATTCTAGGTACTGCTTCTGTTTTGCCTGGAGATAGTCAAGATCAGGGCCAGCAGAAGGCGCAGGAAAAGAGATTAGACGATGCAGTTGAACTGGATTCATCATCCAAGATTTGTGGTTTGAAGATAGATGTCGAAGGCTACGAGCCAAATGCACTAGAAGGTGCAGCACAGCTACTTAAGAGCAAAAGGGTGCCCATCATAATGATGGAGTTCTCCCCAGATTTTAGCAACAATGATGCATATCTAGAGAAGATGTTACAGACACTGCACCGTATTGGGTACACTGCATTTGAAGTGAATTGGGGTGTAGCAAAGCAGTCGAGTGCTCCAGGCATGGTTGATATTAAACAGACGGAGAAGGAGACTGTGGATATTAGCTCAGAGAAAAGTAGGCAGGCTTTGATTGCCAGGGCGCGCCCTAATACCAATCTTTGGCTAACCCTCAAGACATGATTGTTGTAAGGTTTGGATGTATGATCGTAGCTGCAGCTTGTAAGAAAGAAAGGGATTGCCGTGTGTAGTCCTCCTTCCAATCATGTAAGAAAGAAATAAAAAAGGGGGGAGAGAGACGATGAAGAAGAAGCGTTTGTGGTGGAGACAGCTGTAAAGGGCAACATGTATCCAGCGACATATTCACTTGTGAACCACAACGAACGAATTTTCACTCACACAGCCACACTCAAAACGACTGAAAACTAGCATACACACTCCTCAGGGTCTATTTGCAGTTGTATTCGGACAATTATTGTATGAGATTCCACCTCACTCAAAACCACTTTTGACCCCATCCACTTCAATTCTCAATGTCTCTCCCGATCTGCACCACTTCCAGACACTTTCTTCTCCCAAGAAGACCATTCTCCAACGCGAGGCCTCAACTTCCTCCATTTAATCTCACCGCCACTCGTCGTCGTGAGACCCTCCTCTCCATCTCTACCATCCCAATCTTTACCACTACAGCTACAGCCTCTTCTCCCTCCTCCCCTTCTCCTCCTCAGCTCCTCACCATACCCTCATCTCCACCACCTTCACTAGAAACAGACTCGAAAGGCATCCAAAGACTAGCCTTTCAACCCCAAGGCTGGAATACCTATCAGTGGAAGAGGACAGCAGCAACAAATGAAGAATACAGCATTAACTGGACATCAATGGGCTCATCAGGACCTCCTATACTCCTTATTCACGGTTTTGGTGCTTCTCTGTACCATTACAGATACAATATACCAGAGTTAGCTAAATATTGTAGAGTTTATGCACTTGATTGCCTTGGATTTGGGTTTTCAGATAAACCTCTAGTTGAGTATAACGGATATGATCTTTGGACTGAGCAAATTGCCGATTTCATTAAAGATGTCATGATGGTAAAGGAAGGTGACAATAATACTACTAAAGAAAGAGTTATATTGGTGGGAAACTCATTGGGAGGGTATAATGCTCTAGCAGCAGCAGCCAAACACCCAGAGCTCGTCAAAGCCGTCTGCCTCCTCAACGCTGCGGGTAGATTTGAAGACAACAACAACAATCTTTCAATAGAAGGAGATGAACAACCAATAGCAACTGAAGAACAACAAGCATTCTGGAAACAAGGAGTTGAAGCAGTGACCAGCTACTTGAAGAGAGCCGTCATCGGTGCGACATTTTATTGGACTAAAACTCCAGTCAGGATATCCCAGGTATTGAAACAAGTGTATTATAATGATGGACATATTGATGACGATCTTGTGAGATCTATCTCTTTGCCCGCAGATAATCCTAATGCTCCGGAAGTGTTTTATAGGATAATTACAGCTAGAGGGAAGCCTCTGAATAAGCTCCTGGATCAGATTAAAGAGAATAATAATAATAATAGTAGTGGTGGAGAGGGGAAGCAGGGCGTGTACTTGTTGTGGGGAAGTGAAGATCCATGGTGTGTACCGGCACAAGCAACTAGGATACAGAAGTATTTTCCTGAGGCTGAGAGAACTGATATATTGTCTGGACATTGTCCTCATGATGATACCCCAGAGTTGGTGAATGAGAATTTGAAGAAATGGATTCAGACGGTTTAGGAGAGGGAGAGGGAGGTGGGGCTGACTGCTGTTGTCCTACTTGTTTGGAATTTCGAGGCAGAAAAAGGAGGGGGTAAAGCCAGGTAAAACTGTTAATTTCGTTCCTTTTATGTAAAATAATAAATTCTATAGCAACAATGGTTTCATTCCTTTCCCTGCTATTCCTATCCTGGATAGGGATAGTCAGCAGGGGTGTGCTTGCCTCTTCTTCTGACCATGCTGTCTTGAACAAATACACCCCACTCCAGCTCGTGATTCTCAACAATAAACCCGTGAAATCTTGCTACAATGTAGTGATTAACTACGAAAAACCCTACCAGAACGAGGCAGAGCAACGATTTTCAGTCTGCCAGCAACTCACCACCCTCCCTCTCCGCTCTTCCGACAACAACAAGAAGAAGGAGGGAGTCGATCAACAACACACCACCACCACAAGTGCCAGGCTCTCACTCTATCCAACTACCACTACCGGCACCAATCTCCACCAGTACCCTGTAGCAGAAATAACATTCATAGTGAAACCATCCTTATCCTCGGTGAACATCCTTCTCCCTGAAGAAGAAGAAGAAGAAGCAGCAACAGCTACAACAACGACACACACCATCACATCCACTGCCTGTGTTCCTTTCTTCCTTCACACCCTTTTCAAAACCACTACAATGACTTCATTCTCCTCCTCCTCTTCCTCCTCTTCATCAACACATTCTGGAGCTATTTGCCCTGTGACAATATACAACAACAACAACAACAATACCAATAGCTTCTCATCCTCCTCCCTCTCATCTTCATTCTCCTACCTGGCCCTCCTCTCTCTCATTGAAGCACTAGCCCTGCTGGTCATGCTGTCATCTTACCAACAGAAGAGTCGGTTGCTCAAAGAGACATTAGCAGTGCTGGCAACACCATTAGTCCTTACATCTAGAGTTAAAGGTGTACGCACTTTCTATACTACTGCTACTACTACCACTACTCTTACTGATGATGATGACGATGACGACGATGACTCACTGTTCCAAGTCGCCGCCATCAATCAGGTGAAACCAAGTCAAAACCCCCAAAAGAAGCTGGTGAATGCATTCGATAGTGTCTCATGTGCTGATGACACTCTTGAAGAAGAAGATGGTGATAGCAAGGTAGAAATGGCAATGACAGGGAAGAAGAGCAAAGCTCAACAGCAGCAGCAGCAGCAGGACGAGAAGTGGAAGAGAGAAAAGGGAAGGCTGCATAGAGCTGATGATGAACAATAGTATACACAGTATTTAGTGGATCTGACTGTCACATTTCTTGCATCTAGAAAAAGTACAAAATTTATTTGTTTTGTTAAAAAAAAATGAAAAAAAATTGGCCTTTTATGTCTATATCAAGCGGCCAAATAATAAATCTCTCTCTCTCTCTCTTCTGTGTGTAATGTAATGGGAAACCTCCTCCACTTTCCCTCCTATCCTTTCTCCTTCCCCCCTCCCTAGAAAACTGCTCCCCAAACTGCAAAGTTCGGCCCACTAGTCAACAGCTTCCATTCCTTCTGTCCCACTTCAACCTTATCAGACCCAGGAGACCAATCCCCCGGGCCTATTTTCATGGCTATCTTCTTATCAATCACTGCCGAATATACATTTTTATACGCCTTTCTAATCAGCACCTCACTTTTATGATTCAACCCATACTCCTTCCTAACGTTGATCAGATCTATAATGTACTTTCTCAGGTCTTTGTCAAAATAGAGATGATCGAAGAAGACGCAGGGCGTACCTGGGTGGGTCAGTAGGTAGGCGTATCCCTGAGGGAGATGCTTCCAAGGGAATGGCCAGTGGTTGAGGGTGGAACCAGTGTCGTGGTTTTCGATGAATGTGACTGCTCTGGATGGCCAGATGCCGATGACTCCTGGGGGTCTGCCTTGGCTGTCAATGAGTCTCCAGTACTCTCCCTTGGATAAGGCTTCCTGTAGGATACCCTTGGTGGTGAAGTCGAAAGCGGCAGCGGTACCGCCAGTGGCATCGCACCAATCTACTGTTCTTTGTCGGTGAGCGTCTTGATTGTAGTTCAACACACCGTCTGTGTAAGAGCAGGTGTCCCAGTACTCACCAAAAGCTAGCTCAGGTACTGTTGCGTCTACGTATTCTTGTATCCATTTGCCTTCGTAGCCTTTGACAAAATCAAATCGCCAGCCATCAAATCCGATTGATTTTCTCAGATACTTCATCCACTCGCTAATGTCTCTTCTCACGCGTTCTTGAGTGTGATCTATGTTGGGAGCAGCTTCATAGTCCTCACATTGCTTGTAAGAACCTGTACCAGCAAAAGCTGGGTTGTTTGAGCAGATGACACTCTTGTCCCATGCCAATCGACCCCCAAATTTATTCCATTTACCGCCGTCGCCCTGGTAATGAGCGCATCTATGGTTGATGACAATGTCTGCCACTACTTTAAGATTGTAGTCATGCAATACTTGAATCATCTCTCTCAACTCAGTCTCACTGCCGTATTTGGAATTTAGGTCGTACAAATCTCTGGGCATGTAGCCTTGAGGGGAGACCGAATCAGAGGCAGGGGGGAGCCAGACGCTGGTAAAGCCAATTTGAGAGATCTCTTCAGCTAGTGATGCCATTTTCTTATACCAAGGCTCTTTGCAAGACTCCCAGTTGAACCCTTGAAGAATCATTTCATACCCATTACCAGCAGCGGGACCACCTGTCCTGATTGCAGGCTGAGGCGGCGACAGCATGAAATCGGGGATCTTTGGTTTGGCCATCTGTTGTTCTAATTGTGCCTCTAATACCTTTCTTCTAGATGCTAATATAGCTTCCATGGCTGCCATTCTTCTTTCTAGTAGACTAGAGGCTTCAGAACGGTCTTGCTGCCGACTCAATAGAGCTTCTTCAGTGTTGGAAACGCCATTTTCTATGTCGGCCATGATGGCGATGATGTCTCTTTCTATAGAAACTAAAGTAGTGGCGGCATTAGACATTTCATAAGCAGCAGATTCAAGGGCATCTATGTCTCCTTCATTGGCAAAGGGACGGAGTTGGGTGACTTCAAGGGCCTCTGCTGCACCAAAAATGGCAGGTTTCGCTGATTTTTGACCTCCCAACACTGCAGTTAATTGACGTTGCATGGGGGGCCATTCATTTTCTGGAATTTTTTGTCCTGTTGCATCTTTTGTAACTCTGTATATATCAACCCTCTCGTGGCCATCTTCAGATGGAAATGAAGCCTTATCGTCGTTTAATGAAGCAGATTGGATGGCGATGCCGTTGCTCATGAAGACGGAACTAACTTGCAAGACACCAGACCTTCCTTTTGGGTTGTGCAGCTTGATAATGGTGCAGTTATCATCTTCTTCATTGGTAAAGACCACTGGAGATGTTTGTTGGAAGGTTTTAGGTCCTTGGACTGCTTGGTCGTCTATTGAAGGAGGGGCGCTGGATGCACGTACGAGAAGTGATGATGGTATGCTGCCGGGTCTTCTTTTTTTTGATACTCCTGCTACTAATGCTGCTGCTGCTGACATGTGGGATTTGTTGTTTCTTAGAAGTGTATCGACCAGACTTGAGGAGGATCTGCTATGTAGGGGTTTCTGAGGGGTGCTCCTGCTAGCAAGGTGCGACCTGCTGAGAAAGAAGAAACAAGGGACGGAGGACGAGGGTTAGGGTCAAGCCCATCAATCTGGAGGAGAATCAAGATATGTATATCATCAGAGGAGATGGATGATATATCACAACCTAACAGCGAGTAATGCAACAGCATAGAGGCGGAAACACTCCAGACATAAAGCAAATCGCTCTTTTCGAGATCGATGATGTCTGCTTACCTCACAGATCGTGTTGACAGGAGTCCACTGTCCATACTTTATATTGTTTAAGCATGCACAGCGATAAAAACAAGACTATTATACATTCCAGCCGAAAATAAAAACTTCGAAACGATTTCCCAGTTTGTTCAAGATTATCAAAGAAAAAGTCTCTCCTGCGATTGCTTGCCTATGGGATTCACTATCCAGATCCAAATATGCAAGGTTTGCGTCCTTGATAATCATCTCTTCCCCCCCTTTATGTGCACCACCTCTGAACCGACGTCGACGATGCACGGCAAATGATGGGCCTCTTAAACATACACTCTGCTGCATGTATCGTCTCACATAAATGATTTTCACCAATATACGGACATCAAAAGCACAATCAAGGCAGATAAGTCCAAGGTGCACAGCACCATCTCACAGATTCAATAATAATCTCAACTTAGACATGCGAGGAAGAGGCAGGGGAAGAGGCTGGTATTACAAGGAGAAGTACGCTGGAGGTCGAGGACAGCCTCATCACGACGACAGAAGTGGAAAACAACCAGATAACCCCACTACAGACACCGTCCATTCTGACGACGATCAATCCTTCGACGCCTCTTCCACTCGCACAGGCACCTTCCACCACCTCTCCTCAGCCCTCCACCGCATCGACGGCAAGGGCTACAAAGCCTACAGGGACATAGAAGGAACTTGGACTTTCCCAGACTTCACCCTCTTCATAGACCACGTCCAGGGTGACCCTTACGCTGCTCCATCCCGACTCAGAATCCTCATCCCCGCCTCCACCACTGCAGTCCCACCATCCCTCACCACCACCAAGACTCGACGAATAGCAGTCTGCGATTTCCTCACCAGGACCTTTGGCCAAGCTGTATCATCATCAGGAGGTGATGTCAGGGCACAAAGTGGTGGTTGGTCGGGGGAAAAGGGCGGTGATATGATGGTAGATTCGCCAGGTCAGCATGTCTTGGAACGTTCTTCTATCATCCTCCATCCCCCTTCCTCCTCTACTAATAACATTAGTACTCAGTCGTATTCAGTTGAAGCTAGGTTCACTGTAGCCCTCCCAGCAAGAGGTAGAACTGTCCTAGGTTCCTGGGCTGAGACCATCCTCATCACCAACCTGCCCCGATACATCCAGCAAGGACTTTTCTACCGCTCACTCAACCCTGCTCAGCTAGCTCATCACGTAGCTTGTGTAGAAGATACTGAAGTCTTGAGGTCCATGTTACCTTCTCTAGGTCTAGTATCTTTTATTGGAGATGGTTCAATGCTGCCCAGGGCCAGTGGGGCCAGTGATGCGCCAATGTCTTCAACAGAAGCGGTGAGGTTCATCTCTCCTCCCTCTCTAGCAGTGACGGTGACGCTTCCCAATGCTGGTACTATCAGAGGAATGGGGATCAGAAAAGGTATTACAATGATAATAGGAGGTGGTTTTCATGGTAAATCTACCTTATTAAATGCAATAGAACTCGGTGTGTATAACAAGGTACCTGGAGATGGCAGAGAGTTGGTGGCGACTGACCCTAGCGCTGTGAAGATTAGAGCTGAAGACGGCAGAAACGTGGCTGCAGTTGATATATGTCCGTTTATATCAAACCTTCCTTTCCAGAGGGACACTATATGTTTCAATACTCTGGATGCGAGTGGGTCGACTAGTCAGGCAGCCAACATACAAGAAGCATTGGAAGCTGGGAGTGAGACTATCTTGCTGGATGAGGATACATGTGCCACAAATTTCATGTTTAGAGATGCCAGGATGGCTGCTTTAGTACCCAGCGGTAAAGAGCCTATAACGCCGCTATTGAAAAGAATAGTGGGGCTGAAGAGGAGGGGGGTGTCGTGTGTGTTGGTTGTGGGAGGGAGTGGGCAGTATTTTCAAGTTGCTGATATTGTGGTATGTATGAACGAGTATCTGCCAAGTGACTTGACACAGCAGGCACAGCAGGTAGCTGTTGCTTTCAACCAGGCAGAGCAGGCTCATCATAGCTTATTATTATTCCAATCTGATGATACAGATACTACTTCTAATGGAGACATATACGGGGATCCAGTTTCAAGAGTGATCGCCTCCATCCATCCAAAACAACAAGGTGACATTAAAGTAAAGACCAGGACAAGGCACGCTATCACACTCGACACGACTGATCTGGAACTACAAGCATTAGAGCAGTTGGTGGAAGTATCACAAACTAGAGCAGTGGGCGAGTCCTTACTATGCATCAAAAGGAAGCTTAGTAATCGTAATGGGAAGGTATTAATCCTGAGAGATGTGTTGGATGAGCTGGAGGCTGATATGGAGATGAAAGGATTGGATGCATTGACAAGAGGAGGACAGAGGTATGGTAACCTGGCAAGACCTAGGAAATTTGAAATAGCTGGAGCGGTGAATAGATTGAGGTGTGCTACTATTAGGCAAGAGAAGCAGTGAAGGAAGAGTGATGATTTTATATATAGGGATAGAAAGTTTGCTTACCAACTGGTTATATTATATAGACCATATATATACATGTAAGAATGACTCCAAATTATATATATACCCATACACACATATACACCTAGTCCACTCCTACTACAAAGTTAAAAACACACACACATACACACACACACACACACAATCTAATCCAAATCAAAACATACAAAAAATTCAATTGCCTGCACGTTCATCATCAATATTATTCATTCAAACAAATCTATCTACGTATCCACCTCTCTTTTCTTACCACGTCAGTTCATCTAATGTACACAATCCCAAATAGTTATCTTCAGGCCCCTCTCCTCCAATGATAGTCAACATGGCTCGTTCATCCACCCCCCTCCCCACTCCCACCACCTTGACTACAATCTCTCCTCCTCCTCCTCCTCCTCCTCTTTCTTCTTCTTCTCTCATTCTCTGGATCATGTCTGTAGCTTCCTGTAATTGGAAACTATCTATTCTACCATCAGTAATGAGGACCAGAAGTTTACGAGGTATGATGAGGGTATTACTGAGTGGTGAAAGAGGGTGTTCATCTGCAGCAGCAGTAGCAGCAGTAGCAGCAGCAGCAGCAGCAGCAGTAGCAGCAGCAGCAGTAGCAGCAGCAGCAGCAGTAGAAGAAGGGCCATTATTCCTATCACCACCATCACTCTGACCACCAGAAAGGCTCCTAATAACTTGGTGAGCCCCTCTCATAGCAGCTCCCACATGAGTTCCTCCATTCATCCTCCTCATCTTTCCAACCTCCTCTTCAATCCCGTCATGATGATGACAATGAAGAGGACTGATCTCCTTGGGACTGAGTTCTATACGATAATCGCTGGAAAACTGAACCACACTCATATACACCTTGTTATTGTTGTTGGTAGCGAATTGAGAGTGGATGATATTGTGGGTGGTGATGATAAAGTCTTGAATATGTCTGAAATCCTCTAATGTGACTGATCCTGAGCCATCTACTAGGAAGGTGATGGAGGTGTTGGCGTTGATTGTGAAACGTGATGCTGAGGAGAGGGGAGAGGCAACAGTATTCGTATGAGGAGGAGATTCTGCTGCTGGTGTAATGCTACTACTGTTGGTACTAGTACTAGTGTGGTGGAAGAAGCTGTGAACAAAAGCTTCAATTTCCAATGGAGAGGCCTTTGACCAAAAAGGGCCGCAGCCGTGTTGATTTGCAATCTCAACTGTGTGTTTTTCTTTGTAAAGGCATTTCCAACTGCCAGCAAGGATAGCTGCCTGATGTTGAATGGAGGAAATGGGCCAACGTTTGGAGAAAATGGTTTGCCAGAGGTTGTTCCAGTCAGCAGCAGTGGAGTTGGAGTGGTTGAAGATGAGGTTGAAGAGGCGATGACAGGTGGAAGAGAGGGAGAGGAGGTCGTTGAGAGAGAGATTGGTGATTATGTGGGCGAGGAGGAGGTATAGAACGTCGTCTGGCATGTCTAGGATGGATGTTTGTTGAGTTATGGTGGTACGTCTAGGTTGATTGGAGTCTGGGGTTTGAGGAGCATCTTCTTCGACCTTAATCCCTTCTTTGAATGTAATCTTGTCTTGTACGCAACATGCGACAACCCTAGCATGTTTTTCTTTGAATGTGCTCATCTTGATCACTCTTGAAACAAAGCTACAAAATATTGCAATTACATCTGCCCTAGGCCTACGGTTCACCCTGCCCTCACATTTTCTACTCTCGACGAGAGAGTCTACCTCGCTGTCCCCTGTGACAGTTGGGACAATGTGATCAAGTCCTCAACAAATTTGCACCCCTCATGCCCCACTCTTCTTCCTTCAATCTACATCTGATCGTTACACTGACTTCATATATCCTTAAAAAACATTCCATAAAAGAGACACTTGAGTATACCACATTTCAACTCTAAACCCTTTTCCCCATCTCTCAATCATCATCATCATCATCATTAATTATCTTCCCTCTCCATTTCAAGCCACAACGCTGCATGGCACACCAAGCTGAGTTCCATAATAATTAAACCCAGATGCATACCTCACCCCCACTGGCACCAGTCCGCACAACTTGGGATTCTCTCTGGCCTCAAAAGAAGTCAGTCTATGATTAGCCAGCACCTTCAAATCACCTTCAATACCGGCACTATGGAACTCCAGCTGTGACAACATCCTTGCAGTCTGAGTCAAAGCAGATGGAAGAGTGCCTTGCAGAGGATTAGCAGAGAATCTCAACCAGTGTATTTCAGGCAATGACATCAATTCCGGGGGGATGATTCCAGTCAGCTGGTTATAGTCAACTTTAAATTCTTGGAGTGTCTTCACTTCTGCGATGGCTGCTCCGGGGATAGTACCTGTCAGTTGGTTGTATGACAAGTCTATCTCGATAAGGCGGGGGAAGCAGTCAGCAAATCCGGTTGGAATAGAGCCGATGAGGTTACCACCATCTAAATCAATTTCTGTTAGGGTGACAAGAGGGCATAACTCAGCAACAGGGACAGGTCCTTCGATAAAGTAATCTGTGATGTGGACGTTGGTGATATCTCCTGTACCCGGGAGTCTGTACTTGCCACCACCGATATGCTCACCACGGCATCCCAGCTGTGAAAGGGGGTGGGGGGGGATAGTTGGGTGAGAATAAGAAGACACAAGACCAAAAAAACACTGAAAAACGTACATGCTTCCAGTTCCCCCATGCTTCAGCTCCGCATGGGTCGCAATCTCCAATAGAGTTGCTTGGATTAGTTGGGCATGTCCATGATGCAAGCGCCTTGGTCCAATTGACTTGGTCTGGACGTGCAAACATGGCGTCCCTGAAATTTTCTAGGATTTCCACTGTAGGGTGTTGCGGTGGCGGGGATGTTGGGGATGGGAAAGGAGAAAGTTTGAATGAGGAGGTTAAATTGTATCAACTTACGCTGCACTGGATTAGTTTGAGCATTAGAGTGGTGGATTAGGCACACCAAGGCCACCAAAAGAATGCCAGCCACGTTCTTTTTGTAGTTGGACATCTCTAATCAGCCGATTCTTCGCAACTCAATGAGTTCTACCAGAGTAGCTGAAAATATTGGGAAGAAATGTATGCTTAGAAATATTTACGTGCTCAAACCTAGGTCTTCATCCGTGTCATCCTCTCCAATAGCGACCTTGTGTGGTATCCTTGACTGGTCCGAGAATCTGACGATACCAACACCGGGAGTGAGTTGTCAAAACACTTCACACAACACTAAATTACACCATTCATCCCTAACAAAATCTATGTACTCATACCGAAATTCATCACATACATATATATACATTTTCTCTTCACGTCAAAAACAACAATCCATCTCTTCCCTTCATTAAAACAGACGGCGCCCAAATTTCTTTTGTTTCTTACTGCTCTGCCCCGACTCGATATCACCACTAGACAAATCTACATGTCCTACCAACTGAGTATCAGCTGGCGAGTCTGCTGGTGGAGATATTCTTGCTAATCCCAGATCTCCTCCTCCTCCTCCTACACTAGATGCAGTCACCCCATATCCACCAACTGGTGGCGGCGTTGTTGTTGCTCCTCTACTGCTAATGCCTCCTAATCCCAAAGCGCTCCTCATACTGTCCAACCTGGACATAGACTTACTGCTCTGAGGAGTAGTATTAGTTCCATTACCATTATCACCTCCACTACCATCTACAACTCCAGATGTATAGTTTTTATGAGCATTCGCAGTTTGAGATCTCCTCAGTGTTCTCTGTCTCTCCAGATCCTCGAGCGTCATATTGCGAGAGTTGGCATACTTTGCTCTCTGGCTCTCTGCCAATTCACGTTCCAATCTCCACCTATGAGTCAACAGTTCACTGTTGATGTCTTTATTGCGCCTGCGTTTCTTGGAAGTGACAAAGGCCGCAATAGCAGCGACGATGATGGCAGCGCAGGCGACGCCGACAGTGATACCGATGATGGCTCCCAGAGAGAGACTGTCGCCACCGTCGTCGGTAGAATCCGGGGGTGGATCAGCTGCTGGGCCAAATAAGGGATCCATTCCAGTGCTAGCGCCAAGGATGATGTCACCGACTCCAGAATAGAGGAGGTCGACACTGTTGACGGAAATATTACCAGCTTGTAGCCATTGTTGGAATGTGCCTTGGGCCACACATTGGCGGAGGAAAAGCAGCACATCTCGCACTTGGCCATCTTGGATAGTACTGTCTGCAAAAAAGTGGACTCCAGTAGCTGTGGAGCTGACTGCTGGGGATGTTGGTGCTGCTGGACGAGGAGTAGCGGCCTTACCAATACTTGTGTCACTGCTGCTGTCACTGGGAGCTGTTGACTCATCGTAATCAGTCTCCTGATCATAGTCACCAGTAGTCGTACCTTCAGCAGAAGTTCCAGTAGGAGCCTCAACATAATCGTAGTCATCCTCCTCCTCCTCCTCCTCTGCTGCTGCTGAACTTATCTCTGCTTCTTCATCGGTAGATGCTGTGGTAACATTGCCTCCCTTGATGAATCTGCACTTGCAACAAGTGTTACCATTGTATTCACTGAGAATAATATTTGCAGTGTATGTGGAACCCACATTGATGGTCCTATCTCCGGCTCTCTTGTCGCACTTGGTAGAACAGTCTTCAGCATTGCCGACGATGAATTCCTTCCTTGTGGCACAATTGCCGTCGGCTAGCAGTCTACGTCTGCCGTTGAGTCTGCCAGAGAGGGCAGGGTTGATGAGTGGGAGCTTACCTGGCTCTGCTGGTTGTTGTTCTCTGATGTACCAAGGGACAGTAGTGCAATTGTTGAAGGCAAGCACCACTGAGATGAGTTGCTCATTGGTCAAGACGGGGGGGGCTCCGTCGATGGTGACCACTGATCTGACTGTAACAGTACCATCTTTGTCAGTACCGGGTCCTTTATCTAATGAAATGTACCCCAATAGCTCCTTATCAGAGAGTTTCTTTGCTTCTGGGGCAGGAGGAGGGATTGGAGCGGACGACTCTGGAGTGGTGGTTGGAGTGGGTGTGGTGGGTGCCTGTCCCGGTGGAGGGGGTTCACAAGAACAGCAAACCCTTCCTGAGTTGGTGAAGGAGTAAAATTGACCAGAATTCACATCTACAGCACAAAGTCCAGAGCACCACACATCGTCAGTGTCCGTGACGGTTGTCTTCTTGGGGCCAAGAGCTGGTGCTGGGCAGAGTCTGGCAAAGGTGGCGGGGAGCGCCAGCAGCAGCAACACTGCGAAAATAGCAGTTGGAAGACGCATGGCTAGTATTTAGGCTGTAATGAAGTGTGTAAGAGGCAATGGTTAATGGACAAGGCCGAAGATGGTGGGCTTGTTTCAAACTAAAACAGATTTGAGATTGGAATCAAAATGGACGTGGCATCTCTCAACTAACCTTTCTATAATACTAAGCTACGGACAAACTGTCGAATTGGGGTGGTATCAATGAGACTCAGGGAAGATAAGACCGTTTCCACCACGCAGCAACAAACGTGTTGAAAATGAGATTATTGGATTTAAACGCAGATCTTGTGGATACCGCTATTATCTTTATTTCCAGAGTATACCCACCACTTAATTCAAATAATGTGACGATTGAAATAGCACCCAGCTCCAAAATTTGTAACATTTATCGCCCCCCCCCCCCAACTCCCCTCCACCTGCCACCTGCCACCTGCCTCCCTACTCTGTCTCTCCTCCTCTCCTTTCTCCCCCCACCCCCCCCTCCCTATATAATAGTATTCATGTATACACACGAACACCTACCATCTCCCTTAATTTCTCTTCCAACGCCCTATTATCACCCACTATTATAATATTCACTGTCTCTCCATCTCCTCCTGCCAATATCAGCCTCCTGACGACGCTCACCACCGCTTCATCCTCATCTTCATGACTACTACTATGTACCACTATCGTATCCCATCTATCCCCCACCTCTTCCATTCTTCCCAATAACTCCTCCATCATTGAACTACCACCACTACCTTCTCTCCTTCTCCCTCCATTTCTCCATCCTATCTGCTGTACCCTCAATCTTTCAAACACCACTAGATGTCCATTTCTCAGCATATTCTCCCTCATCACCTCCACACCCACCTCACTACTAGCGATGCCCAGAGCAACTCTAGCCCCTCCATATACAGCAGCCAGGGAAATCAATCCCAATCCTCCTCCTCCTCCTTCTCCTTCTCCTCCACAAAGTTCTAATACACGTTTATTAACACACAGATGATCACCATGCAGTGGATTGAGAAGGAGTGAAGCTGCTGCTATTGTTTTATCTAAAGAGGAAGATGACGAGAGGGAGTTTATTTTGATGTGTATTGCAGGTCCCCGCCATAGAGATACACTCGTCATACCATTACCATTACTGTCTAGTGATGTTGATGTTAGTGTCTCTTCTTCAGCATGGCCATTATAGCTCTTCAACACATCTCCCTCCTTCTCTTCATGTTGTCGTACACATACCAGTTCCTTACCATTCTCACCACCAGTTCCACCATCATCTCCTCCATTATATATGAATTCAGCTTGTAGCCACCGTCTCTCCAACACAACCCCCGTTTTCCTATTAACCTGCACCTTGTTATGAATTTTTATCTTATCACAAATAAACCCACCAGCTTCAAAGGCAGCCTTCAATTCTTCCTTATCAAAGTACAACGCCTGAGTGCCATCTCCCCTGAGGAAGAAATTTGGAGATATGACTCTCGCCCTCCTTCCTGATCCCCTTGGTTCAGACCTGCCCAGCCTTTCCCCCGCCATGTCACCTGCAGCATAGTCTCGTAGGACTACTTTGCCGGTACCGGGTTTTAGGATTTGGGAGAGGTGGGTTATGGCTGGGCGGATTTGGGAGGGTGTCAGGGCTGAGAGGACGAATATACAGGTGGCTACGTCTATAGTGCCAGCAGGAATTCCTGTACGAAGGCTATTACTACTACTATCAGTGCTATTGTTATGATGATCTTGTATAATTAGTTTGGTCAAGTCGTCTTTCGCCAAGTCAGCAACAAATGGAGTCACAAGATGCTTTTTATCCTGAAACTCTTTGTTAAGTCGTTGCTTAACCAGCTCCACCCCAGTAGAAGCAAAGTCAAAGGCATAAATATGATTGACGAGGGGATTGTCTTGAAGGATGGGGAAGACGGTGTTGCCAGCTCCACACCCAGCTTCTAAGATGGTGATGTTTGGCTGGAATAGTATGGGGAACTCATGACGGAACCAGTGGCGGTCTTTGTAGAAACGATCGCTGTTTTGTTGATAAAAGAAGTCCCAGAAAGAAGAGGCATTGGTGGCATGTCTGGCTGTATGAATAAAGGGAGAGGGGGCGGTTTGATTTTTGGAGTTGTGGAGGGTGTTATGGCGAGCGGCAGCGAGAAAAATGTTTGATTGTGCATTGGTGCATTGTTAAGATAAAAGGATGAAGACCGTGATATAGCATTCGAAAGCATGAGGTTCACTCATAAACGAAAGAAAAACCATCTCTGCATCTCCAGATTGGTGATGACTTACCAATAGCCGGTTGAGAAAGCTGTTTATTCACTATATAGTCCATTGCATTGTCATTATAGTGCCGTTAAACGTGAATTATGAAGCAAAACGGAAGACAATGAGATATTTCTGCTCATCAAGAAACGAACAGAGTTTAAAGACGGAGCGAGGAGCGTCGGAGACTATCATTATGATTGCAGTATGTCAGGTGCACGTATACCTGCGCACACCGACTCAGTATTATGCTGTGAGATCCAACCATCAGGAAAGCTCCTCGCAAGTGGTGGAGAGGTAAACCTCAACCTCAACAACGATCTCTCTTCATTTCTCTCCCACGCTCTCTCCTTCCCCACACCCAAACCCTCAACCATTTCCCATCACCCTCACAGGACGGCAACCTATGCTTAACCGATCTCACATCATTACAAATAATAGCCCGATTACCGCTCAACCAAGCCAAAGATGATGTTGTCATCCCATCCCTCGCTTTTCACCCCACCGACCGGCACACTCTCTTTGCTGCTGCTGGCAACTCCATTCTCCACCTAGACCTCCGTAAGTCGTTCACCACCACTACCTCTAATACCACCAATACAATTATATCATCATCATCTCCTATACTACACCAACACACTATAAACCAAGATGAGATCAACTGCATTAAAATCAACCACAAAGCCACCTGGTTGGCTGCTGCTGACGACTCTGGAGAAATTACCCTTTTAGACCTCTCATCATCATCATCATCATCACTTAGTAGTAAGATATTAAGAAGAGTGCATAACAATATATGTTCAACAGTAGCCTTCAGATCACACCGACCTTGGGAAGTCATGTCGGGAGGGTTGGATGCTATGATGGTGAGGTGGGACTTTAGCAGATTGAAGACAGTGAAGAAGTGGAACATAGCTACTGAAGCTACTATTGCTGCTAATGGTGCATCATCTGAACAGCAACAGTTTATCAATCCTCCAATGGTACATTGTATAACAACACCTTATGGAAATGATGTTGAAGATGGAGGTATAGCCAAGCTGGTGGTAGTAGCTAGAGGAGATGGGTGTGTGGCTGTGTATGATGGAGATGGTAGAGGTAGAGGTAATAGTGGTGGTGGTCAACAAAGAGGAGGACAAAGAACAAAGAAGAAGGGAGGGAAGAATAAAGATGAAGAAGACAAAGTAGATGGTCCACTAGCTGTGCTGAGAAGTGATAATGGAGGACATACATCATCAGCTAATTGTGTAGAGTTTGTACATGGATGTGGATGGCAGCGAGTGGTGAGTGGAGGAAATGATGGGCGGTGTGTGGTTTGGAAATGGGAGACGGAGAGGAAGATGCCGTGCAACGAAGAGGAAGAGACGTGCAGCAAGGAGAATGGAGGGTTTGAAGTGAATAAAGGGAGGAAAATTAACTGTGTATGTAGTAGTGATAACGTAGGAGGGTATAATCTGTTCATTGGCGACGTAGATGGGAATATACTCGCGAAAACTGTGTGAAAAAAGCAATATTCCATTAGTTTTGAAAACTCGTCATTGTTTGGAAAGAGTCTCAAAGAGGCTATCATCTTCTGTCTAAAGCAACTAAAAATAGTCTACGAACATGGAGAAGTCACAGAATGGGTCGACTAACGGGGTAAAGGAACTCACCCAGTCACCTGCCGCCCAAGCTACCTCCAAACCACAACCGCCATCCTCCTCTGCCGACATTGAACAACAACAACAACAAGACGATGATAAAAACAACCTCGACCTGGTTGTAGAAGCCACATGGCGTGAGCTCATCAAGCAATGGTTCATCCTCGGCTGTACTGCCTTTGGTGGTCCAGCAGCTCACATTGCTATCTTCCAACGTCTCTTTGTAGACAAGCTTCATTGGTTGACCATGCACGTCTTTACTGAACTATTAATGTTGGGCCAATGTATGCCAGGACCTACCAGTACACAGTTTGGATTTGCTCTAGGTGTATTGAAAAAGGGCCTCTCAGGAGGCCTAGTGTCGGGTGCGTTATTTCAAGGCCCAGGTTTCCTAATTTTAGCAATTCTTGGCTGGGTGGCTAGCAAAGTACTGGACGACCCTCCCGACTGGCTCACTGGCATTGTCGCTGGTCTAGCAGCTGCTGGTATAGCTCTTGTTGCATCTGCAGCTAAGAGCCTAGTTAGAAATATTTGCAAAGGAAGGGTGTTAGAAGTGATAGCAACCACCAGTGGAGTTGTTGCATATTACTACCCCCGTCAATGGACCTTCCCCTCTCTCATCATCCTTGGCGGCCTTGCTACCCTCATTGTCAACAGAAAGGTCATCTACAAAGTGGCAGGATCAACTGATGGAGTAGATAGGCTAGGATTTAACAAATTAGGAGGGGCTATATTACTAACTGTGTGGGTAATTGTGTTGGTCACCACCATCGTTCTAGCGGCTGACATCCCCTACAAAGATGCTAAAGAGCTGCATTGGTTTGCATCTTTCTATAGGACAGGAAGTGTCATATTTGGAGGTGGTCAAGTAGTACTGCCAATGTTGTTTAATGAAGTAGTAGACCAGACATGCACCTCGGTAGTGAGCAATAACGGAACATCAACTGAAGAGACGTGTACTGAGAGTTCAAACAGCTGGATGACAGCCGACCAATTCTACGCTGGATTAGCATTGGCGCAAGCTATGCCTGGACCTTTATTCAACTTTGCTGCTTATCTAGGAGCTGTCATCGCTCAAAACGCAGGAAGCGTCGCTGTCATTGGCGTTATCATCTGCTGGGTTGCGCTCTTTGCTCCAGGTATCATCATCATCTTTGCCATTCTCCCTTACTGGGGAACCTTCAGGAAGTGGCAGTTATATAGAAGAGCTTTACCTGGGCTTAATTCCTCTGCAGTAGGGCTAATTGTGGCTTCTGTGTTTCAATTGACCCTGAATGCGTATGATCAGAGTCCGTTTCCACATACTTCGATATGTATTGGTATTATTGCCTTTGCAGTTACAGAGGTGTTTAATTGTCCTGCTCCGCTGGTGGTTGTGGGGGGTGGGGTACTGGGGGTGTTGGGATGGGGAGCTGATATGAACTAATATGCGATTTTGATTGTTATTTGATGTGATTGGTCATTCGGTGGTGGTGGTGTAGGGTGATATCTCTCTCTCTCTCTCTCTGTCAGAAACGTTGTACCATTTCTTCTTCTATTTATCCCCCCTTTTCTTTTCTTCTCGTCCATTCATTTATTATATTTGTCTGGAAAGAGCGAGTACCATTGTTTGATTAAAACTGCAAGGATTGTAAAATAAGTTATGTGCATATATGTGATGTCATGACTTCTTTCTTCCTCCTTCTTCTCCCCAACTCCTCCACCTGTTCATCTCTTTCTCTTTTTCTCTTCTACCACCATCGTTTCTTATTTTTTTCTTCCATGATGAGAGGAGGAATCCAACTAGATATGCCCATTTGTTTGATTTGGAGTGCTACTGCTTCTGATGAAGCTAGGAAGGCTTCTAAGACTTGAGGATTGAGCTTGCCCATTTCTAATATTCGCTGTAGTTGTTGTTGGGGAGGGAGAGAAGAGGAGGAGGGGTGGCGGTCTGAGAAAGGGGTCGGGATGGAGAGGTTGAACTGGGAGAATGATTGGGGTTAGTTGTATGTAGTGGGAATCTTACGTTGAATATGACGATACAGAGATCGTCTGGGCAGTGAAGGAGCTGTTCAGCTGTTAAAACGGAGGGATTAGTGGCAATTGTGTCCAAAGAGATCAAAAACAGCGGCCTCACTTCATTTTCGTTGACATTGCCAGTATACATTCATCCCCTCTAGATTCATTCAATACCTCAAATTGTTATTTATGGCGAAAAGATGAGGCATGCCCTCTGAAAATCTTGGATTTAAGGTCCGACGAGAGTTGGTCCACACTTCAATATTTTCAAAAGTTTACTCTATATAAACCGAAAAATGAATCATTAATGCTCAATGTGGCCTTACTAAGTTTGCACAGTGCATTTATTTTGTCGAAAACGTCCCAGTTTTGGAATCTCTCCTTTCCAATCACTCACCAACGCCACAAAACGAACCCTCACCATGTCTAAAGTACAGCTCCACGACATTGAATACGAATGGGAATCAGAAAAGAAACACCGAAGCCCTCTAGTTATAGTCGGTGCTGCTCTCACCGTCGGCGTCTTGGGTGCAGGCCTCTTCGCTTTCAAGCACGGCAACCAGCGGGTCAGCCAGCAGTTGATGCGTCTTCGCGTCCTCACCCAGGGTGCTACAGTCGCAGTTATGGCTGCAACATCAGGCGTCATAGCTTTTGGTAGTAAAGATGATGGTAAGAATAAGAAACATACCATAGACCTAGATCAATCCAGGAGCAGCAGTTAGGTAGCTGGAGTTCAGCTAATGATAGATTAGACCAGTTGCAGCAGTAATTCTTTATTATTTAAATAGAAATCACACCTTACATGTATGTCTACACACATGTTGTACATTTAACATTTTAAAATTGTAAATTTTCACTGATTCAAACAATTAAGCTCCCCCCAAAAATCAATCAATCAAAATCAAGAGCTCGTACCAATGCAATATCCTCTCTCACCAAGTGAGTTGTCTTTGTACTTCTCCTCCTCCTACTTCCTCCATACTTACTGATTCTCAGCGTATCATCATCATCAACCATCACCACCCTACTCTTGTCATTTCCCTTTTGTTTTTGCTTCACTGTCACTGATGGTGGCCCTTTCCTCTCTCCTCCTCCTCCTGCCGCCGCTGCTGCAGGAGACTGTGCTGGTTGTTTGCCCTTGCTCTGAGCAGCAACAGGCGCTCTTTCCCCTCCTTTACCACCTACTCTTCCCCCCTCCACCTCCGGATTATGTGTCTCCTTCTGTGTCTGTAGATGCGGATGATAAGATCGCTGTTCCTTCACAATTCTAACCATTTCATATGTTGGTCTCCATGATGGATCTGATGATGGGTGATCACTCCCTATTCCTTCAGCAAACCAATGATTTGATGAGTTGTCATTGTTATTGTCATTATTAGCTCCAGGTGATGATGTTATTGTTGCTGGACTACCGGGCAATGCCTTTTCCTTTTCCTTTTCCTTCTTCTTCTTCTTCTTCTTTTCTAGTAATGATATCCCAGTAATGGAATATAACGTTTGTTGTTGTGGTGGCAGACCTTGATAGTTGAGACTGGTTGCTGTTGTTGTAGCACTGGCATCAGTGTCTTCTTGATCTGACTGCAGCAATGCCAGACCAACGCCTGTAGCAACTCTCCGTTGTCTAGCTTTGTACCATCCTGGTAGTACCACCTCTTGCTTTTGTTTATTGTTCTTAATATTATCATAATCATAATCATAATTAACACCAATACTACCAACATCAGTAGAAGTACTATCACTACCACTATTGATATTACTATTACTGCTGTTACTACCAGCTGTAGCATCGTAAAGGTCAGTCAGAAGCTGCTTGTAGCTAATCAGACCACCAGTATCATTCCCACTCACTTTACTCAACAATACAGATACTTCCTTTCCTTGTTGGTTGTTTTCCACCATTCCAACTTTTTTCAAAACACTCTCAAATTCCCTACTTGTGACTCCACCAGATCTGGATTTGTCAGCAAGAGTGAGTTGAAGAGAGAGCTGAGTGAGGGTATCAGGTGTGGTGTAGGGTAGCAGTGCTTGTCGGATTTGCTGTCTGGTTTCTTGTTTGCTATTGTTGGCTTGTCGCATACTGGCGTATTTCTGAGATTTCCAATCATAGTCCTTTCTCACTCCAAAGTCTTGCAATACTGAGTGATCTCTACTGACACTGTTTCTTTCCTCTTGAGATGGAAGTTTTTGTTGTTGAGAAGCAGCGGGGGGTTTATTATTGATATCCGACACATTCATGATATCATAATTTTTAGTAATAATTCTATGTTTTTTATTCAGACCAGTACCACTATTATTATTAGTAGGAGAGCCTTGAAGTGTATCAATACTGTTGGGCACTCTAGGTGGAGGAGGACCCTTTGTCCTGGCCCCAGCAATATCAGAAACATTCATGCCATCTCTGATAAATTTGGAGTGCTCAGGAGGAGGGGGAGGAGGTAGTGGAGGAAGGATGTAGTGGGGATTCAGTGGGTTCCTTGGAATGGACGGAGGATGGAGTTTGGAAGTGGTGATATGGTGGGGTCTGGGTTGGGCACCGGGAATGTCGTCGGTCTGGAGGGTGGAAGAAGTGGTGGTGGTGGTGGTGGTGGTGGAGCGAACAGCGGTCATTCTTGTGGGAGATGCGCCATCGATGCCATGAGTTGAATAAGTGCCGTGGATTTTTTCTGTAAGGTCTGAACCGAAACTAATGACGCTGTTATAGGCGCCGTTCTTGAGGTTGTATTCGCCAAGGTCTTTCATTGAACCAAAAGCTGGTCAAACAATCGCATGCCAAAGTCAAGCCTCAGTTTAACGAGTTGGTGAGTAATTAATCAGATTCAGTTTAAATAATTCATCAAAACTTCAGGTATACAAAGCAATCCGTCTGTAATATACACCCGCCTACTTCAAAACTGTTTGAAGTCCTCCCTCTCTCTCATCAACTCGTTCCAGAGACAGGTATGCCAACCACCCTGTGTCCATGAAAAATGGAATACTTTATCAGTGAAGATATATCTATATACAATCTCAGTCTATAATGCTAAGCGATACCATAAATCAAATCAATTCAGCAAGGGTGATCAGAAGATGAAGAAAATGCAGGGAGAAAAGTAGAGAGAGAAAAAGAAGACAGGAAATACATCCCTTTCCCTCTCCTCCTCAACCATTTCCCTCCACTCCCCCAACCTACTGAGAAAAGAGGTTTAATATTTGCAATCAATGTGGCCCACGACTGTAACTGCAACAATACAAAGTCCCAGGATGGAAGTGCTGCAAAATATACAAAAATAAAAAACACACATCACATCTATGTCAAGAAACGTACCAGTGCAGGGCTTGTGAAAAAGAACAAGATCAGCTGTTACCAATCTGTGCGTATCGCCTGTATATGCATATAAACCAAAGTACGGTATGGGTTAGTACAGAATATATATACATAGAGAGATGTATAATGGATTTTCTTCCAGTAAACATGATACCAAGAATCACGACTGGAATAGGCAAATTCCAAATTTGGTGTAGCCTTGCAGGAGTTGGAGCCAGTCGTCGGAATAAATTTGAAACGACCGGAGCTGGATGCAGGCCCTCTTATGATTATGCATTTATATATATATAAGTATATTTATTGAGGTGGGATAGGGGTACTGGCGACTTAGAAGAAGAAGAAGGAACACGGTCATAGTATCAGTAGTAACTGTCACGCTCTCTCTTCTGCTCTCTCTCCACACAACAAAGTCTCAAGTCTTATCTGATCAGTCGTTACTTGGGTAGGTAAGAAAAGACAAAAGATTCCCTCAGGCAATAAGCGGATAATATAGGAAAAGAACCCTCATAGACAGTCAGGTGCTGAATAAATAAGTTACGTCATTGGGTAGGCGAGCTTTGGAGGAGAGAGAGGCGGCGGAGGCGGAGAATAATGATGTTGACTAAAACCGTGTTCTCTCCCGACGAGTCGGATGTACCCATTTGGAATTATGCAGCAAATGAGACTCACATTTAGTTGTTATAAATGGCAATAGTAGGGTGGTTGACGGGATGAAAACTGAGTTTGCATCCCATGCACGGATATTTGGGGCTTACTGTGGTTCCTTCCAGGCCCTGGACAGTGGCTCGATGTGAATATTGTAGATCACTTGATATTATGAATATGAAAAAAATGAGATTTTAATTTCAAGGAAAAGAATGCTGTCATTCCCCACACCGCTCCTTCCTTAAGTTCATGATGAATGCCAGGACAAGATGCCTGATGCCTGTGAGGCATATATATCGGTCTCACACCCTCTGCTTTCTCTTCTCAACATCACCACTACTCACTTTCTTACCAGTGTCTCCTATACATTTACCACTTGAGCACACAGTAGCTCTGGGTCTCATCCAGGGTCAGTCCGTCTGGGGCAGAAGTGTAAGAAATAAATAATGCCAGCAATGGTCAAAGTTGCAACTTTGACAAATCTGAAATTATCATCTGACTATTTGCATGATATATAGTGATGGTATCGCTTCTAGCACTTGCACCTTGAAAGGGAAACCAAGTGATCAAAATCACAAAAAGCTAAATTACAGCTCAAATGAGACTCATAACCAGCACCTTAAATCTTAATTCACGCTATAAAATATCTTCAGATGTCTCCAAAGCACAGTTTCACAGACACCATGGCACCCAAGCAGCGATCACCCACCCTCCCGCTTCCGCTCCACTTCTCGTCAGTCACCTCCACCACCGGCATAGACTCACTGCACTCAACAACAACAACAGCAATAGAAGAAGAAGGAGAATAGTCTGCCTAAAGTCCATTCACACAAACTCATCCTCAGGAGATAACAACCCCTCTTCCTCCTCCTCCTCCTCTTCAACATCCTTATCCACGTTTTTCGCTGCCTTTTACAAATTCACCCGCCCCCACACCATGCTGGGCACCATGATCAGCGTCCTCTCCATCTCCTTCCTTGGCATAGGTGCATCCACTACCTCCACCACCACCTCCTCTGCACTCCTCCTCCTCCCGTCTCCATCATCAAGCATACACGCATTATGGCAAGCATTATCCTCCGCCTTACTAATGAACGTCTGCATAGTAGGAATCAACCAAATATATGACATTGAGATAGATAAGATAAACAAACCCTACCTCCCCCTAGCATCAGGACAAATGACAGTATTCACTGCAGTAGCTATTGTGTTGATTACAGGGGCAGCGTCGTTGGGAATTGGAGTAGTTTCAGGGTCGGGGCCGTTGTTGGTAACATTAGTGGGGTCGTTGTTATTGGGGATTGCTTATTCCGTAGATATTCCATTGTTAAGGTGGAAACAGTACCCGGTAGTTGCTGCTGCTTGTATTCTAGCTGTGCGAGCATTGTTGGTTCAGTTGGGGTTCTTTCAACATATGGTCAATGCTATGCGTAGTGGTACGAGTGGCGGTAGCAGTGGAGGTAGTGAGGGAGGGCTGTTGCAATGGTTCATCAACCCTCTCTCATATCTAATACCTACCCTCAGCAATAGTAATATTACCCCTACTATCTACCAAGCAGCATTATCAACACCGACAATACAATTCGCCACTGGATTCATGCTCATCTTCTCCATCGTCATCGCTCTCTTCAAAGACATCCCCGACGTCCGCGGCGACGCAAAAGCAGGCATTCAAACGCTCTCTGTAAGGTGGGGAACTACAAACATCTACTGGGCATGCATCATTCTCCTAGAGTTTGTTTATGGCTGGGCTATAGTGTTTGGTATGCTGAGGGGGAAGGTGCTGGCCTCAGTGGCGCATGCAGTGCTGGCGGCAGTGTTGTGGTGGAGGGGAGGGAAGACGGATTTAGATGATAAGGAAAGTATTCATGATTGTTATATGGATTCTTGGAAGTTGTTCTACATAGAGTACCTTTTGTTGCCTTTATTGAACTAAATACCATAGTAATATAGTAGTAGTAATGATAGTACTTGGCAGTAGTGTAGTAGTATGTCCAGGTAGAGAGAGAGAGAGAGAGAGAGAGAGAGAGAGAG
>Ga0114919_10000413_pt1 | contig 32745 bp, 31 predicted proteins | sample BlataG_FD_88682 | JGI IMG/M metagenome (GOLD analysis project Ga0114919, IMG submission 88682) | Deep subsurface microbial communities from Black Sea to uncover new lineages of life (NeLLi) - Black_00105 metaG | ecosystem: Environmental > Aquatic > Marine > Oceanic > Sediment | place: Atlantic... | reverse complement strand
CCCTTCAATAATTAGTAGAAAAGTGCAAAAATTATACCTAAACTTATTACATTTGTGGTCAGCAAACCACTTGCTGTTCTATCCTACCAGACGGTTATCGGCCAGTTGCCGGAGCCGTCCTTGGTGAACTCAAAGTCGCAGAAACCTGTGGCTTGATAGCCGCTGTATTCATCTACCATTACCAGCAGGTTTACGGAGACATTTGTCCTGATGAAGGTGGTATCCCCCTCACCGGGCTTGCCGAATGCGTCCTCGCCTTCGTCTAATATGGGAATTTCAAGGTTAATGCTATAAGCTTGGTTGAAAAGGTGCTCTATGGCGGTCATCATCGCGGTCTTGGTCCAGGAGACGGGAATCTCGTAGTCGCCTACATAATCCCCCACATCTTCGGGGTCAAAGTAGAAGGTAAAATTGGGGGAGAGGACAGCATCCATCCTGTTGATGATGTCTGCTTCCTGATTGTGGTTGAAGCAGTATTCCAACTCCACCATAATTCTATAGGGTGAGCTTAGGTCCGGATAATAAGATGTTGTTTCCTCATCGCAGGAGACCAGGGCTACCAGGACCAGGGCGGAAACGATGATAATCGTCCTGAGTGACATTGCTTCCCCCTTCAATCCTGACCCCAGCCTTCGTCTCCACCACGTTAGTGGAGTGCGGCCGGGGCGAGGATGATGAAAGAGATAGGTTCGTTACAGAACAGCCTGCAGTCTTCTAACCTGGGAAAGAGCGATTACATCAGATAGTTGAGTAGTAATAAGCCAGGATGTATCCCACGGTGGTTGGTTCAACGTCCAGTAGAGTGCCTCCGGTCTTATCCCGCCAGATGGTTATCCGCCAGGTGGCTGTTTCGTCCTTGCCGAACTCAAAGTCGCAGAGTCCGCTGGCATCCAAGCCGTAGTGTTCAGTTACCATCACCAGCAGACTGGTGGAGAAGTTATTTTTGGCAAAGGTGGTATCCCCCGGGTTGGGCTTGCCGAATGCGTCCTCACCATCCGCCAGGGCGGGAAAGCTCATGTCAATGCTAAAGGCATCGGCGAAAAGGTTCTCTATAGCGGCAAAAAGCTCGGTCTTTCCCCAGGAGGAGGGGATGGTGTAGCCGTTTACATCCTGCCCCACGTCTGAGGTGGCGAAGAAGAAACTAATCTCGGAGGAGAGGGTTGCATCCACCCTATCATTAATGCCTGCTTCCTGATAGTTGTTGAAGCAATATACCAACTCCACGAGAACCTCATAGGGGGAGTTGACGTCCGGGATTCCTCCATTTCCATTCCCTCCGTCTCCATCGCAGGAGACCAGGGCTACAAAGGCGAGTGCGGTAAGAATGATAACCATCCTTGAGAACATCGCTTTCTCCTTGATTTATAGTTTAACCATCGGGTTAATTTCCTGGAAGCGGGGAGTTAGAATGAGGTATAGAATTTTACCTTAATCCAACCCCAGCTTTGACCGCCGTCGTCGGTGTCATCCCAGAGCTGGTAGATGAGCCAATTGCCGTCTTCGTCCTGGCGAAACTCTATGTCCACCCTGCCGGCAGCGTGGTAGGAGGTGTTTGGATTGACCTGGACTTTCAGGTCAACATCCACATCCTCTACCAGGTAGCTCTCCCCGCTGGGGCTTCCCAAACCGGTATCCACCATAGGGATGTTCAGTGTGATGGACTGCACATTGTCAAAGAGCCGACCGGTGGCGACGGTGTCCTTGGAGCGGGTCCAGGTTTCCGGTATATCGTAATCGCCGACAGTGGTGCCTACATCCTCGTCCCGGAAGTGGAAGGTGTAGGATGGATGCAGGCAGGATTTGTATATGGACTTGGCGTTGGCGAAATTATGGTGATTGTAAGAATAGACCAGGTCGGAGAGAGTATCTGTGGGAGATAGGGGGCTTATCCCGGAACATGGGGGTAGCGCCAGAAGAAAGAGCAGTAGGGCGATTGTGAGTAAGGGTCTTTGCATCCGATGGACGGTCATGTCTATCACCTCGCTTAAAAGTGCTTGGAGTAATATTCCGCTTTTATGGCGCCGATACTGGTGGTGCTGGTGCCCGAGCTTGCCGATTTGTTGGTGAGGTCGTGCCACTCCAGTAGTTTCCAGCGCCCGTCGTTCTGTTTGACGAAGAGGAAATCGCAGGTGCCCGAAGCCTCCAGTCTTTCATCTCCGCCGGGGTCAACCAGGAACCTGACGGTGATGCCGGGGGTCCAGAACTCCTCGGCGTCGCCTGGGGGAGTGGGAAAGCTCCCCTCCTCCAGAAGCTCCACCCGGAAGGATATGGACATCACCCGGTTGAACAGCTCCTTTATGGCAGTCCTCTCGTGGGACTTGTCCCACATTTGGGGCACCGTAAAATCGCTGTAGGTGTCGCCGATGTCCAGATTTGAGAAGTGGAAGGTAAAGTCGTCGTCCAGGGCGCCGGCATAACGGCTCAAAGAGTCAACGAAGAAATGCTCCTCGCAGGCGGTGATTATCTGCTCAAGACAGCTTGCCGGGGAGAAAAGCGAGCCGTGGTAATCGTAGGTTTCGCAGGTTGTAAATAGTATAAGCGGGAGGAGAAGGAGCAGGACCGCTTTTGGAAAGGTATGTTTGCTTTTCTTATCCATGATTGTTTGTCGTTCTCAGTTTCTCTCACTCCGTGGACTCTTCATCGGACGGAGGTTGCACGAAACGGAAGATAATCTCATCCGGCTCGCTTAAGCCCAGACCCTCCCGGGCCAGTTTCTCTACTCTCTCCAGTCGGGCTTCTTCATCCTCCAGGTCCTTACGCAGCCGCAGGTTCTCATCTTTCAGGGTTTCAATCTCCTTCTCCAGGGCGGAGTTCTCTTCCTGCAATTTGCGCATTTTCAGGAATCCAAACTCACTGCCGATGAAGATATAACCCAAACCCCCTAAGACAACCACGCTGATAATGACCAGAACAACCACCTTCCGGCGGGAGCGCCTGCGCAGTTGGCTCTCTCGTTTTCTCAGAGAGTCCGACATAACCACAGGATTCTTCTGCTTCCCCCAAGACATATTATTTGCCTGACTCACCTTCTGGGGTTGAGGGCGCTGGCGCCGGCATAGCGGGCATTTTCCCCCAGCTCCTCCTCAATGCGCAGAAGCTGGTTATACTTACAGGCGCGTTCGCTTCGGGCCGGGGCGCCGGTCTTAATCTGACCCAGGTTTAAGGCTACCGCTAAATCGGCGATGAAGCTGTCTTCGGTCTCCCCCGAACGGTGGGAGAGGACGCAGGTGTAACCCGCCCGGCGAGCCACATCAACCGCTTCCAGAGTCTCGGTGAGGGTGCCTATCTGGTTGAGCTTGATGAGCACCGAGTTGCAGATTCCCCCCTTTATAGCTTCTCTGATGCGTTCGGTATTGGTAACCAGCAGGTCATCGCCGACCAGTTGAACCTTCTTACCTAGCTCATCGGTCAGTAGCTTCCAGCCCTCCCAGTCTTCTTCTGCCATGCCGTCTTCTATGGATACGATGGGATACTTACCCACCCAGGAGGAATATAGAGCGACCAGCTCTTTGGAGTCCAGAGTTTTTCCCTCGCCGGAGAGCTGGTATTTGCCCTTTTTGCGAAACTCGCTTGCCGCGGCGTCAATTCCCAGAGCAATCTGCTCCCCCGGTTTGTACCCGGCTTTCTTTATCGCCTCAATAATTATATCCAGGGCTTTTTGGTTGGAATCCAGTTCGGGGGCAAATCCGCCTTCGTCGCCGACTGCAGTTGACAGTTTTTTCCCCTTGAGCACCTTTTTCAGGTGATGATAGACCTCCACGCCGGCACGTAGAGCTGTATGGAAGCTATTGAAGCCCAGGGGAAGGACCATGAATTCCTGAATGTCCACATTGTTGTCGGCGTGGGCGCCGCCGTTTATGATGTTCATCTGGGGGAGGGGAAGAAGATAGCTGTTCACTCCACCAAGGTATTGATATAGGTTCAGTCCCAGGGAGACCGCCGCCGCACGTGCCACGGCTAAGGAGATAGCCAGGGTTGCATTTGCCCCCAGGGTAGCTTTGTTTGGGGTGCCGTCTATCTCTTTCAGTGCCCGGTCAATACCCCGCTGGTCTATGGCGTCCATCCCCATAATCTGGGGGGCGATTATCTCATCAACATTAGCCTTTGCCTTGAGCACCCCCTTGCCCAAATAGACATCTTCATCCTCATCACGGAGTTCCACAGCCTCATATTTGCCGACGGAGGCGCCCGAGGGGACCGACGCCTGCCCGGTGGAGCCGTCATCCAGGACGATACTTACCTCCAGAGTGGGGTTTGCCCTGGAATCAAGTATCTGGCGGGAGAAGATGGCGTATATATTGGACATAGCAGGCTCCTTTATAGATTTGCGCTGATTATATCAAAATAAGACATTCTTTTCAAGCTGATAAATTGGCAAAAATAAAGAGGGCTTCCGCCCTCTTTATAGACAGGTCAGGATGGTAATTACTGAGAGCTCTCCAGCTCTTCAATTTTCTTGCTGGCTTCCAGAGCTTTCTCGGTTTCGCCTATTTTGCCGTAGGCTTGAACCAGGCGAGCCCAGGCGACTATGTCGTCGGGGATTATCTCTACATACTTCTCAAAATAGGGGATAGCGGAGTTGTAGTCAAGGTCGTTGTCCATATAGATACAGCCGATGTAGTAGATGGCGTCGCTGTGCTCGGGGTCCATTTCTATGGTTTGTGTGTAGAAACCTTTGGCGGACTCCAACTCGCCGGCCAGATGGTGGGAGCGGGCTACCTTATAGGTGATCTCCGGATTATGCGGATTTTTGGTCAGCAACTGTTCCAGAACTTCGCTCGCCTCCTCCATCATTCCGGCGTCCAGATAGGCGCTGGATAGGTTGGTAAGATACTCAACATTTTCCGGGTCCATTGAAAGCGCATGCTTGTAGCTATCAATAGCTACCAGATGGAGTTCATCTATCTCCTCATCCAGGGCATCCACCTGAGCTTGAAGCTCGGCGACCTCCTCCTCGGTAAGCTGGGGGTCTTTCATCTGTTCCTCAAGGTTTACCGCTTCTATATTCTTTTCCTGGGACAACAGAGTTGCCGAAGCGCCGGTACCGAAGAAGCTCTCCTTCATGCTGGGGTCCAACTTGGAGCATAGTTGGAAATACTCCAAAGCCTTTTCTAAATCCCCGCTTTCAAACTCAAACAGGGCGAAGTCGTTATAGACCCTAAACCATACCTCTTCACGAACGGAGGCGATCTTTTCGCTCATCTTTGCGGAGACATCTTTCTCTTCGGCTATGTTTAGATGCTCCAATGCATTGTCAAAATCATTCTTGTTGACATAAGCTTTAGCCATATAAAGATGTATCTCTGGGTTGGTCGGGTCATTCTTGATAGCCAGTTCAAAATGAGCTATTGCCTCATCAAAGCGCCCGGCGTTTAGGTGGACGATTCCTCCTTCAAACTCGGGGGCTTTACAGCCAGCAACGGCAAGCATAATCAGAAGACCGCCGACAAGAAGCCCCGCTCCTTTTCTCAAATACATACAGTTTCACCTCCGAAAGAATTTGAAAATTATTTGCAGAAAGAGATTTTTTTGAAAATAAGGCGAAATTTTACTATAAGCGATATATATTGTCAATTCAAAAAAACGGAAAATAGATCCATTGAATCCCAAAGCTACTCCTCACCAGCTCACGGTCATCTTCCCCTCCCTCATCTCCACGGTTATCACTCCCACATCGCCGGTAACCCAGTAGGTTATGTCCCCATCCTCAAGCGCCTTCTCGGTGTGGGGGCTGGGCCAGCTGTCACTGCGCCTGCTGGTGATGACCGCCAGAAGGGGGTCAACCACGGCCAGATACTCCCAGGGATTCTCCAGCTTGCTTCCGTGGTGGGGCATCTTCAGCACCGCCTCACCCCAATCGCCCCAGTCCTTGGGAAGAGGAGGGATGGCTTCCCGGTCACCGGTGAACAGGAGTTTAGCCCCCTCATATTCAACAATAAACACCGCGGAGAGTCCGTTAATATAATTGTCGTCATATCCTTCCACGGGGAGGAAGGGGGGAAGCTCAATAGGTGCGGTCATATAGAGGTCGGCGTCGGTATCTGCGAGCTTCATGTAAGGAAAGATGCGCTGATAGCCAGCTCCGGAGCGCCCCAGGGCGGTGAGCATCTCTAAAAAGTTGCGCTCATCCACTGGATATCCAATATCATAAAGTGCCCCCACCGAGAAATTGTTTAGGATATAGTCCAGCCCCCCGTCGTGGTCGGCGTTGGGGTGGCTTAAGATGATGCCGTCCAGGTGGTTTATGCCCAATCGGCGCAGGTAGGGGGCTACTCGCATCTCCCCTTGGTTATAGCCTCCGAAGTCGTCTCCGCCGTCAAGCAGATACTTTTTCCCTTGCGGGGTCTCAATGAGCATTGAATCGCCGCGGGATATATCCAGGAAAGAGACACGTAAGACGGGCTCCTGGGGTTGGGGAAGTGCAAGCCACACTCCCGCGCCGATGGAGCCTATCAGGCAGATGGCGGCGAAGAACCGCCACCCCTGCTTCAACAGCATGGGGAGGGCGAGGAGGGCAAGATAATACAAGCCGATCGCCAACCAGGAGGGAGGCTCCACCCACAGGGAGGCGTGAGGGATGCGACCGAAGCCGACGCCGAACTCAACGGTGGCTTGGGAGAGAACCCAGGAAGCCTGGGAGGCGGGCAGTGCCAGCGGACCGGCGGGGGAGAGGAGCAGGGTGATGAAGCCCAACACCATAGCCGCTGAGGAGAGGGGGACGACTATCATATTGGAGATGAAGGAGATGATGGAGAAGCGGAAGAAGTGGTGGGCTAATATGGGGATGACCGCAAGTTGGGCGGAGGTGGTCAAGGAAAGGCTTGCGGCGATGGCTTTGGGCAGACGGGAGAAGGTTCGGCTGAAGAATGGATAGAGGTAGGCGATGCCGGCAACGGCGGCGAAGCTGAGCTGGAAGCCCACATCAAAGAGTATTGCCGGATTGGGCAGAAGGAGGACGATGAAGGCTATCGCCAGGGAGTTGAGCAGGCGCACCTGGCGGAAGAGGGCTAAAGCCCCAATAACGGCAAGAGCCATGACCAGAGCCCGCATCACCGGGGGGTCAAAGCCGGTGGTCAGAGCGTAGAAGATGAGCAGAGGGGCGACGATGAGAGCGCACTTACGCCGGTTTAAGCCGAGGAGATTGAGGATGAAAAACAACACCAGGGCGATGATAGAGAGGTTCTGCCCGCTTATGGCCAGGATATGCACCACTCCGCTCTCCCGGAAGCCCTCCTCCATCTCCTCGGGGATTGCCTCCCGGTCGCCGAGGACCATTCCCCGCATAAGCGCCCCGCCTGCTCCGGGAATCAGTCTGCCCAGGGTTTCGCTTCCCTTCTCACGGAAGAGGAAAGCCAGCTTGAGGATGGGGTTGCCCCAGCCCTCCTTTCGGGAGACGATGCCCTCGGGACTGTATATGGTGAACAGGGAACGCGCCCCCCGGGAGAGGAGCCACAGGCGGTAGTCAAAAGCCCCGGGATAGGAAGGCGATTGGGGGAGGCGAAGGTTGCCGACCAGTGATACCTCATCGCCGTAGGAGAGATGGGGCGGTTCCTCCCCTTCTTTGATGTGATAATATAGCGTAGCCCGACAGGTGCCCACCACCGGATGGGTCTTTCCGTCTATGCAAATCTCATTCGCTTTCACCAGGAACAATATTCGGTCCCCTCGGTCATCGGGCGGGGAGGCGATGCAGCCTGCGATCTCCACCTCTTTTCCAGGGGCGTAGTTGGAGAGCTCTTCTGGCGGTATCAGCGTCTCCTGGGCGACCATGAGGACGATACCGCCGGCTATGAATCCGGCGAGGATGGCTGGGGAGGAGGGGAGCTTGCGCAGGGACAGGAGGATGGCTGTGGCGATGGTCAGGGCGAGAATTGCCAAGACAAGCCAGGGAGGTGGGGAGAGCCGATGACCCAGATAGATGCCCAGTGCCAGGCAGAGCGCCGGGGCGATTAGGGGCTGGCGCCTTGCGGCGGCGGATAGGGAACTGAGGGACTCTTTAATAGTCATGGGAGGGGCGTAGATGCTACGATTTGGAGTATTATCTTGACACTACTTTTGGAGTATCGTAACATATTGAGAAAATTGCTGAAAGAGAAAAGGATGGGTTAAATGGCATCATTCAAGGATTGGGTTCGGGCACTCAGGGCGCCGTTTTTCTCCGCCTCTATCTGGCCGGTGGTCATCGGTACTTCCGCAGCTTATTACGCCAGCGGCGAAATTGACTGGCTAAGAGCTGGGCTTGCCCTCTTAGCCATTGTGCTAATAAACCTTGGCACCAACCTGACCAACGACTACTACGACCATAAATCGGGAAACGACGAAGCCAATCTACAACATAATCCCTTCTCCGGTGGAAGCCGGGTCATTCAGGAGGGGATCATCCCCCCCAAAGCCGTACTTGCCGCCGCTCTGACCAGTTTCGGGCTGGCCGGTGTTCTGGGCATATATCTTAATTATCTAGCCGGCGGGTGGGTAATACTCGCTATCGGTCTATTTGGGGTGCTGGCTGGTTTCTTTTATACCGCCACCCCGGTCAAGCTGGGCTACCGCCACATGGGGGAGATATTGGTGGGCATCTGCCTGGGTCCTCTGGCGATTATCGGTGCCTATTATTTGCAGACCGGGGAGGTTGCATGGCAGGTGGCGGTCTTCGCCGGCATCCCCATCGGTCTTATGGTCTATCTTATACTCTATATAAACGAGTTCCCCGACTACGAAGCGGATAAGGCGGCGGGTAAGCTCACCGTTGTGGTGCTTCTGGGATGCAAAAAAGCCCGCTTTGGCTTCCATGCCCTCATCTCCTCTGTCTTTATCATAGTGATAGTCGGCTCTATTAGCGGTTATCTTCCCCCGTGGTCGCTTCTTGCTCTGGGGGCATTACCACTGGCGCTCAAGGCTATGGCGGTCATTCATAAGAATTACGATAGGTTTCCCCAGATGCTTGGTGCCAGCGCCATGACCATTATGACCCATCTGGCGGTGGGGTTGTTGTTGAGCCTGGGTTATGTGCTGGAGAGGTTGGTCTGAGCGCTCTGAGATGGGGCGCTGATAAGGTAGAGCGCTAATAAACTGTTTTCACTTTCAAGGATTAGCGACCGGACGATGACTTATGGCTGAGGATTTCCTCACATATCTGCGCCAGAGTGATATCGGCAGTGACGGCGATGGAGTGGAAGCCCCTCGCACGGGGCTTCTGGCGGAGAGGTTACAGCTTTTGGAGGGGGAGATATTGAACGGTCTCAATCCGGCACAGGTAGATGCGGTGACCACCACCGAGGGACCGCTGGCAATTGTCGCCGGGGCGGGGAGCGGTAAGACCAGGGTGGTCACCCACCGCATAGCCTATATCATCGCCAAGGGGCTCGCTTCCCCCCAGCAAATTTTGGGGGTGACCTTCACCAACAAAGCGGCAAACGAGATGGCTACCCGGGTGCACAGTATATTGGGCGAGGGGCTTTCCTCCGGACTGTGGGTGGGCACCTTCCACGCCACCTGTTCCCGTATACTGCGCAGATACGGTGAGCGCGTGAACATAAAGCGTAACTTTATTATCTATGACGCCGATGATTCCCGCACCCTGATAAAGCAGGTGATGCGGGCTCTCAATCTGGAGATAGCCTCCCTCTCCCCGGCTCAGGTGCTTGCGGCCATCTCCCGTTATAAGAACGACCTCCTGCGCCCGGAGGAAGCCCCAAGAGGGACGCATTACCAGCAGGTGATAGGGAGGATATATGAGGAGTATCAAGAGAATCTGCGCGGGGCGGGAGCGCTTGATTTCGGCGACCTGATAATGGAGGCGGTAAATCTGCTCGCCAACCATCGCCCCACCCGGGAGCGCCTGAGGAAGCGATTTAAGTATATTCTGGTGGATGAATTTCAGGACACCAATCTGGCGCAGTACAGGCTGGTCAACCTGCTCCTCGGCGAACACGGCAACATCTGCATCGTCGGCGACCCGGACCAATCCATCTATCGCTGGCGGGGTGCACGGGTGGAGAACCTTAACAGCTACCTGAGTTCCGCGGAACCGAAGCCCAAGGTGTTGGCTCTGGAGCAGAACTACCGCTCCACCCAGTCCATCCTGGATCTGGCAAACGCCCTTATATGCTTCAATACCGTCCGAGCCAAGGCAAAGAGTCTGTTCACCGAGCGGAGCCAGGGGGTGTCTCCCCTGGTCTATCAGGCGTCAAGCGAGCGGGACGAGGCGCATTTCGTAGCCCAGAGCATCATGGACCACATCGCCAATGAGGGCTACGATAGGCGGGACTTTGCGGTCCTCTACCGCACCCACGCGCAATCTCGCAGTCTGGAGGCGGCTATGAGGGACTTTGAAATTCCTTACATAATTGTGGGCGGAATCCGCTTCTATGAGCGCAAGGATGTAAAGGACATTCTCGCCTACCTGCGCCTGGTGGCAAATGCAGCGGATGAGATCTCCTTTACCCGCTCTTTGCAGGCACCTTTGCGGGGTATAGGTGTAGGCACCAGGGGAAAGATAGAGGAGTTTGCCGGACGGGAGGGGTTGTCCCTCTTCTCTGCGGCGAGCGATGAGCGCTTTCTGGAAACCCTGCCAGCCAACAGACGGGAATCTCTGCGCGAATATGTTCAGCTTATCAAGGACCTGCAGAAGATGGCGGGGGAACATCGCCCCACCAGCGAGCTTATCACCACCGCTCTTAACCGCTCCAATTATCTGGAGATGCTCCGCCAGGACGGCTCCATTGAGGCGCAGTCCCGACTGGAGAACCTGATGGAGCTGGTCAATGCGGCGGTGGAGTTTGAGGGGGATACCCCCGAAGCCAAAGGAGACCTGAACGACTTTCTGGAGGCGATCTCGCTGATAACCGATGTTGATAACTGGGATAGGGACGCCGATGTGGTCAACCTGATGACCCTCCATGCGGCTAAGGGACTGGAGTTTCCGGTGATCTTCCTGGTGGGACTGGAGGAGGGGTTACTGCCCCATCGCAACAGCATGGACGAGGTGGAGGAGCTGGAGGAGGAGCGCAGGCTCTGTTATGTGGGCATCACCCGGGCGCAGGAACATCTCTATCTCACCCACGCCTCCTGGAGGAGGGTGGCTGGTGAGGAGCAGGTGGGGATGCCCTCAAGATTCCTGCAGGAGATATCCTCCTGCCCGGTCCGGGAGCTCTCCCATTATGAACGGGAGGGAAGCGTGTATGAGTGACATCACCGAGAGGGATGTAGCCCATCTTGCCCACCTTGCCCGACTGAAGCTCAGCGAAGATGAGGTGAAGGAGCTCTATCATCACTTTCAGGTTATTCTGGATTATGTAGCCAGCCTGGATGAGGTGCCGGACCTAAAGCTTTCCCCCGAACCGAGGAGGTCCCGAACCCACCTGCGGGAGGATGAGGTTGGTGAATCTCTGTCGGTGGATGATGCCCTGGCCAACAGCCCGAAGGTGCGCAAGAACCAGTTTGTAGTCCCGCCGATAATTGAGGATATGGAGTAGAACGAGAGTTTGCAAGTGGAAGCATTTTTAGAGATCATCAGGGGCTATCATCAGAGCCCCCATCTGACCCCGGCGATAGGCGCTTTAGTGATAGGCGGTCTGTCGGCGGCGTTCTATGTCCTGATGCCGGTCATATTCGGGGGTTATTTCCGCTCTCTGGAGAGATTTAAGGGCGGTTGGAGAAGGCAGGTGGTGGGCTGGGTGGTGGGCTTGGTCTATATTCTGTTGGGGAGCGGATTCTTGGGGTTGATGCTCATCTCCCTGGCATATTTTATCCTCTGGGAGGCGGGGGAGACCGTTTGGCAGGTCGGTGGCTTACTGCTTATGCTGGGGGTCGTCGTGCTGGCGAATTTCCTACACCGCAGGATTCGCCGAAGGAGTTTTTCAGGTGCTTCCCTAGAGGCGGAGAAGTGAGCGGTTTACTATCATCTCCCCCCAAGCTGAAAGGGGCTTATCTCTTGATGGTGGAGACGGCGGATTCGGTGAGCATCACCCTGCCGGGAAATGGCAGGACGGCCATCCCGCCGGGGACCTATCTGTATGTGGGCAGTGCTATGGGGGGGCTGGCTGGCCGTCTGCGCAGGCACCTGAGTAGCGAGCGGAAGCGCCACTGGCACATAGACCATCTGCTGGACGCCGGAAGGGTAGTGGGGGTGGTGCCCCTGCCGATGAGCGATGGCGGGGAGGGGGAGTGCGCCGTAGCAGAATATCTGCTGGGAGAGCTGGGAAGAGAGCGAGCGGTCGCCGGGTTCGGCTGTTCGGATTGTGGGTGTTATAGTCATCTTTGGAGGGTGGAGGGGGATGAGGAGAATTATCAGTGTTGGTTTTAATGTATTTCAGATGAAGGGACTGATAAATGCTTGAGGAAAGCAAAGAAGCAGCAATTAGATTGGGGATAGATTTTAAAGTAATAGAGAAAAATTCGGATACCCAAAAGAATATTGAGATTTTGGGTAATGATCTAACTTTCTTAAGCATAAGGGAATTTGAGAGGACAAAACATGTCCATCGGTTGCATCCATATCTTGGCAAGTTTATCCCACAGTTAGTTGAGGTTTTTTTAAAGAGATATTTCAAGGCAGGCGATACAATAATTGATCCATTTGCTGGTTCTGGGACAACTCTTGTGGAAGCGAATGTTTTGGGAATAAACTCTATTGGAATTGAACTATCGCCGTTTAACTGCCTTATTCAAGAAGTAAAGACGAGGAAGTATAATATCTCCGAGGTTGAATCAGAAATAAAAGCAGCTTTAAAAAGAACGAATGAATTTAGTGGGAAATTGCAAAATAAGAATGTATCTATTTTTGGTGAAGAAATTGAGCGATTGAGGACTGATAGTGAATATTTAAAGGATTGGTTTTCAGAGAGGGCTTTGCAGGAGATTTTGTTTTACAGAAGTATAATAGGTGACTATAGGAATCAGGATATACTAAAAATAATACTTTCAAGGTCTGCAAGGTCAGCCAGGCTCATCCCCCATTATGACCTAGCACGCCCAAAGAGACCTGTTAGAGGGACTTATTGGTGTATTAAACATAAAAGATACTGTCATCCCGTTGACGAGGCGTTAAAGTTTCTTAATCGTTACAGTTATGACACCATAAAAATAATAAAAGAGTTTAATAAAATGAGGACAAATGCTTCTATAAAAATCATCCAAGGTGATGCAAGAAAAGTTAATTTATCAAAGGATAATAAGTTCGACGGAATATTTACATCACCACCTTATGTGGGAATAATAGATTATCATGAACAGCATAAATACGCTTATGAACTTTTCAATTTCCAAAGGCAAGATGAATTAGAGATAGGTCCTGCAAGTAATGGACAGAATTCAGATGCAAAAAGGGCATATACTAATGGCGTGATAGAAGTATTTAGAAATATATCTAAGCACTTAATACATGGAGCATGTGTATTCATTGTTGCAAATGATAAATTCAATTTGTATCAAGCCATAGGTGAAAAATGTGGGTTTAAAATGATTGATGTTTTTAACAGGCCAGTTCTTATGAGGACAGAGAGGGATTCAGGTAAGTACTTTGAGTCAATATTCTATTTTAGGAAAGGTGAGTGAGAAATGACTATTTCTAATATGCAAAAAGAGAGAATATCATCTCTCTTAAAAGAAAAGATTAGGAATAAACTTAAAAATTATAAACCTGAGGCAGCATCTATGCCTTTCCATTTCAGATTACTTGGAAAAGATAGGATGGCACTATTTTCGTTTATTCATTCTATAAACACCATGCTTGGTCAGTCAATATTTGAGAAGGCTGCTGAAATTATTGGTGAACCCAATTTCGATGAAATAAAATCGGGTTATAAATTAAAGGGGTATATAAGCGATGAAGCAATATTAGAAATTGAAAATATTATTGATGAACTGGGAAGCCTTAAAATTAAAGCGAGTGAATCAGCAGAAAATAAGAGAATAAAAAAGGTTGGTAAAAAGGGATATTTAGGGAATATCAAGAAAAGCAAGGTTGACCTTTATGCTGTAAAAGGGCGAAGGGAATATTATCTTGAGATTAAAACAGCTAAGCCAAACATTGATATATTTACAAGAACAAAGGTTAAATTGCTAAAGTGGAAAGTTATGAGATATAGCATCAATCAAAAAAATGAAGTTAAAACATGCATCTGTATTCCATATAATCCTCAAGAACCGAAACCGTATAGTCGTTGGACTTTACAAGGGTTATATGATTTGAAAAATGAAGTCTTAGTAGCGGATGAATTTTGGGATTTTCTTGGTGGTGAAGGAACGTATGAGGAATTATTGGATATTTTTGAAAATACTGGAATAGAATTAAGAGATGAAATAGACCAAAAATTCTCCGAATTCAAACAACCAACAATTAAACCATCCTCATAACCCTTGGGGGTCTTATACCTTGCACCGTATGAAGCTACTAAGTTGGGAGAACCTGACACTGCTCATAGTCGCTGTTTTGGGCTTACTTGCCTTCGTCTTCCTATACGATAGGGTCTTTCCCAGCGCATCAATAGATTTTAAGTATTCCAGAGGTGAAATCGCCGAGCGGGGCGAGGAGTATCTTGCCCTGCTGGGCATAGATACCGCTGAATATCAGCGCACGGTCATCTTCGGCTCCGACGACGACGCCTCGGTCTATCTCTCCAGGCAGTTGGGCTTGGAGGAGACCAACGATATAATCAAGTCCGAGGTGGTGCCCGTCTGGCGCTGGGAGTTGCGCTGGTTTATACCCGAAGAGCGCACCGAATACCGGCTCTACATCACCCCGCAGGGCGAGTTGGTGAGCTTCCAGACCATCCTGCCCGAGGAGGACGGCGGCGGGGATATAGGTCGGGAGAATGCGCTGGATAAGGCTTTGAGCTTCCTCTCCGACAATCCCCGTTTCTCCCAGGGTGACTGGAAGCTGGTGGAGGATTCCTCTAAGGAACGCCCCAATCGCACCGATTATTACTTCACCTGGGAGGAGCAAACCGTTACATATGGAGAAGAGGGCCACCTGCGTATGTATGTGGTGGTCTCCGGGGAGGAGGTCAGCGGCGCCCAACTCTTCTTCAAAGTACCGGAGAAATTCCTTGACGGTTACAAGACCCAGCGCTCCTGGGGCACCTTTCTAGGGATGTTTGCGCTTTTGGGGATGGTGGTCTTTGTCATCGCCGGGGTGGTAATCTTTCTGCGCCGGTTCAGAGGTCGCACTCTGCCCATAAAATACGCTCTTTTTGTGGGCGCGATTGTGGGGGTTGCGGTCTTCCTTTATCAACTGAATAACTTTCCTACCAGGCAGATGGCTTACGATACCAGCAGTGCCTATGCCACATTTATCTTCCAGAACATATTCTTTGCCCTGATGGGAGGATTGCTTTACGGTGCAATCATCTTTGTGATAGCCGCCGCAGGACAGAGCCTGGGTCTTAAGTTCTTTCAAAAAAGCCTCGCCACCACCGAATCCTTCCGCAGGCGCACCATCTTCGGACGCCCCCTGGCAATGGCAAGCCTGCGCGGCTATCTGGTGGCTTTCATCGCCATGGGCTTCCAGTCTGTGTTCTTCTTCATCGCCACCCGCTACTTCGGGGTCTGGGCTCCGGCGAGCAACGAATACAGCGAGGTCTATGGCACCTTCATGCCCTTCATAGCTCCCCTTACCGTGGGCATATTTGCAGCGGTGTCGGAGGAGTATATATTCCGCCTCTTTGGTGTCTCCTGGCTCAAAAGTTTTTTGCGAAAAACCTTCATTGCCGCTCTGCTTGCCTCAATGATATGGGCTTTGGGTCACTCCTCCTACGCAATCTATCCGGTCTATACCCGGGGCATAGAGCTGACCCTATTCGGCTTGTTATTCTGCTTCTTCTTCCTGCGCTACGACCTGATGACGGTGATAATCGCCCACTATGCCATTGACGCCATCTATGTGGGCTTGCCCATGCTCAAAAGCGGGAATACCTACTTCTTCGTCTCCGGTCTGGTGGTTATGGCTCTGGCAGTCCTGCCCCTGTTTGCCCTCCTCTTCCTTCGGCGTAGAAGAGAGGTGAAACCGGCCCTCATCGTGCCCCACATCCCCGCTTCGGCGGTGCGCATCTGGACCCGCAGGCTGGTGGCTGCGCTCGCTGAACTCTCGGCAAAACTTTCGGGAAATGCAGGAAAGGAGCTGACCGCTGAGGTTACCGGAAGCTTCTGGGAGGAGGATTTCGGGGTTGGTGGCGAGGGAATCGCCAAGATAGCCGGTCAGGTGGCTCAGTTTGTGGAGGAGGTGGGGGAGGCGAAGGGCGAGGTGGTGGAGCTGACCGATGTGAGAGCGGTGATAACCGTCAAGCCCAAGGAAGAGAAGCTGGCGGTGTTGAATACATATTTAGCGGATGCGGAGGTTGACGGGGTAAGAATACATACTGAGAGGATGGATAAGGAACTCAGGATTATCATAGAGGAGATTTAGTACTTTGCGAAGTTTAGCAAGCGCCTTCCCTTATAAGAAGGCAGAGCGGGGTTTTTCTATCGTGGGTATGGGTGAGCCCGGGAGAACGGTTGTGAAAATGGCTTCTGCCGGACTTTTCTCGCACGGCGGTAAGCTGAAGGAAGCGAGTGGAACGGGGAGTCAGAATGGCTGAGTTGGAGAAGATGGAGAGGACGGATAGCGAGAGGAGAAAGAAATACATTGACGACGGCGTGCGGGATGCTTTGCGCACCGGCTGTATGATACTCCTCTTCCCCCTGGGCATATTCATAATCACCATAAGCATTCTTCTCTATCAGGTCTTCATAAAGCCCCCGTTGCGCTTCGTCCTCTTCTTTCCCAGGGCTTTTCGCAGGATTTTCAAAGCTGAAACTGAGGAGGCGGGATGAGCGGGAGAGGGAGACCGACCGCCCTGGAGCTAGCCGCGGAGATACGAGCCGGCAAGGTCACCTCTTATGAGCTCACCGAGGAGGCACTTGCCCGGGTGGAGGAAGTTCAGCGTAATCTGAACGCCTTCACTGATGTGTGGGCTGAGGAAGCGCTCCTCAGGGCTCGGGAGGTAGATTCCGCCATCCGTGCCGGGAGGTTGAACACACCGCTCGCCGGCATTCCCATCGCCATAAAGGACAACATCTGCACCAAGGGCTTTCCCACCACTGTTGCCTCAAAGATTCTGTGCAATTACATTCCCCCCTACAATGCCTTTGCCTACGAGAAGGTGCTTTCCGCCGGTTTGGTGGCGGTGGGCAAGACCAACCTGGACGAGTTCGCCATGGGCTCCTCCAGCGAGACCTCCTGCTTCGGGCCGGTGCGCAATCCCCACGACCGGGAATATTCCCCCGGTGGTTCAAGCGGGGGTTCGGCGTCGGCGGTGGGAGGAGGGGCGGTGCTTTTGGCTCTGGGCAGTGACTGCGGTGGCTCCATTCGCCAGCCGGCGGCTTTCTGCGGAGCGGTGGGGGTGAAACCCTCATACGGGCTGGTGAGTAGATATGGGCTGGTGAGCTTTATCCCCTCCACGGACCAGATAGGACCTGTGGCTGACAATGTGGGCGACTGCGCCGCTCTGCTCTCGGTCATCGCCGGCAATGACCCCAGAGACACCAACTCCATCCCCGGCGACCGCGAGGACTATCTGTCCGCACTGGACGGCGAGGTGAAGGGATGGAAGGTGGGGCTTTTGCGAGGTTGGCTATCCGGGGTGGAGGAGGAGATTAAGGGTGCGGTGGAGGGGGCTTGTCAGGCGCTTGCCGAACTGGGCTGTCAGGTGGAGGAGGTGGAGCTTCCCACAAGTGGACATGCGGTGGCTACCTATTACCTGCTTGCCGACGCTGAGGCGTCCAGCAACCTGGCACGCTTTGATGGGGTCAACTTCGGCTTGCGTGAGGGGGATGGAGGCAGTTTGCGGGAGATGCTTGAGGAGAGTAGGGGTCAGGGATTCGGAGCGGAAGTGAAGCGGCGCATCATGGTGGGAACCTTCATCCTGAGCCACGGCTACAAGGAGCGCTATTACAAGAAAGCTCTCTCCGTGCGGGAGCGGATGCGCAGTGAGTTTGAGGAGGTATTTGAGAATTATCAAGCCCTGCTCTGTCCGGTTTCTCCCACCCCGCCATTCAAGATAGGGGAGAAGATTGACGAACCATTGCAGATGTATCTCGCAGATAAGTTTGTCTGCCCCATAAATTTGGTCGGTATCTGCGGGTTGAGCCTGCCCTGGGGTGAGACGGGGAACGGTCTTCCCCTGGCGGTTCAGCTCATTGGACCGGTGCTGGGTGAGGGAGCGATATTAAGGTTGGCGAAGAGATTGGAGGAGGTGAGGGCAGGCAAGTAGAAATGGCGGTTCTTTGCGTGTGCAAGGTGGGTGGGTATTATCTCGGAAGTTCTAAGAAATTTATCTGGTTTTTCCATCTATTAAAATCCCTTGTATTTTCCCCTCTAGTTGTGTATAATCTTTACCATCCTGCCCGGTCAAGGTTGGGGATTGTCCGTAGAGGTTTTTTGATATAAGGAGGTTTTTCCTTTGGCTCACGCCTATACACCCGGATTGAAGGTGGTGGAGGAGACGGTGCTGGTCAAGGAGCGTAAGCTTCCTCTGGCTGGTGAGGTGCTGGTAAAGAAGGACGAGCCGGTGGAAGCGGAACAGGTGGTAGCACGCACCAGCCTACCCGGCAATGTTGTCACTGTGAATGTAGCCAATAAACTGGGATTAATCCCGGAGGATATCCCCGGTTCAATGGTAAAGAAGGAGGGGGAGGAGATTAAGAAGGGGGATGTTATCGCTCAGAGCAAGGGACTCTTCGGTCTGTTCACCTCCAAGGCGGCGGCTCCGGTTGACGGGACCGTTGAGTCAGTCTCCGATATCACCGGGCAGGTCATTTTGCGGGAACCGCCCCAGCCGGTGGAGATTAACGCCTACGTCCGGGGTTGGGTGAAGGAGGTAATCCCCAAAGAAGGGGTCTTGGTGGAGACGATAGGTTCGTATATACAGGGTATCTTCGGGGTCGGTGGGGAGGTGCACGGGGAGATAGAGATGGCGGTTGCCAAGCCAGATGAGGTGTTGACTGCAGAACACATTAAACTCGGGCATAAGGGCAAGATATTGCTAGGCGGGGCGCGGATAACCCAGGAGGCGATTAAGAAGGCTGAGGAGAACGGCGTGGTGGGAATCATCGGTGGGGGGATGGATGACCGCGACCTGCGCCGGATTCTGGGTTACGAGTTGGGGGTGGCTATCACCGGCAAGGAGAATATCCCCACCACCATCGTCATCACCGAGGGCTTCGGCAATATCGCTATGGCTTCCGCCACTTTCAATCTTCTGAAGAAGAGGGTGGGTATGTTGGCTTCTATGAACGGGGCTACGCAGATTCGTGCCGGGGTCATCCGCCCGGAGATAGTGGTCCCTCTTAAGAAATCCAGTTCCAGGAGGGATATTGAAAGAAAGAAGGAGGATACCGGCAATCTCGTCGTGGGAAGTCGGGTGCGGGTCATCCGTGAGCCCTACTTCGGTCGTCTGGGCCAGGTAACCGAGCTTCCCCCGGAACTGACCGAGCTGGAGAGCGAGGCAAGGGTCAGGGTGCTCAAGGTAAAATTTCCGGATGATAAAAACGAAGCGGTAGTTCCCAGAGCCAATGTGGAGTTGATTGAGACATAGTTAGAATTCACTTACCATGAATACAACTGAAACTGCGGATAGTTTCTCTGGTCTTATGCAGGTAATCACCAAACGGAGAACTATCCGTTCTTTTATCAGCAAACCTATTGAGGAGGAAGCCCTGCGCAAGTGTCTTGAGGCGGGGCATTGGGCTCCCTCGGCTTGCAACCGCCAACTTTGGGAGTTCGTGGTGGTTGACGACCCCAAAATTATCCGCAAGTTGGAAAGCATTACCCAACAACCTACTGCCCACGCCATATATATCGCCATATTCTATGATTTGACCAAGGAGCTTCCCGGTTCCCGCTTGGGCGATGTCCAATCCGCCGCCATTGCCGCACAGAACCTGATGCTTGTCGCCCACAGCCTGGGCTACGGCACCAAGATGATGGCTGGGCTCAACTCTCCGGAGTCCATCGGGCGTCTGCTTAAAGCCCCAAAGGGGGTAGAGGTTGTCTCCCTGATAGCGTTCGGTCATCCGGCACAGATTCCCTCCCCTCCCAGCCGTGGACCACTGCGGGAGATTGTCCACCGCAATCGCTTTCATATTGATAAGATGCGCTATCCCAATCATCTGGATGCTTATCTGTGGGATGAGGATGAGGTGGTGCGTCTTCAGCGTGGTGTAGTGCGCCATGGGGGACATATCGGCTTCTTCCGCAGTAGTGTGGAGGATGACTTACTACACGAGAGTTTGGCTCCGATTCGTTTAGAGAGCCAGTGGCGGGCACTTTTCCTTTTCCCATATTCCGCAAGATATATTAATCCTCTTAAGGAAAGCTTCCCTCAGACGAAGATGGAGTTGCTGTGCCAGAGTGAGGACAACGGTTACTACATCAGCTCTGAGTTGAAACATTCTTTACCCATTCATGTTGGTGGATTCACCCAGAGTGGTCTGACTGCTTCCAGTTACGATGCTCTGCTTCTGCTGGATAGTGGCATCCACCTCCCCAGATTGGACAAGACTCTGGCTGAAATATATCGTCTGCTAAAAGCGGAAGGCGTTCTTTATATCTCCATGCCCAGCTCCAAATCACCTCTATTGCTGAAACTCTGGCGAGAGCGTCTGGCGGTCAGCCTGACCCGAATCCCTTACTGGCGGGTTGGACCGATTCACCCGTTGAACCCCAAGGAGATGTCAAAGATGCTTGCCGAAGCCGGTTTTCAGATTGGGGAGAGGTATTTTGTCTCCGTTGAGAGGGATGAACCGCAGACGATTATGGGAAAGTTGAAACTGGCGGTGATTAGGTTTCTCAGAAAGATGAATCCGGCATATCACGACCTGATGCTTTTCAAAGCTTTCAAAGCCAAGTAGTGTTTATGAGCTACGGGGGATTTCAAAGGCTACATAGACTGGGAGCCGATGTCGCCGGCTATCTTATCCGCCAGATGGATGATCAAGGTCGCATCTTTGATGTGGTGGATGACGCCCCTACACCAAACGACCATTATGCGCAGACCTTTTTAGCGTGGGCTTGCCTTAACCTGGAACTGATAGACCAAGCCGAGCGAGCTCTGAGCGCTTTCTTTGACCGACCCCAGGGATGGTGGAATCATCCCGACTTTAATAGTTTCGCTCTGGCAAATATATCCGTTCATCCCCGTCTCCAGGTTTTAAGCGAGCGGATAAAGAAGCAGGTGGACAGTTATCTTGAGTCCCCCCCATTCAGGTCCGGACCCAGGACGGGCGTCTCCAATAACTGGTTGGCTATGCAGGCGGCAACGCTTGCCCTTTTGGGTCAGGCTAAGGGAAGAATGGACTGGCAGGCGAAAGCCAGAAAGATTGTGGAGGATTATGCTCTAGCCTGGCAACTCCCCGACGGTCTTTTCGCCGACTTTCCCATAAAATCCCGAAGGGGTGGATTCGCCACTCCTTTAACCTATCACGCCAAGATATGCTCTATGCTCATTCGCTATGCACTGCTCCTTAACCATGAGCAAGCGCTTTCCGCTGGTTTGCGGGGCATGGAGGTTTTGTGCCGAATTACCTTCAATGACGGTTCGGCGTTTCAATTTGGGCGAACCAATATGGGGCTGTTCGGCTATGCATGTTTCCTGGATGGGTTGAACAATCTGTTGGAGAGGGGCATCGGCGAGCTGTCTCTGTGGGCTGAGGTTCAACTTGCCCTGCTTGCCAAGCTGGAACCGCTTCAGGAAGAGGATGGGTATATTGCACTTAATCCCTCAAGAAATGTATCCCGGCGACCGAGCTGGGATGAATATATGTACCTTACAGTTTATAATGCCTATTTCTCTGCTCTGGCTACGATAAAAAGAGAAGCTTTCCGGGGGGAGATTTCTTTTAGGAAAGTTGAACGGTCGGCAATATCAATCCTCACTTCGTCGGGGCTGTCTCACATTAAAGCGGAGGAGACGGAGCTTTTGCTCTCACTCTCGGGTCAGGCGGTGTTGGGGCAGGGACACCTGTTCTGCGACAACCGTTATGCCGGCATGAATATCTGCCACCTGACACACAAGGATGCCACGGTAGTAGCCCCACCTCCGTTAAACACAAAAGAGCTTAACGGTCCTTTTGAACCTTCTTTTTTGGGATTCCACCCCTGGTTTGTTGAAGAAGGCTCTCGTTGCCAGTTCAAATGCTTTGATGTGGTTGACATCCGTCGTGGCGAAGATGATGCCTTTTTGTTAATTGTGGGTCTATCAAAACCGGTCTCTTTCAGGGCTATAGATTGGGGTGGGAAGCCGATTTATGAACGGCTGATGCGTAAGCTGGGACGTATGATAATCGGCAAGAGGAGACCGGTGCTTGACCGATTAGAAAAATCCCGCCCCAACCTGCAGCGGGTTATTTTTGTCTATCTGCGCCCCTTCCTCATTCTATTTATTGATAGGCTATCCAGAATGGGAGAAACGACCGAGCTATACTCCCCGACGGTCTGTTTTTCTGCAACCTCTTGGAAGGAGATGGATGGCGGCGTTTCCTTCGTTGACGAGGGCGGTAAGCGGTGGGAATTTCTTTTCATTCCAATTGTAGAAAGCTCACCGAAGAAGGCTGATGTGTGGAGCAGTTCCTGCAAGACGACAATACTTTCCTATCCTGCAAAACATGCCAATAGTGAGGTTTGGCAATCCACACTTCTGACCAAAGAAGAGGAGAGACCGAAGGAATTCAAATTTGACTGCTCAGGTGAGCGGTTCAGATTGGATTTAATGTGGGAGCATAAAAGGCTGGGACTTTCCGGGCAGGTGGGCGGGAGGGGTTTGATTTCAATAGACAGAGACGGGTTTGGCTAGGTTGGTTATGGCTGGGATAATTTGAAAATAAATTCTTGATAGTTTATATTAAACGGGCTATAATTTTCACAATATTATCCTTTCACATATCGCCCTTATCTGGAAGGTTTTTTAAACACCGAAGCTGGTTTAGAGGAAAGGAAGGTGATTATGGGGCTGAGAGCTGAAAGCCGGAGCTGGGGAATTGGTATATTCTTGGTCTTAACGCTGTTCTTCATCCCTGCTCTGGCGTCCGCTAAGGAACCTGCGCCTCCTGAAAGCGGTGAGGCGAAAGTGGAAGCACCGACACCCGAAGGGGAGACGGTCTCTCCCCTGGGGTATCCGCTCAACTTCACCGCTGTGGATAACCCCAACGACGATGGCATGAAGATCAAACTCACCTGGGAGCTATCTCCCGGTGACCAACCGGAGTTGGGCAAGAAGGAAAATCCGGTCAAGGGTTATCGCGTCTCTCGCCTGGGCCCTGAGGAGGCGGAGTGGCAGTTGGTAACCGTTCAGCCGCCGGGGATTGCTTACTTTTTGGATGAAGGCACCGAGGAGTTTCCACTGGAGAATGATGTTCTTTATGATTACAAGATAGAGGTGGTAGGAGAGGGAGAGATTTTATCTCCACCGATAGTGCAGAAGGGTATAGTCTCAAGCCAGCAATTTTTCAATACCGACCGCATCAACATTTTGGTATGCGTCATCGCTTATCTCTGCATCCTTCTGTTCTACATCTTCCGGGCTCGCAAGGGACACGAGCTGTTTGTGCGCCGTATCGCCGGACTGGATGCGGTTGACGAGGCAATAGGTCGTGCTACTGAGATGGGTAGACCTATACTTTTTATCACCGGTTTACACGATGTCGCTGATATCTCCACTATAGCCGCCATCACCATACTGGGCAAGGTAGCACGTAAGACCGCTGAATATGAGACTCCACTTTTGGTTCCAAATTACGACCCTATGGTTATGTTGGTAGCCCAGGAGACGGTCAAACAGGCTTATCTGGAGGGCGGTCATCCGGATGCATACTCCGATGATATGGTCTTTTTTCTCACCACCAGCCAGTTCGGCTTTGTGGCTGCGGTGGACGGTATCATGGTGCGTGAGAAGCCGGCTACTAACTTCTATATGGGCTACTACTATGCCGAGTCGTTGATATTGGCGGAGACCGGAGCCGACACCGGAGCCATTCAGATTGCCGGCACCGATTCGGTAACCCAGCTCCCCTTCTTCATCACCTCCTGTGACTATACCATCATCGGGGAGGAGCTTTATGCGGCAAGCGCCTATCTGTCCAAGGAACCCCTGCAACTGGGAAGCCTGAAGGCGCAGGATTTTGCCAAGGTGATAATAGGAGTTCTTATGTTGACCGGGATAGCGGCTACTTTGTTCGGCTGGATGTGGGTGGTTGACCTGTTTATCGCCCGATAGAGACTGGAGAGTGGGAAGATGAAAAGACCGATGACCAATGATGAAATCGTATCTGTAGATATGGTGGGGAGGTGGAACCGATGAGGAGAGAAGTCCCGGTATTGATCTGTGCGATTATGGGTGTCGCCATGATCATTCAATTCTTCATCCCCCATCCCGTCTCTCAGGCCATATACAAGACGGTTATAAAATGGTTTATCATTATTGTGACTTTCGCAATGGTTTTGGGGTTGTTGTCCCTCACCCGTATGCATCTCACCAAACTGCGCCGGGGGGATAAGGACTGGTTCTTTAGTCTGGTGACCATCTCCAGCCTGTTCGTCAACCTATTGGTGGGCTTCTTCAGCTTCAGGATCACCGATTCCTTCATATTTGAGGGTCTAAAAGTGCCCTTCAATTTCTTTACCATCAGCTTCGCCACCGGCTTGGCTGCGGGCTCGCCCTTTATGAACCTCTTTGATTACATCCAGGTGCCCATGCAAGCCACCATGTTCAGCCTGCTTGCCTTCTTCATCGCTTCGGCGTCCTTTCGCACCTTCCGGGCTCGCACGGTGGAGGCTACGCTATTGCTCGTTGCCGCCCTCATCGTCATGGTGGGGCGGGTGCCGGTAGGTCATATGATCAGCACATCCATCCCGGCACTTTCCGATTGGATACTGGTCAATCCTAATATGGCTGCCAAGCGAGGGATTATGATCGGCGTCGGCTTGGGTGGTATCAGCATGGCTCTCAAGATAATTTTGGGCATTGAGCGCTCCTGGCTCGGTGGAGGAGGTGAATAGGGGATGTATAAGATACTAAATGCTTTCCTCAAAATTAACCGTCGCTGGATATTCCTGCTGGTCTTATTGGGTGTATTGATTCCTCTGGTTCTGGGCAAGGGGCTCACTCGCTCCTATCCCGGCGCTGAGGTGGTGAAGGTTTATGATTTTTTGAATAACCTGGAAGAGGGAGACATAATCATCCTCTCCATGGATTATGACCCCGCTACCATACCTGAACTGAATCCGATGGCCAGGGCGCTCCTTCGCCAATGCTTCAACAAAGGCATCAGGGTGGTCAGCCTGACCTTGCATCCCGCCGGACCTGGTGTAGTCATAACTTTGGTTGACGAGCTACTTCGGGAATACTCCCAGCCGGGTGTAAACCCTGACGGCAGCGTGCGACCGGTGCGTGAATACGGCGAGGATATCGTCTTCTTGGGTTACAAGGTAGGGACGGCGGTGAATATACTTGCTCTTGGTGAGGATGTGCGCCTTTCCTGGCCGCAGGACTATGCGGGAGTGGAGCTTCCCGCTTATGGGAGCGACCCCACCCAAACCACACTCCCATTGATGTGCGATGTGCAGAATTACAACGACGTCAAGTGCGTGGTCACCATCTCCGGGACCAGAATCCCGGAGTATTGGGTGGCTTATGGCTATCAGCGCTACCATGTGAAGGTGGCTACCGGATGCACCGCGGTTATGTTCGCCGATTTCTATCCTTATCTGCAGACCGGTCAGATGATAGGTCTTATTCCGGGGATGAAGGGCGCCGCCGACTATGAGGAGCTGATCAACCGCCCCGCTAGAGCCATGGTGGGGATGCTTCCCCAGTCTATAGTCCACCTGATGATAGTGGGCTTCATCATTCTGGGGAATATCGCTTACTTCATTGTGCGCCGTTGGGAGAAGAGGGGGGGTGGCGATAGATGAAGAACAAATGGCTGATGTTCTTGATGGGTCTGGGGATGGCTGTGGTGGTCGGTTTTCTCTCCCATTTTATGTTCTATACCACCGGTGAGGACCAGACTTTGCAGATGCATACCTGGCTGGGCTTAACCGTAGCCGCCATCTTGACCCTGTTCATTTATACTTTTCTTTACAAGGACAACCCCCTCTATAAATTCGCCGAGCACCTGTTGGTGGGCACCTCCGCGGGTTATTATCTGGTCGTCTACTATCACAACTCGGTGAAGCCCAATATGATTGACCAGATAGTCGCCGGTTTCCAACAGATAGGTCAGATGCGAGCCGAGGGCACCTTCAACTTCGTGGACGGCATCCTGACCAATGCCGGGATATGGGCGATAGTGCCGGGTATCATTGGTTTCCTGATCCTCTTTCGCCTTTCCAGAAAGCTCGGTTGGCTCGCCCGCTACTCATTTGGCTTCTATATCGGCACCGCGATGGGTATGTATATCCCTGTCGGTTTTCAAGCCTCTATCGTTGAGCAGATTCGGGGGACCATAGTTCACTCGGCGGCGGCTGAACCCACCCCGGTCTTCAACTTGGTTTACTTCGGCGAATTCTTCTCCCACCCCACCTGGGGGGGATTCGTCCAGGCCATCTCCGGCCCGCTGATAATCGTCGGCATCTTCTGCACCCTCATATATTTCTTCTTCAGCAAGGAGCATACCGGCGTCTTCGGAGCCTTCGGCAAGGTGGGCATCTGGTTCCTGATGGTGGGCTTCGGCGCCAGCTTCGGAGCCACGGTAATGGCTCGTATCAGCCTGCTCATCGGCAGAATGGACTTCCTTATCAACGACTGGTTCAAGGGCTTAATCCTGCCCCTCTTCGGCGGAGGGTAAGAGTTAGAGCAGAGACGGATAAACCAAACCCCCTCCATATACTGGAGGGGGTTTTTGAATTTTTGCAGGTAATCAGCCTAGTCCACATCGCTCCCGTCGGGCAGTTCAGGCTTGTCCCCATCAAGAGTAAGTAGCACTATCTTCTCCTTGCCGTCTATCGTAGCGCTACCGGCAAGTATCATCCCCTCGCTTACTATCCCCCGCATCGGTCGGGGCTCCAGATTTGCCAGAAGCACAACCTTCTTGCCCATCATCTCCTCGGGGGTATAGGACTCAGCCATGCCGGCGACCACGGTGCGCTCCCCCTCACCGTCGGAGAGGGTGACCTTGAGCAGTTTATCGGTCCCGGCAACCTTCTCGCAGGCTTTGACGGTGGCTACGCGCAAATCCAGCTTGGCGAAATCCTCATAAGGGATAGTCTCTTTCCCGCTCACCTTCTTCTCCTTGGTTATTTTTAATCGTTTATCTTGCGCTTTTTCCCTCTGGTTCTCTTGCGGTGGCTTTCCCAGCCTGGCTTTCTGCTCCTCCACCTGTTCGGGCTCCACCTTGGTGAAGGGCATGCTGACTTCCCCCAGCTTGGTCCCCGGGGGGACGGCGAAATGCCCTGCCTCCTCCCAGCCGAGCTTTACAATCTCCTCCCCCAGTCCCAGCATCCTCGCCGTCCGTTCGGCAAGGAAGGGAAGATAGGGGCTTGCCACCACGCAGAGCTCGGCGATTAGCGAGCAGGTGATGTTCATTGTGGTGGCGCAGTCGGCGGGGTCCTCGGTGCGTGTCCTCCATGGCTCCTTGTCGTTGTAGAATTTGTTGCCCGCTCTGGCAAGGTCCATCATGCGGTGCAAGCCCTCCCGAATACGGAAGTGGTCCAGGGATTCACCTATCAACCGGGGAGCTTTGGCCATCCGTTCAAGCATCCATTTATCAAGCTCGCCCGGCTCTCCCCGCTGGGGAATTTTCCCGTCAAAATATTTATCCACGAAGCTCAGGGTGCGGTTTATCAGGTTGCCCAGGATGTCCACCAGCTCCTGGTTTACTCGCACCATGAACTCGTCCCAGTCCCAGTTGGAATCCTGCGTCTCCGGCAAAATACAGCTAAGGTAGTAGCGCACAAAGTCGGCGTCAAAGGTCTTTACCACCTCGTGAGCCCATATAGCCCAGTTCTGGCTGGTGGAGAGCTTCCTCCCCTGGATATTGAGGAACTCATTTGCTGGAATGTGGTAGGGAAGGTTGTAGGCGCCTTTTAGCTCCTTCTCAAAGTCCTTCTCCTTCTGCGGAAGTCTATCCCATTGCGCCATAAGCACCGCCGGCCAGACGATGGCGTGAAAGACGATGTTATCCTTGCCGATGAAGTGGACCAGTTTGCGCTCCGCATCGGTCCAGTATTCCTTCCACAGGTCGGGCTTGCCCTCACCCTCTGCCCACTCCCGGGTGCTGGAGATGTAACCGATGGGCGCATCAAACCACACATAGAAGACCTTTCCTTCCCCCTCGGGAAGGGGGACAGGAACCCCCCAGTCCAGGTCACGGGTGATGGGACGCTCCTCCAGCCCCCGCTCAAGCATTTTGGAGCAGAAGTTGACCACATTCTCCTTCCAGTCCTTCCGGCTTTTCAGATATGCCTCCAGGGGCTTCTGGAATTTGCGCAGGTCCAGATACCAGTGGGTGGTCTTTCGCACCTGGGGCGTCTCCCCGCAGATTTTGCAGTGGGGGTCGGTGAGCTTCACCGCATCATACCAGTTTCCGCAGTGCTCGCACTGGTCGCCCCTGGCGCCGGCTTTGCCGCAGACCGGGCAGGTGCCCTCCACATAACGGTCGGGCAGGAAGCGCTTGCAGTGGGGGCAGTAGAGCTGTTCCGTGGTATGTTTGGTGATGTAACCCCTCTCATGAGCCTTGAGAAAGAACTCCTGGGAAAGCTCGGCGTGGAGGGGGAGGCTGGTGCGGGAGTAATTGTCAAAGGAGAATGCCAGGGCATTGAAAGCTTCCTTGAGCATGGCATGATAGCGGTCCACGATATGGCGGGGGGAGACCCCTTCGGTGTCGGCTCGGATGGTGATGGGCACGCCGTGTTCATCGGAGCCGCAGATGTAGATGACATCGGCGCCGGTCAGGCGTTTGTAGCGCACGTAGATGTCCGCCGGTAGATAAGCCCCGGCAAGATGACCCATGTGCAGAGGACCGTTGGCGTAGGGTAGGGCGGAGGTGACCAGCAGTTTCTCGGTCATGGCAGAGCTCCGATGGGGTGTGGGGACGGTTGGTTAGTTGATAAAATATAACTTTTATCACATACGGAAGAGAATGTCAAGATGGGGACGAGATTATATTCTTTATAATTATCATTGGCGCAGGATGATGGTTTTAAGCATGCACCTGGGTTTTTAAGCCTACGGAGACACCTGTGACTTGGCTGAAGAGGAATATGGAGGCGTCGTTATCTCCCCTTGAATTTGGATGGAATTGGAGAATTTTTTCAAAAATCTAAATTTTTCGGTTGACTTGGGGAACTTTTTCTGATAAGATTATTGTTAGCTTAAGCTAACTTGTTTACAGGCAACCGATGTGAGGCAATTAAATAATTATAAGAGATGGACAATCTCTGGTAATCAATCAAAGAAAGGAGTGAAATTATGCCTGGTGGAGATCGCACAGGTCCCGGTGGGATGGGACCGATGACCGGTAGGGGTTTGGGCATCTGCGCCGGTTACCCCCAGCCGGGATATGCAACCTCAGGTGGGCGAGGGATGGGAATGGGTTTCAGAGGAGGCGGTCGTGGCTGGCGCAACATGTTCTATGCCACTGGACTTCCCGGATGGGCTAGAGGCACGGGAATAGGCGCCGTTCCTGCCGCTCCCCTTTATGCTACCCCATACCAGCCTCAGGTCTCTCCAGAGAATGAGCTCGCTCTGCTTAAGGGGCAAGCAAAAAATCTGGAGGATGCTCTGAACAGCATCAAAGAGCGTGTCGCCGAGCTGGAGACCGAGAAGAAGAAATAGGTGCTATTTGAAGGATGGGGAGGGAGACCTCCTCATCCATCTTTCTCAGACTTTAAAGGACAATCATTCATAGAGGGGGTTTGTCAATGGCTGGAAGAGGTGGAGCGGGAGGTCGTGGCGGGGCGCCGGCGGGAAAGGGCAGAGGTCGTAAGGGTGGTAGTAAGGCAGCTGGTCCCGGCGGGGAGTGCATATGCCCCTCTTGCGGAGCCACCATACCCCACAAGCAAGGGGTTCCCTGCTTTTCGGAAAAGTGCCCTGAGTGCGGGGCGATGATGGCCCGAAAGTGAACCGCTTGTAGTGGAGTGGATGAGGATAAGGTGGGGATATTGCATCCCCGACTTGTTAGATTAACTCTATATTTGAGGAGGTGGTTATGAAGATACTCATTACAACCACAGGTGATGACCTACAATCTGAGGTTGACCCCCGGTTTGGAAGATGTCAATACTTACTATTGGTGGATACGGACAGTATGGACTTCCAAGCTTTTCCAAATCCTTACCTCAATGAGGGCAGAGGAGTTGGAGCTCTGGCCGCACAGTTTGTGCTCCAGCAGGGGGTAAAGACCATTCTTACCGGAGCCTGTGGACCTAATGCCTATGCGGTTCTCAGCGCCGGCGGTGTGGGGGTCATTACCGGCGTGAGTGGTATTGTTTCAGAAGTGATAGAGCGGTTCAAAGCCGGTGAGTTTCATCCGGATGATAAGCCCAGTGTGCAAAGCCACTGGGGTGCTAGGCCTGGAATTGGCGATAACTCGGTCTCTGAATCTTGACAATGAAAGCATCAGGAAAGTAGCCACGATTTAGACCCTGATATGGGTCTTTTGTATATGTGATGAAGATTGCAATCGCCAGCGGTAAGGGTGGAACCGGTAAAACTACCGTCGCCACCAATTTAGCGGCCACATTAGCCGGTATGGGTCAGAAAGTGACCTACCTGGACTGTGATGTGGAAAATCCCAACGGATATATCTTTCTTTCGCCAGATATTGACCTGGTAGAGACAATCAAGGTTGGCATACCGAAGGTGGATTTGGGGAAATGCGACTATTGTGGAGACTGCGCACAGATTTGCCAGTATAATGCCATTGTGGTATTAGAAAGTAATGTGCTTACCTTCCCGCTACTCTGCCATAGTTGCGGTGGATGCATGCTGGTTTGCCCCCACAAAGCGATCACTGAGAGCGACCAAGAACTGGGAGTTGTGGAGGTGGGGAAGGCTGGTGCCATCGGTTTTGTTCAGGGGCGACTGAAAATTGGTCAGGCTACTTCAGCTCCTCTGATTCGTAAGGTGAAGCAAAAAATACCTGCAGAAGGCGTGGCGATAATTGACTCTCCACCGGGCACCTCCTGCCCGGTAATCGCATCGGTAAATGGAGCTGATTATGCGCTCTTGGTTACCGAGCCCACTCCTTTCGGTCTAAACGACCTTACCTTGGCGGTGGGTATGTTGAGGGAGCTTTTAATTCCTTTCGCCGTGGTTCTTAATCGCGCCGATATCGGAGACGATGGGGTGGAAAGGTATTGTGAGACGGAGGGTATTGAGATAATCCTGACTCTGCCCAATGACCGACGAGTTGCCACCGCTTATTCCTGTGGAGAGCTTGTGGTCTCAGCCTTACCCGAATATGAGCAGCACTTCCGGAAACTATGGACTAGGTTGGAAGAGGTGATAGCCGTTGAAAGAACTGACCGTGATAAGCGGTAAGGGGGGCACCGGTAAGACCAGCATCGTCGCCGCCTTCGCCGCCCTGGCGAAGAACAAGGTTCTGGCTGACTGTGATGTTGATGCCGCGGACCTTTTTCTTATTGCGGAACCGAAAATAAATTACAGTGAGGATTTTATCGGGTCCAAGGTGGCGGAGATAGACCAGGAACTTTGTGTGGACTGTGGTATCTGCCAGGAGCTCTGCCGCTTTGACGCTATAAATACTCTGGAAAGGAATGGAGGAGTCTCCTATCATATAGACTCCGTCGCTTGCGAGGGTTGTGGTGTTTGTGATTGGTTCTGTCCGGAGGAAGCTATAAGTCTAAAAGAAAAAGTCAACGGCAGATTATTCATCTCCGGCACCCGTTTTGGACCTATGGTCTATGCCAAGCTGGGTATCGCTGAGGAGAACTCCGGCAAGCTGGTCACCCTGGTGCGCACCCATTCTAAACGCATCTGCTCCGATGAAGAATGTGAGTTAATTATCAATGACGGCTCCCCGGGCATTGGTTGTCCGGTTATTGCCTCTATCACCGGTGCAAGCCTGGTTTTAGCGGTAACCGAACCGACTCTTTCCGGTCAGCATGATTTAAAACGGGTGCTTGACCTTGCCAATCATTTCCACATCCCCGCTGTAGTCTGTATTAACAAATGGGACCTTAATGAGGAGTTGTCGGATAAGATTGAACAGCAGGTGGTTGATTTGAATGGTAGAGTAGTGGGCAGGGTGCGCTATGATGAGGCGGTAACCAGGGCTATGATTGACTGTAAAAGTGTAGTAGAATACACCGATAATGGGGCAAGCGAGGATATAGTTGCGCTCTGGAGACGAGTAGGCTCCGAGTTGGGATTGAATGAGTAATAGTGGATGTAGCAGGGGGACGTCTGAAGATATTTTCAATTTCTCCGCCGTTGCCGAAAGTTACGACGATTGGTATAGGCGGTCCAAGGGGCGGGTATATGACCGCTTGGAGAAGCGAGCCCTAGCCCGACTGACCGACGACCTGCCTGCGGGGCTCTCGCTTCTGGAGGTGGGGTGTGGGACCGGCCATTGGAGTCGGGTTTTTTCCGAGCGGGGCTTTCGGGTGGTTGGAGTTGACATCTCCCCAAAGATGGTTCGGGTGGCGCGGGGTAAGGGGATAGGCGAAGCGGACTTCGCCGTCGCCGACGGTGGAGAACTGCCGTTCAAGGATGGTTCCTTTGACATCGCGGTGGCAATTACCGTTCTGGAGTT
>Ga0114919_10000410_pt1 | contig 32789 bp, 22 predicted proteins | sample BlataG_FD_88682 | JGI IMG/M metagenome (GOLD analysis project Ga0114919, IMG submission 88682) | Deep subsurface microbial communities from Black Sea to uncover new lineages of life (NeLLi) - Black_00105 metaG | ecosystem: Environmental > Aquatic > Marine > Oceanic > Sediment | place: Atlantic... | reverse complement strand
TTCTTCTTTGTGTCTTCCTTGTCCCCGCGTCTTACTCGCGACAGCGAGTAGCGGGGAGTGCCTTTTCGCGGCCAAAACAAATTCCTGTCCATCCTGTTATCCTGTCTAAAAAATTCGTGCCAATTCGTGGCTAAATTTTTCTCTGCGCCCTCCGTGCGCTCTGTGGCTTACCAATTTTCAATCAAATCTGCGGGTAGTTAGAACCAAAAATCGAAAAATCTAAAAAATTTTTAACTCCTTTTCTGACAACCTCTTATCTCTGTCAACCCCGTCAAAATAACACCAATTTTCGACTCAAACGCGCATGTTCGCCCAATTATAGAGGCGCGTCTTTGTTGCCCCCGGCCAGCAGGCCAAGATTCGTGAATTCTAAATCGTCAATATCGAAGTCGAAGATCCGGCTTTAGACGGAATCCGGCTTCTTTGTGACGGAGACAATAGTAAATCGTAAATCAGGAGGAACTCCTCATGGCCACCGAAGCCCAAATTTATGCCATAGGTACTTGTGCCATAGGTATCCTCCCAAACCGCCTATCCAGCCTAACTTGTCAACCAATTACGAGTCTTTTATGCAAAACAAACCCAATCTTGTCCGCCGTAGGCGGATTGCAAATGAACGTAACCTCTTTAATAACTGTGGATTATGAAAATATAAGCAATTGGACACTTGGTGAAAACAAACCCAATCAAACCCAATCAAAGCCAATTTCCGAAAAGCCAAAATGAACGTAAATTCAATATTAACAAAGGATTATGAAAGAAATGACATTTTCGCAGTCCAAAAAAACAAACCCAATTCAAACCCAATTTCCGAAAAGCCCAAAATGAACGTAAACTTATATGTTATAAAGGAATATGAAAATGAAACCGCCTTCAGGCTCGAACAAAACAAACCCAATCAAACCCAAATTCCCCCACCCCAGGCAGTTTTAATTAGTAGAACCGGCTCATTATACTTGTCGCCCATGATCGTGCCGAACATGAGCTCGGGACCGATCTCGTGTTCCTCACTGCCCCAGCCGACAGTAAGCGGACCGTGTTTCTTTTTTCTGTGCTCAGCCTGATACGAGATAGTCACATCGTCGCGAACCGCCCAGGAACCGTCGGCGTTCTTGAGCTTCTTAAGCAAGTGGCCGTATTTCGGATGTTCGCCCAGCCAATCGAGACTGCGAACCTGGCCATGGCCTTCCATATTGGACTGCCCTGCAAGGATAAAGACTTTGACCTTCTTGTCGGCCGCCCGGGCCATGGACGAAAGTCCGAGAAGCAGGACAGCGACGATCAATGCCATTGTTATCTGGTACTTCTTCATTGTTATCTCCCTGGCTTCGATGAGTTCTTTTCTTTGTTCGGAATAACGTCGACGATTCCAACGTCAATGTACTGCGGTCGGTTCGTGTTTCGACAATGCACGGCCATGCAGTTCGCCTTCGTCTTCAACAGCCGCACCGTCTTTTTGTCCAAGGGCACCAGCGTATAGAACGCGTTATGGCGAGGCAGTTTCACGGCCAATTGCCCGTTGACGTAGACCTCGGCGTCTTCATCGTGGTGGATCAGAAAATGTGGGGAGACGAGGTCCGTATCGGACAGGTCGAATGATCTGCGGATCCAGATGTCGGAACTGGTCCACTTGGTTCGAGGAGGTACGATGCTCGTGGGAACATCGTATTGACCGAAGCCCGCCGGACCGGTCTTCCAAACCGAATCGTCGTAGCCGGGCCGATACCAATCCTTGCCGGGCTTCGTGGTTGTGTAGCGCCATGTCTGGGGCGTCTGCTGAGAGGTGGCGAGCATGGTTTTGACAACCGGTGGCGGGTCGTAAAGTTCTATATTGGCGGCGGTCATCTGCCTGGCATCCAGTTTGAGAAGCTCCCGGTCGTAGGTCATCAGCCCGTTTAATTCGTTTTCGATGTCGGTTATCTGGGTGTAAACGGCGCCGGAAAGTCCCATATAGATCATCGGTCGCAAGGCCCGGATGGTTCTCAGGTAGGCCTTGGTCAGACGGGCAGTTTCCCTGGGGCCGTACTTGCTCCACCTGCTGTCATCACCCCACGAATTCCCCTTGACCGCCATTCCATGGGCGCCGAACTCGCCCAGGACCATTGCACGGTTCGGCAGGGCGGGACCCACACCCGGACCCGGATAGAGGTGGATGTCTCGTACGTCCCCATATTCGCCCCTGTCCGCCCACCCGCTGGCGTGGTCCACCAGTCGCGTCGGGTCATACTGCTTGATCCACTGGGCCAGACGTGGAGCGTCGAACTGGCCCCACCCCTCGTTGAAGGCAACCCACATGACGATCGACGGATGGTTCCGCGAGGCGTCTATCATGCGTCTGAGCTCCAACTCGAACTGTTTCTTCCGCTCATCAGAGCTGCCGCCTCCGCTCGGCATGTCCTGCCATACCAGGATGCCCAGCTTGTCGCACCAATAGTAGAATCGCTGCGGTTCGAACTTGACGTGTTTGCGCACCATGTTGAAGCCGAGGCGCTTTGTGGTTTCGATGTCATACCGCAGCGCTTCGTCCGTGGGAGCCGTATACAGACCGTCCGGCCACCAGCCCTGGTCCAACGGGCCGTACTGAAAGAGCGGCTTGTTGTTGAACATGATGCGGTTGATGCCGCGTTCATCTTTGCCGATAGATATTTTTCGCATGCCGAAGTAGCTGTTGATCGTGTCGATTGTTTTGCCCGTCCGGTCTTTCAGAGTTACTTGAAGATCATAAAGGAACGGCGAATCGGGCGACCAGAGACGAGTTTGGGGTTCTTTCCGCAGTGAAATGCGCAGACGCTGGCCAGCCCTGCTTTCAACCACGACCGGAATAGTACCTTGACCAGGCAGAAGGGTCTTGGCCTCAACCGTATAGGCGTCATTGGTATTGACGGCATCGACAGTCACCCAAACGCAGTTCTCGTCAATGTCGGGTTCCACGCGAATCGAGCGGATGTGCGACAAGGGCACGGGCTCGACCCAGACCGTCTGCCAAATGCCCGACGCGGGCGTGTACATGAAGCCTTCGGGAATGATTTGCTGTTTGCCGCGCGCCTGCCGGCCCTTGTCGGTCGGGTCCCAAACGCTCAGAACGATCTCCTGAGAACCCGATGCCTTCAGCATATCGGTAATGTCGAACGAAAACGGATCGTAGCCACCACGGTGGTCCCCAACTTTTCTGCCGTTGACCCAGACGGTCGTTTCCCAATCGACGGCCCCAAAATGCAGCAGGAGGCGTTTGCCCGCCCATTGCCTGGGAACGTTAAACGTACGGTGGTACCAGATAAGATCCGTCTCGACTACCTTCTTCTTAACACCCGACAGGGCTGACTCGATGCAGAACGGCACGAGGACCTGACCGTCGAACTTTTCGGGGCCGCTCGTCTCACTTTTCGGGCGGATGGCGTATTGCCAAAGACCGTTCAGGTTCTTCCAGTTCTGGCGTTTCATCATCGGCCGCGGATACTCCGGCAAGGCATTAGTCACAGAGACGTCCTTCGCCCAACGCGTCATAATGTGCCCCTTGACCGGCTGCCACGAAGGCTTTTCTTCTTCTGCTTCTGCAGCACAGCACATCAGACCGGGACCGAACGCGACAAAGGCAGCAATGCAACAGGAGAGGGTGATGCGTTTTTGAGTGTACTCTATGCAATTGAACATTTTATTACCTTGAGTGAGTCATGCGTTTTAATTTTAATGTTTCTTCCAGATCGATTTCAGTTCATTGACTTCGACTTTCACAAGCCTGGCAGTTCCGCCGGCGGCGAAGGCTTCTACAGTCTTGACCTCGCCTTTCTTCTCGCGAGGCCTGGTGATATACACCCGGCCGTTATTACCAATAATCTCCATCATCGGTCGGTCAATGAGCACTCGAATGGTTACTTTACCGTCAACCGGTTTCAGCGGAGCGTCCTGAAGCCTGCTGCCTTCTACATTATATTCAATGCGGTTGCCGCCGATATCGAGCCCCAGAACCTTTGCGTCTCCCAGCTCGAAGGTGGCGGTGACGTCGAAAATATCTCCCGAAACATCCAACCTGACCGGCTTGCCCTGGGCCAGCCGGTCTTTCCTTGCGGTGTGTTTCTTCTTATATATTTTCTCGATTTCTTTGACCGGCTCGGCAAACATACGGATGCCGCGTTCGGTTGTGCGCAGGGTCAATTCGTGCGGGAAGCTGAATGTCTGATTAAACGGCATACCCGGCATAGCGATCTGGACCCAGCCGATCTGGACCTTGCGTCCGTCCGGAGCGTTGCTGAAAAGCTGTGAGGCGTAGTAATTGCCGTAATGCACTCTGTGTTTGCCTTCGTGCTCTGGCGTGAAGGTCTTGCCGTCGAACTTGCCGACGGCATAGCGTGCGTCGGCGGCAAAGACGACCCAACGGGTATTGCTCTTATCACCATCGACAGGCAATTCGAAAAGTTCCGCGCACTCGTAATAGCCCTTGAGCCGGCTCTGGAACTGCCAGTCCTTGAGGTTTGTCGAGTTGTAGAAGGCCACGCAGGGCGTGTCTTCGTGATGGTCGTACACCGCCAAGACCCAGTGCTTGCCGGGCTCGTACCAGACGATTTTCGGGTCGCGGCCATCGTGTTTAATCACAGGGTTGCCTTCGTATTCGGTGAAGGTTCTCCCGCGATCATTGCTGTAGGCGATGCATTCGCCGCGGCCCGTGCTGGTCCACGAGGCGACGATGACCTTTTCTTTGCCTGTCTGCCAACCGGCTGTGTTGTTTTCGTCCACGGTCGCTCCACCGGAGAATGCCCAGTCGCCGCGCTTCTTGTTGTAGATGGCGATTGGCAACTGCTGCCAATAAACCAGGTCTTTACTGACCGCATGTCCCCAATGCATATTACCCCAGTTCCAGCCATAGGGATTGTGCTGGAAGTAGAGGTGCCATTCGCCGTCATAATAAACCATTCCGTTACCGTCATTGTTCCACCCGATCTTCTGCGAGAAGTGGAATTGCGGTCGCAACGGCTCGCTGTAGAAATCGCCGGCCCCGGGTATCTCGTTCGATTGAACGATCATCCCCATACCTTCCTGGGTTACTCCATTAACTTTCAGTATCGCGACCTTACCTTTGAAGGCGGTGATGTCGAGAAATGCCCAGAAACTGACCTTGTCCTTAGATACGGCAATCTCGGCGTCGAATTCCCGCATGTTCCGGCCGTCGATACTCACGTCGATGCGGGCCTTCCTGCTTCCGTTCTGAATGGGGAACAGAATATATTGCCTCATCAGGGTCATCTCTTTTGTTTGTCCGCTAAGGTAATTTGGCACCTTGGGTTTTTGATTCGACTGGACGATGTGATCGACATTGATATGCGCCCATCCGCCTTTCTCGTCATCGACAATACGAAGTTTCGCGGTTTTGCCTTTGTATTTTGCTACACCGAAGTACCGCTGAAGTAACTTTTCCTCATTTTCTCCTGACATCGAAGCTACAACTTTCTCGTCGATCAGCAACTGCATGCACGTGGTATCGTGAGCGCCGCCCCCAATGAGAAAAGTAATGTAATCACGTTCGATGATGAACTCGGGCGAGGTCAGCGTACCCGTGTTGTCATCATTAAACCTTCCGTCAGCATCTACGTATGTGTCGATTAGGCCTTTGCCCTTAAATCCTCTGATCCCATGCTGAATTTGCGTTCGGTTCACAGGTCTGCTGCCGAAAGCGTTACCGGTGGTTTTCCAGCCGCCATAGTCATTACCCTCAAAATCCGCGAGCAAGATGTCGCCGGCCACAGTCCCCTGGGCAATTACACCTTCAGACCACGCACTCCAGCCACTAATGTCATCAAAGCTGTCAATCTGGAGGTCTGCAGCAAAAGTCGTGGCTGCCAAGAGAAACACAACTGATAAAAATACATGCATCCTCTTCATGATAATTCTCCTGCATACTGTTTTCTAAGATACCTAGCCTGTAACATCTAATTTGATGGGTGGCAGCCTCAAGTGAGTCCCGAAAAATCGGAACGAGTTTGGGAATGGCTCGGAGCAACTTCCAGTAACCACCACGCATTTATCGTGTTACAGACCACTAACCTCCAAGCTACCACGATTAATTAATATACGATGCCAATCCGCGTGTCAAGAAAAAAATGACCCGTTTCGCAAAAAGACGAAATGCAATCGCAACCTCAAACTCCGGGTTTTTTTGAAGCGCCTCCGGGGGAAAAGCATTGGTTGCTGAAAATATTGCATTTTAAGACACTTACGTTTGCTCCACTGGCCAGCTTCTTACTCCGGATTACGCAAAAATACTGTCCAAGTCTATTCAAGCGATTACCCTTTTTAAATGGTTCAAAACGGGTAATCGCGTGTCATTAACAACTTGACATTGGTGTTGAGGTGTGTTACTTTAGATGTAATCGGTTTACAGTTAAAATTCAATTTTCAGCTTGAGAATATTCTTTTATAATTATGTGGGCTATTTTAGCATCGAGTAATGCTCCGCATTACCGTATTTTTGCTCAAAATCGGCCTTTGGGACCTGTAGTAGATGGTAATACTTTCGCAACGGCGGCTTATGAAGCTTATGCGCCGGGTGAGGTACAGCTAAGCAATTTGTAGGTATACTTTGACTTAGTTTCCTACGGTTGCCGTGACATTTAATGATTTAACTGCCTCAGATCTGTCCAAATTCTCAACGACGACCCTCGCAAACTTCGAATTAGGGCTCAAATTGACTGTTTTTCTTACAGTCTTTCCCGGTTGAAGGTCGATATCGAATGTGAACATGTCAACTGTGTCACAATGCACACCGTCGTCACTACCTCTGACGTGAAGTCGAAGTCCAGCCTTGGCATCAGAATCATAAGTGCACTCTGTAGCAATGGCAAGCTTTGAAGCAGCCTCAAGGCCTATAGGAAGACAAGCTTGTATTCTGCTGCTTTGCTTAGGAGCTAACGAATCCATCATCAGAATCGGAAATGATACCTTGAAATGGGGGTCTATAGTAAGAACCTGGACTGCTAAGTCTTCGGTATCCCAACCGGGGTAGCTGCCCAGCCCACGAGCAGTGCCTTCACCAGTGTAGTATCTTAATGTGTGAAATACATAAATATACGGCCCTTCAACATAACAATGTACCTCTGCAAAGCCCGAGGCGTCCGGAACTCTACTCAGAGGGACAACCGGGTTGGCTTGATATTTGTGCCAGTTGATTGCGTCGAAACTGTAAGCGTAGCCCAGAGACTCAATTTTCGGGGCCTTCGTTCCGCCATACACACAATGGAAGACGCCTTCGTGATACCTGGCACACGCTTCTGAGAATCCGCCGTCGTCCCAGGCACCCCAGTCACCGGGAGTCATAACAGGATTTAGCTCATATTTTGTCCACGGTCCTTTTGGTTTGGGAGCAGCATAACCTTTCTCTGTTCTCTGTTCGTATAATTCCTCATATTTTGTCCACGGTCCTTCTGGTTTGGGAGCGGTGGCTATACAGAATGGCCCCTGGTCCTGGAGCGAGACAGGACTCTGAACGAACATCAAAAATGAATCATCAATTTTGGTTACACTACCTGGATAGACTCCGGGCTCGTCTCCCCAATCTATAACAGGGTTGTTCTCATACTTCTTCCAGGGTCCCAGTGGATTGTCGGCTGTAGCTAAGCCAACTGCCCCCTCAGACCAATACCACATATAGTAAGTTGCCTTATGTGAATGAATGTTGTAGGCACCCTCTTTCATAAGACAGGCACAGGCCACCACTTCATGGTCCCACTCTCCTTCTTTACCTTGTTCCAGTACCGGGTTGTTCTCGTATTTTTCCCAGGGCCCCAGAGGATTCTTAGCCGTTGCTACGCAAATCCGATATCCGTCGGACCAGCGCTCCTTATCCTTGCTTGTTGCATGATAATACCAGTACCAGGTACCGTTAGTGTCCTTGAGGACGTCACAGGACTCGAGGACACTGCTGTCAACAGCGGAGCTCTCGGCGCTCGGGACAATAGCCGGACTCGGCCCCAGAACATGGATTAACGGTCTCTCCGCAAAGATATTCTTCGTCGGGGCCACATTCTCGGCATTGGTCATTGCAGCAAACGAACAGAGCAATAGTACACCAATGACAATTACCAACATGTGAGAGTTCTTAAAATTCTTCATAACAATTTCCTCCTAATTTTTTGAACGTTTCTAACTGACCTGCTCGGTTAAAATCTCCCTATCTTTGCTCTAAGTTTCTACTGCATTTACTCGACTTGGTCAAGGAGTAATTTATATTTCGTTCAGGATATAAGGTATAAGACCTTTGGTAGAGGTAACGCCTCCTCTTTTTGTTGAAAATGATTCATCAGCTTCTTGACTGGAGGTCACCAATTTCTTCCGTTGTATATCGATACTGAGCTAAGTTGTCGGCTCAGTCGCAGTGGAATATTTCTCTCATATTAGCCCACCACTCGCCTTTGGCGCGGGTGGGTATCGGTAGCTGACATCCCTTGTCGGTAAATTTCATCCAGGCTATCGTGGCCGGAGCATTGTCTATCATGGCCATATCAGCGTCGAAATCATCCCCGACATATTCGAAGTAACTAAACAGATAATATTTATCTTTCAGCTTGTGCAGGTAAATAGAATAGTTACGTATGTTTCCCTTTTCGATGGCATTGAGTACTTCCGGCCAGGTGTACTTGTGCAGCAGTATATACGACTCAACCATTTCCGGCCTTAACCCGATTACCATGCCATACCGCTGCACCTTTGACTCATTGACACCTGCATCAGTCTTACCGCCGAAATAAAACACTTCCTCCATATCAGTCCAGATAAGGTCTTTTCCACCGTGTAATATGTCAGCATTGAATTTATTACCTGCGTACTCAAAATAACTAAACACGGCGGGATTTGCTTCTCCCAAATCCTTAAGATAAATCGAATAGTTTTGAATATTGCGTTGTCTCATCTTTTTGAGCACGTCCGGCTGAGCTGTCCGGTGGAGCTCTTTTAACTGATCTATCTTCTCCGGTTTAATCATCGCCAACCGGCCGACACGGTTGAGCTGTTCTTGTGTAGCACAACCCGCAAGCAAGAAACCAAGTGTTAACAGAGCTGCTGATGTCATCTTGAATTTCAGCAAAAACTTCATAACGTTCCCCTTTTCTAATCTGAATACATTCATGCTGGTACATGCAAATATAAATTGTCAAATGAACTGAAAGAGTAAGTACAATAAAGCTATTATTATCAGCAGCGCTGCAGAAAGAAATTTGTAATTGGCAAGGCCGCCCCAGCCCGGTCGACGCAGGCATGCCAGGGGGTGTTCCCACACTAACCTTTCGCTTTCGGTTGTATGTTCGTGAGGATAGAGTCGCGATGTAATATACAGAATCACACAGCTAACGATAAACAGCCAGAACCCGACCACCATAAATGACCAATCCCGCCACAAATAACTAAATACAGAACCAAACCCCGGCAACTGACTCCAGAAACCAGACCAGACGTCCGCCACGAAAATAATTGCTCCCATAATGGTGCCGGCACAAAGAGTTATGAAAGCCCCTCTGCCGGAAGCTCCTTTCCACAGCACGCCTCCAAGGAAAACCGTTGTTACGGCTGGAGCAACGTAACATATCATCTTAGTGTTAACTTCAAGAATAGTTCCAAATTTGCTGATTTGTGAAGCCCAGGCGATGGCTAAAACCACGGTAACCCCTATTACAATACGTCCCACCCTGATCAAGTCCATTTCGGAAGCGCTTGGCCTAATCGGTTTATATAGGTCATAGCAGAAAACCGTCGCTACTGAATTAAAGACGCTTGACAGAGTGCTCATCACAGCCGCCAGCATAGCTGCTGTAACTAAGCCCTTAACACCCGGAGGCAAAATATTGGCTATCATATAGCCATAAGCCATAGCAGTATCTTCTGTGCCGTCGGCCTTAAGCGGAAATGCAGGAAACGCCCCTGGATTTGATTGAAGTAATGCGAATAATATAAGACCCGGCATCACAAAAACGAACACCGGAATCACCTTAATGAAACCGGCAAATAGGGCTCCTGTCCGGGCATGATTTTCGTCTTTAGCACCTAATACACGCTGACAGATTGTCTGGTCGGTACAGAAATACCAAATCCCTATAATCGGATACCCTAAGAACACCGCATACCACGACATATCCCGGGCGGCGGTGTCTGAGCGCAGCATATGAAACCGCACCGGTTCAACACTTGCAGTTAGTCCTTCCCAGCCGCCTATCATGTTAAAACCGATTACAGTCATAACAATGCTGCCGGCTATCAGTACTATTGCCGCAAGAGAATCCGTCAATACAACTCCCCTTAGGCCGCCGACTATTGTGTACAACCCCGTTAGCGTCACTATAATTGTCATACTTATCATCATAGGCATGTCAAAAAGAAGTTGTAACACTTTGGCGCCGGCGAACAAAGTAAAACCGGTATGAATGAAAATTGCCGTGAACATCGCCATAGAGACCTCGAATATTCTACACTTGTTGTTATAACGCTTCAGCAGAAAATCCGGCAGAGTCGCAACCTTGCTGCGAATATAGAAAGGGGCAAAGAAGATTGCTAATATTATCAGAGTTACTCCCGCCATCCATTCGAGATTGCCGTAAACAAGCCCGCGTTTATATCCTTCTTCGGCAAGACCGACCAGCTCTATCGCCGAGATATTCGACGCAAACAATGATAGGCCTATCCAGGGCCAGATAAGCGACCGGCTGCCAAGAAAGTAGTCGCTGCTCTTGGTTGAATGACGCTGCTGCCAGCCAACCCAGCAGCCCAGAGTGACCATAACAACAAGAAAAAGAATTATTGTCACTAAATCAATTGCACCAAGATTAAACGTAAAATCCATAAAATCAGCCTCAAAAAAACAGCTTTCTATCTATTTTTGTCTCCTGGGCCGTAATAAACCTGCCGGCTCTCGCAATAATGCCAATCGTCAGACTCCAGTCCGACCGGATTACGCGGCCTGTTTTTGTCTTCAAGTAATTCAAGTGTGCTTTGCCAATTCTTTATACCGCTGAGAGCGTCTATCGCCTGCACATTTTGCCAGCCGACTGTATTGGCAATTTGGAGCGTATCTTCAGGCGAAAAACCCCTGATAAACCCACACAGAAATCCAGCTATAGTTGCGTCACCTGCTCCCAGAGCCGATGCGAAGTTTTCAGCCTTAAACGAACCAGCCCATATCTCTCTGTTCGCCCATCCATTAACATCTTTTGGGCAGGCAGCGCCTACGGCACCAATCTGTTCTGCATTTCCGGTGCGAAGATAAACACCCCTGATACCGCATTTGATAGCAATAATCTTCGCACCTAATGAAAGCAGCTTGCTGGATATGTCCGCGCAGTCTTTCGACTCATACACCAAAACCGGATCTTCGCGTTTGGCCTGGGCCTTTCTCTTCTCGAACAAGTCTCTGTCCAACATAAAGGCTATCTCCTCTATGCTGGGCACGAAGATATCGACATAAGGTAGAGTCTTTTCCAGGATAATCTGCCAGTCAGCCTGGCCGGAGCCGCTGGCTGGATCCGGCATAGCCATATCAAGACTTGCAGTTACGCCGAGGTTCTTTATACGCTTATACATCTCTACAAGCTCGATGCCGTTATTTTCAAACATTCGCTTCATCAACGGCGGGTAGCCAAAATGAAATAACACGCACTGTTTTGCAAGCTCATAGTCGATATCATCGGCGCCGAAAGTGTCGTTCGTAGCTGGATTGTGCAGAACAAAACGATCAATACCCGGTGGCGCCAGCACTATGGTATAAGACGTGCTTTGGTCACAAACAGTTTTGAGCGCTGCAGCCCTTTCTTCGCCCACCAATTGCCTGATGACATTACCGAATGTATCTTTGCCCACTTTGCCGTTGAGGACCACATCGACATCGAGCCTGGCCATTGCAAGGCCTGTATTGGATACAGGCCCGCCGGTGGATAGTACAGCCTCTTCAACGTTGGTCAGTTTGCCAGGCGAGAAGACATCGCTTATATTAAGTCTCTCGCCGGCAGGAAACTTAGGCGTGATGTCAAGGCAAAGATGCCCAGCTACCATTACTTTTTGTCTCATTCGTTTGTCCAACCCTTGCTTTGTTTAGAACGGCTAATTTCAGTCCACTTAAACCAAAAGAACATCCTGTAAATCACTGATGATGAGATCTGGTTTAACTGAAATATCCTTTTCAGAAACCTGGTCCTGTTGAATCCAAATCGCTGCCATTCCAAGACTCTTAGCTCCTGCGACATCTCTTCTTAAGCTGTCGCCGATGTAAACTACTCTTGAGACATCTACGCCAAACGTGTCCACTGCTTTTTGAAAAATTTGACGGCAAGGTTTTATGATGCCAATGTCGGAAGAAAAGACTACGGCTTCGAAAAGTCCCCTTATGCCGGCGCGGTCGAGTTCCTGACAAAATCTCTCACTATGGGACCAAATATCAGATACGATACCTAAACGGTGCGTTTTGCGAAGTTGCCTTAAAACACTCACATAGACTTGTGGAATAGTACCTACCTCGTGTTCGGAGAAAACCTCTTCCAGAATAGCGAGTTCCTTTGCGGGCAATTGTGCTGATTTCGGGTGTCTCTTGAGATAAGTTAAAACGGAAGAGAAGTATTTGAGACTCTTTTCCGGTCTCTTACTGTCAGCTATCATCTGATGGAATATTGCTGAAAGTATCTCAAATACCTCTTCGCCCTGGAGCCGATTTCCACCGGCCTTGCGATACGTAGCCCCAAAATCATCGTCCTCGTTAAAGCGATCCACGTTAAACATGAAAGTACGCCCCATGTCCAACAGAACTACCTCAAACCTATCGATGAATCGCATTTTTTCGCTATTTCCGGATGATTCTCTCAAAGATAATTTGTTAACATTATGTTTTGTGTTTCCAGCTTTCATTCAACATGCTTCCTGATGATACTGCGAAATGCAAGCAGGAATATTTCTTAACATTTCAATTCCCTTCCGGTGACGTCGGATCCATCATTATTTTAACAATCTCTTTGCCATCAAGCTTTTCGCCTTTGCCGATAGCATCCAGTGACCTTTGTACATCTCCGAGAGGAACTTTGTGCGTGATCAATTTTTCCAGATGTATCCGCGGATCAGCAATGAGAGGCAGGGAACGGACGAAATGTTCGGCTTCGTTGTCGAAGCTGCCTATTATCTTTATGCCTTTTTCCAGCAGGTCTCTGCAGGGATTAAATGCAAATGTCCCGGAATCTACGAAGTTGCCAACCTCAACTATCGTGCCGCTGTTGCGCACAAAACCAAGACACTCGGCAAAACCTTCACACGTACCGACGGTGTTAATTACAACATCAGCTCCGACCAGATTGAGTGAATTATCGAAGACAAACTCTTTGCTGTCCTTTGGGTCAGACATATCGGCATGACAAATAGTCAGGTCAGCCCCCATCTCTTTGGCCAGCTCCAGACGTTTTCTGTTGCGTCTTCCAGTCGCAATCAGCCGAGAGGCGCCTGCAATTTTGCAGCAAGCTGTAGTCAAGAGGCCGATAGGGCCCGAGCCCTGAACAACGACAGTATCACCAGGCTTAATCTGCGCATGTAAAAGTGAATGCACTACGACTGCCATCGGCTCTAAGAATGCTGTTCGCTCGGCGGATGTATTCGTCTTAAGGTAAACAGAGTTGGGGTCATGAATGTACAGGTAATCACCATAACCGCCAGTAAAATGGGGTTCCTGATCAGCCCTGGGCCAGGTGCCGTATGTCTTCCAGTCGGTACACTTCTCAGGCGTTTTGGCAATCATGCAATAATAACACTTGTGACAATGGATTGCCGGACAGACGCCTATCCTGTCGCCGACTTTCAGTGGCTGACCTATGTAGTCGGTCGTTACGCCTTTACCTAATGCCGCAACAGTACCAGAAATCTCATGCCCCAAACTAATAGGGTACTCACAACCGACGTCCTCCTGCGAGGCGTGCCAGGTATGCACATCAGTGCCACAAACGCCACATAGCTCGATTTTCATTAAGACAGCGCCGGGCGCCGGGTCTGGAATTGGATATTCACCGATAACAAAATCGCCCTTGGGTTCGGAGAGCAGATTGGCTCTCGCTGTTTTGTTTGCCATTTCTCGTGTCCTTTTTCTTATTCTTCATCAATATTAAAATCCATATATCCGTCAAGATTCGTATGTTTCTTTGCCATTTGCTCGGCCGTAATGTTCAGCTTTTTCATCAATAGTTGAATAATAATGTCCTCGAAGACAAATATAGTCTGCTCGAACAATGCTGCCATCGGCTGAATCGATGAAATCTCATAATCCCTGCCGCCGTGCACCTGACCTCGAAGGCTGACAGTGAAATCGCAGAGTTTAGATGCCTTGGAGTATGGATTGGCCGTGATTGCTGCCACCTTGGCGCCAAGTTTCTTGGCAAACTGCATGACTGTATAACCGATGGTTGTGCAGGCAGCGTTGACAATCAGCAAATCGCCGGGACCAATATTGGGACAGGTGGTGTCATAAACCACATGGGCATCAAGGCCCATATGCATCAGACGCATTACAAATGCCCGCACTGCACATTTCATTCGGCCCATACCAAAGACCTGGATACACTTAGCCTTAGCAATAGCCTCGAGAAGCTTCTCAACCTCCCCATCCTTGACATCCATAAGTACCTTTTCATGTTCCTGCAGAACAGTCTTGGCTAAGTCTTTGTAATCAGACATGATCGTCTCTCCTTATATTTTCCTTTTTTCGCCTGGCATTGTGGGAAATTCAATACCCTTTGAAAATTCAATTACTTCGTCAAGATTGTCGAACACCTTTTGGAACGCCTCGACAATAAGTTTCATCAGCTCCAGATCATTAGGCGGATAGATTGGCTCAATGCAGAAGGACCTATCGAACATATCCACCGTAACAGGGTAATCAAACGGATCATAAACCATGTCCCTTGCTTGCCGGCTTGCATGGGCACCGGTCCATGGCTCTCCTTTACCATAAGCGTTTTTCTCCAGGAATATCCTCTGCGCCGGCACAGGCATATTATGCCATTCAAAAACATCTACACCCTCTTCAACCAGCGCCAGGTGAATCGCCCAGCGGAAACGCTTCACATGCATATCCGTTATGCCCAGCTTCTCAGGATACAGACGAACCTTGTACAGGTGCCAGGTATGCACGTAACCTTCCGGTTCATCCGGAGGCCTTACGCCTTTAATCTTGGCCAACTCAGTATTGAGATACTCGCAGTTTTCTATACGTAAATCTTGCAGGTGGTCATACCGTTTCAGAAAAGACCTCGCAAAAGCATCAGCCATCTCATTATTACGATAGTTAAAGCCCATTATCTGAGCATCATAAAGCCGAATTGAACCCTTCGGAACCACTTTCTCACCAAACATCGCCATCTGGCGGGCACGCTCTATTAGCTCATCATCATTCGTGGTAACGATACCACCTTCCCCTGCGGGCAGGTTTTTGCTGCCGTTCAGGCTAAACCCCGCAACATCACCAAGAACGCCTGCATTTCTGCCCTTGTACCTGGCACCAACAGCCTGGGCGGCGTCCTCGATAACTTTTAAATTGTACTTCCCGGCAATTTCATTGATCGGGTCCATGTCCGCGCAAAGACCATGCACGTGAACCGGCATCAAAGCTTTGGTTTTCTCGGTAATTCTCTCTTCAATCTTTGAAGGATCCATATTCATCGTATCCGGGTCAATGTCCGTGAAGACCGGGATGCCATTATGTGCTATAATTGCCTGGGCCGTCGCCCAGAAGCTATATGCAGGCGTTATCACCTCGTCACCTGGACCAACGCCCGCGGCCACTACTGCCGCATGCAATGCCGCAGTACCGGAATTAACCACCAGGGCGTGTTTGGCGCCAATGTATTTTGCAAAATCGTCCTGCAGGCCAAGAACCTGCTCCTCCATCGGCCCCCACAATACGCCGGTTTTGAGCACGCTCACCACTGCATCGATATCTTCCTGTGTGATTGGCGGCCACGGTTTTTGCAGGCCATCGGGCACTGTCTTAGTACCACCGTTAATAGCTAACTTTGCACACATGATTCTACCCTTCCCTTCAAAAGCTATGTAATCTACACATACCCTTGTTTTCTGGCGCTATGTTACGTTACCTTACCGAACTTGTCTTTATAAAATATCGCTGAGCGGCCTTTGCAATCCTGTCTATCTCGTGACCTTGTTGTTCAATATCCTGATGTGTCAGTAAGAAGTGAGCAATGTCCATATTCTCCAAGCTGTCTTCCAGCCGGGTAAAATCCTCTAAGGCATCCCCCCCTTCTTGCTTGCCACCCGCCGTCGTTTTGCTTCGCAAAAGCGAAGCAGCGGGGGCAGGCAAAAGCAAGAAGGGGGTCTGACTCCGCAGTATGCTAATGCAAGTCGCCTGTTTTGGCAACTCAAATCCTTCACTCAGCAGAAGCGTTAATATCCTTTAGTGCACGCGAATTCCTCTATCACCTTTCTCTCTTGCCACAATTCCTTGGACCAGTCCCACCAGCATATCCAAACCAGTGCGCGCGCACGAAGCAACCCGAAATGGGACTCCTTTCGTCAGTTGACGCATACAACTTCGCTACAACCCAAAAGCCCGTTATCTGCCATTTCAACAAAAACGTTCAGTAAACAATCTATACCCGTATCCGTTGTCACCTTTGTTGGTCGTGGTGGCAACGGTAGCTTTTCTTACCCTCAATGAACTCAAAGACTTGCCATCAGAGGACGAGGCTGTGGATGAGTTGCTTGCAGCCACATTGGGAGATATTAACAAAAAATGCACAAGATAATTGTATTTGCCAGGCAGATTTGCTATTCTGATGGAGGAAAAGTTTAGAAACGTAGCTAAAGTAACCTTAAATAGGAAATGTCAGCTTAAATTTGTTGGGTAATAAGGAGCAGGAGCAGTGCTTAAAATAGGAATTGTGGGATTCGGCTTTATGGGGCGAATGCACTATCGGTGCTGGAAGGCACGGGACGATGCACGGATTGTGGCCATTTGCGATGCAAACGAGAATATCGTCGAAGATTCGAAAAGGGCGGTGGGGAACATCGAAGGGGCGGAGGACGCGGTCGATTTTACGGGAATCAACATTTATTCCGACACCGCAAAGATGCTGGCAGAGGAGAAGCTGGACGCAGTTTCGATTACTCTGCCGACGTTTTTACATGCCCGGTACGCGATGCAGACGCTGGAGTCGGGGGTGCACGTGTTATGCGAAAAACCGATGGGGCTGAATGTGGCTGAGTGCGAGAGTATGATGGCCGCCGCGAAGTCGAGCGGGAAAGTATTGCAAATCGGACATTGTGTGCGGTTTTGGCCGGAGTATGCGAAGACGAAAGAGATTGTGGCAAGCGGCGAGTACGGAAAGGTGCTGGCGGCAACCTTTCAAAGATTGGCTGCGACGCCGACCTGGAGCCAGGACAACTGGATTATAGACGAGCAGCGCAGCGGCGGGGTGGCGCTGGATTTGCATATTCACGATGCCGATTTCGTGCAATACCTGTTTGGTATGCCGCGGGCGGTCTGCAGTTTCGGCGGCAAAGATAGTACGGGAAAGCTGGCTCATATTGTAACACAGTATCTTTACGATGACGATAAGGTCATTACCGCGGAAGGGGGATGGGCAATGATGCCCTCGTTCGGCTTCGAGATGAGCTTTAATATCGTGCAGGAAAAAGCAACGATTATTTACGACTGCACGCGTGAGCCGGCTTTTAAGGTGTGTCCCGCGGAGGGTGAGGCGTTTACGCCAAAGGTACAGTCGGGGGACGGGTATATATTGCAAATCGCTTATTTTGTGCGAGTACTGAAAGGAGAAAAAATGACGCCCGTGACGACACTGGAAGACTCCCGTGACTCGGTAAAGATTGTGGAGGCGGAAAAGGAATCTGTACGGACAGGTGGAATCGTTTCGCTGCAATAAGAAGGCAAATGTATAGGAACCAAACATAAGTTGAAATGATATTGTGGAGATGATTATTATGCGTACTTGTAATGATTGGCCGGTATCTATCTGCAGCTGGTCACTGCGGCAGGATGTGCACGAATTGGCCGAGTCTATGCGAAAGATGGATATTGGATATGTAAATCTGGCGGTGCGGCCGGCGCTCCGTAAGGAGTCCCAGGGACTGCAGCAAGGCGGGGAGAAATTCCTGCAGGCCGTACGCGAGCAGGATTGGACTATCAGCAGCACTATGATAGACTTTCCCTGCGAGGATTATTCGACGCTGGAAAGTATCAAGAAGACCGGCGGAGTCGGTCCGGACGAGCATTGGGAGGAAAATCGCGAGTTAGCGTTGGGAGCCATCGACGTGACGGCGGAGCTGGGTGCGAAGTATTTACTGATGCACGCGGGCTTCATAGACCATACGCAGCCGGATTATGCCGGGAAGTTCTATGACCGTATACGGCTTTTGGCCGATGCAGCGGCTGAGAAGGGGATAAAGTTTCTGATGGAGACGGGGCAGGAGACGGCTGGGGGGTTACGGCATTTCCTGGAAGAGATGCGTCATCCGGCGCTAAAGGTCAATTTCGACCCGGCGAATATGATTCTTTACGACAAGGGTAATCCGCTGGAAGCTATAAAGGTGCTGGCCCCGTGGATTAAACATGTGCATATCAAGGATGCGCTGCGGACAAAGACACCGGGGACGTGGGGCCTGGAGGTTCCCTGGGGCCAAGGCGAAGTAGGCAGTGATGTCTTCTTGAGAACCTTAAGGGAGATAGGGTTTGATGGGGCGCTGGCGATCGAGCGGGAAGCCGGGGACGACAGATTTGGTGATATCAAGAAGGCAGCGGAGAGGCTGAGCGCCTTCAGGGGCTGAAAAACAAAGTGGTCAGCTCGTCCCTCGTCCATCGACGAGGGACGAGGGCATTATTGTAGTGCGGTGTTATTTCATGTCTCTGGACCGAACTACTCTTTCCCTCCGAAGCACAGAACCTTGCCGCCGTTGGTTGCAAGATACAGCCGACCGTTGGCGGCGGCCATGCCGTCCCATACGGGCGGGGATTCAAGATTGTATTCGGCCAGTTTCTTCCCGTCCGAGGCGGACACGACCCACAGCAAAGCGCCCTTTTTGCCTTCAAATACGGCGGTCTGTTCGTGGAGCTTGCCTTCAATGCCGGGACCATCGGGATTGGTGAACACCTGCTCTTCGTCAATTATGTCTGGTGGGCCGGCGATGAAAAGCGTCTTATCCGCCAGGACCATCGCGCGGACGTAAATCGGCGTGTCATTGGACCAGTGATAGACGGGCTTTGTTTTAGGGGCGTTTGCGCGTCGTTTTTGCTGCTGCTGGCGCGCAGCACGGGTCTTCGCAGGCTTTCTCGGGGCGGGCGGCTTGAGGCGCTGGGGCTCTTTATCGGCGGAGAAGAGATGGTATTCCATAGGCGTCGTCCATTTGTAGTATTCGGGCTTGCGGCCGTAACCATAGACGTTCGACTCATCAAGAACCAGCAGTCGGCCTGCCGGTACAACCTTTCCGGCACGAGGCCAGCCGCCGGCGCCGGAGGCGATGGCTCTGCCGTAGATAAAGTAGCCGCGGTGGAACCAAGAGCCATCGAGGAAACCGATGGAGCTGAACAAATGCACTCCCTCACCGAGCTGCTCGGTGACGTCTGTTGGGGCGATATGCTGGCGTACGCCATTAAGGTCAAAACGTTGGGTCCGCATGTAAACGTACTTGCCGTCACTCGAGAGAATATCCGCAAGGGCGGCGGGCATATTTAAACCTTTGACGTGCACTTGCAGATTCTCACCTGTTTTCGGGTCGCGGTCGTCGAGAATGGTCTCGGACAATTTGCGACCCGTTTTCGGGTCAAGCTGCAAGAGGCGTAAGCCACCATCCAGGAACATAGACCGGCCCGCAACGCAATGAGCGATGCCGTTCTGCACGAGCACACTGCCGTGAACCGGCCAAACTGATTCAAGCTGCTCAAAAGCCATCAGTCGGCAATCTACAGGCGCAGCTCGGAAGCGCCACGCAAGAGCGCCGTCAAAAGCACGCAGACAATAGACCCGGCCATCAGCAGAACCAAACAGCACTCGCCCCCGATAAATCGTAGGCGGCGAGTCAACCTTTCCCCCAGCAGTGTAACTCCAGAGGGTTTTCCCATCCTTTGTATCGAGGGCATATACGGTGTGGGTGTCTACTGAGGCTACGAAAACTTTGTCTGCCGCGACCACGACACTGCTGAGTTTGCCGCCCAGTTCTGTTTCCCAGGCCTGTTTCAACTCAACGGGGACGTGTGCCTTTGTGAAGCCGCTGCGCTCCGCGTCATGCCGATAAGTCGGCCAATCATTTGGATTTTCGATACTCCAATTTCTATCGGGGATTTTTCCGTATGCGGGGCCACGTTCGAGTCTGTCGGAATCAGATACCCTCCTTGGTACTTTGCGGGTTTTGGACTCAGGCGCCAGGGCGTTGAACCCGTACAGCTTGGCATCAATATAGCAAGCGCAGGAATGTGGCGGTGCATAGACCAGACCGTTGCAGGGCATTATGCCGTACAGACAGCCGCCTCGAACCCAATGATGTGTCGTCCAGCGGTTCTTTCGGAAGTCGACGAATTCGATGCCGGTTCTCGACGGCAGGAGCCACCGGTCTGTTGCCTTCGCCCGATAGCAGCGATGATGGAACCAATAGGTCTGAACATCTGGTGCAAACTGGTTCTTAACCTCTCCGGTGTACAGGTCTCGACCTGTGAATACCCCCGAATCCTTGCCGCCTGCTATTGCCCCCGACCATACAAGGTCGTCAACGACGAGGAGGTCTTCCGGGGAATTATGACCACCGCGAAGGTGCTCGGCCGTCCACAACGTTTTGCCGGTTTTCGCCGATAGTGCCGTCATAGACCTGTCGCCGCCTGCAAACAGCACAACATCCTCGTATACGACGAGTGTCGGGCCGAACTTGGTTGGAATAGCGGAGAGTCTTGAGATTGGCTCGGAAGCCCACAGTTGGTCGCCGTTGTTGCGATTGAGGCGGAGGATTTTCTCGCCATCGTGGAAGTAAACGGCGTTTTTGTCGGCCGCAAGCGTCAGAGGAACTATCCGGTAATCCTTGCTCCAGAGAGTCTCGCCTGTATCTGCTCTAATAGCCATGATGCGCCTTGGGCGCTTGTCCCACGGCCACTCCTTCTCTACACGGCTTTTGGCTTGACCGATATTGTTGGTCGCGGGCCTGTACTCGTTGTAGTTCATTGGGGCATCGTTGACCAACAGGAACAGCACACCCTCGGAAGCAATCACTTCCTCAGTGGTGTTGGTGTCCTTGTAGCTCCGGATGGTCTTCCCGGTTGCTGCGTCAAGTGCTGTCAGCGGGGCCTGAAAACCAAGCGTGACATAAACTCTGTCTTCAACGGCTACCAGGCGACGCGGCAAGTGGGCCGGTCCACTTTTGAAAGGCCACAGATGAGTATGCCACGATGGTATCGACCGTTTCCACAGAATAGTGCCGTTGAAAGCATCCCGAGCGATGAGAACCCGTTTTTGCGGCAGCTGGATAATAGCGGTCGGGCCTTCATCGAAGATGTAAAAGATTCGTCCGCCGGCCGATACGAGCGCGCTCATACTGGCCATATGGTCGTGATGCCGCGCCCATCTTGGGCTTCCGACCCATTGTAGGTGGCGGGGCGGGCCGACAACTAAATCTGCGGCCACGGCATTGCCGCTTGCATCGTGCAGGTAATGCGTCCATTCGTCTATCTCCTCGGGACGCGGCTTGACCGTCTTCGTCCACGTATCGCCCTCCTTGATATACGCCACGCCGTTGGGAGCCAGGACTCGCATGACCTCATTCGGAGGAATCTTACCGATATCCTCAGAAACTACGAGGTTGACGAGATTGTCGATGTATGGCAGACGGTTACTTCTCAATTGGTCAACTGAGAGCTTACCGTATAGTTTCAGCGACCGAATATACTCGCGCGCGTTCTTAACGTTCCGCGCATCCGCATCCAGGCCGTGGACTATGTAGCTGTCATTTGCGCGCAGCGCCGCTGTGAGCTTTCCGTTCCCGCAGCCCACGTGGACGATCAGTCCACCTTTGACACCGCTTGCGTCCAGGATTTGCACCGCTTGCTTACGTTCCGGGGAGGAACGCTGTTTGGCGTTGGTGATACAAGAAGTGACCACCAATGCAAGTACCAGAGCAACCGTCGTGGCAAGCCAGCTTGTTTTTACTCGTGCAGTCATTACGAGACCTCCCTTCTATTTAATCTTTCTTGCCCATACACAGCACTTGGCCGTCTCGGGTCGAGATGTATAGCCGCCCGTTGGCCGCAATCATACCGTCGAACACGGGGGGATACTCGAGTGGTATTGCAGACAGTTTCTTTCCATCCTTGGCCGAAACGGCCACAACCTGGGCTCCTTTGCGCGCTTCGAAGGCGGCATAGGGATCTTTCAGATCAAACACGTCCGGAGCGCCGGCCACGAACAAAGTATCGCCTGCTTTCACCATCGCCCGGATTCGCATCGGCAGCCACTGCTTCCAGACCGGCGGTTCCGCTCGCGTATAGCCTATCATTTTGTCCAGGGCAAAAGCCTCGCTTTCGAGCTTTCGTACCTGATTACCACGTGCGCGTGAATAGTCGGATTGAGGCAGCCATTTGACCGGCTCATGTGAACCTTCCTCACCAACGATCTGCGGCTCATTTGAATTGAGGTCGGCAAACAGCAGATAACCTTCCCTGCCCGGGAAGAACATCGGGCTGTGCACGTTCCGTCGATAGAACGCGCGGACGGCATAAGTCTTCTCGTCGTCGACCACAAGGAGCTGTCCGGTCTTCGGGGCCTGGTTCGCTAACTGGAAGCCGGGCCATCGCTTCGAGTACATCCAGAACGTACGGTTGTACCAGGAGCCGTCCAACAAACCGGCTGTCGAGAATATATGCAGGCCCACATCTTGAGCGCCTTTGCTCGACAAGACGTCCACTTCAATCTCCTTCAATTCGGACGTCATCTTCTTCTGACGCATGTAGAGGAACCCACCTTCGCTGACGAGCACGTCCGAATTGGCCCCCAGGGTGAAAAAGGCGAGGTCGCGATCTTTGTCCACGTCTCGATGCGGTCCTCCCAACAGGCCTTTGTGAAGGATCCTTCCACTAACCGCGTCGAGCCCATAGACGCGGATACCGCCGTCGAGATAGGTCGAACGTCCGGCCGTGAAGTAGGCCACACCCTTGTCGACCAGCACGCTGCCGTGGACCGGCCAGACTGACTCGACCTGATCGAAGTAGGCCATGCGCCGATCGGTCGGTGCCGCGAGGAATCGCCACACAAGCTCACCGTCGGATACTCGAAGGCAATAGACGCGGCCGTCGGCCGACCCGAACAGGACTATGCCGCCTTGGATTGTCGGCGGCGAGTCAATCCGCCCGCCGGCCGTGAAGTGCCAGAGGACCTTGCCGCTTGCACTGTCGAGCGCGTACACGGTGTGGGCGTCCGACTTGGCCACGAACACCTTTCCAAACCAGGCCACGGGTGCCGTCAACGTGCCTTTCAACTCGGTTTTCCAAGCGACCGACACCTCGGGAGTCACGCCGACAGGCGTGGTGCCGCTTCGGGCCGGGTCGTGGCGAAACGTCGGCCAGTTGCCGATAGAAGGCGATTCCGGCTCGTAGGCCCTTCTATAGGCCGGGCCCTTTTCCAGACGCTTCTCATCCGCAACTTCCTCAAGCGCGACCTCCGGTGCGGTTTTCAACGCTGCGTAGCCGAGGAACTTTGCCCCGGGTTGACAGAAACACTGGTCCGGTGGGACGTACAGCATACCGTTGCAGGGCATCATCCCAAACTTGCAGGCACCGCGAATCCAGTTATTCTGGGAATGGTTATCCGCCTGGAAATCGAGGAACTCAGCGCCTTCGTAGGAACTGATTAGATACCGGATGGTTGCCTTGTTACGATAGCAGCGATGGTGGTGTTCCGGACTTCGCAGGTTCTTGACGAAGATTCGCTTCTTCTCCTTGCCCGAGCGAAGGTCCCAACCGATGACCAATACATTCGGGCTCTTGCGTACCGGTTTGCCCCTGTCGTCCACGCTAAGCATCCCGCGCCAAACCAATCCATCGATTACGAACAGGTCGTCCCCTTCGCCCCCGCCGATCGGCGGCACGGTTTTTCCCCAAAGGGACTTGCCGTTCGTCGCATCGTAAGCGCCGACGAACCTTCCACCTTGCATGACGATAACATCGTCAATGGTAAGCAGCGTCCTCGGTGTGGTGAACTTAGGTTGAACCCTCCATAGCTCGCGGCCATCCTTCAAATCGCGCGCAACGAGGTTTTTCCCGCTCAGATAAATGATTCGGCCGTTGTCAATCGCCAATGCCAGAGGTCGAATCTGACCGATGGGCTTTTTCCAGAGTACCTTTCCGCTTTTGCCGTTCACAGCAACCAGCCTCGCTGGGGCCGCGCCCCCATTTCCTTTGCCTTGAGGTATTTGTCGGGTATAGGCGACGGCGATGCCACCACTGACCAGAATCTCACTCGTCCCCTGCGTTTCCTTAACCGTGGCAATTGTTTCGCCCGTTGCCGCATTCAGGATTGACATAGGGGCTCGGTATGCGAGGGTTGTGTAGAGCCGGTCGCCGTCGGCCACGATTCGACGCTGGTTTTCGGCGGGCACATCGGTTCGTCCAGCCCGCAACTTTGTCCAGTCTTTTCCCTGCCATCGCTCCAGGCTCCACTGGCGCCAGCCCCAGGAGTCGAGTCCGCCTAAATCGGACTTCCAGAGCAGCTTGCCGTTGAAAGCGTCCCTGCAAACAAGCGACCAACGGTCAGGCAAACGCTCGTCGGTAATGCCGATGAGCCCTTCGTCGAATATATAGAACATTCGCCCGAGCGCCGATACCGGTGACTGAATCCCTGAAGGCGTCTCATGGCTTCGAAGCCACAGCGGCGGCGCAACCCACTGGAGACTTCGAGGTGGTCCAACGACAGAATCGTTGGCAACCGCGTTGTTGCTTGCGTCATGCAAAAAGTGAGTCCACTGGTCGATATTCTTGGGCCAGAACTTGGCAACCTTCTCCCACTTGCCGTCGCGCCGAACGCATGCCGCTCCTCCGGGAGCCAGCACCCGCCCAATTTCGTCCATGCGAACCTTGCCCGCATCCGCCGCAAGGCGTCCCCCAGCGGACTGCACGACAATCAGGTTGATTAGATTATCCGTGTACGGAAGTATCAATCCCGAATACCGCTCAACAGAGACAGGCCCGTAGATGCCCTGCGCCTGGATATAGCTTCTCGCCTCGGCAACCTTGGCCGGGTCTGCTTCGAGTCCATGAACCGTATAGCGATCACTAACGTGCAGGGCCGCTGTCAACTTCCCGTCACCACAGCCAAGGTGGACAACGAGCCCGCCCTCGACACCAGTGGCGTCCAGGATATTCCTGGCCTCTTGCTGTGGTGACGTCTGCCGGGCTCTTGCCGCCAACAAGATGGAGACAATTGCCAAAAGAGAGGCGCACGTTATAAGGATTTGGCTTTTTTTCTTCATAAGCACTTATCCTTTCTGTGTGGCACGGCCATCTTGGCCGTGTCTTTCACAGGCTGGAAGCCCGTGCCACTAAGCTCAATTGGTGCGGGGGGATATTATATCAAGAATTTATGCTTTATTGTACTAAAGAAATTCTGCTGCGGCAACTGAACCAGGAAGAATTTTAAATTTGAAATCTCAAATTTCAAATTGTACTGTTCGTGGGCCCCGTTAGAAATTCCACAAATGCGCCCAATCTTCCCCAGAAAGCGCAATTTGGGTTCCACCGCAAGGTGTCCGCCGCAAGGCATCCCTGCCGTAAGACATCCTGTGGACAAGCGGACTGCGGACCGCAAGGCGGTGTCCCCCTAACGGGACCAAACGCGAAAGAATGTGCGTCATCCGGCGCCGCATCGACGGACGTTTGGGGCCCCCAAAAAACTGTCTTGGCGCTTTGGTATTTTTGGTTTACGCTATTAGTGCCGGATAGGCAAATTACGCGAGGTAAAGATACCACACATGTAAATGTGTGGAGGGCGAGTCAGAAAAAGGATAGCCCAACAGAAGAGACCCCATACTCCGCAGGATGCCTTACGGTATTACGTATGGGGAATGTTAGGTTTTTTTGTTTCTTTCGTAGCAACGGCAAGGCAAATTAGAATGTGAGGTGACAATTATGAGAGGTCTTATCAAAAATTCGAAATTCAGCCGGAGGCGGCTTATCGTTTTGCTTTTCATCGGCCCCTGCTTGTTGCTGGCAGGGGTTCCGCGGTCGAGCTGGGCAAAGGTGAAAGCCTGGGAGGGCACCATAACAATTCCCACCTACGGATGGGCGGAAGATGTTAATCCCAAGTTCTGGGCCCTGGAAGGCCAGGTCAAATTTTCAACCACGGTCAAAGGCTCCATCGTTTACCCTTATACAATGCAGGACCACCTCTACAGGACCAGGGCGGACCGAACTTACAAAGCCCTATTTCTTGAAAATGAATACCTGAAAATCACCTGCCTGCCCGAGCTGGGCGGCCGTCTCCACTCGGTTTTCGACAAGACCGAAGGTGAGGAAATGTTTCACATCAATAACGTTATCAAACCGAGTATGATAGCGATGCGCGGCGCTTTTATCAGCGGTGGCGTTGAGTGGAACGCCGGCCCACAAGTACACACTGTAACGATTGTCTCGCCGGTTGATGCACTCATCGGTCGAAATCCGGATGGCTCTGCCTACCTCGAAGTCAGTAATCTGGAAAAGAGCCTGCGAACTCGCTGGACCGTACGGTTGACTTTGCATCCGGGAAAGGCCTACCTGGACGAGCACATTCGCATCTTTAATCCCACGGATGCGATAAGCCCATACTACTTCTGGAACTGCACCGCCTTCCCAAACCGAGCCGGCACGCGTTTTATCTATCCTATGACTCTCGGGACGGACCATCACGGAGTCAAATTCTTTTCCTGGCCCATCCACGAAGGCAAGGACCTGTCCTGGTTGAAGAACTACGAGACGTGGGCATCGATTTTTGCTGTCAACTGCGCGTTCGACTTTTTCGGGGCTTACGATGTGGATATGGACCGTGGGGTCGTGCAAGTGGCCAACCACCACGAGCTCAGCGGGAAAAAGGCCTGGACATGGGGAAACTGGGACTTTGGCCTGGTAAGCCAGAAGAACCTGACCGATGAGGACGGCCCATACATTGAGGTCCAGAGCGGGCCGCTGCCGACACAGTCCGACTATGGCATGCTGCTGCCGAGACAAGAGGTGTCGTGGCAGGAATGGTGGTATCCCGTCCACGGGCTCGGCGAGGGTTTCGAATACGCCACGAAGGATTTAGCCGTTCAGACCACCCGCAAGAATGGTAAGCTCCAATTGCGTATGCTCGCAACGGGTAAATTCCGGGAGGCAAGTTGCACCCTTTCCCAGGAAAATCGGGAACTTCTCAAAAAGCGCCTTGACCTCTCTCCCGGGAAACCCCAGGTAGTGACGCTTTCCCCGGCTCTCCCAGGAAGTCCTCCACAGGATGCCTTACGGCATTACGGACCGCGTTCGCCCGTCGAGGTAATAATCAAGACAAACCGTGGAGATGTTCTGGCTTCCTTTGTTACCCCTTTGCCGATTCCCAGGGTTTCTGCGCCCGAGCCCGCCAGGTTTATAGAGAAGCCCGATGAGCAGCTCACCGTCGAGGAGAAGTACCGCAAAGGTCTAAAGTATGACCTGGCGACAGACCGGAAAAAGGCGCGTGAGTACTATGAAAAAGCTCTGGCGGAAGATGCGCAATATTCGCCTGCGCTGCGGGGCCTTGCGGTGCTCGATATCGAAGCGAGTCTTTACGAAGACGCGGCGGGGCGATTGGAAAAGGCCCTGGACCGCGACGCCGGTGACGGATTGTCGTGGTACTTCCTGGGCGTAAGCCATTTAAGGCTAAGAAACGAAAAGGAAACGCTCAGGTGCGCAAACCAGGCGGCGCGATGCTTTGGGACTGCTTCTCTTGGCTGCGACCTGACTGGTCGTGCTTATATGCGTTTGGGAGATTACACAAAGGCCGTGGAGGTCTTCCGGAAAGCAGTCCGGCTGAATCCGAGGGACACCAGGGCGAAAAATCATTTGTTGCTGGCCCTGTATGCTGCGAAGAGCACCTGGTCGGCATACAAACAGGCCAGAGAAAGAATTGCCCAAAACCCCACCGACCTGGTCCCGAGGGCACTGATGGCGCTGCAAAACAAAAGCCAAATGAAGCCTTTTGTGCGGGAAGCACGGGCTTTCGTCGGCGAAGATGATTTTGAAATGTTGGAGACGAGCCTCGTTTTCGCAGAGCTGGGACTGGTGGATGAAGCGGCCAGACTGCTTTCGGCGGTGTGCCTCGAAGCAGTTCCCCAAGCTAAACGCAGTCCTCTGCCAATCTATTATCTTGCCTATTTCGCGTCGCTGCAGGGCGACCAGAAGAGTGCCAGGGCCTATCTTAGGCAGGCTGCCGGGACTTACAGGGATTACGTCTTTCCATCTCGTCCTGAAGCGGTGGAAGTATTCAAATACGCTATTAAAGAAAATCCTGACGACGCCTATGCACATCTGCACCTGGGAAATCTTTACGGGAATTTTGGCCGGCTTGATGAAGCCCGCTCTCACTGGCAAAGGGCCGGCGAGCTGGACCCGTCCTTGAGTATCGCATTTCGCAATCTCGGCCTTTATGCCTGGGCAGTGGAGAATGACCTGGCGGAGGCTGAGGAGCTCTACCGTAGAGCCATCTCCGCTCGGCCGAAAGACCAGACCCTCTACCGTGATTTAGCGGATATTCTCCTGGCCGGAAACAAGCGTCCCGAAGCGATAAAGGTCCTCGAATCCACACCGTTTGAGAAGATGAGGCGCGCGGACGTCATCATTATGCTCGCCCAGGCTTATCTCGACGAGCAAAGTTACACCGATGCTCTCAACTTGCTCGAATCTACGCCGTACTTTGTCAACTGGGAGGGCCAGACAATCACGTGGGACATATTCAACAAGGCACATTTGGAGCGAGGGCGCAAGCGCTTTGAAGATAAAAATTTCAAAGCAGCTCTGGAGGACTTTGATGCGGCTCTGACATATCCGGGAAACATAGGCGTCGGCCGGTCGAACAAACCTCAGGAGGCCCCGGCCCAGTACTGGAGGGGAAAGGCGCTGGAAGCCATTGGGCGTCCTGAAGATGCGCGTTCGGCGTGGAAGGAAGGAGCTGCCGGACACGAGGGTTCGAAGGAACAGAACAAATACCGAGAGCTCTGCAGAAAGGCGCTGTTGATGCACGAGTGGCTGCTTTGAACCTGAGGTAAGAGGACAGACAACGGAGGACAGAAAACAGAGGACAGAGGACAGAGGACAGAGGACAGAGGACAGAGGACAGATAAACTGACTTCTGACATCTGACTTCTGACTTCTGACATCTGACTTCTGACTTCTGACATCTGACTTCTGACTTCTGACATCTGACTTCTGACTTCTGACATTAAGCGGGAGATAATATGGATTTGAATGCTCTTGGAATTGGGACCCACTTTGGCCTTTTAGACTGGTGCATCGTCATCGGCTATCTACTCGTTATTGTAGCTGTTGGGGTTTATATAAAGCGGTACGTCAGCAATGTAACGGATTTCATCGTTGCGGGACGAGGCCTGAAGACTTTCCTGGCGATTGCCACAATGATTGGGACCGAGTTAGGTCTGGTTACGGTGATGTACTCGGCCCAGAAGGGCTTTACCGGCGGATTCGCCGCCTTTCACATAGCATTGGCGGCCGCTATCGTAACTGCAATTGTAGGGCTGACGGGGTTTATCGTGGTACCGTTGCGACGTATGGGAGTAATGACTATCCCTGAATTTTACGAAAAACGCTTCGGCCGGGACGTCCGCATCCTGGGCGGGATCATACTGGCTTTTTCCGGCATCCTCAATATGGGAATGTTCCTTAAAGCCGGTTCCATTTTCGTAATGGGCATCACCGGGATGACCTCGGAATATGAACTTAAGATTATAATGAGCGTTCTGCTCGGGATGGTATTATTATACACCACTCTCGGCGGAATGGTCTCAGTGGTGGTGCTCGACTATATCCAGTTCGTAGTTTTATCGTTCAGTCTTTTGGCTACGACTGTGCTGGCCATTAGACATTTGGGCTGGGGTAACATTATTGAGACAGTTTCCGAGTTGCAGGGAGAAGCGGGTTTCAATCCATTCCACAGCGAAGGATTCGGTACTTCTTACGTGGTATGGATGTTCTTCCTGGGTCTGGTCAGTTGTGCAATATGGCAGACGGCGGTGATACGCGCCTGCTCCGCCGACAGCATCAGAACGGTTAAGCGGCTTTATACCTTTGCTTCAGTGGGATTTCTGATTAGATTTCTGATACCGTACTTTTTTGGAATTTGCGCTTTTGTCTATATCGCCCAGCCCGAGCACGAGTCGCTGAAAAGCATTTTTCTCCCGCAGGGCGGCCCTGCAGATGCTCAGGTGACTCTGATGGCAATGCCGGTCTTTCTAAGTCAAATCCTTCCTGCCGGACTTATCGGTATTATTTCAGCGGGCATGTTAGCTGCGTTTATGTCCACCCACGACAGTTACCTGTTGTGCTGGAGTTCGGTCCTGACCCAGGATGTGGTGGCGCCCTGGTTCAAAAAAGGATTGTCATCAAAGGCACGTTTGCTGCTGACACGAATTTTTATCGTAGCCATCGGCATTTTTATTCTGGTCTGGGGACTCTGGTATGATTTAGGGCAGGACTTGTGGGATTATATGGCGATTTCCGGGGCTATCTATTTCACCGGAGCCATCGCCTTGCTGGTCTTCGGCCTTTACTGGAAACGCGCCAGTAAAGCTGGAGCATATTTGGCCTTAATATGTGGGTTTGGTGCCATCTCAGGATTGAAGCCGGTTCAAGCCCTGCTGGGCATCGAGGTATCGAGTGCGATTGTTGGACTGACCGTTATAACTCTGGCCGTGGTGCTGATGGTAGTTGGTTCCCTGCTGTTTCCCGACGATCGCAGAACATCTTTAGCGCACAAGGAGTAACAAGATATGAATTTCTGGATTAGTTTCTGGTCAATCTTTTTCTTTGCAAGCCTTGCCATTTTTGCCGGTCTCGCTGTGGTTGTTACAATTGGCGGCTTTTTTAACATTCGGTCGTTGTTCAAGAGTCTTACAAACCGGGTTGACCAGCATGATGACGAGTCGTGAAAGATTGACGGCGACTCTGCGCGGCGAACCGGTCGACCGGCCCGCAGTCAATTTCTATGAAGTAGGCGGATTCCGGATTGGACGGGTTCAACGTTTATAACGACCCGTCCTGGCAGCCCCTGCTTCAACTGGCCGAGGAACAAACCGACCTCATTCGTATGCGCAGCTCTGTCAGGCCACGCTCCCACGAAGTGATATCTGATAAGTCGGACGGCGGCCGTTGCCGTGATGAATTCTTCAAGACGGAAAAATATATGGAGGATGGATGCCGTTTCAAACGCGCGACCCTGAAAATTGGCGGTAGAAATATGACAGCCCTGACACGCCGCAGTCCCGAAGTTGACACCGTCTGGACGGTGGAGCACTTGCTCAAGAGTATAGATGACCTGAAAGCATATCTTCAGCTGCCTGACGAGGTTTTCACCGAAGAGGTTAATGTGGACAACCTGGTCGAAGAGGATAAGAACCTCGGCGACCGGGGCATCGTGATGGTAGATACGGAAGACCCAATCTGCGCCGCAGCGTCCCTTTTTAGTATGGAAGATTTTACTATCGTTGCTTTGACCGAGCAGAAGCTGTTCCATCGTTTGCTTGAAAAGCTTTCGCACCATATATACGCGAGGACTGAGAAAACGGCGAAGGCATTCCCCGACCATCTGTGGCGCATATACGGGCCGGAATATGTTACTGAACCTTACCTGCCACCGCATCTCTTCAAAGAATACGTGGTGCGTTACACCGGCCCGATGGTAAAGGCCATTCAAAAATATGGCGGTTTTGCCCGAATTCATTGCCACGGCAGGATTCGTGCCGTTCTTGATTACATTGTCGAGATGGGCGCGGCCGCCATTGACCCCATTGAGCCACCCCCGCAAGGGGACGTGGAGCTTGAGTACGTGCGCCGCCGGTACGGCAGGGAGCTGGTTCTTTTTGGAAATCTCGAAATAGCTGACATAGAGAATATGGAGCCGGCCGAGTTTGAAAAGGTCGTCGAAAAAGCCCTCAAAGATGGAACCAGTCCGGCAAATCCGTCGTGCCGGAAGGGCAAAGGCTTCGTTCTGATGCCGTCGTCGGCCCCGACCGGCCGGGAAATAACTCCCGGAATGATGACAAATTATGAAGCAATGGTACGGTTGGCCATCAGGTTTAACTTGTGAGGACAGAGAACAGAGGACAGAAGGCAGAGAACAGAGGGCAGAGGGCAAAGAACAGAAAGCAGAGGACAGATAACAAAGGGCAGGGGATTGGGTTTGATTGGGTTTGTTTTCTTGAAGCTTCCAATTGGAATTATTTTCATAATCCACTGTTATTAAAGAGGTTACGTTCATTTGCAATCCGCCTACGGCGGACAAGATTGGGTTTGTTTTTTCGGACTGCGAAATCATCTTTTTTTCTGTAATCCTTTGCTATAAGTGAGTTTACATTCATTTGGTCTTTTCGGAAATTGGCTTTGTTTGGGTTTGTTTTCACCAAGTGTCCAATTGGAATTATTTTCATAATCCACTGTTATTAAAGAGGTTACGTTCATTTGCAATCCGCCTACGGCGGACAAGATTGGGTTTGTTTTGCATAAAAACAGAAGACAGAAGACGGAAGACTGAAGACGGAAAACTAAAGACAGATGACAGGTGCCTTATAGGCACGTA
>Ga0114919_10000409_pt1 | contig 32841 bp, 25 predicted proteins | sample BlataG_FD_88682 | JGI IMG/M metagenome (GOLD analysis project Ga0114919, IMG submission 88682) | Deep subsurface microbial communities from Black Sea to uncover new lineages of life (NeLLi) - Black_00105 metaG | ecosystem: Environmental > Aquatic > Marine > Oceanic > Sediment | place: Atlantic... | reverse complement strand
TATCTTGAATTAACCACCCTACTTCATAAGGTCGAATTAGAGGGCATTCAAGAAATAGTTATTATCACCGGAAATGAAGAATATAAATCTAGTCTTCTTAAAGTAAGTGATGATGATAATGTTTCAATTTTAGAAATGGCTGAACTCTATAAAAAGATTAAAAGCAATCAAAAAATTACTCATTATCAATATGTAAAGTTGAATGTAGAATCTGAAAACGACGTATTTTTGGTTTTAAAAGGAGAAAGCGATAATGAGTCAATTGAGAGGATAATTCAAACAATAAAGCCGTATTTAGAGAAGTCTTTGTATTATGGCTTAGAAATAATTATTTTATCACTTATGCCATCTGTCGTTAGAATTTCACCTCTTATACAAAGCATCTCAAAGGATAAGGAGGGTAAATTTAAAACATTATTACAGAGTTTGCAGCAATCCAAAAATTACTATAACGCATTTAATAAGATTATCTCTGATTTAATAAGAGGAGATATTTATATTATACCATCTTTGTGACTTACGATAAATGATACCAACTTATCTTTTACATCCTTAAATAACATAGTTCCCATCCCAAAATTTACTCTTTGAGAAAAAAACAAGCCTAAAATATAATTAAAACCCAAAATTTCAATATTTTCTAAAAACCACTTTTGTTGGTTTTCCAATTCAACATACATTTTAGAAATGTCGCGAAGCTGTCTTTCTTTCCTGAGATGGAATTCTTTGAATAAATTTAGATATAAATCTGATGGAATTGATGCAAATATAACATTCAATTCATCGTCAAAAATAATTGCTCCAAGAATTTCTCTATCATCGATAAAATTTCTAATTTTGAACAGTATTTCTGCTGTAAAGTACTCATTATGAGAAAGTTCAATTTTATTTGATTCATAATTTACAATCTGATAACTGGTTATGGTAAAATCTTTATCAATTAATATTTGAAAGCCATGATCGCATACAAGTTCTTTAGGAATGTTTATCGTAGTCATCCTTTGAGAAGGGTTGAAAATATTACTAGGAATCTTTAACGTTTGTTGGGTTTCGCATATCGGGCATTTCAATTCTACATTATTGAACAATTCCTCTTGAAACGTCTGATTTTTATTATTAACTAAATCATGATTTAGAAAATTTTTAGACTCAATTAAGTTTGAATCATTTTCAGCAATTTGAATTAAAGAGAGTTTGTTATAATATCCATTTTTAAACTCGTCGATTTCTGTTTTAAGCCTAACATTCTCCAACCGTAAAAAACCCATCCTATCCTTCAATTCTCTATTATTTTTTTCTAAGTGTTTTAATTGAGTTGTTAAACTAGTAGTATTGAGCTCATCTGACTTTTTAGATAAATTTGTTTCTAGCTCCATTATCAAATCTTCGAGATATTCTATTTTTTCTAAGGAACTTTCTATTTCTTTATCTTTTAATTGAATTTCTAATATTAATTTCTCATTTTCATTTTTAAAGTTTCTTTCACTCATTTTATTCATTTATTAATTATTTATATATATTCTAAAATATATTTCGCAGATAAAATTTTTATTATTAAAAAAAAAAAATTAACCATGCTTCCAAAGTTGCTTTATTATATGTGCTGCCATTTTTGGGCGTCTATCTCGAGTAAATACACCTTTATAATTTATTCCTCCCATTCGCATTATTCCTTGAGGTGTTTTAAAGTCGCATAGATTCCATATGTGCTCACCTATTACATAAGGTTTACTCCGACAGACTTCAATATATTTTTTAATGAACTCAGATTGGTATTCTTCGCTGAACATTTCGGGAGGTTGAGAATGCTGTCCCGGAATTGATCCTGCTCCAAATTCACTAAGAATAATTGGTTTACGATGTTCTTCATACAAGTTATCCATTTCTTTTGAAAGTATTTTGCACCCTTCATCAATATTTCCAGGTTGCATATACCACCCATAATAACGATTGATACATAATACATCACAAAATTCAAAAGCCTTATCTTTTACAGCCATCATATGTACAATAGTAATTGGCCTCGAATTATCTAACGCTTTAGCTTTTTCGGTTAGTATCTTAAAGAACTCCCGAGATTTCAAGCTGCTATGAGGTTCGTTTGCCATGCTCCACATTATAACGCTTGGATGGTTTTTATCTCTTTTTATTAGTTCTTCTATGTATTGATTGCATAATTCTAGGTGTCTTTCAATCACATTTTTGCCAAAAGTAAGACCAACGGCAGGAATCTCGTCAATCACTAAAAAACCAAGACGATCTGCTAAATCCATCATTTGCTCAGAGTATGGATAATGCGATGTCCGAAACGAATTAGCTCCGATCCAATCCATCAGGGAGTAGTCTTTAATTATTACAGCAGGAACGTACCCTCTCCCTGTAATTGGAAAGTCTTCGTGACGCCCAAATCCCGTTAGGTAAACAGGCTTACCATTTAATAGTAGTTTATCTCCTTTCACCTCTATAGTCCGAATTCCTACTTTAAGGAAGTAGGAATCAATTACAGAATCCTTTTTTACGATATCAACGGTAAGATCGTATAAATTTGGCGAATCTGTATCCCAAAACTTCGCGTTTTTTATTTCTAAAGGTATTTTTTGAATAGTTTGTTTAATTTTCGAAGCATTAGTTATTTCTGTTCCGAATCCTTTTAGAGAAAGCTTCACACCAGCATCACTTAGATCATCAGTTTCAATTATAACATCTAAAATTCCCGTGGTGTTTTTTATAGATGTTTTGACAGTTATGTCCCTTAATCCCTCGTTCGGAATAGCGTATAATAATACTGGTCTGTGGATTCCGCAGAATGGATAAAAATCAAAGTTAGTTTGAGGATAGTTCATGGGTGTCCCAATGGGGGGTACGTGTTTATCCAATAACCTCCCATCGACTCTAACTACGAGAAGATTGTTTTCTGATACTATCTTATTAGATATATCAAATTCAAAAGGTAAGTGTCCTCCTTCGTGGCTTCCTATTAACTCTCCATTCAACCACACATCCGACAGATAATTAACTGAACCAAACCTTATCAGAGTTTTCCTATCTTCCCCATCCCAAGGTTTCTTAAATTTGACTTGATACCAAGCAGGTCCGAGAAAATCTCGGTCGTCGGCAAATTGATCGTTCCAACTGGCAGGTACAGCGATTGGACAATTATTATTAAAGCCCGTTGTCCAATTTTCGCTAACTCCTTTATCATCGGGGTCAAACCGAAAATCCCAAAATCCGGATAAATCTATATAATGACGATACTTATTTCTTTGTGGATATAGCATTAACAATCCTCTTTATATGGTATAAAATACAAAAAACTTCTTAAAATATTAATATAATTGAATCCTCTGAAATAAAGAAAAGTTTTCATACTCATGCTTTTCACGCTTTTAAACTTCCTACAAATATGTTAAACACTTAAAAATTAACCATCCTTATAATAATTAAATTTAGAAATTCAAATAATTGTTTAAGAGAGGTTTAGAGGTTATATGAGTTCTCAAAAAAGTTGTCCGAAGTGTGGCAAGTTAAACGTCATTAAGAATAAATATTGCATCAATTGTAGATTTCAGTTTGAGGGAAATGATTCTATAGAGTTTCAAATTGTTGAAAATTTAAAAACAAGTCTTTATGGAAGCTTAATATGCATTTCACTATTTGTTGCGTTTATGGTATTAGTTTCGATTGTGATAGTTTGGTCATTAGGGCCATCTGGATACCTATCATTTTTAATAATTTGGCCGATAACAATAGGTTTTATAGTGTGGGCAAGTTGTTATTTAAAAGGGCTCTCAAAGTTTAGGAGATTTACAATAACTAAAGATTTTATTGAAATTGTTGTCCCTCATAAACCTACTTTTCGAATTAAATGGTCTGAATTTGATTCTATAATTATATCTAAACGAGAATCAATGTCTGCAGTACCAACTGGACAAGGAGTCATATTAGGGCCAAAATTTGTATATTTCAACTTGATTTTTAAAGGAAAAACGTCAGAACGTAGCTATGAATTTGAGTCAGGAAAAGATTTTAAAGTGAGATCGAGGAAAAAACTTGTAATTGCTTTAGAAAAATCTTCTACGGAGAGAGGAAAGGATTTTATAGGATGGAAATGGAAGGACAGGAAGAAAGCAAAAATAGCTTTGGAAGCATAATTTTTTGTTGAATTAGTAAGTCGATATTATCTATAGTAAAGTCTGAACAAACATCGAAATTTTATCTTTAAATGCTTGTGTAGAAGTCATACGAGCGTCCCCGACATCAAAATCAATAACTAACATAGGAATCCCTACTTCGTCCATGAGAGCTTCCCTTAATAGTTGTGGAACGCCCCCAAATTGTTTACACGCAATACTTTGAGTGTACACGAAGCAATCAGCGCTAAAATCCTTAGCCATTCTTATACAATCGTCTAGGAAAGGATAGTAGAAATCCGTTGATTGTTTTATCATTGGCCAACCCATTGATTTTCTGGCCATTCCATCAAAAAGAGTATCTAAATCAGATTTGGTGTCAATAGGATCTGAAAGATTATAATTGAAAATATCTAACAGAACGCTCATCCCTAATTTGCGATCCAACCATTCACATAAGGATATGTCAAAGAAAGTTACCATATAAGGCCAGATCGATCTTATTTTTTCTTCTCCCCCGTGATGTTCGTGATTTTTATATCTAGTTTTCGCGATATCGAGCATCTTACGATAAAAAGAAACATTTTCAGGAGTTCCAGATAAAAATATCGTTGATGCAGCCGAAATAGGATTAAATATGTTCTCAATTGGGCTTGGAACAGCTTTTATTAAGTCAAACAATTCCATTCTTAGTTTAGAAACTTCATTTTCCACTTCTAACGCCTTCCTCATTTTATCAAAATCAGGTTCTTGACCGATTACATCTCCAAGGTTAAAAAGACTTAGCTTAAGTTGTTCTGCGTAATACTTATAACTTTTCTCGTCGTGAAGAAAAGGCATATCGGCAATGATTAAGGGAAAGTTCTTTTCAAATTTGAAGAAGGGATAGGACGCACAGGTTGAATCGCATGGAGCAGTAGGAGTAATAATTGCATCGAATTGATATAAGTTCTCTAAACTCATTCCCATTGCTCCTTTTTGTGCGGAACACGTATGAAAAGGATGACCCCAATTTCCTATTATATCGTAATATTTTTCAACGCCGTTAATTAAAAGTGTTCCAAGAAAATAAGATACACCTTCAATACAAATAGGAACGCAATCAAAACATTTAAGATAATCTGCTTGAAACGCAAAGTGATACCCAACGATGGGTAAACCTTCTTTAGCCCGTTGAAGGTCATTTTGCACTGCGGATATCATTTCTTCCAAACCTATTTTTAAAGAGGGAATTCCCGTCTCCGGAAGTATTTTGTCTACGAGTTCGTGGGTTGTTTCCATTGCGATCAATAACATTTGGTAAGGTATTATTTTATTTTCCATCTTAACTGCTTTATTCATAAATTTTTCACATAAATGTTGTTTATTCTATTGAGATCTTTACTTCAATCATATCATTTCTAAAAAGGCTTCGATTCTTGTTTGAAGTCTTGTAGTATCTGCTTGGTAAAATTCACGATCAAGATTCAACACCGGAACCTCTAAATCCTTTAATTCATGGACATATAGCATATTGTCACATCCGTGTAAGTCGCAATTATTTATTCTTTGTAAGATAACTCCATCAACTTTTGCTTTTTCAATTTCACTTTTAATAAAATCGAATCTCCGTTCGTGATCATCCATCATTCTTGGGCAAGATATTCTGTAATATACTCGTTCCACTATGCTTTTCAAAGGATTGCGCTCGAAACCTAATTGAACGTCATCTAAAAAAGTACGGGTTCCAAAACATAGAAAATCGCTAACAATTAAGGCTCCAGAATCTTCTATTAATCTCGTAAAATCAGTACTATCAACTTCACTCCCAATAAGCATAATTCTTTTTGCTTTAGACTTAATTCCCTCGCTTTCCTTTAGAGCCGTAATAATCCGTTCTAACTCTTGGTTAGCCAACTCTTTAGGTACTGAATTATTCGCCATCAAAATTTGCAAAGCTTCACTACCTGTAATTTTAGGAGCATCTATGATTCTCATTTCATGAATTTTCCGTAGAAGTTCACGGTTTGTATTGTAAACATTAATAGATTCAAGTAAATCTTGATTAGTTATTGTATTTCGTACATATTTTTCTTCAAATTTCGTTTTTAATTCTTGAATCTCGTTAAGGTACCACTCAAAACCTTCATTTGTAATGACATGAGGTATAGAGTAGTAAAAACGAGAAGTTGGTTTAGGATAATTTTCACTTCCAAATACTTTGAGATCGAAAAGTTCAAACATTCGGCGGGAGTGATCGCATGAATTACAAATTAAAATCCCATCTAAAAAATCGTATAACCCTCTAAGAGCCATATCAAAAGTTGCGCGAACGAATGAACATGTAAATCTTACCATATAGACATCAGCAAGATTTGTGCTTGTATTCCCGGTTGCTCGAATTCTATAAGGGAGTAGATTTGCAGCGTGTAAAAGTTCATCCGGAATATAGGTACAATAATGACCTAAAACTTTTTTCCCGTCTGCTTGCCATTTAGTTATGTAGGGATTAGATATGGAATCTGAAATATGGAGAAATTGATCGTTTTTTAAATTCACGCTAATCTACCTCAATTTTTGGAACCAAAAACCTCATGTTTACCAATCATGAGACATCTTACTAATTTAATGGCAGCTACATACGATCCTTTTATTTTTGCTTTACCTGAAATTACAAACCTTGAAAATTTTATTAAGCTAATATAGCTGTTTTTAGATCTAATAATTCTACTAATTAAATCAAGAATTTTCTCTTCTTTCACAGTTATAACTAGTCTCGCTATTGGACTTTTTGCTTTCTCGGCGATACAATCAAAATTACCTCTCTCTGATGTAAGTATGAAAGTTATATACCCTTCTAACTCAACCAAATGCAATTCGACTTCTTCACCTTCATATTTTCCCACTTTCTTAAACGCTTCGTCAATACCAAAAAAATCCACTAGCATTTTCGCTAACCTTGCTATGTTTAATACTTTAGTTTCTCGCATCAATTCGTCTGCTTTAATATCGATGCTCGTGCTTTCTTGATTTTCGATTTGAGTAATAATAGCCACCAAACTTTTATTTTCTGAAGCTTTTGCTTAAAAAGTACATTAGTTAGCTTAGTTAATAAAGGTAGAGCTTTTGATACCGAAATAATTATACCCACCTATAGTGGGTTTTTTTTTCTGAGCTCCTTGTTTAAAGGGAGAAAAGTGGGTATATCGCTTAATTCCTCAAAGGAAAAGTTTAATAACATTTTCAATTTCAATAACTTGTATCTATTTTATTCGCAAATAGATAGTATTAAGACTTTCAGTAAAAATTATAGAATAGAAAACAAACCTAAATTAATATTGGTTAAAAGTAATGGGAAAAACTCTAACAGAAAAAATTATAGAAAAGCACTTGGTCGATGGAAAATTAGAGCGGGGAACAAACATCAGTATAAAAATTGACCAAACTTTAACTCAAGACGCTACTGGCACTATGGCTTATTTACAATTCGAAGCAATTGGGATCCCTCGTATCCAAACAGAGCTATCGGTAAGCTATGTAGATCATAACACGCTACAAGCTGACTTTAAAAATCCCGACGATCATAGATATCTTCAGAGCATTGCAGCTAAATATGGACTGTATTTCTCCCGTCCAGGTAATGGTATTTGTCACCAACTTCATCTGGAACGCTTTGCTCGCCCAGGAAAAACTTTATTAGGGAGCGATAGTCACACCCCAACAGGTGGAGGCGTAGGAATGATATCTATTGGAGCTGGAGGATTGGATGTAGCTGCTGCAATGGCAGGCGAGGAGTTTCATCTGAAAATGCCCAAGATTGTAAATGTGTTTCTAACCGGAAAACTTCCTGATTTTGTGTCTGCGAAAGATGTAATTCTTGAAGTATTAAGAAGAATTGGAGTAAAAGGTGCCGTTAATAAAGTTCTAGAATATACTGGCCCAGGTATAAAAACTCTAACAGTACCAGAGAGAGGAACGATAACTAACATGGGAACTGAAACGGGAGCCACGACATCTATATTTCCTTCTGACGAAATTACGAAAGAATTCTTGATTTCTCAAGAAAGAGGCGACCAATGGGTTCAGATTTTACCAGATGAAAACGCTGTATATGACGAAACTATTGAAATTAACCTTAGTGAGCTTGTGCCTCTTGTTTCTTTACCACATAGTCCAGGAAATGTTAAAACCGTAAAGGAAGTAGAGGGATTAAAAGTCGATCAAGTATGCATAGGGAGTTGTACGAATTCATCTTTACGAGATCTTAAAATATCTGCTAATATATTAAAAGGAAAGACTATTCATGAAAATACAGTCTTAACAGTCTCTCCAGGTTCTCGCCAAGTGGTTGATCATATGATTAAATCTGGTGAAATGGCGTATTTAATAGAAGCAGGCGCACGAATTCTCGAGAACGCCTGTGGTCCTTGTATTGGGATGGGACTTGCCCCAAGAAGTGACGCAGTCACGTTAAGAACATTTAATAGGAATTTTCTCGGAAGATCGGGAACTCAAAGCGCCCAAGCTTATCTTGTAAGCCCTGAAACTGCAGCGGTGTCTGCAATTTTCGGAAAGATTACAGATCCTAGAGAGTTTGGAGCTTTACCGGAAATAAAAATGCCAGAAAAGTTTATGATCAACGATAATATGATAATCCCGCCAAGAGAAGGGGCTGAGTCTACTGAAATCGTTCGAGGACCTAATATCAAACCGTTACCCGAATTTAATCCTTTACCAGATAAACTAGAGGGAGAGGTTCTTCTTAAAATCGGAGATGACATTACTACTGATGCTATAATGCCTGCAGGCGCAGATATTTTACCTTTGAGATCAAACATCCCTGAGATAAGTAAATATGTTTTTAATATAGTTGATCCGACATTTCCAGATAGATCTTTAGAAAAACAGGGAGGATTTGTCGTTGGAGGAGAGAATTATGGTCAAGGTTCAAGCAGGGAACACGCGGCCATCGCACCTAAGTATCTTGGACTCAAAGCGGTTATCGTGAAATCGTTTGCTCGAATTCATTTGGCTAACCTTGTAAACTTTGGAATCGTTCCATTAACATTTACTAACAAAGACGATTATGCTACAATAGAACGGGGAGATAAACTTGAGATTGACCTTACAACATTAGAATCCGGTAATATAGCGTTAAAAAACCTAACAAAAGGCACTGAAGTCAAATTAACTCATTCTTTAAGTGAAACAGAGATCGCAATTTTAAAAGCAGGGGGAAAGCTTCCTCATATTAAATTGAGACATTCCAACTAAATTAATAGTTAATTTTTTTTACTTTTTCATTTTATTCAAGAACATATGATGGCTGATAAGAAATTTCTAGAAGATCCTAAGAAAAGGTTCTCATCCAGAGTCGCGAACTACATTAAATATCGACCTAATTACCCTATTGAAATTATTGACTTTTTGGAAAAGAAAGAGATTTTAGCAAAGAATACTGTGATTGCTGATATCGGTTCAGGTACTGGAACCCTAACAAGGATTTTCTTGGATCATAGGAATCGAGTTTATGGAGTTGAACCCAATAAAGATATGAGAGAAGCGGCTGAAAAAATCCTTCAGGAATATACCAATTTTACAAGTATTGAAGGTTCTGCAGAGTTTACGGGATTAGAAGAGAATAGTTTAAATTTAATTACTGCCGGACAAGCGTTTCACTGGTTCGATATAGAGGAGGCAAAGAAAGAATTTAAAAGAATATTAAAACCTAGTGGCAATGTGGTATTAATTTGGAACAATCGTGCTAAGGGTGGGACAAGTTTTAATAGGGATTACGAAAGTTTTATGTTAAAATATGGAACCGATTATAAAGAAGTAATGCAAAAAGAAGGAAATGTTAAGCACTTTTTTACCTATCAAAAAGAATCATTCTATAATTTTCAAGAATTAGATTTCAATAGTTTTAAGGGTAGAGTCCTCTCCGCATCGTATATTCCTTTACCTGATAATGAAATTTTCCCAAAAATGATAGTAGAATTGGAAGAGTTGTTTAACAAGCACCAACGGAACGGAATTATTAGAATTGAATATAATACCGAAATCTACCATGGTCAATTATCATAGGAACTAAGATTTATTTGTCTAAAACTCTAGTCTAGTCTACTAATAAGAAATTTAAGAAGAAGGCTATTTAACTAAATAACAAATAATATAAAAATCAAATGAGTAGTGGTTAAAAATTGAAAGTTGTAGTATTTAACAGTTCTCCTAGAAGCGAAGGTAATACAAAACTTTGTTTAAATATGGTGACGGATGAATTAGAAAAAGAGGGTATAGAAGTTGAATACATTTGGATGGGCATGGATAAAATCCAAGGGTGTATTTCCTGTTATCAATGCGCTAAGAATAGAGATAAGAAATGTGGAGTTAAAACGGACAAATTGAACGAATATCTAGAAAAAATGGTAGAAGCTGATGGTATAATATTAGGTTCACCTACTTATTTTGCAGATACTACTGCAAGAATGAAAGCTTTAATCGAAAGAGCTGGTCTTGTTAGTAAAATGAACGGCGAGCTTCTTAAACACAAAGTGGGTGCCAGCGTAGTAGCTGTAAGACGTGCTGGAGCGACACACGTATTTTCGAGTATGAACTATTTTTTCCTAATTAGTTCTATGTTTGTTGTAGGTTCAAGTTATTGGAATTTAGGGGTTGGATTAAATCCTGGCGACGTACTAAACGACGCGGAAGGAAAACAAACTTTTAAAAATTTAGGTCAAAACATGGCTTATTTACTCCAAAAACTTAATGCCTAATCTCTTCTTATTCATTTATTATTTATAAATCTAATTCATCAACTATAACACAAATCACCAAATAAATTCCCGCAGGAATAAAAAGACCTATTAAAAATCCTAGCCACACAAATGCGCCTGGCAAATCGGCGTCATGAACCATAAGTCCAGCAAAAAATAATCCCAAAATTCCACATGGAATCCCTAAAATTAGTAATATTATAATTTTATATTTCCTTTCAATCATTTTTTCTACCTTTTTTTTATTATTTATTTTAATTGGTTTTAATTATAGCTCTAATGTTGAATTATATAACTCATCATTTTCCTACTTACAAATTCTTGGATCTTAATTCAATTATTAAAGGTCCCTTATGAGAAGGAATATCGATTTCTATAAAACTATTAGTATTTTCATTATTTTGAACATAAATCATCTCTTCTCTTTCATTTAAATAAATTTTAGATTGATGATTCCACCATTTTGGTTTTTTAATTTTAACCTTATATTCTAATTGAGCAGTAATATTATACCTTATTATAAATCTATCTAAATACGATTCTAATGAAATTAAGGGTGATATAAAAATAAACTCTTGATGTGGAACACGAGGATTAATGATTAAACCAGAAATATCAGCTTCAATACCGACTATTTTAATTATACTTAGTAAATAACTGGCATGGGCATTCAAGTTCATTATGGGAAAATCACACATTGGTGTAGCAAAGTGATAAAAAGCCTCTCCCTTATTTTCCGAATAATCTGCAATATAAGAATCGGGGGCGCTCCAAATTCCATACCAAAGTTTTGGATAGATTTCAGCTCTTTTTGCTAAAGAATTTTTTATCATCGAGTTAAATCCTTTTTTTTCATCGTAATTCGAATATGCCCAGGTGAGCAACGCGTTCATGGCATGCCAAATCCCTCCATTTACATCCCACCCTTTAGGAAGAATATTTAAATATGTTTTTTGAGGGGGATATTTAATATATTGACCAATTAAAGAGGGTTTATCTAAAATATTATAAATCTGGTCAATTAATTTGTAAGCACTCGCATTATCTAAAACATTTGCAATTAATAACCAAGTATGATGCTCTAAATATAGAGATAGATCACCTATAGGATTTCCTTGGCCATCCCAACCCCGATAAAACCATTTTCCATTGTAAGATTTAAGTATTGCTTGTTTAAGTGAGCTGATTTTATCTAAAGAGGATTTTATAAACTGTGCGTCTGAATCCTTCAATAATTTTAAAACTTTTGGGATTATGTAGAGAGCAAAAGTAGAGTTAAAGTTTGATTCTCCGTTCTTTATAAATTTTCTTCGGTTTTTTACCATTAAAGATATTCCATCAGACCAATCGCCATCGTTACATTTGATAAGACCGTGCTCTCCAAACCCTACTTTTTCTGAAAATAGATAATCAACTAATAGTTTAATCTTCTCGACGACCTTAGTACCAATTGCATTTGGTTTATCACAATAGGGAATAATTACATCCAAAAGTTTATAATCTCTGGTTAAGGAAACATATTGCTCGATACCCCACAATAAAAATAAATACAAATCTGATGGCTTAGAGTGAACAAAAACGGAAGAAATCTTTCCATAACCGTATAGAGAATACGGTAATTTCCCATCAGAAAATATTAAAGATAAATTGAAGTGCAAGAACCCTCTTGCGATTGAGGGATTAATTAAAATAAGCGAATTAAAATAAAGCATGTAATCTCGAATTGAACCGTCAATCCCGTGTCCAAACAGATAAACTGAACCTTGATAAAGTCGATGCTTTTTATAAAACTCGTCGTAAAATAAAGCGCTGCGCGTATAATATGAGTGCCATATACTTTCACGAGAAATCTGGGGCTCATTTTTTATGTTTAAATTAATTAATGAATTTTGCCATTGATTTGCATTCCATTCTAGAATTGATTGATTTGCAGAAATTTGCTTGTATTTCTTGACTAGATCTTCAATTTTTTCAAGATCTTCATACCCAAAGAGTGTGATGATCCTGTTCTTTCTACTACTATTTAAGTTTAGGCTAACTCCTGCCCCCAAGCATAGTTCTTTCCTTTTAAATGTCTTTAACTCCTCCCCTGAATCCCAATTTATAAATATTTCATTTCTATTGAATAAGCTTCTTTTATTAGAAAAAAATTTCACATCTTTATGGTTGAGAACAGCTAAAAAAAGGGATTTAGGATAATAATCGTACTTACTGGGCTCATTCTTAGTAACCGGTGGCTTTTTTTTATATTTTGGCGTCAATATAATAGTCTTTAATTCGGAATTATAGGAAATCTCATATTTAAAGTTTCCAGCAAACCTTCTTCTAACACTTTCAGTATCGTTTCTAGTTATTTTTGATATGATTTTTACTAACCTTCCAATATGGTTGAGTAATTTAGACATCCCGAACTTCTTGCGATTCTTCCAAGTAACAATTAATGATTTTAAAAGTGGGTGGAGATTAACGTCCCAAAAATCTATAATTTTTAATTCATTAGAGTCCGGATTATTGTGTTCTGTTGTAATTAAAAATTCAGATATAACTACGGGATCGTCTGAGAATGGAGTACAGATGTTATGTTGAATATCTATACCATTAAAATTATATTTCTTCTTGAAATAACCCATCCCAAATATTCTCTCAAATTTAGAATACTTATTTAGATTCTCCAAAGTATAGAGATCTGATAAGCAGGTTTTGTTTTTTTCAAAAGAATATAACCCTATTCCTCCGCCAAGTTTTCCTATATGGCTGTCGTGGTATGTTAACCATTTAAATCCTCTGCTACCATCTAAAATTTAAACATATCCTCCGTTATGAGCAGTTCCCATTATTCTATCGTTTCCTAGTTGATGAAAATGATCTGTTGAAAAACCATAAGAAGTTTTAGTTTTAGCAATCGGGTCTATTAAATGATTACATTTATAGTTATAGGCAGGTAATCCATGTTCGTCTTTAATCCATTCACCAAAATAACCATTTCCTTTCATTATGAAATCTGTGAAGGTATTGTTTAATTAAATGTTTTTATACTATTAATTTATATTTATAATTCGAACTAAATATTAGTATATTTTAATTATATTTTAGCAATAGCTTTGATATTAGTGATGCATAAAATACACGAAGGTATCCAAAATGAATGAAAGAATAAAGGTGCTACGTAAACAAAGTCGTTCAGCAATTCCTTATCTTTCATTGGAGCGTGCTTTATTAATAACAGAGTTTTATAAGAAAGGAGCTGCTCAATTATACACTATTCCCGTTTCGAGAGCTAAAGCTTTTCAATATATACTAGAAAATAAAGAAATTTGCTTTAATGACGGTGAGTTAATAGTTGGAGAGCGCGGTCCGGAACCAAAAGCAACTCCTTCTTATCCAGAAGTTTGTTGTCATTCGTTAAATGACCTAAAAATTTTAGATTCTCGAGAAAAAATTTCGTTCAAGATCCAAGATAGAGCGTGGCAGCAATCAAGAGATTTCATCATTCCTTATTGGAAAGGAAAAACTATTAGAGAAAAAATCTTTTCTCAAGTCGATCAAGAATGGATTGATGCATATTCAGCAGGCATCTTTACGGAGTTCATGGAGCAGAGAGCTCCTGGACACACTGTAGCGGGTAAAAACATTTGGAATACGGGTTTTTTAGATTTTAAAAAACTAATACAAGAGTCTATTGAAAAATTAGATTTCTTCAATAACACTGATGCCCTCTCAAAAAGAGAACAATTAAAAGCCATGAATATTGCAGCAGATAGTATAATAGCCTATGCTAAAAGACATTCTAAAAAGGCTTTACTGTTAGCTGAAATAGAGCCCAATCCAACAAGGAAAGAAGAATTAAGAAAAATTGCCGAAATTTGCTCTCATGTTCCAGCCCACGCTCCAAGAACATTCTGGGAGGCGCTACAGCATTATTGGTTTATTCATTTAGGTGTTATTACGGAATTCAATACGTGGGATGCATTTAATCCTGGACGCCTTGATCAACATTTATATTCTTTTTACAAGAACGATGTAGCTGACGGCATATTGACAAAAGAAAGTGCCATTGAGTTGCTTCAAGCTTTCTGGATCAAATTTAATAATCAGCCAGCTCCACCAAAGGTGGGAGTAACGGCAGAAGAAAGCGGCACTTATACAGATTTTTGCAACATTAATCTTGGAGGGTTAAAAGAGGACGGTTCTAATGGAGTTAATGAATTATCCTACATAATTTTAGATGTTATTGAAGAGATGAGAATACTCCAACCTAGTAGCAACATTCAAATTAGTGAAAAAACGCCAGACGATTTTATTAGAAGGGCCCTTAAGATCGTTAAAACCGGTTTTGGTCAACCTTCAGTTTTTAACGCAGATGCAATCGTTCAAGAGCTTATTCGCCAAGGAAAGACTTTAGTAGACGCTCGAAACGGTGGTGCAAGTGGGTGCGTTGAAACAGGAGCTTTTGGTAAAGAAGCATATATTTTAACGGGTTATTTTAATCTTGTGAAAATTCTCGAAGTTACTTTACACAATGGAAGCGATCCTTTGACGAATAAACAAGTTGGATTAAAAACAGGAGAGCCAATCTCTTTTAAAACTTTCGACGAGTTATTAGAAGCGTATTCAATACAAATCAAGCATTTTGTTGACATTAAAATAAAAGGTAATCTAATAATAGAACGAATTTGGGCGCAGAATCCTTCCCCATTTCTATCAATTATAATAGATGATTGCATAAAAAATGGAAAAGACTACAATGATGGAGGACCAAAATACAATACATCCTATATTCAAATAGTGGGTATGGGAAGCATAACAGATTGTTTAACCTCTTTAAAATATAATGTTTACGACAATAAAACCTATACTATGGAACAAATACTTAAAGCACTTGAGCATAACTTTGAAGAATTTGAGGAAATAAGACAGAAGCTAATCTTTAGAACACCTAAATATGGGAACGATAAAGAATACGCCGATTCTATCACCAAACAAATTTTTGAGATAGTATTTAACGCTATTGATGGGCGTCCAAACACTAGAGGAGGTGTACATAGAATAAACTTACTTCCGACAACTGTTCACATCTATTTCGGAAAAGTTACTGGTGCGACACCGGACGGTAGAAAAGCATACACGCCCTTATCTGAGGGGATTTCACCTGTTCAAGGAATGGATATTAATGGCCCTACTTCAGTTATAAAATCCGCAGGCAAGATTGATCATCTTCGAACTGGGGGAACATTATTAAATCAAAAATTTTCACCCAAATTCTTTTCAAGCGACTCAGGAATTGAGAATATAGCTCATTTAATTCGCTCTTATTTTAAAATGGGAGGGCATCACATTCAATTTAACGTTGTTTCGGCAGATACCTTGCGTGCTGCTCAAACTGATCCGGTAAAATATCATAATCTAATTGTACGCGTTGCAGGTTATAGCGATTATTACATAAATCTAGGAAAAGATTTGCAGGACGAAATAATTAAAAGAACTGAACATCTCTCAGTTTAGTTTATGCAGATTAGATTTACTTTTATTATTCTCTGAGCATTTTTCTTAATACTGTGTGTAATATCCCAAGATTTTGATAATATTCAAGATCGACTTTATTATCGAGTCTTACAATAACATTAAACAGAATTTCTTCCCCGGATTTCTTTGTTGCGCTAACAGTTAATTCTGATAAAGGGGTTATATTCTTAACTCCCGATATATTAATAGTTTCAGTTCCCTCCAAACCTAAATTCGCTGCATTTTCGCCATCCTTGAACTGTAAAGGTAAAATGCCCATGCCTACTAAATTGCTTCTATGAATCCGTTCAAATGATTCAGCGATAACTGCTTTCACTCCTTGGAGTTGGGTTCCCTTAGCAGCCCAGTCTCGTGAGCTTCCCATTCCATAGTCTGTTTTTGCGATAATTATCAACGGTATTTCAGAAGCGATGTATTTCATAGCCGCATCATAAATTGGCATAATTTCTCCTGTTGGATGATATTTTGTCCAACCACCTTCTCGATCAACTAGGAGGTTCCTAATTCGAATGTTTCCAAAAGTACCTCTTGCCATTACCTGATCATTACCTCTTCTTGAGCCAAAAGAATTAAAATCTTTAGGTTCAATCCCCTTCGATATTAAATATCTTCCTGCGGGCATATCTTCTGGAATCGCTCCAGCAGGAGAAATGTGGTCAGTGGTGACACTTTCTCTTAACATAGCAAGAATTTTAGCATTCGTTATATCTGATAGGGGAGGTATTTCTAGAGGAAAATCTAAGAAGAAAGGAGGTTCTCTGATATATGTAGACTTTTCTTCCCATTGATAAACATTCTCTTTTGATGGGTTCAAATTATTCCATAAATCCCATCCTTTAAAAATTTCTCCGTACTCCTTATTGAATTGCTCAGGGCTGACATTACTCATATATAATTGTTGACATTCAGCGTGAGAAGGCCAGATATCCTTGAGATAAACAGGATTTCCTTCTGAATCAAATCCTAATGGCTCAGTTTCTAAATCAATCGCAATAGTACCCGCTATTGCGTAAGCAACCACTAAAGGGGGCGAACCTAAGTAATTTGCTTTTGTGTAAGGATTAATTCTGCCTTCGAAGTTGCGATTGCCACTAAGAACGGACGAAACTACAAGATCATTTTCTTCGATTTCTTTTATTATATTACTAGAGAGTGGTCCACTATTTCCAATGCAAGTAGTACAACCATACCCAACAATATTAAATCCCAATTCTTCTAAATAAGAGAGTAATCCAGCACTTTCTAGATAATCTCTAACTACTCGAGAACCGGGAGCAAAGCTGGTTTTTACGTGTTTCTTCACTTTTAAACCTTTCTTAACAGCAGCTTTCGCAATCATTCCTGCTCCAACCATAACCGAGGGATTGGAAGTATTTGTACAAGATGTGATTGCAGCGATAACTACTGAACCATGTTTTAGCTTGTCTGAATCAATATCAGCTAGTAAATTTGACTCGTTTGGTTTTGCAAAAGTAGTTTTTAGTTGATTGGTAAATTCTTTTTTCATGTCTTTAAGAGATATTCTATCTTGTGGTCTCTTTGGCCCTGCTAAACTAGGTTCTATTTCAGTTAAGTTAATTTCTACTACTTCGCTATAATTTGGAGTTGGTGAGTTTTCATCATAAAAAAGACCTACTTTTTTTAAATAATTCTTAACAAATTCAGTATGAACTTTATCGCGTCCACTTAAGAGGAGGTAATCTATTGTATTGTCGTCCACAGGAAAGAACCCCATCGTAGCTCCATATTCGGGAGACATATTTGCGATTGTTGCTCGATCGGGCAATTTTAATTGTGTAAGACTCGGTCCATAAAACTCAACGAATTTACCGACTACACCATGTGCTCTAAGGATTTGAGTTATTGTTAGGACCACATCAGTGGCAGTAATTCCATCTTGAGGTTTACCAGTTAACCTAACTCCGACTACTTCAGGGATATTCATATAGTATGGTTGACCTAATATGACAGCTTCGGCTTCAATACCACCGACACCCCAGCCTAGAACTCCTAATCCATTAATCATGGTAGTGTGTGAATCAGTACCCACTAGAGTATCGGGAAATGCATATTTTTCTCCTTTATATTCCATTAGCTGGACTACAGATGCTAAGTATTCTAAATTTACTTGATGACATATTCCTCTACTTGTAGGAACTACGCGAAAGTTGTTAAAAACAGTTTGAGCCCACTTTAAAAATACATAACGCTCGTAATTTCGCTCAAATTCTTTCTCTTCGTTCAATTTTTGAGCATCATTTGTTCCATAGTAGTCAACTTGGATAGAATGGTCAATTACTAAATCTACAGGGATAAGAGGATTTATCTTATTAGGATCTCCACCAGCTCTTTTTACAGCGGATCGTAAAGCTGCGAGATCAACAATAGCGGGTACACCAGTAAAGTCTTGAAGTAATACTCTTGATGGTTTATAAGGAATCTGCTTTTTATTCTTTTGATTTGGTATCCATTTTGAGAGGGCAAGGAAATTTTCTTCGGTCACAACATCTCCATCTAAATTTCGGACTATATTCTCCAATAACACCCTTATGGAATAGGGTAATACATCTATGTCTCCAAAATCATGGTCCTTTAATTTTTTTAGATTATAAATCGATGCCGTACCATCTTTAACCTTAATTTTTTCTCTTAAATTGTTCTGAATTTCAGTTTCATTCATCTATTCTCTCTATCTCTCTTCAATATTTACATATTTCTTATTAATCTCACCAATATATCGAAGTCTAGGTCTAATCAATTTGTTGTTTTTGAGTTGCTCGAGGGCGTGAGTTACCCAGCCTGCAGATCTACTCGCTGCGAATAGAGGCGTAAATAACGGTGTTGGTATTCCTAATACATGAAGCAATCCCGCAGAGTATAAGTCTACATTCGGGTAAATATTTTTAGTTTTTATCATATAATCGGCTAGTATCTCCGTCATCTCAAATAAGCTATCAATATCTTCTCGATGATCTTCGTGTGCTTGGTCTGGGATTTTATCAATCTCACCTTTCTTTTCTTTTTCCCAAAATTCTCTAGACAATTCTCGAAGGATGAGAGCGCGAGGATCCCATGTCTTGTAGACTCGGTGGCCGAAACCCATTATCATTTCTTTGTTCTCCAGCTTATTTTTAACCCAAGGCATAACATTTTCTTTTCTTTTAATTTCTTCTAGCAATATATTAACTACTCGTTCGTTAGCGCCCCCATGCAATGGCCCTCTAAGAGTTCCAATAGCGCTTGTAATTCCACTATAAATATCAGATAGAGTAGAAACGGTTACGCGGCAGGAGAACGTGGAAGAATTTATAGAATGGTCGGCGTGACAAATAAGAACTTTATCAAATGCCCTTTCAAAATCTTTGCTAGGTTTCTTACCAGTCATCATATAATAGTAATTTCCCGCGTGAGAAAGTTCTTTTGAGGGTTCTACTAATGGTAGGTTGCCTTGAATTCTATGCGCAAATGCGAGGATTGTAGGAATTTTCGCAATTATTCGAATTCCTTTTCTAATGTTTGCTTCTTCGGAATAATCATAATCGTCTGCATCGTAAAGAGACAACGCAGAAACTGAAGTTCTTAATAATTCTATTCGAGTTGTATTTCGAGGATAGCTCTTGAGAATCGTCAGAATGCTATCAGGAATATTCCGCTCTTTTATTAGTTCATTACTGAATTTTTCAAGTTCAGAAACAGTAGGTAGGTTCCCATAGATTAAGAGATAAGCGACTTCTTCGAACGTTGAATTATTAACTAATTCTATTAGGGGATATCCTCTATAATATAACTTACCATTTTCACCATCAATAAAAGTGATTAGACTTTCATCAACATAAATTCCAACTAAGCCCTTATAGGTTTTTGAACTGTCAAGACTGCAGAGCAGAGGTTCATCTGCGACATAATCTTCTTTTATTTTACGCGTATCTTTTTTCATATTTGAGTTACCTTCTTTTCTAATTAAAAACCTTAAACTACCTTAAAGTAAAAAAGAAAGATATATATTTCTTAAGCTTTTAAATAATTAATTTCGAGAATAAATAAGAGAAAGCAAACAAAAAGGATATTGGAATTACAAGGTTAACTTTAAAAAAAATGACTACCTTTCTTCGATTTTTACATAGCTTTTATCTAAGGTACCTATATAATGAAGTCTTGGTCGGATTAATTTGTTATCTTTTAGTTGTTCGAGGGCATGTGCGACCCACCCTGCTGACCTACTCGCTGCAAATAGAGGTGTAAAAGATGCTGTTGGGATCCCTAATGTATGCAATAATCCTGCAGAATATAGATCTACATTTGGATAAAGATTTTTAGTTTTCATAACATACTCGTTGAGAATTTCAGTCATTTCTATTATGTAATCTACTTCATCGTGAATATTGTGTCCATTATTGGGAATTTTGTCTAATAGTTCGCCATTTTGAGCTTTTCTAAAAAAATCCAGCGAGAGCTCTCTTAAAATTTTAGCCCTTGGATCCCAGGTTTTATACACTCGATGACCAAATCCCATAATTTTTTCTTTATTTTCAAATTTTTTCTCTACCCAAGGAATAACTTGTTCTTTTCTTTTTATCTCATCAACCATATATTTCATAACGGCTTCGTTTGCTCCACCGTGTAGAGGTCCTCTAAGCGTACCTATAGCGCTAGTAATGCCACTATAAATATCTGAAAGCGTTGAAACCGTTACTCGACAAGAGAACGTCGACGAGTTAATGGAGTGATCAGCATGACAGATTAGTACATCATCGAAAGCCTCTTCAAAATCCTTGTTGGGTTTATTACCCGTCATCATGTAATAATAATTAGCTGAGTGAGAAAGATCTTCTGAAGGTTCTACTAAAGGTAGATTAGTCTGAATTCTATGAGCAAAAGCTAACAAAGTAGGCATTTTTGCAACAATTCTAAGCCCTTTCCTAATGTTAGCTGGTTCGGAATAATCATAATCGTCTGGATCATACAACGAAAGAGCGGAAATCGCTGTTCTCAAAAGTTCAATCCTCGTGGTGTTCCGTGGAAAACTTTTTAAAATACTTACGATATTATCTGGAATATTTCTTTCCATTATTAACGAGTCCTTAAACTCGTTAAACTCAGAATTACTTGGAAGATTTCCATGTATAAGCAAATAAGCAACTTCCTCAAATGTGGAATTATCACATAATTCTCGAAGAGAATAACCCCGATAATACAATTTCCCATTTATACCATCAATATAAGTGATCAAGCTCTCATCCACATAGAGTCCAACCAAACCTTTATGAATTATCGGACTTTCTGGTTTAAAGAGCTCGGGTTCAACATCCGCGTAGTCCTCACCAATTTTTCGTTTATCTGCTTTCATGATTTGGATACCTTATTTGAATATTAAAGAGTAGTACTACTAAAAAGTAGAGTGGTAAAATAAATATTTCTAAAAAAAATTACGAATAATATACAAAACTAGATGATTTTTAATGTTTGTTAAAATAATTTCATTTATTAAGTAATAGATCTCTATTTTTTTCTTACTCTTTAATATAGAATTTCAGAACTAATGTCTCTCAGAGTGGCACAGTTAGTCATTTTCATCGCTTGGGCTAGAATTTTCTGTAAATATTCCATTTGGATTTTAACTCCTTCTTTTCCTGCTCCAACTGCAGCTCTAACGACATCTCGACCCATTAATACAGATTCGGCTCCTAGAGCCAGCGCTTTTAAAATATCGTATCCAGTTCGGAATCCACCGTCTACAATTATTCGGATTTTTCCTTTAAGTTCATCTACAACATCCGGGAGCACTTCAATAGTGCCAGGGGTGTGATCTAAGACTCTTCCTCCATGGTTAGATACGACAATTGCAGCTGCTCCAGCGTCTTTTGCCGCAACAGCATCTCCTACACTCATGATTCCTTTTACGATGACCGGTAATTTTGTAGATGATACTAGTTCTTTAATATCATCAAAATTTTTCTTAAAAACAGGTTTATTGTGAGTAGCCATTGCATAAGATCCGCATCCGTCAATATCTACTCCAACAGCAATGCTTCCGGCGACTTCCGCCTTTTTAAAAAATTCGATAATTACTTCTTGTTCCCTAGGTTTCACAATTTTGACTCCAGTTCCATTAGCTTCAGCGATCGCGTCAATCCCATATGATTCAGCTAGTGAATAAGTATAAGTGTCACCACGCCAACCTACTGTTCCCGCATCTTTACAGCCTAGGACTACTGAACGACAAAATTCTTTTTCGGAAATTACTTCTTCTCCACCAAAACTATTTACCCCAGATACGCTAGCTCCCATTATCGGCATTGATAGTTCTCTACCAAAGAAATCGTATTTAGTATCAGCTTCGAAATGATCTCCGACAAGTTTGATTTTCAGATTTAGCTTTTTCATAGCTAAGATATTATTCCTAAAAGAAGCACCGCTACCAATTCCTCCAAATCCTAGCGGTCTTCCGTAACTCTGACCTTGGCAAATTCTTATCGAATCACCGTCACATATTTTATATACCCCGCACACGCCTAAAAGCTTCTTTTTAGCTTCCTCTCGTACTTCAGTTAGAGTTAATTCTTCTGATGTCATATTTTCACCTCTTAATTCTCCTACACCATATTTTTTGGGTCTAATAGGTCGTCCAAATGATCAATTTTCAAACCCATTTCTTTAATTACCACTTTACACGATTTACCTTCCCTGTACGCTCGTTGGGCAATCTCAGAACATTTATCGTAACCAAGTATTGGTGTTAGGTTCGTAACTAGCATTAGCAGTTGCTCTAAGTTCGAATCAATTTTTTCTGTGTTAACTTTTAACTCTAATAAGCAGTTGTCAACAAATGAATTAATTCCTCCAATTAAAATTTCAATTGAGTCAAGAATATTTACAATCATTACAGGTTTGCTCATATTTAAATCCAGAATGCTTCCGTACATTTCACCACTTGTAATCGCTGAATCGTTGCCAATCACTTGAAGACATACTTGAATCAACGCTTCAGATTGCGTAGGGTTAATTTTTCCAGGCATTATTGACGAGCCCGGTTCGTTTTGTGGTAAAATTAGTTCTGAAAGACCAGCTCTAGGACCACTACCCATCCAACGAATATCGTTTGCCATTTTTAATAGAGATAATGCTAAAAGTTTTAAGATACTGCTAGCGTAGGCTATTGAATTGTGCGATGATATTCCTTCTGCTTTTACTGGGTTGAGTTTAATAGGAAGCGAGGTTATTTTTGAAAGATGGGATACCGTAAGTTTAGCAAAATCTTTATGAGCGTTTAAACCTGTTCCTAAGGCAGTACCTCCTATTGGAATAAAAGCTAACTCATCTAATACCTTATTTAATCGCTCAATTCCTGTTTCAATTTGTTTCTTGTAGACTTTGAATTCTAACGATAGTGGTATGGGGACAGCATCTTGTAAATGAGTTCTTCCAACTTTGATGATACCCTCAAATTCTTCTATTTTAGCGATTAAAACTTCTTTTAATTTATTTAAAATAGGGATTAATTTTTTGATCATGTGTGCGGTAGATATATGCATCGAACTTGGGATGACATCATTGGAAGATTGGCTTTTATTTACGTGATCATTTGGATGAATAGGGTGCTTTCTACCCATAGGAAACCCGAGGATTTGAGATGCTCTGTTAGCTAATACCTCGTTCATGTTCATATTGGTTTGAGTTCCACTTCCAGTTTGATAGATATCTATAGGGAATTGATCAAGATGTTTATCTTCTTTTAAAATCTCGTCAGCTGCTTTAAGGATAGCAACGCCATTTTCTTTATCGATTAAATCCAATTCCATATTAGCTAATAAGCACGCTTTTTTAACTTGTGCTAGCGAAGTGATGAAAACCTTAGGGAATTTTTTTCCACTTATTTGAAAGTTTTCAAGCGCCCTTTGAGTATTAATTCCCCAATACGCATCACTTGGGACTTCAATTTCGCCCATAACATCTTTTTCTACGCGATAATTCAAAGTATAAAACGACCATAATTTGTTTTAGTATAAGGTTATTAGAAACGGATTAATAAAAAAAGTTTATACTAATAGACAATAAGTTCGAACAATATTTCATTCTAGATAACGATTGTTGATTGGTTAAGGATTTCTTCTTTACTCCCTTTACCTTTACCCTTTTTTAAGTCTTGAAGATTGATTATTGTTTTAGAAAAGCTCTCTCCACGATCTAATCTCCCTAGTGATATTTTTTTTTCTTTAGAAAAAGAATTAAAGTTAAATTTCATCAATTCTTTGGCTCTATCATTCTTAAATTGCATTAACCAAGAAAACTCGTCGAGATTTAACAAGATTTCATCTACTAGAGTTACCTTTTTTATTTCTGTAGTGAAATATGTGTCTCGAACTTGAATTGGAATAGGTCTTCCCCATTCTTGTAATTCGTCAATCAACATTAAAAAGAAAGCTAGAGGATGGCTATCAAATGTATATTCCTTGAGTTGAGCTTTAAAATTATGAAGGGCTATCGCTTTTGCTGTTGTTATGTATCCCTCGTATTCGTCATTATTTTTAATCTCGTCTGGAGTTCCAAGTCCATTTAAAAGAGAAAGAGCAGAGATAACTCCGTGATCCAAATTTAAAATATTTTGATAATTAAATTCAGGATGACCTTCTTCACTTCTCAAATAAACATGGGGTTTTTGAGAGACTTTATTGAATTTATTAAATCCTACTCCTTCCCTTATCAAAGCTCGCGCGTCTTTAGATAGACCTTCTTCTATAATATTTAAATATTCCTCTTGATTGCCCTTCCAAGATAGCGAAATCTCAAATGGTAGAAATTCTAAGTCTAAAGTTGGATAACACTTTAATAACTGATTTACTAGAGAAAAATTAATAGCGGTTGTCATCTTTCCTAAAGGGTAACCGATATCGTGGATTAATCCGGTAATCCACCAATACTCATCCTTAAGGAGATGCTTGTTTAATCCTGTCAAATCAGAGATTACTCCAGATAAAGTCCCTTGTCCAATATCTTGTTCTAAGAGAAAATCACCTAACACAGCAACTCGAAGGGCATGTTCGGTATGGTCTCTGTAATATTTTTGGGCGCTCGTGCTGTACAGGAATGCTTCTAGATCGGGTAAAGCTTTTATTAAATACAGTAATCCTTTTGATTTAATTCCTCGATCCTTTGATACATCATAGAGAGCGGAAGATAAACTTTTTTGTTCTCCCGTAATTAAACCAATATCGAAATCAATGTCCTCTAATTCTGATTCCGTGCTTCTAAATTCTTTTTCTATAGATGATACGATCCATTTGGACATTTTTGAGCCCATTTTATTAAATAATACTCCAAAGTTCCCCATTTTATCTAATTCTCTCTTAGTAAGATCTAGTTTTTTGTCAATATCTTTAAGAGAGCTGAAGTCTTTATTTTTCTTTAGCGCTTCGAGCTGTTCAGGATTGATCTCCTCTAAAGATTGCTCAACATTATTAATTAAGTTTTTAATCCATTGACTAAAACTAGTGCTTTGAGAAGAGACTCTATTGAGTATCCATTTATCGTTAATACGGTAATCCTTCATAATTTAACCATCATTTATAATTAGCATTTTTAGCTAAATAAACTTTCAAGATTTAAACCAAATGTAATTTATTTATAAAATTATTAGAAATACAGTAAAAAAAAAGTTTATACTAATGGACAATAAGTTATTTGTCTATGAAGTAAGTGTTGAAAATATTTCTTCAAAATGATTAAAAACTGCAGAGTAGTGTCCTTCATTTGTCTCCAATTCAGATAACACTGTCGCTTATAATCGAGAGCCTAGAAATCCATGGAAATGAAAGACAGGTTTTGTATTTTTATTCCCTAAGTCGACATAACCAAGCTTCCTACCATCTTTTAGCTGAAATATCTGATCAATCCCACTATTATTAGACATTTTTTACACCTTTGTCATTTATATTAGTATAGAAATGAATAACACAGTTTTAAATATAAAGATATTGGACTTCTACAGATATTTCATTTTAACAATGAATCTACTGTAGTGATTATAATTTATATGCTCAATATTTATTTTACCTTGATTCTGATTATTTCCAAGTGAAAAATATTTTTTTATTCAACCGAACATTTTAATTAATTATTTGGTGAGAAATTATGGGCTTGAATATTAGTACAAAGATTAAATTAAACAATGGCGTTGAGATGCCTCTTTTCGGATTAGGCACATGGGAATTACGTGAAGGAGAAACCGTTATTAATGCTGTACAATGGGCGATAAGTAATGGTTATAGACATATTGATACGGCATATATATATGGAAATGAAAAAGGTGTCGGAAAGGGTTTAAAGCTCTCATTAGAAGAACAAGGGTTAGAAAGAGAAGAAATTTTCGTTACTACAAAGCTTTGGATTAATTCATTTGAATACGAGAAGGCATTGAAAGCTTTCAATAAAAGTCTTAACAATTTAGGGTTAGACTACGTGGATCTTTACCTACTACACTGGCCAGAACCAACATTTAGGCAAGAAGCTTGGAAAGCCCTAGAATCCATTCTTAAAGAAGGTAAAACCCGCTCAATAGGTGTTAGTAATTATTATCAAAGTCATCTCGAGGAACTATTAAGTGGAGCAGATATAATTCCCTCAGTAAATCAAATTGAATTTACCCCATATCTTTATTTGAAAGAGCTTAAAGACTACTGCGACGATAAAGGGATCATGCTAGAGGCATACAGTCCTTTAACTCGAGGCACAAAGCTAGAAGACGCCAAGCTCCTAGAGATAGCAAAGAAATATAATAAATCAAGCGCTCAAATCTTATTGCGTTGGGGTATACAACATAATGTTATACAAATTCCAAAATCGTCTCAAGAAGAACACATCGTTGAAAACAGCAATATCTTTGATTTTACTATTTTCGAGGAGGATATGGCTCTAATGGATAAGTTCGATGAAGGATTGTATATGGGATTCTGGAACCCTACGCAGTCTCGATGGAAATAGATAATATCTCCTTTAGATTTTCTTATTCTTTCTCTGATACCCAATTATCTCTGATATCTTTAATAGCAGTTCCAGGCATTACTCCCTTAGGGCACACTTTATTGCAAACGAAGAACTTCTCGCAAGCGGGAACAGCATCATTTTGTAATACGCGTGAGAGAATCTTCTCCTGTTTCTCGCTGTCAATTCTAGAGTCTCTTATAAACCTGTCTGACTTTGCTAATTGTGCCGGGCCTAGGTAATCGGGATTCTTCGCGTTCACAGGACACATCCAACAGATTCCGCATAAAATACAATAAACTAGTCTTTCTATTTTCTTCATTTCGTTGGGAGATTGAGTCGATTCTGGAGCGATGTCGTTCCAATCTTTCGTAAAATAAGGCTCAACTTCTCGATAAAATTTCCAGAATGGTTCCATATCTACTACGAGATCTTTAACGACGGTCATATTTGGTAATGGTTCGATTAAAATCTCTTTTTCTTGGTCCCAATCAGAAATATCACCAAAAACTACTTCGGGAAGATTCATTGGTTTTTTAGCGTTTTTAACCGTTAAGACTTGAGTTCTACAAGCCAACATAGGTACTTTATCAATCATCATACCGCAACTACCGCAAATTGCTCCTCTACACGCGTAACGGAAAGCAAAAGTCGAGTCATTGTAATCTTGTATGTAAAAAAGAGCGTCCAAAATGCTCATCCCTTTCGAAAGGGGTACTTCATATCTCTCGTACCGAACAGATCCATTTCTTAAATTTCTATAAACTAAAAATCTTTGTTTATCCTTCACTTCTATTCACACTCCATTTAATACTTCCTCTCTTTTACTTCAAATATACCTAATACGACTGGTTTTGTTTTCAATTCTAAGCCATCCTTTACTCGATATATCATTGAATGACTAAGATAATTATCGTCATCTCGAGAATCGAAGTCCCAACGATAATGTCCTCCTCTACTTTCTTTTCTCCATAAAGCTGCGTACGCAGTAGCTTCAGCAATATCTAACATCGATCGAAGTTCCAAATTTCGAAGTAGACCGTAATTAAATTTACGATCTTCAGTAGAAACTTTAACATTAAGAAAGTCTTTTTGTAAGTTAACAAGAATACCGTACGCTTTTGAAAGATCGTCGTGAGTTCTAAAAACTCCAACATTTTTGTTCATCGTTTCTCCCATAGCATTCTGGATCTCTATAGGTTTATTACCGGTATTAATATCCCAGCTTTTTAAAAGGCTTTCAACATTTTTTATAACCATATCTTCAGCATTTTTTAAATCGCTTAAGGATGACTTTTTAGGTATTCCCTTTTCTAACAGCTTTCTTCCGATATAACGCCCAAACACAGATGTTTCTAACAACGAATTTCCCCCTAAACGATTAGCGCCGTGAACGGAGAGACAAGAACACTCACCAATTGTGTATAATCCGGGGAGATCTGTTTGGCCATAATCTCCCTTATATTTTGTACCAATTCCACCCATAGAGTAATGCTGTCCAGGTTGTACGGGTATTGGTTCTTCAATGGGATCTACTCCAGCGAAAAAGATAGAGATATCTCTTATACCAGGCAACCTCTCCTTTATGCGGTCAGCGCCCAGATGCGTAAGATCTAAATGAATATAAGCATTTTCAAAACCTCTACCCTCCAAAACTTCGATATCATTAGCTCTTGCGACAATATCTCGCGGAGCGAGTTCCATCGCTTTTGGAGCGGTTTTTATCATAAACCGCTCACCCTTTGTATTAAACAGATAACCACCTTCACCACGTGCTCCTTCAGTAATTAAAATATTCGTCCCATACAGCGTTGTTGGGTGAAATTGTACGAATTCTACATCTTGCATAGGAACTCCGGCACGAAACGCAGCACCTACACCATCTCCAGTATTAATCAAGGCATTTGTAGAATGTTTAAAAATCCTACCAAAACCTCCTGTTGCCAATATCACATAAGAAGCTCGAAAAATTACGAGTTCACCTTTAGTTATATCTAATGTAATTACTCCCGCGATTTTTTCGTTAACGACTATTAGGTCTATTAAAAAATATTCATCAAAAAATTCTACTCCATGTTTTATGCTCTGTTCGTTTAATGTGTGAAGTAACGCGTGCCCTGTACGATCCCCGGCGTAACAGGTTCGAGGAAAACCAGCCCCGCCAAATGGACGTTGGGCAATAAGGCCTGATTCTAATCTCGAAAATGGTGCTCCCATACTTTCAAACTCAACAACGATCTTAGGAGCCTCCTTACACATAAACATTACTACATCTTGATCAGCGAGATAATCAGAACCCTTTACAGTGTCAAAGGCATGTCCTTCTGGCGTATCGTTTTTACTTTCTGCTAAATTACCCAACGCGGCATTTATTCCGCCTTGAGCCGCTCCTGAATGGCTTCGAACAGGATAGACTTTGCTAATAACCGCGGTGTTCCATTTTTCCGATAATTCTAAGCCCGCTCTAAGACCACTTAGACCTGCGCCTACTACAACTACATCAAATTCTTCGACTCTCATTAATGAAATTATCTTTTTACATCAGATAAAAAGATTTTACTTATACAATAAAAACACTTAGAAGAAAATAGAAAAAAGATGTTTATATTTCGAGTTCTTTCAGTTCCATTCGAATAGCTTCGGTTTTTTTCGGCTTTAAATCATATAAAACGATGAATAGGATCATAACAGCTATTATTATTACTCCAGGAATCATTGCAAAAACTAATCTTATTCCGAATAATGCTAAAGGCGTCACTGGGCCCCATCCTGTATAGAATCCGGTGAGACTGTATACGAAAGCAGTTATAGCACTACTAAGAATTGCGGTTAAACCTCCAAACATTTTCAGAATCCCATAAGATACTCCTTCTGAGCGCTTACGATTAATATTTGCATGCTCGTCAAATACATCTCCCACTAGAGGGATTAAAGATGCCGTCCCTAGGCCTAAAGTAAAGCCAACTATACTAATGAGTATAATTGCCATTAAGGTGTTAGCTACAAAGAATAAGAAAATGAGCGCTACCCCAAGAGCAAACCCAGAAATTATCGATACTCTTAAGTGACCAAGAAACCATGAAAGAAGGAAGCTAAGTGGTAATGCAATCAGTAACCAAATATAATATTCCATGTAAGCAACAGATAAAAGATACATGGAAGTTCCTAAAACGTACTGAAAATAATATGCTAAACCTGACGAGAAAAGTAAATTAAATAGTGCGAAAGCAATCCATCGAAATAGTAAGACAATGAAGTTTTTTCGTTTAAAAATAGCAAATCCTTTAAACATATCTTTCAAAAATCCTTTTTTCGGAGTTAGGTTTGGGCTAAAATACGTATCAATTAACTCACTTTCTTCTAATATACCAAAAATACCGAGTGAAAGCATAGCAACAAATATGATAGCTATAGGAATGGTTAAAAATTGGATGGTCGAGGGATCTCCAAAATTGATGAACATTGGTGAAAAAATCGTTAGTATAACGATACCAATCGTACTGATAAATTCTGTTAGAGCCCCTAAAAGTAATCGTTCTTTGGGATTTCTGAACTTATTAAGGAGTAGGGCTGAATAACTCGTTAAAAATATTGAATAGGCCACATTATAAAGCATTAATAGAGCGGTAAAAACAATAATAAAAATCATTTCATTGGAAGTGGGTACCCAGAATACTAGAACAAGAAAGATCGGAGTTTGAAATCCCATAACTACTATCCACAGAAACCGTCTTCCGAGATTACGAGTAAATGGAAAATTCCTATCTGATATACTTCCTAATAAGGGTTGTAGGAAAGGAAGTATCAAATTTACTATTCCAATTGGAAGAAAGATTAACGCAACGGATATACCAATGAATACTTGATAATAAAAAAACACCCACATGGTTAGGTATACATTCAAGCTCATCATGCTAAAAAATGGAACACAAAAGAAGATGTAGGTTACTGCAGCTGGATATTTTCGATTAAAACTATTAAATGTCATGTTTCTAAATTTTTACTAATTTGGTTAAGATATTTTAACAATATAGTATATATAAATTTTCATAAAAAAAGGAGCAAGAGATACATGTTATTAGCAAAATCGAAGAATAAATTAATTTGTGAGTCGATCAACCAAAATTTCTTTAAAAATTTGGATGTCTTTCCAAGAAGTTGCACAGCGTATCAAATTTCCTTTTTCACTAATTTGAGTTAGACCACAATCAGTAACTTCAATTTTCAATTCTTCGATATTCAGTAATTCTTCAGAAAAACTAAGATAGATAGCCACAGTATCAAAGAGGATCGAAGTTTGATTTTTTTTAGTCATTATCAATTTAGGTATAATCTTTTTTTTCCATATATCATAATTTTCTTTGATTAATTTTACAACAGTATTGTCGCATGTCATAATCCGATCTAAAAACTCCCCCGAGAGCACGATATCTCTACAGGTATCCAGGGGTGTAATGGTTTTCTCCCATTCCGCGTGAAATACATCTCTACACGCCTCAATGTTTTTTTTCACATTGTACTCCCGCTGCGGCTTATTTGAGCCCCAATATCCATTATAAATACTTCCGTGCATCCCTATAAAACGAGAATTCTCTGTAATTTTAGGATTTATTTTAAGCGCCCCTGCTACAGTTCCTAAGGGTCCAATGGAGATAAGCGTTACAGGTTCAGGAGAGTAGATTATCGTGGAACAAAGAACTTGCATACCAGATTCGTGAACCATACCAGGATATCGTGACATCTCGTAATCTTTAACCCAAGGATACAACCAACCTTTTTTACGATTTTCTGGAGGACCAATCCCTATTGGGATGTCAGTTCGACCTACAGCTTCAAGAAATTTTGCAACAAGCTTAGCTTTTAGCGGTGTATTGTCAGATGATGTCGTTATCAATTTAACATCTAATTCGGGGCATTTTAATAAGAAGCCCAATGCCCACGTATCGTCGATATCTAAGCCAATATCAGTATCGAGAATTACAGGAATTTTCTTACTATTCATTTCTCTAACTTTTGAAATAATAACCTAATAATGTATAATTATAATAGATTATTTTAAAAAAACAATACTAGTGATTATTTATGGTAAACGCGATATTAATTGTACTCGATACTTTAAGACAAGATCATGTTGGTGCTTATGGTAACACATGGATAAAAACACCACACTTAGACGAGTTTGCCAAAGAATCCGTGAAATTCACACGGATGTACCCAGAGTCATTACCAACACTCCCAGCTCGAAAAGCTATCTATACCGGGAAGCGCGTTTTTCCTTTTACTGATGATAGACTTGGTAGGACAAAAACCGCTCGAGGAGACTTCATTGCTAATGCGCTCGGCGCTCCAGGTTGGAGTTCTATCTCTGAGTCTGATGATACACTAGCAGAACGATTCAAACGCAAAAAATATGTTTCAGCTCTGTTTTCTGATATTTATCATCAATTTAAACCAGG
>Ga0114919_10000408_pt1 | contig 32850 bp, 29 predicted proteins | sample BlataG_FD_88682 | JGI IMG/M metagenome (GOLD analysis project Ga0114919, IMG submission 88682) | Deep subsurface microbial communities from Black Sea to uncover new lineages of life (NeLLi) - Black_00105 metaG | ecosystem: Environmental > Aquatic > Marine > Oceanic > Sediment | place: Atlantic... | reverse complement strand
TTTGCGGCCACTGCCCAGGCCGCCCTTCCGGCGTTGCGGAAGAATGTGGGCGATGATGTGGAGCTCAAGGAAACGCTGAATGATATTGAAAGCATGGCCTATCTTGGTCGTTACTATGCCGACAAAATGCGCGGTGCAGCCAAACTGGCGGTATTTCGCGAGGATCACGAGCAGAAGCAGTTTCACGATGAAGCCGTGGCCCACTTCAAGGACGCGGTGGAGGAATGGAAGGCGTATGCAGCGATTGTTTCATCCCAATACAAAACTCAATTGTTGGCCCGGACCCACTACTTGGATTGGAACAGTCTTCTGAAGGAGGTGGAAAAAGAAGTTGTCACCGTGCAGAACGAAGGGGACGTTCCGGAGATTCGTTTTGTAAACCTGGAGGATGGGGCGCATTTGCCGGCGGAAACCGAGCTTCGGGTGGAGGTGGATGCGACCGATGGACATGGCATTCGGGAGGTGAAGCTTTATCTCAACGGCCTGTTTCTAAAGGCACAGGCAACGGAACCGCAGGTTTGGAGCGGTTCAAGCGATGAGCTTCTGAAAGCTTTGAAGCCTGGAATGTATCGTTTGGAGGCTGTGGCAGAGGACAATACCGGTGTACGCAGCCGGCGAGAGATTCAGATTGCCGTGGGCGATGTTTCGGAAAACAGCGCGGCAGACTGGAGGGATGAGATTCATAAAGTGATTCTGAATGAAGGTGAGCGGTTGATGGTCGGGGATATCCGCGAATTCCCGCGCCTGGAATGCTATTTCACGCTGGAGGAGGATGGAAAGCTGGCGCTCTATGGTGGTGCTCCTGGAAGAACTGAAGATGTGATTTGGGATACTATAGGGAAGGACGATAGACCCTCTCCGCACCCTCAATTTGCCGTTTTCGACAAGGGACAGCTGGTGGTCTATCGTGGTACGCCCGACCATCCGAAATTGAAAATTTTCGAAACCCGTCCGGTGTCCGGCACAGGCCCTTATAAACTCGGAATCAGTGTATCCAAAAAACTGGTCATTTTTCACGAGGTCGAAGGGGAGGAAAGACAAACCGTTTGGAGGAGCAATTGATGCCCATCGGTAATGGTTATACCCAAACCAAAACGAAGCAAGAGTATCGTTCCGCTGTTCAAGGGCAATACTCCAAAGAATTGAACCAGAACATAAAAAATTATGAATAGGAGAAATTATGAATAAGGAAGCTGCTATGAAAATAGACCGGAGAAACTTCTTAAAACAATGTGCTTTGGTAGCCGGAGCATCGGTGCTTGGCTGCTCTGCTATAGCAACAGATAAATCGGTAAAAAACAGTTCGACAGATTTCAAGACAGACAAGCCGAACATCGTTTTGCTGTACATTGACGACTGGGCTTGGAACGGGACACCGGTCGCCATGGACGACACGATGGACAACTCGCGCATGCCCATTCTCCAGATGCCCAATCTGGAAAAACTGGCGCGCGAGGGGATGAGGTTCCGCAATGCCTATGCATCGCCACAATGCTCGCCCGCCCGTGTGTGCGTGCAGACGGGGCAGTCTAATCCACGCAGCGGTTTCACGGTGTATCTAGGTGCAAAAGAACCCTACTATGACACGCGCGAGGAATATCAGAAGTTTCCGCTTATTCCTAACGTGTCCGATACAGAACTCGACAAAGACGCGGTCACCATTGCCGAGGCTCTCAAGCCGCTGGGTTATGTCAGCGCCCACCTTGGCAAATGGCACATGAGGGGCGATCCTGGAAAGGAAGGCTACGTATTACATGATGGCGATACCGATAATAATCCTGGCAATACGCTGAAGGCGAACCTGAAGCCGGGCGAGGAAACGCCCAAGCGGCTACCCAAGGATATGTCCGATCCCAAGTTGATGTTCAGCATTACCGAAAAGGCGATTGGCTTCATGGAAGAACAGGTGAAAAAGGGCAATCCTTTTTACGTTCAAATATCTCACTATGCCATGCATGAAGGTCGGGAATGCCTAGATGAAACTCGTGAAAAGTATGTGAATCACCCTCTTGTGCAGGCCTGGTATAAGAACAATAATAAAACTGCTGAAACAATCAACCGGGGGGATGATCCCGCAATTTGGTTAGGGATGGGTGAGGACCTGGATGGTCGGATCGGCGCGGTGCTCGACAAGATCAAGGGACTAGGGATTGAGGATAACACCTATGTCATCATGGTATCTGACAACGGCTACCGACACGACGAAATCGAAATCATGCCTGGCTTCAAGCAGCCGTTGCACGCAAGGAAGTGGTGGTTGTGGGATGGAGGCATCCGGGTGCCCATGATTGTCAAGGGCCCGGGGATCAAGCCGGGCTCCGTGTTTACCGGCAATGTGGTCAACTATGATTTCTTACCCACGTTTGTTGATTGGGCTGGTGGTGACCCGGAAAAATTGCAGAACATTGACGGCGTCAGTCTCGCGGATTACATGGTTGGAAAAGAGCCGGACAAGACCTTCCTGAATCGGAACATCTATTTCCATTATCCTCATTATCGGAGAACTGTGCCGCATTCGGTCATTATTTCTGGTTCGACCAAGGTGGTCCATTTTTACGAACGACCGGATTTTCGTGCAAACTTTTAGAAAACTCACCTCAGAAGAGGAAAATCTTGATAGTTCACACGGATTTTATAGAATTATTGTACTCGAATGGGAAAAATTATGGTTTGTAGGAGTGTAAATGGTAAATCCCAGCTTAGTATAAGGAGGCCATATTATGCAGAGAAAATTGTCAGCACTATTTTTTATTCTTTTCACTATTGTTCTGTTAATCCATTTCGATTGCCATGGGGGACAGAAGGTGGCTTTGGTCTATGACGAAGAAAATGCAAAGATTCGTTTTGCGGTGGGTGATATTAAAAAAGCATTACTTGAGAGTGGTTACAGCGTAGGTGGAGTGGATGCGGAGAAAAGGATAGTATTTGAGATTTTTGAGCTCGGTATGGGACCTCAGAGTTTTCGAGTACGAATAGAAGGAGAGGATGTAATCAAAGTTGTGGGGGGTGATAGTCTTGGGGCAATGTACGGAGGGCTCGAGCTTGCCGAAATGATCACATTGGGTGGAGGCCTTGAGCAAATAGAGGAAAAGGCCAGGAAGCCCTATATCTTCCGCAGGGGTCTGAAATTTAACATTCCCTTTGGTGGAAGAGCGCCAAGCTATGATGATACCGGGACATGCGCACAGAAAAATATCCCGGTAATGTGGGAATTCGCTTTCTGGGAAGAATTTTTAGATACGCTGGCAAGGAATCGATACAATGTGCTTACGCTTTGGACATGCCATCCTTACCCGGGGATTGTTGATCTTAAGAAATACCCGGAGATTGGTTATGACGATGTGTGTGTTTTAAAAAACGGTGTCGATCCGGGTACGGACCGACATTTTAATGCACTTGACATGTATGATTCGGATAACTTCAGGGTGGTCAAAAAGATATCTCTTGATGAGAAGATTGCGTTCTGGACCAAAGTTTTCGATCGAGCCGAGGATCGCGGGATCGAGATACATGTATTTCACTGGAACATCTATACCTTCGGAGCCAAGGGCAGGCACGGGATCGATGATCGGCCTGACAATGAAAAAACTATTAAATATATGCGTTACTGTATTGGTGAGTTTCTGAAAACCTACCCACAAGTTGACGGAATCGGCGTAACGGCAGGTGAGCATGTAGACAGAAACAGGATTAAGAACGTTGGCGGTATTGAGAAATGGCTTTGGATGACTTACGGGCAGGGTGTAATGGACGCCAAGGCTGTTAATCCTGATAGAAAGCTCAGATTTATATTCCGGCAGCACCAGGCCAATCTTGGTAAGATCACAGATGCCTTTAAGGATTTTGAAGGCCCGTTTAATACCGGCCATAAATACGCCCGCGCGAGGCTTTATTCTACGACGACCTCGCCATATCTTGATATCGAGTATCGCAGTCTTCTGGAGGAGCATAAGGTTCCATGCTGGCTGAATCTTCGTAACGATGACATCTTTGTGCTTAGATGGGGAGATGCAGATTATGTACGTGAGTTTTTGCAGAATGTCCCCCGTGACCTTATGCGGCATGAGGCGGGCTTTTACATGGGGCCAGATGGATTTGTTTGGGGAAGGGAATTCGTAAGTAAGGATAAAGAGCTCTCAGGTGAATTGGAAATCGACAAGCACTGGTACCGCTTTATGTTGTGGGGCAGGCTAGGATATGATCTTAGTTTGACTCGGGAATTTTTTGAAAAGCGGCTTCAGCAGCGTTTCACCGAGGCGAAGCCTTCGCTTCTTTATGATACCTGGGCTACAGCTTCACAAATTATTCCACAGGTCAACAGGTTTTTCTTCAGGATAAATGACCTACAGTTCTCTCCGGAGGCTTGCGTTTTCAGAGAAGGTTTTCTAACTATCGAACATTTCTTCCAATATCCACCGCTCAGGGGTTCGGGGATTCTTTCAGTAAAGGAATATGGAGCGTCGGTTTTAAAGGGTGATAAGTTGGACGGTATAACTCCTATGGAAGTAGCTGACACTCTTGATAAGCTGGCAACAAAATCTTTTGATGGTGTAAAGGCAATGAGAAAAGCGGTAAATAAAAATAGAGAGCTGAATGCTACTTTGAGTGACATTGAGTCAATGGCCTGGCTTGGTAGATATTATGCAGACAAGATTCGAGGGGCAGCAGAACTGGCCGTTTACCGCGCAGGCGGAGATAATAATCATAAGGAGCGTGCTGTCATGCATCTTTCAAATGCGGTGAAGGAATGGGAGTCTTATGCAGACAGTGCGGCCAGCCGCTATCAGTCGCAACTTTTTTCAAGAACGCATTATATGAACTGGTGGAAAACACTCAAAGATGTTAAAGGGGAAGTTAAAATTAAAAATTGATAATGAAAGGAAATAATATGAAATGTAATAAAGTAACTGTTCTATTGGCAAATCTTTTAGTGATTGTATTTGTTTTTACAGTAATCCAACCTATTGATGCTAAGAAGTCCTCTGATACAGGGGCAATGATCAAGCAGATGCTGGCCGGGCGTCAACGGCAAAGCCAGATTCCTCCGTTGACGCATAAGTATGGTTCATTCTCAATGGAAGAGGCATATAAAATCCAGGATATGATAGCAAAAAAGGTCACCAAAATGCTGGGGCCGGTCATCGGTTACAAGGTGGCATATGCAAGCAAAGCCGCACAAAAACAATTCGGGATGGATGAGCCTGCGAGAGGGCCTTTTTTCCTACTGCAACGAGTGCCCAATGGTTCTAAACTATCGCACAAGGCATTCAACGAGATCATGCTTGAAACGGAAGTCGGTTTTACACTTGGAAAACGTATTGACGAGCCTATCAAGGACGTAGCTTCCTTGAAACCTTATGTCAAGTGGGTACACCCTGCATTTGACGCGGGTAATTTTCCTTATACGACGGAGGAGGCAAAGCCTCTTCCCCAAGATATGATTGCTTGCGGGACTGGGGCGCATGTATTTATTTTAGGTCCGGCGGTTGAACCTGATAAGGTTGACATTGACAAGATTGATCTTTCATTGTCCAGAAACGGAGAGGAAATCAGGAAGAGCCCGGCACGTGAAGTTATGGGCAGCCCGTGGAATTCTCTTTTATGGTGTGCCAATCACCTTGTAGAGAAAGGCCATTCATTGGAGCCTGGAATGGTTATTCTATGCGGTACCGCTTCACCTGCTTACAGAGTCAAAGGTAAAGAGATTAAGGGTTTCTTTGAGGGAGACTGCGGCGAACTTGGAAAGGTCACTTTGACGATCTATTGAAACAGAGTATGGAAAACCCACAGAATTACTTGACCTTTCAATTTCAATCAAATATATTATTTTAGTTTTTTTAATCACCGTTGCCTGGCATATAAAGTTGATAAGGATTTTTATTTATTGAAGGAGTTTTCTATGTCTGCTTCATTATTAATGATCATATCGCTTGTCTCTCTGCTGGTAGGTTATGTGTTTTATGGCCGGTTCATATCGAGAAAATACAGCTTGGATCCAGACAGTAAAACCCCGGCTCACACAAAGAATGACGGAGTAGATTATGTCCCAACCAAGGCACCAGTACTTATGGGGCACCATTTTGCCTCAATTGCGGGGGCCGCTCCCATAATAGGGCCGATCGTCGCGGCTGTATTCGGATGGATACCCGTGCTTTTATGGATACTTATCGGAAGTATATTTCTAGGCGGAGTTCATGATTTTTCTGCTCTCGTGGCGTCCATCCGGCACGGTGGAAAAACGATTGGTGAAGTAATCGAGGAACATGTTGGCAGGACTGGCAAGAGACTTTTTTTGGCTTTCGCGTGGTTCCTGGTAGTTTTGCTGATCGCGGTCTTCGCCCATGCGGTTGCCAATGTCTTTGTTAAGGAACCTGCTTTCGCAACAGCATCATTTTTATTTATTATAATAGCGCTGCTTTTTGGAACAAGTGTATATCGTTTTAAATTCCCTTTGGGGATATCATCTGTAATTGGCGTTCTGATGGTTATTGGAAGTATAGCAGTTGGATTGCGTTTCCCTATCGTGTTATCTTATAACACATGGAAAATTGTTCTTTTTGTGTATGTGTTTTTTGCGGCGGTTGCCCCGGTGTGGATTCTTTTGCAGCCGAGGGACTACCTCTGCTCATTTTTACTCTATGCGATCATAATCGCCGGTGTTGTCGGAATTTTCGCTGCAAATCCACAGGTAACGTCACCGGCTTTCACAGCTTTTAATGTTGAAGGGAAGGGTTTTTTGTTCCCAATCCTTTTTGTAACAGTCGCCTGCGGGGCTATCTCTGGCTTTCATTCACTGGTCTCAGCGGGAACTACCGCTAAGCAGATTAACAAGGAGACCGATGCCAGGCCGATTGCCTATGGTAGCATGCTCATAGAAGGCTTGCTTGGAGTGATGGCGCTGATTACGGCAACGACTATTCTGCAAAGCGACTATGGTAAAATTATGGGGGAGGGAGGGCCTATAGCCGTTTTTTCTTCCGGCATAGGCAGTTTTATCTCTCATTTGGGAATTCCTGAAAAGGCCGGCGTAACATTTGCGGCACTTGCAATATCGGCATTTGCCCTTACAACACTGGATACGGCAACTCGCCTCGGATGATTCATGTTCCAGGAATTTTTTGAGGGCATGGGAAACCGGGCCCTTAGCGGGAACCGTTACATTGGGACAATTGTCACGATAGCAGTGGCAATGCTCTTTACTTTTACGGGCACCCGGGCAGCCCTTTGGCCAATGTTCGGCTCAGCAAATCAACTGCTTGCATCCCTGACACTGCTTGCCGTTACTCTTTGGCTGGCAAAGCTTGGAAAAGATAACAGATTTATAAAATACCCCATGTACTTTATGTTTTGCGTAACATTAACAGCGCTGGTGTTACTGGCTTACAATAATTTTGTTGCTAAAAACATCCCGTTGATTGTCATGTCGATCCTGCTCCTTGGCGTAGCTATCACACTGGTGATTAAAGCAATGAAAAGTCTTGAAAAGATAAAAGAACAATCAAGAATCGAAACAGTCTAACGAGAGGAAAAGTGCCAAGTGAATACTCCTAAGACTTTGAAACGAGTTCTTATGGGGCCGGGGCCGTCGGATGTCGATCCTCGGGTACTTGAAGCAATGTCACGCCCAACTATCGGCCACCTTGATCCTGCATTTTTGGATATGCTAAACGAAATACGACAATTGCTGCAGTACACATTCAAGACGAAAAATGAGTTGACGTTTGCTGTATCGGGTACAGGCAGTGCTGGTATGGAGACCTGTGTGTTCAATCTTGTCGAACCTGGCGACCCTGTCCTTATCTGTATTAATGGAGTATTCGGTATGCGAATGGCCGACATCGCGGAACGCTATGGTGCGGATGTAACTACTCTCGATATCGAGTGGGGCACTGTCTTTGAAGCCAGCCAGGTCGCAGAAGCCCTGCAGAAGAAACCTGCAAAGGTTGTCGGTATAGTTCATGCTGAGACATCCGCAGGTGCACATCAACCCCTTAAAGAGATATCAAAGATTGTCCATGACCATGGGGCGATGCTACTTGTTGATACCGTAACAAGCCTGGGTGGCGCAGAAGTTGATGTGGGCCGCTGGCAGATAGATGCATGTTATTCTGGGACGCAGAAGTGTCTATCCTGTCCGCCGGGGCTTGCGCCGGTGACATTCGGCAAGGCGGCGGTAAAAAAAATCGATGATCGAAAAACCAAGGTTCAGAGTTGGTACCTGGATACTTCCATGATCCGAAAATACTGGGGCAGCGAGCGGCTGTATCATCACACGGCACCAATAAATATGAACTACGCTCTGCTTGAGGCCCTTAGGATAATTAAGGAAGAAGGGCTGGAGAACCGTTGGAAGCGTCACCTTGCTAACCATAAAGTCCTAAAGGCAGGGCTTTCTGCCATTGGAATCGACTATGTCACTCAGCCGGGTTTTGAATTGCCAATGCTCAATGCAGTTGCAATTCCTTCCGGTGTAGATGATGCCGCGGTACGGAAACAGCTGCTCGAGGAGTTCAATATCGAGATAGGTGGGGGGCTAGGTCAATTCAAAGGTAAGGCCTGGCGCATAGGCCTGATGGATTCGGCTTGCACGATGAGTAATGTTATGCTGTTTCTTTCGGCACTTGAAAAATGTCTCGCCGGACAGGGTGTTACTTTTGACAAGGGGGCAAGCATCACTGCAGCTGCCGAAGAAGCGGGTAAGCAGGATCGATTATGAAGATAGTGGTGCTTGATGGTTATACACTTAATCCCGGCGATCTCAGCTGGAAGGATCTGGAGGCACTTGGTGAATGCACAATCTATGATAGAACACTTTCTGAAGAGGTTTTAGCTCGCTCCAAGGATGCTGGGATTATATTGACGAATAAAACAGTATTGAATGGAGATACCATTCGGCAGCTGAATAGTCTTAAATATATAAGCGTCCTGGCGACTGGCTACAATATAGTAGATGTTGAAGCAGCGTTTGAGCAAGCTATACCGGTCAGCAACGTGCCGGCATATAGCACAGATTCAGTTGCTCAAATGGTCTTTGCGCATATACTAAACCTGACTCAGAATGTTGGGCATCATTCTCATACTATAGGAGAAGGGTGTTGGAGCAGAAACCCGGATTTCTGTTACTGGGACAAGCCGCTAATAGAGCTTAATGGCCTTACGATGGGAATCATCGGTTTTGGACGAATTGGCCGGGCAGTCACAAAATTGGCACGGGCTTTTGGTATGAAAGTCATTGCATATGATGTCCATGAACCAAATGAACTCCCCAAGGGGTGCCGCATGGAATCATTGGATGAGGTCTTCAGCCAGGCTGATATCCTGAGTCTGCATTGTCCGCTTACATCTGAAACTGAAAAAATTATAAACACCAAGAGTTTATCAAGAATGAAGCAGACAGCGTTTTTAATAAATACAAGCAGAGGTTCCCTGGTTGATGAGCAGTCTCTGGCTGAAGCACTTGATAAAGGTGTTATTGCTGGTGCAGGGCTTGATGTGCTCGATATTGAGCCACCTGAAAAAGATAATCCCCTATTCGAAGCAAAGAACTGCTTCTTAACACCACATATAGCATGGGCGACCAAATCGGCAAGACAGCGTTTGATGGATGTAACCGTTGAGAATGTAAGGGCTTTTCTGTCTGGCCAGTTAATTAACGTGATAAACGGCGTTAGCTGACGGCCTTAATTTGTATGAAAATTGAAGCTCTAAGACAACATGTAATGGATATTTTTTACGCTGGTTTGCGAGCGGCGGATCCGGTTAAGGCCATAAAGTGTCACGTATCTCTTGAAAATAATATCATTCATGTTGGTGAAGCTTCTTATGACCTCGATCTTTATCAGCATATCTTCGTCGTTGGTGCGGGCAAGGCCGGGGCTTTGATGTCAAAAGGTATTGAGGATATCTTGCAGGACAGGATCGATAAGGGTTTGGTTATTGTTAAATATGACCACCTTTGCCAGACTAGAAAAATAAAACTGCACCAGGCCGGCCATCCAATCCCCGATGAGGCGGCAGTTGTAGGGACGCGCAGTATAATCCAGATGCTTGAAACCGCAACGGAAAGAGATCTTGTTATTTGTCTTATTTCAGGTGGCGGATCGGCGCTCATGTCAACTCCTGCACCCCGAATAACTCTGCAGCAGAAACAAAAAGTCACAAAACTTTTATTAAACTGCGGTGCAACAATCCATGAGATAAATACAATACGAAAACATATTTCAGCCATCAAGGGAGGACAGCTTGCCAGATTTGCTTATCCGGCTGAATTAGTAACACTTGTAATATCTGATGTAACAGGTGACCGACTAGATGTGATCGCTTCTGGCCCGACAGTTCCCGATGATTCGACCTTTGGAGATTGCATGGAGATTCTCAATAAATATGAACTAAATGACAAGATTCCGGTGCCTGTTCTTGAGCAAATTCAAAAGGGAATTCGTGGAGAAGTTTCAGAGACTCCAAAGAAAGGTGATCCTGTTTTTAGAAAGACTCATAACGTTATCATCGCAAGCAATAAAATAGCTGTCCATGCTGCCGCTAAGAAGGCAGAAAGTTTGAATTATAATACAGAAATATTATCTGTCGCAGTCGAAGGTGAGGCTAGGAAGATGGCTAAATCACACGCTTCGATTCTGAAAGAAATCCAAAATTTAGAAAGACTTCCTAAAACTCCAGCGTGTGTTATTTCCGGAGGGGAAACAACCGTGAGGATTTGTGGAAATGGGCAAGGCGGAAGGAACCAGGAGTTTGTGCTGGCAGCTGCCTGTGAAATTGACGGAATGGAAAACGTTGTAGTATTAAGTGCCGGTACAGATGGCACCGACGGCCCAACTGACGCGGCGGGTGCAATTGCTGATGGATTTACTATCGGTCGGGCGAAAAAGAATGGACTTGAAGCCAAAGCATATCTCGACAACAATAATTCTTATTATTTCTTTGAGCCTTTGAATGATCTTATCAAGACTGGCCCTACAAATACAAATGTGATGGATCTTCAGATAATGCTTATTAGTTAAAAGTGTGTGTAAATTTTTTATTTTTGCTATAATTTGAATTATAAAGATTAATTATATTGGCAATGATCTTTTGCCCGAAGGGACTCGAACCCTCAACCTTCGGATCGACAGTCCGAAAATGCGGTTTGTAAGTAGTTGTAACAAAAGCGTTTATGATTGCTAAATAATGACTTATGAAACTGACGGTACACCAAAGCAGAACTATAGTAGCACCAAAGGTGCAAGCTTGGTACGCGTTTTGGTACGCGGCTTCAGTTCACACGATATATTATCATCGCCCTACCACCTGAAGATGGGGGCAAGTGGAGAAAAACTAGCGAGAGGTTTCCAGATTTTTCAGACAGTAAGATTATGACCTAATACGGTCATCGTATTGAACATACGTTCATATAATAAATGGTTAATGATTGTAAGATGTTTTTTAGATTAGTGTTATGGAAAGTTAAAAATTGTGTGAGTTGAAAAAATACAACCCAAAATACAACCATTTTACATTTAACTATTTATTATTACGGAGGTGTGTTATGAACAAGTCTAAAACAAAAAGAAAAACTCGGTCAGACAAATTTCCACTTACACTTCATTTAACCGATCAATACTGTAAAAAGATAAAGGGAAAATCTATTACTTTGGAAAGAATAAAAAACCGGCGCTGGAACGTTATCTTGAACTAGCTGCATACTTGCATAACGGTAAAGCACAAATGTCCAAAACAACTAACAATGACATGACCTTGAAAAACCTGTGTAATATTTATCTGCAGCACCAGCAAGCTAAAGCAATGTCAGGTGAAATCACTTTACGCCATAATGCCGATCAGGCTACCTGCTTAAGGAAACTTATGAATTTCATCGGCCAATATCGTAAGATAAGTGAACTAACTACCATGGATTCATATTGATGCAGAATAAATAAAACAGAGATTACACAAAAAAAGAATATTACGGATACAATTTAGGTATATTCTAATTATAATCCGCTCCCGTCAAACTGTTTAACACCGATTCCTGCCATTTGCGTAGTTGAACCTGCGTTTCCTCCATAATCTCAGGATGCTCATCAGCCAGGTTTTTTGTTTCTCCCGGATCATTCTGAATATCATACAATTCAAATCCCTTTTCATTGGGCGACCGGCCTTCAACTATCAGTTTAAATTGATTTTTCATCATCGTACGTTCGCCTGCAAAATCTTTTTCTGAAACCTGGCTATATCTAAGATTACGGAAGTTCCGGTTATATTTCCCGGCAACATTTGGAGTGGTTCCTTCCTAGAGCTTTGGATCAATATAGGGTTGTGACGATTCATCGAACACGCTATTGATATTAAATTTCCAAAAATAAAGCGGTTCTGTGCGTTGTTTTGCCGGATCATTAAAAAACGGAACAAGACTGATCCCATCAAGCGGCCGGTCGGGCAAGGGCTGACCTATTAACTCAGACAATGTGGGCAAAATATCACTGGTAACCGAGATGGCAGAAGTTGATGCTGATGCTTTTATTCCTGCCGGCCATTCCAGCACTCCGGGCACCCGGACACCACCTTCGTACAGGTCTCCTTTTTGCCCCCGTAATGTCATTGCTGTACGGTCAGCGCATCCCGGGGGGCCATTGTCGCCACAATACCAAACCAGGGTATTTTCCTTTAGGCCGTTTTCTTTGAGATAGGATCTTAATTTGCCAATCGACCTGTCCATAGCCGTTATTTCGGCATATCGTTCCTGCAATACATCCCGAAGTGGCCGTTTTACCTTTTCCAAGGTTTCTTTGGATTTGACGCTAACTTCTTTATTACTCAAACTATCGGGAAGGTTTTCATACAGGGCCAAATCCTCAGGCAATCCGAGGAAAGGATCATGAGGAGAGCCGAACCAAACCACCACTAAAAATGGTTTATTCTGATCTTCTGATTTTTGTATAAACTTAATGGCCTCATCGATAATAATTTCGGAACCTTCCCCTTCAATTTTTTGTGGCGCTTCTCCATTTCTTGATAAAACCGGGTTTAGTTCAAAATAGTTATCGTGCGACAACCATTCATCAAATCCCATGGCTCCCGGACTGGTGGGCGAGTCTTTTTTAACCGGGCCCAGGTGCCATTTTCCAAAATGAGCACACGCATATCCAGCCTTTTTCAGCATATGCGCAATGCTGATTTCTTCAGGTCGGATTGACCAGGTCGGACGAAAGGTACCATAACGGATGGGATGCCTGCCCGTCATAAAACTTCCCCGGGTCGGCGAACAGTTCGCATGTCCCGAATAAAACCTGTCGAACCTGAGACCGCTGGCTGCCATTTCATCCAGTACCGGTGTTTTTACAAACGGGTGACCGTTGTAGCCGACATCGTCCCAGCCGTGATCATCGCCCATTAACAAGACGATGTTCGGGAGTTCACCCTGATTTGTTTCTTTTTCTTTTTTTGAATTCGAGCAAGAAAATGCTGTCGTCAAAATTATTATTGCGACTCCAATGGCTCGGATCTTACTGTAAATCCGATGCTTGATTTCATGTGTATTACCCATAGTCTTTTCTTTATTATTTATAGGATTTCCCATTTACACGGTTAAAAAACACGCCCAACTCCTTAAAAACATCGACAATTTTACCAAATTACCAGATCACTTATAACCTGATCGATCCCTTATTAAATTCTATAAGTGTGCAGAAGCTCTTTACTTTCTTTCGGTCAAGGGCTTAATCTTGATGTTGCGCCAATGCACTATGGTATCCTTACCTGCGTGGATCTGAAGACCGAAGAAGCCCTTCTTGTAGGTATCATTGACCCAATGGGCAGCAGGTGTTCCGTTGATCCAGGTTTTGACCACGTTGCCTTTGGCCATGATGGTCAAGCGGTTCCATCCTTTTTCCTTAAACGACTTCCTCGCTTCCTTGTGTGCCTTTAACCACAGGGGATAATACCAGCCGCCGCAGCTCTGCCCGTAGATGCCGCCTGACCAGCAGCGGTCTCTCGTACCAGCGGGTCCTTCCATCTCAGCCTGCGGACCGAACACAGTTGTCACTTTTCTTTCTTGCTTCTTATCCTTCTTGATCTCTTGCTTGGCTTGCGAGCGGAACATGACGCCCGAGTTGCCTTCTGCCAGCCATTTCATTTCACATGTAAACACGAAGTCGGTGTAGTCCTCCTTGTCCGTACACAGATATGTGCTGGCCGAGCCCTCAACACAGGTGCCTACGATAATGCCGTCTTTAGCTTCGAACTTCGAGTAGCCGCCTTTGGGCGTCCACCCGTCGAGATCCTTGCCATTGAAAAGGGATGCAAAGCCCTTGGATAGATCCGGCTCAGCATCCGTATTCACCAGCATTTCTTCGGCTTTAGGTACGTTGGGTTGTTTTGCATACTTTTCCAGGAACTGCTCCTGCTGTGGATCAACTGTGCCGGTATACGCAATTCCAGTTGCAAAAAGGGTGATAAGAATAATCTGTCTAATCATTGTTTGCTCCTTATTAAAAGTAGTTAAAACATTATATGAGCCGAAAATGAGTGGCTTGTCCACAAATAAATCAAGAGTAACGCAAGATGCAAGGCGTACTAGGCATAAATTCATTTGAACGTAAGAGTATTAATTCTATAAGATTAACAATGCAAAACATACAAGTTCTAGGCTACAACCAAAAGCCCAAATAGCGTGCAAAAACGTAAAATTACACATTCTTAAGATTAGTAATATCAAAGACTTAAAAAATTCTCAGAAAATGATGAACGTATTGAACATACGTTGGCCGTTTTTCCTGCCAATTGATCCAAGATTGCCAAGTCCGATATTTTACTATTAGATAATATGTCAACTTCAAACAGGGCGACCCTTGATATGTAACAGGAGAATCGATAAATCGCTGGGGAATTTGGTGGCAAGAGGATTTGAACCAGTTTAAGTCATTTGATGATAATGCCTTACGTTATTTCAAGCCTTGATTGAATTGTAATGTGGAAATTGATTAGAATTAAAAGTGTTTTCGATAACTTACGCTATAGAAAATATTTAAGTGAGGGTTTTTTGAAAAAATCCTTGATACTCGGGGCGACAGGACTTGAACCTGCGACCTCGTGACCCCCAGTCACGCGCGCTAGCCAAACTGCGCCACGCCCCGTGTAAACAGCAGTATTCTAATAGCGAAGAGATTGCAAGACAAACGTTTTTTAGGCAGCAAATTCCAAGACTTTTGCGCTAAATATGTCAACTTGACAAGTTTTTACATAAGTATAGCTTTGACAAGAGTATACGCAGCTTGTCATTCTGAGCCCTTCGCTGCGCTCGAGGATAAACTCCGCGAAGAATCTCACACTCGCAAACGAAGCAAAAACTCTATTCTAAGGCCAGATGCTTCGTTTCACTCAGCATGACAGTCTAAAAGTCAGTCAAGTTAAATAAATATGCTGATTCAGGCCCTTTGCCAATATCCTGCGTGCCGGATGCCTAACCGCGTTTTTGGAAAATTTTCGTTGATTTCCAGGAATTTGCCGAAAAACCCTTGACAAAGTTAGGCAAGACTAACTATATTGTAAAAAGTGCATAGCACAGGGAAAAAGCTATGGTTGGAGCAAAAAGCAACAATTTGAGCGCCTCTTTGGAAGACTATCTCGAGGCGATTTTCAATCTGGCCGGCGAGGATAACGCGGCTCACAGCAAGGACATAGCGAAATCGCTCGGTGTATCTAAGTCCTCTGTTACCGGTGCTCTGCGGATTTTGAAGAAAAAGGGGCTGGCCAATTATAGGCCATACGATTCTGTTACACTTACCGGGGCCGGTCGAGCTGCAGCGGCCGAGGTCGTCCAAAAGCACAATATCCTGAAGTCCTTTTTTGTCAACATCTTAAGTATTGATGTGGACACTGCCCAGCGGGCCGCCTGCAAAGCTGAGCATACGCTCGGGCCGGAGGTTATTGCAAGACTGCTGCGTTTTATCGAATTTGTGACCCGAAGCAGTAAAAATGGTTACGACTTGGCAGATGAATTTCAGCAATTTTGTGCCGACAGGTTGCAAAGCGGCGGCCGTTAAGTGCCCGGATGAATGGGAAAACGACAGATGCCAGACAAGAAAACCAGACCGTTGTCGGTGGTTAGGGCCGGTGAGACGGTAAAGCTGGCCGGCATAGAAGCCGGACGAGGTTTGAACAGCCGGCTGGCCTCAATGGGGCTTGTGCCCAATGTGGAAATAACAGTTATAAGCAGTGGCCATCCCGGGCCCTTTGTGATAAGCGTAAAGGATACCAAAATGGTGCTGGGTAGGGGTATGGCTCATAAGATTATGGTACTATGAAACTTAGCAGTTGATGTTTAAGGCTGTATTTTTTTTGAATACGTAGTTCGGCACGCCTAACTTCTTGAGTCGAGGGTTTCGTAAAAAATGGCTGATATTATCAAGAAAATTAATGTGGCGCTGGCGGGCAATCCTAACAGCGGCAAAACCACTATATTCAATATGCTGACCGGTGCACGCCAGCACGTAGGCAATTATCCCGGCGTAACGGTGGAAAAGAAGGAGGGCCTGTGCAAATACGCCGGATTCGAAATGACGGTTGTGGATTTGCCGGGGACCTACAGCCTGACTGCTTATTCAATTGAAGAGCTCATTGCACGAAATTTCATAATCGATGAGCAGCCGGACGTCGTAGTTGACATTATTGATGCTTCAAATATCGAACGCAATCTCTACCTGGCGACTCAGTTAATTGAAATGAATGTGCCGTTGGTCCTGGCGTTCAATATGAGTGACATTGCCGAGCAAAAAGGTTTGGTCTTTGACATTGAACAATTGTCTCGGCTTCTGGAGGCGACGATAGTTCCTACAGTTGGCAATAAGGGCAGGGGTAAAGCAGGGCTGCTTGATGCTATTGTTAAGACAGCTCGGCAGGGCAGAATAGAGCGCACTCATAAGGTTAGTTATGGCCAAGAGATTGAAGAAGAGCTGGCGAAAATCGAGGCGCTCATTGCCGATAAAGAGCATCTGTTAGCCAAAAAGTACGGTTCCCGATGGCTGGCCGTTAAACTGCTCGAGCGCGACATTGACATAACTGCAAAAGTGCACTCCGGCGAAGTTCTCGATGTTGTCACCGCCGGTATCGAGCATCTCAGAACTATTTTCGGCGATGAGCCGGAAATTATAATGGCCGACCGACGCTATGGTTTCATATCGGGGGCCTGTCAGGAAACCATCAAGAGCACCGTCGAATCGCGCCACAGCAGAAGTGATTTGATAGATGCTGTAGTAATAAATCGAATATTGGGACTGCCGATTTTCCTGGTACTGATGTATTTAGCCTTTCTGCTGACATTTAAGATAGGCGATTACCCGATGGGTTGGCTGGAGCAGTTCTTCGACTGGGCAGGTACAACGATAATCGGCTTCTGGCCGGCAAACAGTGAAAGTTGGCTCAAATCTCTTTTGGTCGATGGCGTAATAGGCGGTGTCGGCGGGGTGATTGTGTTTTTGCCGAACATACTGTTGTTGTTTTTGGCAATAGCAATACTTGAGGATTCCGGCTATATGGCCCGGGCAGCATTTGTTATGGACAGCATTATGCACAGAATCGGCCTGCACGGGAAGAGCTTTATACCAATGCTCATCGGGTTCGGCTGCTCGATACCGGCCATTATGGGGACACGAATACTTGAGAACAGACGCAACAGATTCACCACCATAATGGTAATACCGTTGATGAGCTGCGGGGCCAGACTGACGATTTATGCACTGATAATACCCGCTTTTTTCACGGAAAAATGGCGAGGGCCGGTGCTGTGGCTTATCTACCTTATAGGAATCGTTTTGGCGATTATTTGTGTTAAGGTTTTGCGACTGACTGTTTTTAGGGGCGAAACCACGCCGTTTGTTATGGAGCTGCCGCCTTATCGTATGCCCACTCTAAAATCTGTCTGTATTCATATGTGGCAGCGGGGCTGGATGTTCTTAAAAAAGGCGGGCACAATAATTCTGGCAATATCGATCATACTCTGGGCGGCGATGAGTTACCCGAAACCGAGCCGGCAGTCCATAGCAGGTTTGAGCTCCGAGCAGGCCCAGCAAACCGCATTGGCCTATTCGGTGATTGGCAGGATAGGACGAACAATCGAGCCGGCCCTTGAACCGCTTGGTTTTGACTGGAAAATTGGGATGGCTCTTATCGGGGCAACCGCCGCCAAAGAAGTATTTGTCTCACAATTGGGGATAGTATATGCGATAGGCGGCAGCGAGGAAAGCTCACAAACGCTTCGGGAAAAATTGCAGGCAAACTACACGCCTTTAACCGGTTTTTGCATTATGTTATTTTGCCTGATTAGCACGCCGTGTGTGGTGACGGTTGTAATGACAAAACAGGAAACAGGTTCCTGGGGCTGGGCACTGTTCCAATTCTTTGGGCTTACCGCGATGGCTTACGTGGTTACATTTATCGTTTATCAGCTCGGCAGCTTCATAGCAGGATAAACCGCGAGAGAATCAATCATATATCTCGTGACCCGTGGCTCGAATGAACGGCCAGAGAGTCTCCGACTTCGCTCGGGATAAGCTTTTTTCCGCTCAGGGCAGGCTTGGGGGCTAAACATTTTTGAGTATTACCGGGCGCTTACGCTACCGGCTCATTTTTTCTTAGCCAGGAGGTGAATTTTGCGAGGCCGGTTTGGATAGTGGTTTTGGGGTTGTAGCCGAGGTCTCTGATAGCTTTGGTAACATCGGCGTAGGTGCGTTCGACGTCGCCGGGCTGGAGCGGTAAATATTCTTTGGCTGCCTTTTTGCCAAGCGCCTTTTCGATTTCGACGATTAAATCATTGACGGATATCGGCCTTGATTCGCCGAGATTGTAAATTTTAAAACCAGCCCCCGTGCTTTCTTGCGAAAGCAAGAACGGGGGCATTGCTGCGACTGTGCCGTCGATTATGTCATCGATGTATGTGAAGTCACGCATCATAGTGCCGTCGCCATAGACCGGTATCGGTTTATCCTGCTCGATGAGCCGGGCGAATTTGTGGATGGCCAAATCGGGCCTTTGCCTCGGCCCGTAAACCGTGAAAAGCCGCAGGCAGGTTATAGAAATCCCGTAAAGGTGGTGATACGTGTGGCAGATAAGCTCGCCGGCCTTTTTGGTTGCAGCGTAGGGCGAGATGGGAAAATCAACGTTGTCGTCCTCGGAAAAAGGCACTTTCTTATTGTTGCCGTACACACTTGAGCTTGAGCCGAAGATGAACTTTCCGGTCTTATGCTTTTTAGCCGCCTCAAGCAAAATTAGCGTTCCATTTACGTTGACATCGGCATAAAGCATCGGCTGGGCAATCGACGGCCGAACACCGGCCCTGGCGGCCAGGTGCACGATTATCTCAATCCCATCGCCGATTACCTCCTCCATAGCGGCACTGTCACGAATATCAGCTTCAACGAGCTGGAAATTTTTATTTTTAAGACAGCCCTCAATGTTTCGGCGTTTGATTTTCGGGTCGTAAAAATCGTCGAAATTATCAACCCCGACTACCGCCCAGTCATCTGCAAGAAGTCGTTCGCATAAATGCGAGCCGATGAAACCAGCGGCACCGGTAACAAGTGCTTTCATCCCGTTAGACATTTTTATCCCTTTTATAATATTTCCCGTTAGAGATGTCCATTTTCTTATCCTGGGAATGTCTAACGGGATTCATATTACGTCTCCCGTAGCTCGTCGCCCCGCCGTTAGGCGTCATCCGTAAGGAGTCCTTAGGACTGCGGAGTGACCCGAGTCACGAAGTACGGCCTTTACGCGGAATAGATTATAACCGCTCCAATGGCCAAAGTGATTAACGCAAGAACCCGGAGAAGCAGAACCGATTGCTTCTGCCACCAGCCAATGTAGGCCTTGAGCTTTTCAAGAGGAATTATAAATATCAACAGCCCTCCTATCAGGAAAAGAATCCCAAAGGCAAATATTATCCAACGTTGGCCGCAATCCCGGTACGCAGAAAAAAATACAATCGCCAGCGCAAATCTTATTAGGCCCGCAAAATATATGCGTCCGCCTTGCTTGAAGAATTCCATCAGCCATTTCATAACATCGGGCTTTAACAGATAGACAATCCCAACACAAACGAAAAATATACCAATAATTTTAATAACGAGGTCCATAATCTTTCTCCTAAATGTTTCCGGCTAACCGTTTAATGTATTCTCTTAGATTTTCCGCTACATCATCTCGCTTGAGCGCAAACTCGATATTTGTCTTGATGAACCCTTCCTTGTTGCCGATATCGCACCGCCTTCCATCCAGGCGCAGACCGTACATTGGCCGGTCTTTTACCATCATCCGCATTGCATCAGTGAGCTGTATCTCCCCGCTTTGGTCAGGCTCAGTTCGGCTCAGATACTCAAAAATATCAGGAGTCAGGATGTACCGACCCGCAATTGCGAGATTTGAAGGCGCCTCATCCACAGTCGGCTTTTCAATAAAATCCTTCACTAAGTAAACCTTTGAGTTGGTCTGCTCTCCGTCAATCACGCCGTATCGGCTTACTTTGTTACTATCCACCTCTTCCAGCAGCACTATCGGTTCCTGGAGCTGTTCGAATAATTCCAGCAGTTGCTTTGCAGCCGGTTTGACAGCATCCATAAGGGTGTCACCGAGGAGTACTACAAATGGCTCATCCTGCACGTGATGCCGAGCACAGTAGATTGCATCGCCGAGGCCTTTCATTTCCTTTTGCCAGACAAAATGAATATCGGCCAATTCTGAAATTCGCCGCACAGCTGCCAGCTCGGTCTTTTTGCCCTGCTCCAGTAACTGGGCCTCCAACTGAAAGCTGCGGTCGAAGTGCTCCTCGATAGAGCGTTTACCCTTGCCGATAATCATCAGGATGTCGGTAATCCCAGACTCAACCGCCTCGGTAACCACGTACTGGATTACGGGCGTATCGACAATTGGCAGCATCTCCTTAGGTTGTGACTTTGTTGCAGGCAGAAAACGGGTCCCAAAACCCGCTGCAGGGATAACAGCTTTGCGAATCATATATCGGCCTTTCCTTTATTGTTGACGATTTTTGGCTTGATGACCCTTGTCTTCAACTTACGGAGTTTTTTCTTGAGCTGGTTGAACATCTGCTCATTGTTGTATGTTCCCATGATAGCTCCGCCTGAGCCGGTGAACTTGGCGCTGGCACCTGTTGAACGGGCAGTTTCCACCATCCGGATATTCTCTGCACTGAGCCGGTAAATCTTGCGCCTTCGGTCGAAGTTCGCATTCAACAGGTCGCCGATTTTTTCTGTCTGTCCGTTTAGAAGGCAGCGTTTGACCTTGTCGGCCAGTCCAGCCCAATATCGCATCGCATTGGTTACCTCTCTGTCGCCTTGCTCGAAACGGTCACGAATGTTATTGTGAAACACCTCGGTCGGCTCGCTCAGGTCATGGTGATAGGCCACATAGAGCTTTGGAAGCAGCTCTACTTCAAGGGGTTCGTATTTGCCATATCCCTGTTTAGCCATAATTTCCTTTGAGAAATCCATATAGACCAGGCCCTCATACACCTGTATCACTCTGTCCTGTAGTCCGGCTGCAATGTGTAGTTCGTCCACCTCTGCTGAAAGGATTAAATTCGCTTGTATGTACTTTGCGATGCTGACGCCGTAGAAAGCCATAAGTGCCCGCAAACACGCTGTAATGATTGCGCTCGAACCGGCCAAACCTACGCCATGCGGTATGTTCGAGTTGTAACGGATTGTGAAATTCTTTCTATGTAGCTCAATTTGGTTTTCTTTGCAGTAATCGTAGAATTTTTTTACCGTTGCCTTCAACAATCGGATGCCGCCGTAATATCCATGCAGCTTCACATCCTTGAATAGGTCTGTAATACTGGCGAATCGCGAATGGTCCTTCTCACTCGGTGAAATCTCCAGCCCCGGCGTCTCGTACAACACGACCTCCGCACAGAAATTACCGAACGCGAACGATATGGTCTTTCCGAAGTATCCATCCGAAGGATTTCCGACCAATCCTACTCGTGGATAGGCCTTTGTACGGATAATCATAATTATGTACCCTCAATAGAACGACATCATGCCCTGCCAATACTATGGTATTCAATCCCCTGTTTTTTGATGTAAGCGGGGTCATAAAGATTTCGGCCGTCGAAGATAACCGGGTTTTTCAGTCTGCTTGCAATAACTTCGAAGTCCGGGTTTCTGAATTCCTGCCAATCGGTAAAGATAACCAGCCCATCGGCGTTTTTCAGAGTATCGTATCCATTTTGAAAGGTCTCGATTTTGTTATCCAGAGCCGCCATCGCCGGCGAGGCCGCTTCAGGGTCGTAAGCTCTTATCTTCATTTGCCAATCGAGAAACTTACTTATACAGTAAATCGCCGGAGATTCTCTGACATCGTCCGTCTTTGCCTTAAAGGAAAGACCCCAGACAGCCAATACGGTTTTGTTTTCTCGGCCGCTAAAATAATCCTTAATACGTTTTGCAAATCGCTCCTGTGCATTTATATTTACCTGCTCTACCGACTTAGTTATTGTCATTTCAACTCCATTTACAGAGCCGGCGTGAATCAGCGCCCGAATATCTTTCGGAAGGCAGCTGCCGCCGAAGCCGACACCGGGGAACAAAAATGACGGGCCAATCCGCGAGTCGCTGCCGAGGCCGGCTCTTACCTGCTCGACGTCCGCGCCTATTCTTTCGCACAACGCCGAGAGCTCATTCATAAACGAGATTCTCGTTGCCAGCATCGCATTCGCAGCGTATTTTGTCATTTCGGCAGAGGCCGGGTCCATAAATATTATCCGTCTCCTCCTTCGCATAAATGGACTGTACAACTGGGCCATTTTTTCCTTAACCGCCGGATTCGTTGTTCCTATGATTATTCTCTCCGGTCGCATAAAATCCTCAACGGCTGCGCCTTCTTTCAAGAACTCCGGATTGCTGACGTAATCAAACGGCGTTTCAGTTTTCGATTTTATGATGTCCGTAACCTTCTTATGTGTACCCACCGGCACAGTGCTTTTTGTTGCAATGATTCGATAGTCGTTTAAGTTCTCGGCTATGTCGGCGGCAACTGAAAGAATGGCCGATATGTCGGCTGAGCCGTCCGCTGCTGAAGGCGTGCCGACCGCAAGAAAGATAATAAGCGAATTGTCTATCCCATATTTCAAATCGGTCGTAAAGCACAGTCGGCCAAGCTTCTCGTTGTGTCTGACTACCTCGGTCAGGCCCGGCTCGTAAATGGGAATTTCTCCGCTTTTAAGACCGGCAATCTTGTCAGCATTATTATCCACGCATACAACATCGTTCCCGGCTTCTGCCAAACAACCTGCCGTAACCAATCCGACGTAGCCAACCCCAACAACACAAACCTTCATTTGACTTTCTCCTATTATTCAATAAGCCAATCCAGCACCAATTGAGCTTAGGCTTACGCCTAATTGGTGCTGGATCGCTATGCTTTGTCATCAAGGACCTCTATCATATCGGTGTCCACTTCGACACTTGCTGCCTGGCCGAGCATATCTATCTGCAAAATCAGGCGCGTGACGGCTTTCGTTCTTATAACGATGCCCTCCAAATCAGCTAACGGTCCTGCCGTAACCCGGCAATGCTGGCCTCTTTTGATATACTTGTGCGGAGCCAGGGGAGCCCCGGCCCGAAGGGCTTGTTCAATTTGCAGCAGCTCATTGAGCAGTCTCTGTTGGTCCTTGACTTTAATCAGATTTGCTACGCGATTGGTTCGCAGCAGCTCGACCCTCTGGTTCTCCTCGCCGCAAAAGAACAGATACCCGCTGAACAGCGGCAAAAGCGACCGTATTTTTCGCCCTCTGGACCGTCGAATCTTCCAGCTCATAGGAAGAAAGTAACTGATTTCCTTGCTAATCAAATCGTGCGCCAATGCTTTTTCATTTCTGCTTTTGGTATGCACAACCCACCATCGACCTGCAAAATCCAGGATTGATGTTACTTCAGGCCAGCTGATAGGCGGATTTTCACTTTCCTTTAGCAACTTCATTCTCCATCAATAGTCATTAGGGAGTAGTGAACAGTATTTATTGAACGACTGCATACTAACGATTATAAAATTTGAGCACAGTTTTAGCCACATATTCAATTTGCTCCTGCTTTAGTTCAGGATAAATCGGCAGGGACAGAACCTCACTGCAGAGCCGTTCGGCAACTGGTAAATCGCCTCGCCTGTACCCGAGCGACCCGAAGCAGTCCTGAAGGTGCAGTGGTTTTGGATAAAATATCGCTGAGCCGATTTCGTTTTCATCCAGATACTTTTGCAACCGGTCTCTTTCGGGCACGGTAACGGTGTACTGGTGATAAGTGCTGACGTTGTTTGAATAAATCTTCGGACCTCTAACCGGTGAACCGGCAAAGATACCGTCGTAAAGGGCGGCATTTTGCCTTCGTTTTTCATTCCATCTGTCGAGGTACCTGAGTTTGACGGTAAGAACCGCACCCTGGATAGCATCGAGGCGGAAGTTGCCGCCAATCATTTTGTAGAAGTATCGTGGGCTTTGACCGTGGTCACGAAGAATTTTGATTTTCTCCGCAAGATTTTCTCTATTCGTTGTTACCAATCCGCCGTCGCCGAAGCCCCCGAGATTTTTAGTTGGGTAAAACGAGAAGCACCCGAAATCACCGAAATTGCCGCACTTTACCCCGTCTTGTGTTGCACCTATTGCCTGCGCAGCGTCTTCGATAACAATGAGGTTGTGGCGTTTGGCAATTTCCATAATAGGTTTCATTTGAGCGACCTGCCCGAATAAATGTACGGGAATAATCGCTCGAGTCTTTTTGGTAATCTTTTCCTTGATACGGCTGACGTCAATGTTGTAAGAGTCGGGCTCGACATCAACAAAAACAGGTTTTGCTCCGACTCTGGCGATAGAACCGGCAGTGGAAAAAAAGCTAAAAGGTGTGGTTATAACTTCGTCGCCCCGTTTTATATCCGATGCCATAAGACTTACAAGCAGTGCGTCCGAACCACTCGATACTCCGGTCGCATATTTGCTGCCGCAGCAGGCGGCGATTTTCTCTTCAAATTCAGCCACCGCCGGGCCGAGACAAAACATCTGGCTGGCGCAAACCTCTGCTATCGCCGAGGTAACTTCATCTTTTATGCCGGCATATTGTGCCTTCAAATCCAGAAGTGGAACCCGCATCAAAATCCCTTGTAAATCTTAAGCCCTTACAATTTTTCTTGCACCTGTCCGAACCCCTGCCGCGGCATTTCGAGTGTCAACGACAAGATTTGCATTTTTCACAATCCAGTCATAATCGTAATCACTGTGGTCGGTCGAAATCAAAACCACATCATACCCAGCCAGCATCTTCGCTGACAACGTCTTACTGGTCATTTTCAGGTCGTGCCGGCGCTGCTTATGGGTTTTAGGAATGTACGGGTCATTGTAGTCAACACCGGCACCTTTTTGTAGCAGAATTTCAATCAGTTCTATCGAAGGAGATTCCCGCAAATCATCAATATCCTTTTTATATGCTAAGCCCAAGACGAGCACCTTTGAGCCTTTTAAGCTTTTCTTATGCTCATTTAGCGCCTCCATTGTTTTTGTGATGACATAATGAGGCATATTGGTGTTAATCTCGCCGGCCAGTTCAATAAAGCGTGTCGGCATCCCATACTGCCTGGCCTTCCAGGTCAGGTAAAATGGGTCGATTGGTATGCAATGGCCGCCGAGTCCGGGGCCGGGGTAGAATGCTTTGAAGCCAAACGGCTTGGTGCTCGCGGCGTTGATGACCTTCCAGATATCGATGCCCATTCTCTCAAAGACCATCTTCATTTCGTTGACCATAGCTATGTTTACACATCGATAGACGTTCTCCAGGATTTTTGTGGCCTCGGCCACTTCAAGACTGGACACAGCAACTGTTTTGACAATGACAGTGTCGTAGAGTTCGCAGGCCATATCACGGCATTTGTTTGTCAGACCGCCGACCACCTTGGGAATAGTTTTTGTTGTGAACTCTTTATTGCCAGGGTCTTCGCGCTCAGGCGAATACGCCAGGTAGAAATCTTTACCTGCCTTGAGGCCGCTACTCTCGAGTATTGGCACCATAAGCTCCCGGGTTGTACCGGGATAAGTCGTGCTTTCAAGAACAATCAGTTGTCCTGCCCGAAGATATTTGGCAATCGTTTCGCTGCTTTTGATGATAAATTGCATATCCGGCTCACGGTTTCGAGTTAGAGGCGTAGGGACACAAACTAATATGGCGTCAACGGTCTTGAGGCGAACCATTCTGGTCGTGGCGCGAAAGCAACCGGTCCTTACTATTCGTCTAACCTGCGAATGAGGTACATGCTTAATAATGCTTCGACCGGCATTCAGAGTCCTGACCTTTTTCTCATCGATATCGAACCCGACTACTTTCAGACCTGCTGAAGCAAACTCTCTTGCCAAAGGCAGCCCTACATAGCCAAGTCCCAAAACACCAACGGCGACCTTCTTGTCTTTGATTTTCCTTTTCCACTTTCTCATAGCTCATACCTTCACGATGCACCTGGTTTGTCTGAAATCCTGCAAAGAACAACCAGACTGCAATCATTCCTTCCGGCGACAATTGCCAAACCGGCCCCTGGCTTTGGCCGATTGGTTAAATCGGATTGATTAGTTTACCCCGTTAGAAATCCTTGTCAAGCGCAAGATATGCGCCTTTCGTGTCTTTTCTTACGGGGTTTAGATGTGCAAAGCCAAAAAGTCAAAAGAATTGACCACTTACCATTGACTATTTTCTGATGATGACCCATTTTTTGTAAGTTTGCGAGGTCTGTGTGTCCTGCCCTCGAATTATCTACCAGTTGCAATTAGAGGGTTATCTACGTTCTGTATCGGGTGTTCCGGTAACTCCGGAAAAAATTCGATTTAATCTGTGCACGTAAGCTGGATGAATTGCGGCAGGCTGTTTTTCACTTCACCACAAAAAACTACGAAACACGAATCACAAACCACGAACGTGGTTAGTCGTTTTTAACTTCTCTTGGGTCTTTACCTTCTTCGATGGCCGTTATTTTGTTTATCCTTCTTTGATGTCTTCCGCCGCTGAATTCCGTACTGAGCCAGACTTCCACTATTTTTCGCAGTAATATCTCTCCGAGCAGCTCCCCTGATACACAGAGCACATTTGCATCGTTATGGTGGCGTGAAATCTGAGCACTTAACTCGTCATGGCACAAAGCAGCTCTGACTCCCTTTATTTTATTTGCAGTTATGCTCATCCCAAGGCCGGTTCCGCAGGCCAAAATGGCCATATCGGTTTGCTTCTTCGATACTGCCGTCGCTGCCAAATAAGCTTGGTCAGGGTAATCAACCGGGTTGCTGTCGGTGGTGCCAACGTCAATACACTCATGGCCCAGCTGAGTGATTATGGCCTTGATTTGCTGCTTGGCCTCGAAACCGCGATGGTCGCTTCCAACTGCTATTTTCATATTACAAGCTCACCAATTCTTTTTTTCACAGCTTTTTCTATCAAATCTGCACAATTACTATAAACCTCTTGTGGCTGGCCTATCGGGTCGGCGATTTCCTCATTCTCTGCTAACAACACGCACTTATTCGCAGCTTCGCCGCTGAGGGCGATAATTCGCTCACAGTGCATTCGGGTCATTGCAAATACAAAGTCACTTTCTTCTATGAGCTGCTGCGACAATGTCCTGCTCGTATGAGCTTTTATGTCAATCCCCTTAGCTGCACAAGCTGCTATGGCTTCTGCACTCGCCGGGTTTCCCTGCATATTCATAACGCCAGCAGATAATGTTTTATAACCGTTTTTTTCCAGGTCGTCAACCTCGCATTGCAATTTTTTTGCCAGATATTTACGGAACATTCCCTCCGCCATAGGGCTTCGGCAGGTATTACCCGTACAAACAAACAAGAATTTAACCTCCGACATTGCTTCCAGCTCTGTTTGGGAATATACGCCGGGCCTTAGAATTTCCAGCCCTTTTTTGCCTATTTTCGCAACTGTGCTGCTTTTCTTGTATTTGCAGGCCCCTGCATCCAACAGCAATTCGATTTGGCCGGATAACTGAGCAAGAACACTTTCGGCATCCGTTGGCGGTGGCTGGCCCGTTATGTTTGCACTTGGCGCCACTACAGCGCTGTGCGTTTGCTCCAGCAACATTGAAGCTACCGGGTTATCAGGACAGCGAATCCCTATGGAATTATCCTTGTAGAGGTTCTCGAAAACCTGCTTTTCGAGGATATTTCGCTGTTTGTCGATGTCCTGGGCGTTTAATTCGAAGACGATAGTCAAGGGGCCAGGCCAGGCGCTTTCAATTAGCTTTTGAGCCCTTATTCCAACAATAGGCAGGTATTTTTCGACATCACTTTTTTGACTGATATGTAAGGTATAGTGCTTCTGGGGGCCTCGGCCTTTGAGTTTACCGAGCCTGGTTAGCGAGTCGGTTTTGACCCGGCAGGCAATTCCATAAACCGTTTCGGTAGGGAAAGCTACGAGCCCGCCGGCATCGATAAGGGCTGCGGCTTCGTTGATTTTGGCTATATCAGGCCTGTTGGGAGCGAGTTTTATAACTTTTGTCTGCATTTACCCTGCAAAAATACACTAAACAGTGCCAAATAGCAAGATACTTAACTGGATATGTGGCGGGTGCGAGACCACGGTTCGTGGCTCGTACCCTTGTGTCGGTGGTGAGTAGTCAAACCGTGAGTGGATAAAAAGAGTGGAAATACGGAGCACGAAATTCAAAACCGACCGTGGATTTCGCGGATTTGCTTTGTCCTGAAATTTTGTGGTAAACAGCGGGTAACATGACTGTGGATTCTTTAAGGACAGGATTTTTCCTGGCTGCTTGGTTTTTTCATTAGCAGCAGAATGAAGCTTACAAGAGATATTCGTCTTACTTCTTTGATTCGTTAAGTTCGAGGGCAATGATTTCCAGTCTACCGATATGATCATCTTCAACTTGTTAGTCAATTATCATCACCGGAACCGGCCGTTTGTATTTTGATACGAACTCGTCTGTAGCATTTATAATGTCCGCTTTTCCTGTTTCACGAAGTCTGTATACTGCATCGATGACATGCCATTTTATGTCTTCTATCCGTTCGAGGCAATCTTCATTTTCAATAATTGTCTGTAACAACCCGTTAGCCGCCTCCAGAGTTCCAGACCGAGCAAGAGAATTTATGACATCCCGCCTCAACCGGGTTGAAGGTTCAATCCTTAAGACCTCTAACTGATATGAAACGGCCAGGTCCGACTCGGTAAAAGTAAGCATCTCTCTTGCGATTTCTCGAACTGAAAACTCCTCCCTCGTTTTCAAATTAGTCTTAAATGCCCGCTTAGCCAGGTCTGCTAATATCTGTTTGAATTTCGAATTATCCATTTTCGCCACTTGGATGTCCAACTCTAGAACAACTACCGGAAGACGGAGCGCCTTTACTGTTACATTGGGGTTGGCTACGTTCGGAAGCAAATAAGGCTCCACGCGACAGATGATATGATACTGCCCAATTGGTAGTATAGTAGAGCACCATTGATTCAACACAATTGACCTTTGACCTATTTGGCCCGGGGGTACTTTAATGGGGCCTCTGCTTGTAATACCACCTCTTCCGATTTTGCCTCCTTGAGCTACAATCTTGTTGGAACCATCACGGATTTCCATTGAAAAAGCCCCGATTCCACCCCCTCCAAAGTAAATGCTTTCCTCCCCTTTACCTGTGTTCCTGACCTTCAGGGTTAATAATACCGGCTCGCCGGGGTAAAATGTTCTCTTGGAGGTTTTGATACTCCAGCCAAGAGAGTCCTCCGGTCCTTTTGCATAAACAACGTTAAACATGTCGATAGAAATTCCGAATATAATACTCATCGCACAAAAATAGACGAGCCATTTTAATCTGGTAATCATCATCTTGCCCTTTCAAGTATCTTATACCATACACCTTTTTGTATGATTCATTCAATAATTAGATTTAAATTTCTGTATGGCCACTGACCTAAGGAACACACTTCGTAGCCAAATCCCCGCTTTTTTCGACTTTATACCGCCACGCGGGACCCAACTTTTCCGACGCACTGCCGCGACGTGCCATTGCCGGGACGGTAAAGCCGAAAAATAACAAACAAGTCAATAGATTTTTCTGCTATTTTTTTATCAAGTTTTCAAAGAGCCAACACGAATTTAGCTTTTATGATAATGCCGCACCTATTTAGCATTTGCCCCAACTGATGATTATGACTCTATACACAGCTAAAAGTCAAGGTCTTTAAATAAACGCATTTTTTAAATAGGTGCGGTATGGATTCGTTAAGGGCTGGTTTTTTGCCTTAAAACTGGTCAGATTGGACGGGAAGAAGACAAACCCCCAGTAAAACCGCAGGACAAATGTTGAATATCGAACAGGCAGAAGAGACCGATAAAAAGGGCAAAAATGTGAGGATATGAAAGGGGGGAATAATTTTTTCAGAAAAATCGTTATTTTACCCAAATATGCTAATCTATCTAAATTAACATCACCGATAACTGATAGGAGTAGAGATGGAACGGTAATTTTATGGAGATAAATTATGGGAACTTTAGTGGAACAGCGTAAGGATGCCCGAACCGAACTCTGCTGGCCTGTAAGTATGTGGCTGCCTGAAGCGAACAGGTTTTTTAACGGCCACAGTGCCAACATTAGTAAAACAGGCGTTTTCGTTTCCGTTCCGATAACCACTCCCGTTCGAACCGGCTACAATGTGGAAATTAACTTTCCGCGGTCAATCACTTTAGCAAAGCGAAAAGGGGGATTCGCCCGAATAAAAAGCGGTAAAGTGGTTAGAGTTGAGCGCAAGAATATGCTCAAAGATGCCAGTATCGGAGTGGCTATCCAATTCGAGTAACGGACAGACGTCTGCTTTTTACAACTGCTTAGGCCGGTGTAACTTTTCTGCGGGTGACATACCACTATTACATCACAAGTTCAATCTCATAAATAATGTGAGCACAACGGCTGCAATGATGTTCACGGGGACTCCAGTTTAACGAAAACGCCCTTGACTCTAACACAATGTTGCTTATCGTTAATGCTTTATTATTGTTTAGCAGGGAGGCGGATAATTGGAGGCAAGTAAGTTTTCAGGCGAATCGGTAGTTGAGCCGAGAATCCTGCTTGTAAATCCGCCAATATATGACTTTGCGGCATACGATTTCTGGTTAAAGCCCTATGGCCTGCTAAGTGTCGCAGGGTGTCTGCGTGGCAAGGCGGATTTTAAGCTGTTCGATTATCTCGACCGATTGGCGCCTTTTGTAACGGAGCGAAAGGAGCTGCAATCCGACAAGTGGGGTCGAGGTCGATTTTACTGCGAACAGATTCAGTCATCGGCTTGCGTGAGTGAAATTCCACGATACTTTCGCCGATTTGGTTTGCCACGAAGAATGTTCGAGGATTTCCTGAGGCAACAAGGGCCTTTCGATTTTGTCTTTATCCAAACGATGATGACCTACTGGTACCAGGGAGTCAGTGAAGTTATAGTGGATATTCGCAAGGCCTGTTCCGGCACAAAAATTATATTAGGCGGTAACTACGTAACACTCTGCGGCAGTCACGCACGAAGATTGGGGGCAGATTTCTTGCTGCAAGGTACGAATCTTGAGCCGCTCTGGCAATATCTAAATGTAACGGGCGAGCTGCGACAGCCGGCTTTTTGGGAGGCCTATGAGAAGTTAAATGCTGGTGTATTGAAACTCAGCGATGGCTGTCCCTTCAATTGCACTTACTGCTCGGTGCCGAAGGTTTATGGCAGGTTCAAGGCCCGGCCGTTAGAACGCTCTTTGGCCGAACTCGACCTATTATGCCGGCTTGGAGTGGAGAACATAGCTTTTTATGATGATGCTTTGCTGTTTGAGGCGGAAGAAGTTTTGATGCCGTTTCTGAAAGAGGTTCTAAAACGGGATATAAAAGTGAACTTCCACAGTCCGAATGCCCTTAATGCCCGATTTATCACAGAGGAGTTAGCCAAATTGATGTTGCGGGCAGGGTTTAAGACTTTCTATCTTGGTTTTGAGAGTGCATCTTTACAATGGCAGAGGCGTACCGGCTCAAAAGTTTCTTGCGATGAGCTTGAGCGGGCGGTCGAGCACCTTGCCGCCGCCGGTGCCGACCGTCAAGACATTACTGCCTATCAAATTCTCGGTCATCCATATAGTGACATTCAGCAGCTTGAGGATTCGATGCGCTTTGCGAACAGTCTCGGCATTCGTGGGATGTTAGCGGATTTTTCGCCTATTCCTGAAACGCCTGACGGCGAGTATTGTCGCAAATGGGTGGATATGGATGAGCCGATGCTGCACAACAAAACCGCCTTTCCGATTATCCTGCTTGGCTTTGATGAGGTAAACCGCCTCAAAGACCTGCAACGGAGATTGAACAGAGAGCTGCCTTGACGCTGTTAGTGTACTCGCTGATTTTGGTGTTATAGAATAACAGCCAGCTTTGCCAGGGGGGATTTTATACAAAAGCAAATAAATATAGACAAGATGCGTCTGATGTATAAGATATAATCGATGGTCTGCGAGCGGTTTGCAGAATTAACGTATGGGTAAATCGAGGTTCGATATGAAAAGCAGGAAACGAATAGCAGTTCTCACAGGCGGCGGCGATTGCCCGGGTATAAATGCGGTAATCCGGGCAGTCGGTAAAAAAGCAATCATCGAGAAAGGAATGGAAGTCCTGGGTATAGAAGACGGCTACCACGGCCTTGTCGATAACAGATACAGAAAGCTGGCCTACGAGGACCTGTCGGGGATTCTGACGCTGGGCGGGACAATACTTGGCACATCGAAAATAGCCAATCCGTACAGATACGCTGTTAAGAAACGCGGAAAACTGCACTTTGAGGACCTCTCGAA
>Ga0114919_10000407_pt1 | contig 32898 bp, 19 predicted proteins | sample BlataG_FD_88682 | JGI IMG/M metagenome (GOLD analysis project Ga0114919, IMG submission 88682) | Deep subsurface microbial communities from Black Sea to uncover new lineages of life (NeLLi) - Black_00105 metaG | ecosystem: Environmental > Aquatic > Marine > Oceanic > Sediment | place: Atlantic... | reverse complement strand
GCCTTGCAGAAGCAACTGCTTCAGCTCCTTGATATGGATCCGTCCATCTACGCCTGACGGAATCCTGCTGAAACACCAATGAAAAACTCCCGGAAAGACTGCCTGGAGACTGCGGAATGTAGGCTGGATAGATATCCTTCGGGATGTTCTTGTAGTCGATGGTCGTGAGGTCCGCCGGGCCAAGACCCGGGGCATCGACCTCGAAGATCGCACCGGCAAGACCATTCTCGTAGTAACCCCTCCTGAAATGGACCCGCGATTTCAGTACGATGATATCCAGGCTTTCCAGCGGTATGCCGAGCGGTCTGAAAATGCTCGTGTCGGTGACCTGGTGCAGCAGCGGGGTAAGGATAACGCGGTTGTTGTCACCGAAGAGGAGCACGGCCACCGTTTCGAAGCGACCGTACCGGCCCAGGTATTCGACATTTGCGTCGATTGTGACCCGGTTTCCTGCAAACCTGTCTGCATAGCCTCCCACTTTTATGGTGACCCTGTCGCCTGCAGCGGCCGTTGATCTGATCTCCTCGATCGCGTTGCCGTCCGCGATGGTGGCGATACAGAAGTTCCTGCCGCCCTGGCGGATCAGTTCCTCCAGGATATGCGTGGAGTTGCCCGTCCTGTCGGCGTGGTCGGCGATAACAACCGGGGTCCTACCCTCCTGGGCCGCCGCAATGGCTAATGAAACTCCCTCTTCAGTTTTTGGAAGCTTCTTGCCGGCGAATTCCTCCCTTACCCTCCAGATGTAATCGGACACATCATCCGCGATACGGTCGGCCGTTTCCTGATCGTTATTGGTCACAACCATCACGGTGGCTCCCACATCCGGTACATCGGCGTAGGCGAACCCGAACGCGACCGAGACGAAAGCATCCCTCACCCTGCACTCCCACCTGCGGGCGCGCTCCATGATCTCCATGGCCGGGGAAACGCCCGTCCCCTGGTAAACGCTGGGAGTTATCACTCCCGGTTTCCTCGTCGCCGTGGTAGGCTTGTAGGTCCCCCGGATGATCCTGATCATCATCCTCGCGGCCCGCTCCCCATGGAGTGCGGAGTCGTAGTGCGGGTAGCGCTTGATGATCAATACTGCGTCGGCGGCATCGGAGAGTTCGTGGTCTTCATTGGCGTGCAGATCGAGGGTGACCACTATCGGAATATCACCCACGGCCCCCCTCAGCCGGCGGATGAGTTCGGCCTCCGGTTTGGGAACGCCTGTAACGGCCATCGCGCCGTGAAGAGCAAGGTACAACCCGTCCAGGTGGCCTGCCTTTCTCAGGTCGTCCGCCATACCGTATGAGTATTTGTCGAAAGCCTCGGCTGTAATCCAGCTGCCGGAAGAGCCACCCTTTGCGTTACGGGGAGAATAGATGCCTACAAGCTCCACACCGCTGTATTCCCCGCAGCGGTCAACAAATCCCTGGATATAAGAGCCTGCCCGCAGAACCTCTTCGCCCCGCATCGGAGGGCCGTAGTACTCCCACTCTTCGATGCCGGTCGGGTTGGGGCAGAAGGTACAGGTCTCGTGTGAGAACGTTGCAACTCCAATCCTGATGGTGTCATTGCCCGAGGCCGGTCCCCCCTTGTCTCCTGTACCATCCACACCCAATGCCAGAGCCGGGACCAGTATCGCGCCCAGAATCACTCCCCATGACTTCATTCCGGTAACTCCTTCCGATGCTATTTTCTAATGACCCGCACCAGTTCACTCCCCCGGTCAGGCCCTCGCCGCAGCGTTGACGGCCCTGAGACGCTGCTTTTCCGGGTCGTTATCCAGCACGCCCGATTCTATAAGGAACCCTTTTTCGCGATCTCACCTCTTTCTGACGCGTATGGGATAAGGTGGTCTGGTCAGCTTGACGGGAGGGTTGGCCTCCAGCTGCTCCAGGATCTCCTCGATGGCCTTCTCCAGTTGAGGATCACGGCCGGCGATGATATCGGCCGGCATCTGCTCGACTTCGATATCCGGCGGCACCCCCACGTTCTCCACGACAAAGCCGTCCTCCGTCCATATGGCAAGGTTCGGGGCGGAGACATAACCGCCGTCCAGCAGGACCGGAAAGCCCAGGGTACCCACGAGGCCTCCCCACGTACGCTTCCCGATCAGCTTGCCCATGCCGAGCTTGCGCCACATCCAGGGAAGCAGGTCGCCACCTGAACCTGCGGTTTCGTCTATGAGCATCACTTTGGGGCCATGGATCGCCGAGAGCGGGGTCTTGAGATCGGCTCCATAGCGCATGGCCCAGTAGCAGATCTCCGGACGGAGGAGCAGGTCGATGTAGTAGTCGGCCACCGAACCGCCCCCGTTGAAGCGCTCGTCGACGATGATCGCGTCCTTGTGCGTCTGGGGGTAGAAGTAGCGCTTGAAGTAGGTGTGACCGAGCGTGGTCGTGTTCGGCACGTATACGTAGGCCACGCGGCCACCGGTGGCTTCATCCACCTTCTTCAGGTTACCTTCGACCCAGTCACGGTTGCGCAGCGCGTATTCATTGGTGATGGGCACTACCTTCACCGTACGGGAGTCCCGGCCGTTCGGGTTGGGTCCCACGGTGATCTCGACGGTCTTGCCCGCGGTGTTCTCGAACCGGCTGTACAGATTCTCAGGTGGACGCAGATCCACTCCTTCAACAGCCAGAAGGTATTCGCCTGCCTTGACATCGACCCCCGGCTCGGTGAGAGGCGAGCGGAGGGCCCGGTTCCAGTTCAGACCGCCGTAGACCTTCTTGAAGCGGTAGAGTCCCCGGTGGATCTCGTAGTCTGCGCCCAGCAGGCCGCCGGGAACCGTTTCCGGACGGCTCGGCGTGTCGCCGCCTCCCACGCGGTGGTGCCCCACCGCGACCTCGGAGCACATCCACCGGATCACCAGGTTGAGTTGCGCGCGCGTGACGCAGTCGGACAGGAAGATCCGGTACTTCTCGCGCATGGCGGGCCAGTCGGCGCCGTGCATGTTGGGGTCGTAGAAATAATCGCGGTTGATCCGCCACGCCTCGTTGAAGATCTGTTCCCACTCCTCGCGAGGATTGACACGTACCTGAATCTGATCCGCGGTGATCTTGCCCGATCCGGGACTGATCTTGCCGTTGGCGCCGGCGATCGACCAGTTGTTGCCGCTGCGGATCAGGACCTTCTTGTTATCTGCGGAAAGGAAGAAGCGGCTGACGTTTTCAAGCAGCGTTTCCTCCTCCCGCTTGTCGAGGTCGTAGCGCCTGAGGCTGGTCTCCCGGCCCTCTTCCCTCTTCAGGTAGTAGAGCTGTTCCGGAGGGCCGGCCTGAAGGCTGTAGTAATTCGCCGGCCCGAGCGGTAGTGCTACGATACGCTGGTCCAGGTCTTCGAAGTCTATTTCCACACGGACTTCCTCACCACCCTTCTCCTCAGGCTTCTCCTCCTCGCCGGCTTCCTGCTCCCCGATCTCCTCATCGCTCTCCCGGGCAAAGGGCGAGATCTCCCCCTTGGGCAGCACAGCCAGGTAAAGGGAATTGCTCATCTCCATGTCTGCATTAGACATGGCGAACCAGCTGCGCACGGGACCCGCGTCGGTGGAGGCAGTAAAGTAGAGGTACTTCCCCCCCTCGTCGAATACCGGTTCTGTTACATCGCTCAAGCCGTCGGTGATAGGGTACGACTTCCCCTCCTCCACCGAGTAGAGGTAGACCTGCTGGAAATAGGTCAACGTGTAGAGTGTGTATGCGAGCCAGCGCGAGTCGGGCGACCAGGCGTGGTGAAGGATCTTCATGGGACCATACAGGGTTTCCGAGGCGATCTTCTCGACCCGGCCCGACTCGATATCCAGCATATAGAGCGACCATGAATTGTCGCTGAAACTGATCTTCTTCCCGTCGGGGGACCACTTCGGATCCTCATAGAACCCCGCTCCGTCGATCTTGAAAGTGCGGACATCCTCCCGGCCGTCCTGACCGGCTATGCATAGTTCGTACTCGCCGGAAACATCGGAGAAGTGGGCGATCCATTTCCCGTCGGGAGACCAGGCCGGTGAGCGCTCATGCACACCCGACGTGGATGTGAGATGCCGGTGGTCCCCCTTTTCGGCGGGGACGGTGACTATCTCACCTCTGAATTCGAAGACAGCCCTGGCTCCCGAAGGCGAGATGCCGGCATTGCGGATGAAACGGGTTCCCTCTACGTAGCGCGTCCTCACCTCGGCCAGGTCGGCCGCGATACCTACCGTGAGTTTCGTGCCGTGCCCGGTGTCCGGGTCGTAGAGATGCAGGTAACCGGCCTGTTCATATATGACCTTCCCTCCGCCGGCTGAAGAGTTGACGACAGGAAAGTCGTCGTGGTCTGTCAGCTGCTCAATACCCTTCGAACGACGGTCGTAGGAAAAAAGGTTGAACTCACCATTGCGGTCTGAACGGAAGTAAACGTTGTCCCCGATCCACATCGGGTCGGTGTCGTTGCACCTGCCCTCGGGCTGGGGTATCTGTTCGACCTCATGGTTCCTGGTGTTGTAGAGCCAGATCCTCGAGACCGTCCCGCCCCGATAATTCTTCCACTGCAGGAAACGCTCGCCGAGCGGAGTATATGCGATCATCCGGCCGTCTGGCGAGTAGGCGGCCTTGTAGGCGTTGGGTATGGGAAGCTGCTCGGGATGTCCACCTTCCACCGGAACGGTAAAGAGCTGGGTGAACCGGTTGGTGAAAACAGTGCGGGGGGAGGTGAAAAGAACCGAATGGCCGTCGGGCGTGAAGCCCTGCACGACATCCGAACCGGGGTGCCAGGTGAGCCGCTTCGGGACTCCACCCTCCACCGATACGATGTAGACATCGGAGACGCCTTCATACTGGGCACTGAACGCAATCAGACGGCCGTCGGGCGAGAACCTGGGATTCACTTCGGTCCCCACATGGGTTGTAAGCCGCCTGACACCGCTGCCATCCAGGTTCGCAACCCACAGGTCACCGGCATAGGCGAAGACGATATGGTTCTCGCTCACCGCCGGCTGGTTAAGCAGCCTCGTATCGTGGATGTTCTGCGCAGCGGCCGGCGCCGCGACCACCAGACACAGGAGCGCTGCGAAGGCAACACTCCACTCTTTCTTCCTTTTCATCGGTCTCGCCTCTCTCGATAAGCGGTAACTGTCTCGGTAAGGCCCTCTCCACTTCTATGGATCTGCTTCCAGCTGAGTTGACTGTACCCTATTTACTGTACCTTATTTATAGTAAATCCGGTAGGGGCCGGTACATGGAAGAGTGTTACCGTAATGCGAACCGATCCTGCTTGTGGAGGAGATACCGTGCTGAATATCGAGGAAGCGCTGAGCGATGCGGCTTCACTGGCTCTGGAATTCATCAGGTCTGAAGGGGAATATTTAGGCGGTCCTTGGGAGCCTGTCGGAGAAACGCTCTTAGTATAATTCAAAAGCAGCAGGGCCCGGAGTTGTCAGAAAGAAGGACGAATCACCCGCACTCTGCGGAAAGTGGTGCAGGTAGCGGTCGGCCCAGCTGTCGCAGAATCGTTCCGCCAATTCCGCCTCGACCATGGCCCAGACGCTGCCTCCGAAACCGGCCCCGAAAGGGGATGCGGCCACCGCACCCAGTTCACGTGCCGAATCCGCCAGAAACGCCGTCTCCGGAACCACATTCTTCAGAAGTCGTTCCCCCAGCACCCGGGAATGATCGGCAAGCCCGCCGAATGTATCGATATCGGCTCTGGAGAGAGCTGTGCTCGCCGAGGGAACGATATCCTCACTCACGGCCAGGAAATGCTCGAACCGATCAAGGAGATCACCTTCTGTTGCCTCGGGATGTTCCGAATCGCGGATGATGCTGCGAAGCTGGTCAGCCGCATCTACAGAGCTCGAAAGGGCGGCGGCAACATGTGGATCGCTCCGCCCGGTGGCCCGACGCCACAGTTCTATCACGATTTCCATTAACCGGGATGCGCGATTGTACTTCACCATAGCGTCGCCTGTCTTGGGCGCCACGACTCCGCTGACCGCTACGGCGAACAGATAATCGCCAGGCCACTCGATCGAATACTCCAGGCGCACAGGACCGTAGGAGTACTGGGCGATACAATCTGTTCTGGCGCACAGAATAGCCGTATGATCCTGGCATCCACCTGTGGTACCTACACCCATGTCGCCCTCGAGCGTGCCGAAACTCCGTCCATTCTCGACCCTGCCCAGATATTCTGCCAGCTCCTCATAAGAGGAGATGTTTCCCTTATACTCCGCCGTCGAGGGAAGATCGTTCACCCGTGAGAGTGCCAGGAATATCGCGACCATCAGAGCACTCGAGCTGCTTAAGCCCGCAGCCTCCGGCAGATTGCTGGCGAAAGCGATATCAGCCCCCCGCAGCGTACCCGGGAAGTTACGGGCGATTCGCCGTGCCACCGTCATCGGATAGTTGGACCAGTGCACGACATCGGGTTCGAGCCCTGAGGTCATTTCAAAGCTGATTGTCTGGTCGATTACTGCGTCTACTATGTTGACCGCGGCGTCTTCGCGCGGTATCACCACCGCGCAGAAACCCCTTTCAATGGCCGCCAGCAGGCTCCGTCCTCCGGCGTAGTCGGTGTGGTTGCCCACTACTTCGATCCGACCCGGCACGAAGAGCGCAAAAACCCCGCCCTCTCCGGCATGCCCTGCGCCTTGCAGAGATCCGGCCGACCTCACAAAGAGGGCGGCAAGCTCATGGGAAGCTCCCGGGCTCAGACCCGAAGCACTTAACCTCGACGCAATGGTGTCAAGGTCGGACAGCTGCTCCAGTGTACAGCCGCTGCTCACAGCTCCACCTCGACTCCCCTCAGCCGTTCTTCCACGGGCCGGATGTTGGCACGCCGGGAAAGATCGAGCACCAGGGCCTGGGAAGTTATCATGTGGAATACCTCGCCGAGGGTATTGATTGACCACGCCACGGCATCCGGTAACTCGTATTCTCCGCGTTCCGACAGCCCTATAGACCTGCATGCCTTGAAGATCGAAGGACCGAAACGCCAGCACGTCATGCTGACCCAGATCGGATCGGTCATCCGGTCCAGCAGTTCCGGGTCGGGTTTTTCGACAATGTTGACCAGGTATCCCATGTCGTCGGTCTCCAGCAGAGCGCAGTTCGCGATCCTGTCGACCGTTGCTTTCCCACCTTTGAGCAGGCTGTCTGCACTGAAACCCACGAGGCCGGAACCGTCCAGACTCCGGATCTCGGAAAGCACCTCCGGCGGATAGTAGTTGTCTGAATTGATAACGAGGAACGGGGAGCTGCCCGCGAACGATTCGGCGGCCAGAAGCGCATCGGCCCCTCCCATCTGCTTCTCCTGTATGGCGAACCCGATTCTCAGGCACCGGCTATCCAGGGATTCACAGTGTTGGCGCACGGCATCGTGGGCCGGTCCGATTACTATGCAGACCTCCTGATATCCGGCTTGGGCGAGCGAGCTGAGGCTGTAGTTGAGAAAGGGCCGGCCGTTGATCGGAATCAGCGCCTTTACACCTGCTGCTGCGATTGCCGCCTGTTCTTCTGTGAGCCCGGCAGAGGGATCTTCCCGCTGCATCCTTGTACCGAGTCCGGCAGCCAGTATCACGGCTTTGTCCATCTCAGACGACCCTGAACCCTTCTCTCTTTTCACCTGCTCATCCTGATCACTCGCTCACCGGCGAACGGGCCGCCGAACCCGCGCTGACCTTTCTCCAGACCCTGAAAAGGAAATGAACCGACACGACGGCAACTGCCATCAGCACCAGCGCAAATATGTGGTTGCCGTAGATCAGATATCCGATAGCAAAAAGCGTGCTGTAGACGGCGAAGCAGCCGGCGACCATGCAGAGGATGCCAAGAGGTACGTTCCAGCCCCTGCCCTCCTCCTCGATCCGATCGCCCTCGGCACTGGCACGCTCCAGGACGACCCGCCAGCCGGGTCCGCCCGGATGCACCTTCCGGCAGAATTCGGCGAGAACCCGATGGTCTGTCGGCCTGGTCAGGAATGTCACCACGATCCAGGCGGTCGTGGTGATGGCGACTCCTGAAACCAGCTTGACCCAGGCGGCCAGCTCTATCCCGGGGAAAAGGTTAGGATGAGCCAGTTCCACGTATACGGCGACGAGGAAGGAAACAACCATTGCGGTAAGCTCGCTGAAAGCGTTTATCCGCCACCAGAACCAGCGGAGGATAAAAAGCAGTCCTGTTCCCGCACCGATCTGAAGCAGGATATGAAAGGCCTGGAGTGCGTTTTCCAGCCAGAGCGCCAGAGCCGCAGCCACCAGCATCATCAATACGGTGGAAATCCTCCCTATACGGACCAGCTCCTTCTCGCTGGCCTCTTTGTTGATAAACCGCTTCCAGAAATCGTTGACCACATATGATGATCCCCAGTTGAGGTGTGTCGAGATGGTGGACATGTATGCTGCGATCAGAGACCCCACAACAAGCCCGAGTAATCCGTGCGGGAGGAAGGTCAGCATGGCTGGATACGCCAGGTCGTGCCCCAGGATGCTCTTTGAGACGTGGGGAAATGCCTCCTGAAGCGATTCGATCGACGGGAAAACGATCAGGGAGGCCAATGCCACGAGTATCCAGGGCCAGGGCCGCAGGGCATAGTGGACGGAGTTGAAGAAGAGCGTGGCGCCCGTAGCGTGGGTCTCATCTTTGGCCGAGAGCATTCTCTGGGCGATATAACCGCCCCCTCCCGGTTCGGCCCCCGGGTACCACACGCTCCACCACTGGACGGCGATCGGGATAACCAGGACGGAGACTAAAGCCTCGGCATTGCCGAAGTCAGGCAGGATGGAGAGCTTTCCCTTCACCAGGTCGTGCGTCAGCAGACCGCTCAATCCCCCGACATCAGGGTGGCCGACCGCCACAACCGCCGCAGCAACAGAGCCTGTCATCGCAACAATGAACAGGAGGAAGTCGGTCAGCAGGACCCCCCTCAAGCCTCCCATCATGCTGAAGATCACCGTAATCAATGCCGCAATAGCAATCGTCTCGACAGGTGAGAGATTCAGCAGTACTCCACCGATCTTGATGGCCGCAAGTGTTACGGCCGCCATGATCATGATGTTGAAGAAGATGCCCAGGTAGAGCGCGCGGAAACCGCGAAGGAAAGCAGCAGATGCACCGCTGTAGCGCAGCTCGTAGAACTCTATGTCGGTCATCACGCCCGAGCGCCGCCACAGCTTGGCGTAGACGAAAACGGTCAGCATTCCGGTCAGCAGGAATGCCCACCAGACCCAGTTACCGGAAACACCATTCTGGCGAACTATATCGGTGACCAGATTGGGAGTGTCGGTCGAGAAGGTCGTGGCGACCATCGACATGCCCAGCAGCCACCACGGCATACGCCTGCCCGAAAGGAAGAATTCGGACGAGCTCTCTCCTGCCTTCCTGGCTACCCATACGCCGACAATCAACGCGATGGCTAAGAATGCGATGATGAATGCCCAGTCGATGCTCTCCAGTGCCATACGATTGTTCCTTCTCCGCCGGTCAATTCATTTTCGGCAAACAGGTCATTTCCGCCTGGCAATGAGCCCCGTTGAGACCGATATCATGGATGAACCTGCACCCGGCACAGACAGGGTAATTCCAGGAGGCCATCAATGAGAACCATGTTCCTCGCCCGCCACAATCCCCGGCAGCTTTTTATTCTACTCGTCTCTTCCTTCCCTCTGGCCGGCTGCAGCAAGAAACCGGGCCGGATGGAAATCGATGTCGCCGAGGGGCCCAATCCCTGGACACACCTGAATCTGCATAATAATCCGGACAATTTCCAGTTCGCCATCGTCTCGGACAGAACCGGGGGCAGGCGGCCTGCACACAGGGCGTCATGAACGCAGTCAGCATATTCAACGATGTAATCGGCCCGGTCATGAGGGGGCCCTCGAGCTCCCATACAGCCGGGGCCTACCATATCGGCTCCCTTGCCCGGTCGCTTCTGGGCGGGGATTTCGAGCAGGCACGGTTTTTCTTCGACCCTGAAGGTTCGTATGGCAGAGTATACAGCCAGCAGGGCGCCGACCTGGCCTTTGCAGCGGGCCTGCTCGGCTGGCCCATCACCGACGGGCGTTTCCACCAGTCCATGGAAGCGGCCGGTTCAGCCGGGAAACAGATCGAGTTCGCAGTAGAGCATATTCCGGACGCCGACCATCCCAACACTGTCGAAATCGACCTGCTCTCGGCAAACGGGCGCAGGTTGAGACTCTCGGCAAAATCGACAGGCGGCGGTGCGATAGAAATCACACGCCTCAACGACTGGCCCGTACAAATAACGGGCAGGTTCCACGAGACAGCCCTGGAGCTGGAAAGCGGGAGCGCCGGGGAGGCCCGTAAACTGCTGGCAGCCGACGGCGAACTATCCGGTGAAGCAAGTGAAATCACCCATGACGGTAAGGTCTTTCTGTCCGGGAAAAGGCTCTCTCCCCTCCCCTCCGAGGCCAGGACGCGTCTCGAGGCACTTCCGGGAATGCTGGAAATATGGGCCGGCGAGCCAATCTTCTTCGTCGAGCGCGGAAAACAGCTGTGGAGCAGCGCCGGTGAAATGGTGGCTCTTGCCGGGAATCGCGGCGCCACACTCGGCCGGCTTGCACTCGAATACGAGTCGGTCCTGCTGGGGCTCGGCGAAGACGAGATATTGAAAGAGATGGGACACCGGTTCGATGTGATGAAGTCCTCGATAGAGCGGGGACTGGAGGAAGATCCACCCGGACCACAGCTCCTCACACCCTGTGCAGGGCTCATCTACGAATCTGAGCAGAAAGGGGCGCTGGCAACAGGCGGCTTTCACGCCCGCGCTGCCGCCCGTGCTCTGGCGGTAATGCACGTCAATGCCGGCATGGGCGTTGTGTGTGCGGCACCGACCGCAGGCTCTGCCGGCATCCTCCCTGCCGTCGTCCACACCATGGCTGAGGAGAAAGAACTCGACCCGGATGCGGTTTCGTTCTCAATGCTGGCCGCCGGTGCGATAGGAGTGATATTCGCACAGCGGGCCACATTCGCCGCGGAGATCGCAGGATGCCAGATGGAGATCGGCGCGGCCGGCGCCATGGCGGCAGCCGCAGTGGTGGACGCTGCAGCAGGCAGCGCGGAGCAGGCCGCCGACGCCGCCGCAATCTCCCTGCAGAACAGCATGGGTTCGGTGTGCGATCTCGTCCAGGGCATGGTGGAGATCCCGTGCCACACAAGGAACGCGGCAGCCGCTTCAGCGGCTTTTATCTGCGCAGACCTGATCCTCGGCGGTTATTCGAACCCGATCGGGCTGGATGAGACAGTGGATACAGCGTATAGAGTCGGGAAATCACTCCCTGTCGAGCTGCGGTGCACCGCGCTGGGGGGGCTGGCTGCCACTCCCTCGGCCCTCTCCCTCCGGAGGCGACCTATCTGAAGCGATCCCCCCGAAGCGACCTCTCAGTCAGACAGACTCATGTTCCGTCCGGGCTATAATCTCGTCCTGAAGAACCTTGCTCAGATCACAGAAATAGTCGCTGTATCCGGCGACCCTCACGATAAGGTCCCTGTACTGCTCAGGATCAGCCTGAGCTGAACGGAGGGTGTCCCTGGTCACCACGTTGAACTGGACGTGGTGCCCGCCCAGTTTGAAATACCCCCTTACGAGCCTGGCCAGACCGTCCAGTCCTTTCTCACCCTCCAGGAGCTGGGGGGTGAATTTCTGGTTCAAAAGGGTACCGCCGGTGAGCGAGTGATCCAGCTTTGAAGCAGACTTGGTTACCGCAGTCGGGCCATGGCGGTCGGCCCCCTGGACCGGCGAGATTCCTTCAGACAGCGGCTGCCAGGCCCTCCTGCCGTCGGGCGTGGCGCCTGTGACCCTGCCGAAGTAGATATGGCAGGTGGTGGGCAGGAGGTTTATCCGGTGATGTCCCCCTTTGGTATTTTTCCTCCCCTCAACGGCGTTGAAGAAGATTTCAAAGGCTGAAAGCATCAGTGAATCCGGGTAATCATCATCGTTGCCGTAACGCGGGGTCCTGTTGATGAGCATCTGCCGCATCTTCTCGTTGCCCTCGAAATCCGAGGAGAGAGCATCCATCAGATCGGCCATCCGGAGGGTTCCCTCATCGAATACATGGTATTTAACCGAGGCGAGGCAGTCGGTGAGCGTGCCAAGGCCCACACCCTGGATGTAGGTGGTATTGTATAGGGCGCCTCCGGCATTGTAATCCTTACCATTGGCTATGCAGTCATCGATAATTATCGACAGGAAGGGCACCGGCATCTCCTCAGCGAAGAGCCGCTCTATCACGTTGTTGCCCTCTATCTTGATATCGATGAAGTGCCTGAGCTGTTTTTCGTACGCATCCAGAAGATCCTCGAATGCCTCGAAATCCTCCGCCCTGCCCGTCTCGATCCCGACTTTATTCCCGGTTCCGGGGTCTACTCCGTTGTTGAGGGTGATCTCGAACACCTTGGGGAAATTGAAGTAGCCGGTAAGGATGTAGCTTTCCTTGCCGAATGCTCCGGTCTCGATACAGCCGCTGGTACCCCCGTTCCTGGCATCCTCGATCGATTTGCCCTGCCGGGTCAGCTCCTCTACAACCATATCCGCATTGAAGAGAGAGGGCTGCCCCCAACCCTTTCTGATGATGGCGCAGGCTTTATTCAGGAGTTCATCCGGAGTCTTCTCGCTGAGCTGGATATTCGAGCTGGGCTGGACCAGCTTCATCTCGTCGATCACTTCGAGGAGGAGGAAGGATACTTCGTTTGCACCATCCTCGCCGTCGGCTCTCAGCCCCCCCAGATTTATATTTACGAAATCGGTGTATGTGGCGCTTTCCTCGGCAGTGACCCCCACCTTGGGGGGTGCGAGCTGGTTGTTGAACTTGACCCATAAACACTGGATCAGCTCCTTCGCCTTCTCCCGCGTCAGCGTCCCCTCCTCGATACCCTTCCTGTAGAATGGAAGCAGATGCTGGTCGAGCCGGCCCGGATTGAAGGCGTCCCACGGATTCAGCTCCGTAATCACGCCGAGGTGTACAAACCAGTAATACTGCAGGGCCTCCCACAGATCCCCCGGGGGACGGGCCGGAACGTGCAGACAGATCCCGGCTATTATCTCAAGCTCGGCCCTTCTCTCTGGATCCTCTTCGACCGCAGCCAGTTCACCGGCCTTCTCGGAGTAGCGGCGGGCAAAAGCGATCAACGCATCAGCACAGATATCCATCGCCTGCAGCTGTTTCCGCTTGCCGACGGCCTCGGAATCATCCCCCTCGTCCAGCTCGGCCAGGCTTCTCCGAATATCTTCTTTGAAATCGAGGAACCCCTTCCTGTAAATCTTGTCGTCCAGGACCGTATGTCCGGGAGCTCGCTGCTCCATGAACTCGGTGAAAACCCCTGCTCCGAAGGCGAGCTTCCACTCCTCCGTCATCCTGGAGAAGATCTTTTCGCGGAGGGTCCTGCCCTTCCAGAAAGAGATTATATGATCTTCATATTCCCTTCTTGTTCCATCACTTATGGTGAAAGGGATTTTATCCCTGTCGTTCAGGATATCCAGGTCTTCCAGACTGTGACAGCATATTTCGGGATATGTGGGAGTTGCCTTGGGCTCAGGTCCCCTCTCCCCCACAATAAGTTCGCCCTCATTAATACATATCGCCTTGTCCTCCAGTATATGCTTGAAGACGAGAGCACGCCTGATGGGTGCAGAGGTCGTCTCTGCATCACGGCAGGCATCGGTGACCAGCACTGCTCTTTCGGCGGAAATATGGGGCACGGCCTCCAGGCTCTGCTTCCTTAGCCGTGCGACTCTCTCGTTCACTACTGCTAACCTCCTATCGCAACCGTAAACCCGTATCTGCTGAGTTGATCCGATACCTCACGGATCCGTGCCGGGGTGAAAGGCCCGGTCCCGGGCGCCCGGCAGGTCATCCCGATCCTCTCGCGCTTGTGTATACCCGCACCATGAAAGGGTAGCAGATGCACCTCTTTCACACTATTGAGGGATGACAGGAATCGACCGAATCCCCTGATGCTCTCGTCACTGTCGTTTATCCCGGGAACCAGCGGGATGCGGATGACGATATCATCCCTCAGTGAAGAGAGCATTCTCAAGTTTTCGAGTATCAGCTCGTTCGACACTCCTGTATGGGCTCTGTGTAACTCATCATCAATGACTTTCAGATCGTAGAGAAAAAGGTCCGTTCTCGGGCTGATCTCTCTTATTATATCAGCTGGAGAGTATCCAGCCGTCTCAACGGCTGTGTGGATACCAGCCAGCCGGCACGACTCCAGAAGGGTCATGAGAAAATCAGGCTGATTCAGGGGTTCACCCCCGGAAAAGGTCACACCGCCCCCCGATTCATGGTAGAACACAATGTCCTTCTCCACTTCAACCATCACCTCTTCTACTGATACCTCTCTTCCGACCATCTCGCGTGCGCCGGAGAAACATACCTGGGCGCAGCTGCCACACCTCTGGCATCTGTCCCACAGGGGAAGGAAATCCCCATCTTTGAGTTCAACCGCGCCATTGGGGCATGCCTCGAAACAATCGCCGCACCCCAGACAGAGATCGGGGCGGAATGAGAGGTCGGGGTGGTCGGACAGCCCCTCGGGATTGTGACACCACCAGCACTGCAGAGAGCACCCTTTGAAGAATACCGTGGTACGAATCCCGGGGCCGTCGTGCACGCAGAACTTCATGATGTTGAAGATTATTCCTGTCGTTTCGATCAATCCCTCTACCTCGTAGTCTTCACCACTTATTTTCCACCACCTGCAGCCAGCATGGTATTCTCGCCCCGACAGCGGTCCAAAATTGTTCGTGTAATCCCTTAACACAAAGGGTATCGTCTTAAAAACGAAAACCACAAACAAGATAGCTATGATGCCTTCATGTCAGAAATTTGATGAGACGCGGCTCGGCCCTTACTATCGGGCCAATGCCATCGAGACCGAGCACCAGCTTGCCATAATACATGTGGCCATAGGTATTCTGGGATGCGCCGTCAGTGTCTTCGATGAAGCTGCCTGACAGAATAGATGAAGCTCTTCTGGAGCGGCTCGCCCGGAGGGTAACTGTCGCAGGGGAGGACCGCGAACTGCTGGATATCGAGGCACCCTTTACCGGCGAAACCTTCGGTACCCTCCCTATGGGGACAGCCGATGACGTCTCGGAGGCCGCCCGTCAAGCACGGGCGGCTCAGCAGTCATGGTCGAAACAATCCTTCAGGGAACGGGCCCGCATCTTCCTCAGGTTCCACGACCTGATATTCGAGAGAAAAGACGAGATACTCGACCTGATACAGCTGGAGACCGGCAAGGCCAGAAATCACGCCTACGAGGAAATCGGTGACGCAGCAATTGTAGCCCGCTACTACGCCTTCAACGCCCGTAAACACCTGAAGAGCAGGAAGAGGAAGGGCATCTACCCGATTCTTACAGCCACGAGGGAACAACATGCCCCCGTGGGCCTCGTCGGATTCATCACCCCCTGGAACTATCCCCTGACCCTCGGGATCACAGATGCCATTGCAGCGCTGATGGCCGGAAACGGCGCGCTCCTGAAACCAGACAGGCAGACTCCTTTCACCGCCCTGTGGGCCGTCGACCTGCTCTACCAGGCCGGCCTGCCGGCAGATCTCTTACAGGTCGTGGTCGGTAAGGGTTCGGTGCTCGGTCAGCCTATCATCGAAAGCGTCGATTATCTGGCATTCACGGGAAGCACCGGGACGGGTCGCCTGCTTGCGGCCGCGACCGGGGAGAAACTCATCGGCTGCACGATGGAGCTGGGTGGTAAAAACCCGATGGTGATCCTCGACGATGCCAATCTGTCCAGGGCGGCGAGGGTTGCTGTATGGGACTGCTTCTCATCGACAGGCCAGCTCTGCGTATCCATCGAACGGATACTCATCCAGTCGACGATATATGATGAATTCGTCCGCCTGTTCGCCGAGGAGACGCAGTCGCTGAAGCTGGGGGCCGGCTTCGACTACAGCGCCGATATCGGCTCACTCATTTCGGCAGAGCAGCTCGAAAAGGTCCGGTCGCATGTGGAAGATGCAGTCATGAAGGGAGCGAAGGTAGCGGCTGGCGGACGTCCGCGCCCCGAGCTGGGACCATACTTCTACGAACCCACTATTCTGGAGAACGTCACCGAGGAGATGGCTCTTTTCGCGGAGGAGACATTCGGTCCCGTTGTATCTCTATATCGTTTCGAATCTATCGACGAAGCCGTGGAAAAGTCCAACTCGAGCACCTACGGCCTGCACGCCAGCATCTGGACCCGCGATACCGCCCGCGGCAGGAGGGTGGCATCCGGGCTCAAAGCCGGGACCGTCAGTATAAACGACACGTACAGATCCACGTGGGGCTCTATCGATGCACCTATGGGCGGCTTCAAGGACTCGGGACTTGGCAGGCGGCACGGCGCGGCGGGAATAGTCAAGTATACAGAATCTCAGACCGTGACCGTTCAGCGCCTTCTCCAGGTCGGACCTCTGAGGGGAATGAGCGAGGAGCGCTTCCACAACTTCCTGACCCGTGGTATCAAACTCCTCCGCAGGATCCCCGGTTTGAGGTAATCTTTTATAATAGCTCGCAAGCTCATCCTCAATCGCGCGGGAGCAGGGATCGGGCCAGCCTTTGCAGCCCTTCCGGCATCTCTCCCCGCCGCAGCGGCTCCAGCCACCCCCTGACCTCTGTATCGCCGGGCGAAATCTGGAGCCACCTGTTCACCACCCTCATCGCATCCTCAAACTTCCCTGTGGCGGCGTAAGAATACATCAATGCCACATGGCTTCTAACCACGTTGCCCGGCCACTGGAATTGCTTATCCAGGATCTCTTCGAGCATCTCCTGCGCCCGCACAGAATCACCTATCGCCTGGATCACAATGGCGTGGAATGACCGGAAATCTGGAGCCGAGAAATCTACCTGCTCGTGTCCGAACTCGATCAGGTCATAGGCACTCTGAGCATCCCCTCCGAACAGCATGGCGTCTGCCGTCTCCTGGAATACGACCCGGTAGTTGTGAAGGAGCGTGGTAGCATTCTCATCCTTGTAGATCTGTGGATCGGTAATGCCGCGGTATTGGAGAACCTGCCTCAGGTTGTGGACCGCAGCCTCGACATTGACCCTGTCGGCGCCCGGAGCCACACGCGAGGCGAAACCCTCCCTTGACAGGTATCTGTAGAACCATGCCTGGTTCTCCGGTGGGACGGTAACAGCGAAATAGACCGGCCGCCGCCAGTTGTTGGCTCCGATGATATGGGCGACCATCTGATCCTGAACGCGGATGGGAACGCGGCCGGGCACCTTCCACTCTATGCCTCCGATCGTGAAGGTGCTGTCCTGTGGAAAGGACGCCCATCCGGCCATATCGATCTGCTGGTCGGTCAGGCTGATCGGTACCTTCGGCTCCCGGTCGCGGAGTTCTTTGATATACCAGGGGAGGTTGAGGATGCTGAGGTTGACTACGCTGATATCCCGCCTGATCCCTTCCACCACCTGAAGATACCAGAGCGGGTAAGTGTCGTTATCGCCGTTGGTGAAGATGATTGCATTCGGCTGGCAGGTCTGGAGGATATTGTAGCCGTAATCCCAGGAGAGGTAATCCCCGCTCCGGTCATGGCTGTGAAAATTCCGGGCGAACTGGGTCCCCACCAGGATGGCTCCGAGGGCACCGACAATCAGAACACCCGCCCGCAGTGCTGATGGCAGGCCCGATCCCCTACCCTCCTCTTGCGCGGATTCTTCACTTCCCATCCGCATAAATTCCTGCACATAACCCGTCAGACCGGCCATCCCGGCACCTATCCAGATCGCAGTGGCGAAATAGCAGCCGATAAAGATGTAGTCCCGGTCGCGCGGCTGTGGGTCGGGCATGTTCAGGTAGAACACCAGACCGAGGCCCATTATGAGCCAGAGCACTGCGTTTGCCAGGAAAGTCCGCCTGTCCCTGATAAAGTTCACAATCGCCCCTATCAGGGCGATGACATAGAAAGGCAGCAGGAACTCGCTTCTCAGGTAACGCAGGAAGTGGAAGTTGAGCTGATAGCCCCAGAAATCCGCCCTGCGGCTGAACATCGCAACCAGCATCGACTCACTGCCGTATTGCCTTCGCTGCAGGACCTGCCGGAAATTCTGCCAGTTCTCGGGGTTGTTGATGTCGACGGGGGGATTCAGTCCCGACCGGATGTAGATGAGTGCGTATATGGTATAGCCCAGGGCAAAGAGAACCACGACTCCCACCCATAGATCAACCCTCTTCAGGACCTTGCGGTCGTGGAACCAGAGCAGCAGAAGGATCGAAGGCACTGTCAGCAGAGCCAGCAGATGGTTGCCGGTTCCTATCCCGAGCACATACCCGATCAGCAGCAGGAATGAAGCTCGACCGGAATCTCCGGCACCGTGTATGTGCCGCAGAGCCAGCCAGAGGCAGAGTGCGGTAACCATTATAGAAAGGGAATAAACCTCCGCCTCGACCGCGCTGAACCATGCCGAATTGCTGAATGCGTAGGCGAGCGCTCCGGTACCCGCAGCCAGTGCTTTGACCAGAGGGGAGTAACCTTCCCATTCCTCCCGTTCCCTCTCCCAAAGGTTGAAAATCTCGAGGATGATGCCGTAGAGAAGCAGAGCTGTAAAAGCGGAAGTCAGCACCGATATGAAGTTGATCTCTGCCGCAACACCGAAGGGTGTGGGCAGCATACTGAAAAGCCGCCCCAGCAGTATGAAGGTCGGCGCCCCTGGCGGGTGCGTCACCCCGAGCGAGTAGGCAGCAGCTATGAACTCTCCCGCATCCCAGAATGCAACGGTAGGCGCAATGGTGATGGTATAGACGATCAGCGAGACGAGCCCTACAATCCAGGCTCCGGCAAAATAGATATTTACCGTTGTGGAGTCCCGTTTATTCAACATGCAGTCCATCCGTAGGAATGGCGCGGCCGGGTCTCGGTTTCCGCCCGTAGATCAAATCGTCGAAAATAAGGGCGATGCGGCGAAGCCACGGGTTCAGCGGTATTATCATTCTAACGAGGTTATGAAGCCGGTTGTTGCGATGAGAGAAGGGACAAACTGCCATACAGATGCCGCAATCGCTGCCGACCTGCCTCCAGTAGGAGTAACATTTCTCTGTATCTGTCGGCCACTTCTCTACTCCCCTGACCCATTCTTTCTCGCCATTGGAGAGAGCCCTGGAAGGGCAGTTCTCAGCGCATTTCCTGCAGATGCTGCAGAATTCATCCGCTCCGAGCCGGACATGTCCATCGTGCTTCAATCGCAGGTCGGTCGTGACCGCTCCAATACGCACACGGCTGCCGAAGCGATCAGCGATCAGTATGTTGTTGCGGCCTATTTCACCAAGGCCCGCTTCGATAGCGAGCGGGGGCAGGATCACATCGTAGTGGGCATCATAGTGCGCTTTTGCTCCGTAACCGGCGGCCTTGAGCACAGCCTCGACTGTCCTGGCAATTACCGCGGCGCGGTAATACTGCCGGGCTGATTCCCGGATCGCTTCGGCATGTGGAGCGCGCTGCATCTGGTCGAAATCCATCTCGATCAGGAAGACAATCGCCGTAGGATGATCAAGCCGGATCTCGTGCCCGTAATCCTCGGCAAACCGGCCTTTATGGGTGTAGATGTACTCATGAGGCAGCGGTGCAAATCCCACTGCAACAGCTCCGAGGGCCCGAACCATCTCCCTCACCAGCCCGGAATGATCAACGTTCTTTGGGAACCTCTCTTGCCATTTCTTGATGATGGCGGGATCGGGTTCGATATCGTAAATGGACTCGAAGTATCGCTCTGCCTCACCGGTGATCTCGGGGTGATAGTACCGGGAACCCGGTACATAAAGAGGGATCATCGCACGGATGCGATCGTCCTCTTTCTTCAGTTCCGGTCGTCGCACATAGTACTCGTCGTACTCGGGCGTACCTTCGACACGCGACATACGGGCGAACATGACATCCCGCTCATCGACCTGAGAATCAGGTCCGCTCCGGACAGCTCGCTTACGGAAAAGGTCTACAGGAAAGAACAGGACGATCAGAAGTAGCGCACAACTCAGCAGCAGTATTATCAGCATGGACGCCTGGGACCGTTGTTTGCAGAATGAAAAGGCCGGTTACTGCCCTCTGTATCAATGCCACAATAATGGGAAAAGGGCACGCCACCACCAGAGAGTATTGGCTTGAAATGATGCCTTCACTGGCGGACTATAATTGTCTTATGGAACTGGAGGAACTGGAACAGGACTGTGATATCGAGTTCACACGGACCGGCGGGCCAGGTGGGCAGCACAGAAACAAGGCCGAGACTGCTGTACGTATAACCCATCGTCCGACCGGCATCGTGGTGGTAGCCTCTGAAAGCCGATCACAATACCGCAACCGCATCACTGCTCTGGAAAGGCTCTCCGAACGTCTGGAAGAGCTGGAAAGAGAGAGGGATGCTGCCGAACGAAGCAGGCGACGGCGCCGCACTAAACCAACCCGGGCCTCGCGGCTCCGCCGGCTCGAGGAGAAAAAACGACTGAGCCGGAAGAAGCTGCTGAGGCGGAGGGTAAAGCCGCCATCCGACTGACATCACCCGCCAGCCACTGATTTCAGCATTTCAAGATACATGTGTCGATGTGATTTCCGTCACTGTCCTGATCGCCGCGGAATGCTCCGATTCTCTTGCACCGGGAACGGTTGGGGAATAGACTCGCACAGAAATCCGAGCAGGGATCCGAGCCCGACAACAGCAAGTATCTATCCATTGATCAAATCGACCAGAGGAGTCTCACTCATGCGCTCTCCAGTCACTCCACTCCGTCTCCGTAATCTCTCCACCCCTGCAGGGTTACTGCTGGCGGCACTGCTTCTGTTGCCCACTGCTTCCCGGCTCGAAGCACAGCAGCTGCAGAGCCCGGAAGCGTTTCTCGGCTTCCCGGTCGGCGCGGACAACAAACTGGCCCACTGGGACCAGATACTGGAATACATATATATGGCCGATCGGGCTTCAGAGCGGATTGAGGTGACAGAAATTGGAAAGTCGACCCTCGGCCGGCCCTTCATAATGATGACGATAACCTCGGCCGAGAACATGAAGAACCTCGACAGGCTCAAGGAGATCAACCGCAGGCTCTACGATCCGGAGAGTATACGGAGTGTGGAAGAGGCGCAGGAGCTCATTGCCGAGGGGAAGGTGGTGGTGTGCATAACATGCGCCATACACGCCTCCGAGATCGGGTCGACACAGATGTCTCTGGAGGCGGTTCACCGCCTGGCCACCGAAGAGAGCCCATACATCCAGAACATACTGGACAATGTGGTGTTCCTCTTCTTCCCATGCATCAACCCCGACGGTCAGGCGATGGAGGTGGAGTGGTTCAACGATACCTTCGGCACAGAGCACGAAGGTGCCAGGATGCCATGGCTCTACCACCATTACACCGGGCACGACAACAACCGGGACGCCTACATGTTCACCCAGGTGGAGAGCCGTCTGCTGGGTCAGATCCTCTATCACGACTGGTTCCCCGAGGTGTGGCTCGATGAACACCAGATGGGCGCTTCGGGAGCACGGATCTTCATCATGCCGGCCGCCGGTCCTCCCAACCCGAACGTGGACCCCTGGATCTACCGTACCGCCGGCCTTCTCGGCTTCGCCCAGGCCCAGGCTCTCGACGAGGCCGGCAAATCCGGCGTGCTCTACGGCGAGAGGTTCACTTACTGGTGGCAGGGCGCCATGGCATGGGCCGGATGGTGGCACAACATGGTGGGGATGCTCTCAGAGCTCGCAAGTGTCCGCAATCTGGCTTCTCCCACCGAACAGCCTGTCGCGCCGGCCGGGCCCCCGGCGGCGGAAACGACAGATGAGGCACCGGCGGGGGGCCGTCGCGGTGGCGGTGGGCCGCCCAGGGACCTCGTTGCCCGCCCCGAGTACCTCAACCCGTGGAGAGGCGGACGATGGAGCCTGCGCGATATCGTCGACTATGAGTACATCATCACCTTCGCACTCCTGGACATCTGTGCCGATATGCGCGAGAACATGCTCTCGGGAATATACACCGTCAACAAGCGCACCGTCGAAAAAGGAAAGTCAGGGAACCCCTCTGCAATCCTCATCCCGGCCGATCAGCACGATGGCCCGACGGTAATCAAACTTCTTCAGATACTCCATATGGGAGGCTTGAAGATAGACAGGGCCACCGCGCCATTCACCGCCGACGGGAAGGAGTATCCGGCCGGAACCTTTTTGATCCCCATGGCTCAGGTCTTCCGCAACTATGCCAAGGACCTTCTCGAGCCCCAGGTCTATCCATCCACCACCCAGCCTTACGACGTATCCGGATGGAGCCTTGGAATGCAGATGGGTGTGGAGACGATCTTCGTGGATGCCCCCTTCGACTACCGGGGGGAGGCCGTTGGAGAGGCCCCGATGCCGCCCGGTCGCATCGAAGGCAGGGGCAGCACCTTCCTGCTGGATGCGCGCAACAATGACAGTTTCGTTGCTGCGTTGAGGCTGCTCCGGGCAGGCCGGAGGGTGGGCCGTCTTGCCAAACCCTACAATGCGCATGGTGTGGATCTGCCGGCGGGTGCGTTTGTGGTTACAGGTTCAGGGGCCAGGGGCGATATCGAGGCTGTGGTGCGCGAGTTGGGGATCACCGCTCATGCCGTCGGACGGGTCACTCCCGACATCGAGCTGGCCGGGGCTCCCAGGGTCGCGCTCTACCAGGAGTGGGGAGGCAACATGGACGAGGGATGGACCAGGTATATCCTGGACAACTTCGAATGGGAGCCGATCACGATCCACCCCGAGGACATACGCGACCAGATAAACCTCCGCAACCGCTACGACGTCATCCTGTTCCCCGACACCCGGCCAAGCTCGATCATCAACGGCATGAGCGGCAGGAACACACCCCCGCAATACCAGGGTGGTATTGAGGAATCGGGGCTCGCCGCCCTGAAGGCCTTCGCAGACGAGGGAGGAACACTTGTCATGCTGGGCCGGAGCACACAGCTGGCCCTCGAGCAGTTCGGTGCGCCCTACAAAGACGCCCTGCATGGGGTGGAGCGCGGAGCGTTTATCTGCCCCGGTTCAATCCTTGAAGTCGAGGTCGACCCATCCAACCCGGTTGCATGGGGAATGCCGGAGAAGGCCAACGTGATGTTCGCCCGCGACCTGGTGCTGCTGCCGACGGTAACGTTCGGATCTCCTGCGTCGACAGTAGCAGTGAGATTCGGCGACCAGAACCCGCTCCGCTCCGGCTGGATGGAAGGAGCCGAACATATCTTCAATACAATCGGGGCGGCAGTTGTTACATATGGTAAGGGTAAGCTTGTTCTGCTCCCGCTGCGCATACAGCGCCGGGCCCAGACACACGGCACCTTCAAGCTTCTTTTCAACCCGCTGATCAACAGTGTGGCAAGATAACGGATCTGCTGAAAGCCTACTCCAATCGATCAAGAGGAGCCTAAGAATGCGTACTCGAAGATACCTTCCGCCCGTCCTGGCGATTGCGGTGTGCCTGCTCCTCACTGCAGGCAGCGCCCTCGCACAGGTCCCGACCGAAGAGCTGATCAGGAACATGACGTGGCGCAATATCGGCCCCTCCAACATGTCGGGCCGTATCTCCGACATCGATGCGCTGGAAGACGATTACCGCTTCGTCATCGTTGCCTCGGCATCGGGCGGTGTCTGGAAGTCGACCAACGCCGGAACAACCTGGGAGCCGATCTTCGATGACTACGGCACGGGTTCGATCGGTGCCGTGTCGATATTCCAGCCAGATCCGGACATCATATGGGTCGGCACGGGCGAGCCGAACAACCGAAATAGTGTCGCCTGGGGAGACGGCGTCTACAAATCAACTGACGGTGGTGAAACGTTCAGTAATATGGGTCTGGAAGACACCCACCAGATCGCCAGCGTAATCACCCACCCCACCGACCCGGATATCGTTTACGTGGGGGCGATCGGCCACCTGTGGGGCTACTCGGGCGACCGCGGCGTGTTCAAGACGACCGACGGCGGTCAGAACTGGGAGCGTGTCCTCCATGTGGACGAGAAGACCGGGTGCAGCGACCTCGAGATGGACCCCACCGACCCGGATGTGCTATACGCCGGCATGTACCAGCGCCTGCGCCGCCCCTGGCGCTTCGACAGCGGCGGTCCAAACGGTGGCATTTTCAAGAGCACCGACGGCGGGAAAACATGGACCGAGCTGACCAACGGGCTCCCTTCCGGGGACACCGGCAAGATCGGACTGTCGATCAGCCGCAGCAACCCGAGGGTCATCCAGGCCTTCGTGGAGGCCGAGCAGGCAGAACGTGGTGAACCGGCCGACCCCTCCAACCCGAAATCGGGTGTCTACCGTTCGGAAGATAGTGGTGTGAGTTGGGAGTATGTTAACACCTACAACAACAGGCCATTTTACTACAGCCACATCTACATCAACCCGATTGACGAGAACCTCGTTTACCTCGTCACCGGAAGCTTCCAGTACTCCGAAGACGGCGGGAGGACAATCCAGCGAATGGGAGGCGGCATTCACAGCGATTACCACGCAATGTGGGTCGACCCTCACAATAGGGACCGCTTTTACATCGGGAACGATGGAGGTGTGGCACTGACCCACGACCATGGGGGCAGTTACATCTTCTTCGACAACACGTGCCTGGCTCAGTTCTACGCCGTTGGGGTGGATATGCGCGACCCCTACTACGTCTACGGCGGCCTGCAGGACAACGGCTCGTGGGGCGGTCCCAGCCGGAGCCGGGAGAGAAACGGCATCCTGACCGACCACTGGTACAGCGTGGGTGGCGGTGACGGATTCCACTGCCAGGTCGACCCCACCGACTGGCGGACCATTTACGTTGAGAGTCAGGGGGGTGCCATATCCCGCGTAAACGCCGAGACGCGCGAAAGGTTCAGCATCCGGCCGAACATCCGGGAGAACCAACTCAACATCCTCAACTACGAAGATTACGTCACAGACGAGATTCTGGAAAAGCAGAGGGAGGCAGGATGGCGCGATTCCCCCTTCAGGTTCAACTGGAGCTCGCCTATCGTCCTCTCGCCTCACAACCCTCATACGGTCTTCTTCGGCGGCAACGTCCTCTTCAGGAGTGTCAACCGGGGGGAGTCGTGGATGATAATCAGCCCCGATCTGACCACCGACGATCCCGTGAAGATCAACCGCGACACGGGCGGTCTGACTTCAGACGTGACCGGCGCCGAGAACCACTGCAGTATCCTCACCATCTCGGAATCACCTGTGAGGGCCGGGCTGATCTGGGTCGGCACCGACGACGGCAACGTCCAGCTGACACGTGACGGCGGAGCCAACTGGACCAACGTGCGGGGCAGTATCAGAGGCGTTCCGGACGGTATATGGGTCAGCCGTGTCGAGGCCTCCCAATTCGACGAGGGTACCTGCTACCTGACCTTCGACGGTCACCGCAGCGACAACTTCAAGCCATACGTCTTCAAGACCACCGACTACGGCCAGACATGGGCCAACATTGCCAATAACATACCCGATGGCCAATGCATCTACGTGATCAAGGAAGACCTGAAGAACCCCAACCTGCTCTTCGTGGGGACCGAATTCGCGTGTTTCGCCTCGCTGAACGGCGGCCAGTCGTGGAGCAGGCTTATGAACGGTCTCCCCACAGTTGCTGTCCACGATCTGGTCATCCACCCCCGTGACAACGATCTGATAGCCGGAACACACGGCAGGGGCGTCTGGATTCTCGACGACATATCGCCGCTGCAGCAGTACACCGAAGAAGTTCAGAATTCAGAGGCATTCCTCTTCGAAGCAAGAGCCGCAACACAGTGGCTCAACATCAGTCGTGGAGGCTCGCGAGGTCATCTCTACTTCAGCGGAGGGAATCCACAGAGAGGAGCTGCCATTAACTTCTTTGTGAAGGATGCACCGACCGACAAAGTCCAGCTCGAGATCTCCGACATCGGCGGGCAGCTGAAACGCACCGTCGAAATCGAGGCTGCGGCAGGCATCAACATGTACAGCTGGGACATGCGCTTCAACCCGACCGAAGAGCAGCACCGGTTATTCATTCAGCAGTTGAGGATGAGGATTGAGCGCATCCCTGAGCAGGTGGAGCTCACAAGGGCCCAGCGTCGTGAGTTGACCCGTATAGACCGCAGGCTCGATGAGACTCTGGCCAACGAAGAGTTGATGGAGATAAGCCGGCAGATAACCGAAATGATGGGCGGTGAATTCCGCGGTTTCGGCGGCAGGAGTGGCAGAGGCGGCCTTCAAGGTCCCCAGGCCGAACCTGGAACCTACCGGGTCACACTGACGGTCAACAGCGAAAGCTACACAGGCACTATTACAATCCGCCGCGACCCGCTGATCGAGGGAGGGGAATAACTCTTCTCTGCTGACATAGCCGCATAGCGGACTGATGCTTCATGCACAGGCAGGCGGGGGTTGCTGTCCATCCCCCGCTTGCCTTCTTCACTTATCACCTGCCTGCCCTCTTCTTCTATTCAGGAATCCTCTCGAGCACTTTCTCGCTGGTCAGCTCCCTCAGCACATCCCGCGCAATCCAATGGGCTGCCTTCGAATCGAGCTCCTCGATTTCCCGGGCCGTCCCGATCGCCTTCCAATATAGTCGTATGTTCCTCTTGCCGATCTGCCTCAGTGCCCAGCTGATGGCTTTCTTTACATAATTGCGGCCGTCGTTCGATTCACGGACGATGGCGGGCATGAACTGCAGGAACTGGGAATCCTCCGCCTCCTTGTCGTGGAAGGCGAGTGCCGCCATCAGGGCGAAACCCGCCCGCTTCACGAACTCCGCCCGCCGGCCGGTCCAATTCAGCGCCTTCTCATATGCAAAAGGCGTTTTGTCGAAGAGGTTCATGCAGACCTGATCGCACACATCCCACGAATCGAAGTCCTTCACCCAGTTCTCCGCCTGTGTCTTGGTGACGCGCCGCGGATCCCCAACCAGGGCAGCGAGTATTCGCGCCTCATGAATTCCGGTCTTCCACAGGTCTTCGGCGAGCTGATGATCCCGGCCGGTTTCCTTTGCGATCTTCCGCAGTGAAGGGATCGAGATTCCCAGTGTATTTTCCGGGTTGATACCGAACCTGGCCATCCCCTCGACATTCTCGGGATTGGCCATCGACCTGAGTTTCTTAACCACCTCGTCGGAGCGCCGCACTGTTCTCTCCTTTTACTCGTTTCCACCTAATAAAACGTACCGCACGGTATATGAATCATGAACCGGCATGCGGTCAGTATCCTGCCGGCAGAAACAGGCTATCAGGAAAATCCTGGTCCGGTCCAGCCAATGTGGATAGTTCGCAGGAGAAATAATACTTATACGATTATACTTGAGTCGTTTATTCGTTTACCATATGTTCACTCATGAACACATCGAGACATGGAACCCAACAGGAAGCGGATAAATGGCCGATGACCTGGATCAGAAACGGGAACGCCTCTTCGAGGCTGCAGGACCCCTGTTCGAACGCTTCGGGTACCGGAAGACGACGGTCGAAGAGATCTGCCGCGCGGCGGGGATGAGTAAGAAAACCTTCTACGAACTCTTCAACGATAAAGAGCACCTCTTCGTGGAAATCACCACAGAGATGATGAACAGAACGGCCAAGGCATGGGAGGCGGAGCTGCCCGACGGCCTCGATCCGCTTGACCGCCTCTACGCCCTGCTCGACCTCTATGTCCGGATAGTGCGTGAGCACCCTTCCCTGCGTGTGTTCTTTGAAGACATCGACCTGATACGCATCTTCGGTGAAAAGCTGGATGAGATACGTCTTATCCAGATAGGGGGTCCGCTTCATACGATCCTCAAAGATGGACAGGCTTCGGGGCAGTTCCGACCGATGGACATCCGGGTAGCCAGCTGGCTCGTTTTCACCCTGCTCGATACGGTCTATCTCATGCTTCCCTCTTTAATGGACGTGCCGGGAGCGCTGGATGATCCGGTACTGGCCGAAGAGACGAAGCAGTTCATTCTTAGAGGTCTGGGCGCCGCCCCGGCTGAAGATCGGAGATAATGATGGCAAAGGCAGAAAAGCGCTGGGTGACGATCCTCACCGGAATGGCGATGCGGCACACCCGGTGGACACTCATCGGGGTCGGGCTCCTGACACTCGTCTCTCTCATCCTGATCGAGCATCTGACGATCCGCATGAACTGGACCGACCTGCTTCCCGAGCACAACCAGTCGGCCATGCGGTACCGGGAGATCGGGGACCGGTTCGGCGAGGCATCGATCGCGGTGGTGCTCGAGGGTGAACGGGACGCGATCGTGGCGATGGCGGAGGAACTGGAGCCCCGACTCAGCGAGATGGAGGACCTCCGCAACGTCGTGGGGAAGATGCCGGTGGAGTTCATCCGCGACCACGGCTTCGTCCTCGTCCGGCCGGAACAGTTCGACCGGATGCTCGACATGTTCTCTGACTGGAGCCTGGCGGGCACGTTCAGAGGCATCAACGACGATTATGAACGTGAATACACATCGAGCGAAGCGAACCTGGCCCGGGACGAGGTCGAGATCGCCCGGAGCATGCTGGGCATCACCCGTTCGCTCGAGCTGCTCTCCCGGTGCCTGGCTGGTAATGGGACTCCGGAGATGATGGCGGAGGCGGCCGACGCCCTGAGCCTGGGAGAGCCCTGGATACTCTCCCTCGACAGGGGGATGCTGCTCATCGCCTGCACGCCGACTGCCAGCATGGATCAGGTCGACCTCTCGATCGAAACGGTCGAAAAGGTCGAGGTCGTCGTTGAAGAGATCGCCGCCCGCCATCCTGACGTATATGCCAGCCTCACCGGAATAGCCAAGATCGGCCAGGATGAGATGAACAGCGTTGGGATCTACACACAGCTCCTCTCTCTTGTGGCCGTGATACTCATCTACCTGCTTCTTGCGAAGTCATTCGCCGGCAGGGTTATGCCTCTCCTTGCTCTCACCCCCCTTCTGGTAGGCGTCCTCTGGGCGCTGGGGGCGCTCAAGATCGTCTTCGGCAGTCTGAACATCATGACTGCCATGATGATGCTCGTGCTGATCGGGCTGGGTATCGACTTCTCAATCCACCTGGTGACGCGGTTCCGGGAAGAGCTGGCCGGTGGAGCAGACCTGGAGGGAGCCGTGAAGGTGATGCTGGGGGGAACCGGAGTCGGGGTGATCACCGGCGCCACCACGACCGCCCTGGCCTTCTTCACGCTGATGGTGGGAGACACCCGGGGGGTACACGAGTTCGGCGTGGCGGCGGGGCTCGGGGTGATCCTCACCCTGGCGGCCGTGTTCCTCATGCTGCCATCACTGCTGGTCCTCCGTGAGAGACGCGGGGCCAGGAAGGCGTCACGGGGCACCGCGCCGCTCTCCGGACCTGCCAGTCACGGGTACCGCTGGATCGGTTCGGTCGCAGCCGCGGGTTACCGTCGCCCCGGTCTCTTTCTCGCGGTAGCAGCCCTCATCGTGGCAGCCTCCTCCTGGGCGGTGCAGCACACCGGGTTCGAATATGATTTCCTGGAACTGGAGGCCAAGGGGCTCCGGTCGGTGGAACTGCAGCACGAGATCCCCAGGAGGTTCGGGATGTCGGAGCACGCGGCCTGGCTGATCACCGATTCAATCGAGGAGAGCCGCGAATTGAAGGAGCGGTTCCGCGACCTGCCCGATGTGGGTGGAGTGAACGCCATAAGTGACTACCTGGTCACGGAGAAGCGTCTGGCGGAGTACGCACCGAAACTGCTGGCGTTCCGTGAAGGCCCCCTGAGCCGTGAGATAACAGCCTGGCGCGCGGGGGACGGAACAGTGCTCGCTGCTGAGGTCGATCGACTCTGGGACAACCTCGACCTGATGTCGAACCTCGCGTTCACCGCCGGCCTCGACCGGATCGTAAAGGTGATCGACCAGGTCACTGGTCTTGATTCAGAGACAGGCGGGACCGACCAGAGCGCCCTGCTGCCCGTACTCTCACGCCAGTTGGAGGCCGGGATCGACGACCTCATGGCCATTCCCTACGCGCAGGTCTGGGCCGGCAGACTCAAGGAGAACCTCCTGCGGATTTCGAACCCCGCGCCGATCGAACTGGACGAACTGCCGGCTAACATCCGGCGCACCTTCATCCCGCATACCGGTGACGGCTATCTTCTTCACATCGTGCCGCGTGGCTACCACTGGGAGAAAACCAGCATGGAACGCTTCGCCGCGCAGGCGGAGGCAGTGGATCCGGCGGTCATCAGCTCGGAAAAATTGTTCCTGGTGATGATGGAAGAGACACTGGCAGATGGCCGGAAGGCGGCGATCCTGGCCCTGGTGGTTATCGCCCTGCTGCTCATCCTCCACTTCCGCGGACCGCTGGGGCTCCTGGCCATGATACCATTGATAGTGGGGTCGTTCTCTATGCTCGGCCTCATGTACGTGCTTGGCATGAAGTACAATTACATCAACCTGATCGCCGTACCGATCATCCTGGGGATCGGGATCGATGACGGGGTCCATGCCCTGCACCGGTACCGTGAGGAGACGGGTGAAGGAATTAAACGGACAGCCGGGAGTTTCCGTATGGTCGGGAAGGCGATCCTGCTCACCTCCATCACCACCATGATCGGGTTCGGGAGCGTTGGATTCTACGAGATGCGCGGGATGGCCAGCTTCGGCCACGTGCTCTTCATGGGAGTGGGCATGTGCTTCCTGGCAACGATATTCGTATTGCCTGCAATGCTGCGTATCTTCCACAGGAACCGCTCCAGGTCATCAAAGCGAGGATCAACGGCAGCGGCGGCACTGCTCGCCCTCCTCTTCTTTGCTCTCCCCGCCAGGGCGCAGGACCTCCAGATATCGGGCTACTATGAACACACTCTATCTGTCGATTACACGGATAAAGTCGGCGAAAAAATCATTGATGCTTCGAAGCTCAGGCTCGATTTCGGCAGCGGGAGCGGAAGCGCTATCAGCTTCAAGGGTAACATTAACTTTATTATCTATCACAGTGATATTCATAGAGATATCACGCCCTACCTCCCTGAATCAGCGGCGGCGCAGCTCTCAGCAGAAGACATCCCGGCCGTCTACTCGCTCGACCGCCAGCGCATATATCTCGACAACGCGTACCTCACATGGAACAGGGGCACCACCCGCCTGCGCGCGGGCAAACAGCAGCTTGCCTGGGGGCCGGCATACAGCTTCAACCCGACCGACCTTTTCCACCGTAAGAATATCCTCGACCCCACATATGAAAAGGAGGGAGTAACCGCCCTGAGGTTCGACTACATGTGGGGTCTGGGTGGACAGCTCTCACTGATCGCCGCCCCCGGGGAGGATCTCTCCGACACAGGCTACGCCCTCCGCCTGGGCACCCACGTCAGCTCGATCGGCTACGATGTAGCAGTAACCGCACACTCGGTAACGGATTCGACAGCTTTCGATGCGAGCACATACGAGCCTCTCAGGCAACAGCGGAATGCTCTCGGTCTGGAGTTCTCGGGCAGTCTCTTCGGTCTGGGCGTGTGGCTGGAGGGCAACTATAACGAGATGAAGATGGAGGATAACTTTTCGAGGGTCGTCCTGGGCCTCGACTATACGTTGATGAACGGTCTCTACATTATCGGCGAGGCCCTTTACAACGGGCGGGCCGAGGAGAAAGGGCCCTACCCTCTTCACGACTGGCTGGCGAACCTGGCTTACGGGGAACCGGTAGTACGCTGGTGGTTCCTGGCAGGAGCCAGTAAGGACATTACCGATCTGACATCGGGCAGCCTCTTCGTATTCGGCTCCCCCGACGGCTCAATGGTGCTCAACCCGCGCCTGAGCGCCTCGATTGCCCAGAATGCAGACCTGGTGGTATTCGGCGGGTTTACCTTCGGTGAAGATGAAGGTGCCTTCCCGCCCGGTCTCTTCTCGCTGTTCGCCCGGGCCACGGTATATTTCTAGCCGGTGGGCATTAACCCTGAGAACTTCAATATTGTTTTGTTCGGCTTCTGAATCCCACGAATCCTTAGTCCCAACCAAACCGAAAATGATAAGCCCTCGCCTTCTATCATAAGCCATTATGTCAGGCATGGCCCATGAATCACCCAATTGAACCAATTTGGATTCTCGTATTTCGTGCTGCCGACAACATGGGTCACCTGAAGGCCCATATTCTCAAACGCTTCGAGTAAAGCAGCTATTAACCGTCTGCGTTCTATTCTTTCGGGCATTACGTTTGGCCCTCTCCACTGCCTTGCTGCCGCTAATGCTTTCCCATAAGACCTACCATATTAGGTATATGAAGGAGCATTCTTACTATTCGGGGTCAATCGGTGATTAGTAAATACCGCAATTTTCAGGCCAAAATTGCACAGACGGTATTTTTTCAAAATCTGTTAAGATGTATTTCAAATGCCCTGATAGAAGAAGAAATACTTACATGAACGTCAGGTCGGACAACATTCAATTTCCATCTGGCCGGCTCTGCCTGAAATGGCCACTGGCCTTGTCGGAAACATTGTGCTTGTAAATTCCGCAATTGCACTATTCGTCGTGCAATCAGTTAACCTTCGATAGCTAATACGCTGCGTGTTGAAATTCTTTTAAAACGGGAAGGAATATACCTGCTGGTTTGCCACATATCTGGAACATTATTGGAATCTAATGAGTTATTTCTTGCTGAAGATAGGTACGTATTCCGGATCATTCCGACCACTCATTCCGGATGATCCCGACCACCCATTCCGGGTGATCTCGACCACCTGTTCTGGAGCATTCCGACCACTTCGTAGAGCACTAAGCGACGATGGACAACCAGTCAACTCTATCGCTACTTGCTTCTTTCCGATAATCGATCAACCGCAGAGGCAGGGTATCCGTAACGTTGCGGTTCAAGGCAGACGAAGTTTTTCGGGGGTACAGGAAGTGTCGGACGTGCATCCGCAAGCCCAGGGCATCGGCCAGACGCTGGAGCTCGACCTTCCACAGGCGCACGCGAGTGCCATTGCTGCCTCCACCATCGGCCGTGATCAGGACCTCGGAGG
>Ga0114919_10000406_pt1 | contig 32898 bp, 36 predicted proteins | sample BlataG_FD_88682 | JGI IMG/M metagenome (GOLD analysis project Ga0114919, IMG submission 88682) | Deep subsurface microbial communities from Black Sea to uncover new lineages of life (NeLLi) - Black_00105 metaG | ecosystem: Environmental > Aquatic > Marine > Oceanic > Sediment | place: Atlantic... | reverse complement strand
TCTCTCTCTCTCTCTCTCTCTCTCTCTCTCTCTCTCTCTCTCTCTCTCTCTCTCTCTCTCTCTCTCTTCATATTATTGAAACATGGGGCATATGTAAGTAGGTCGACAATTAAACTTATCAAACAATCTCTCCATCGCCTCCTCATCCAACTCACTATCATCAGAAGTCATACCACATTCAGTTCTATGTATCCCTCCTGCTATGAATACACTCTCTATGCCTGCAGCTGCAGCTCCTGCTATGTCATGTTCTAAGCTATCTCCAATGGCTATGACTTCAGAAGGGTCTAGGTTACCTAGGAGTTCTAATGCTTGGTGGTATATTATACTGGCTGGCTTGCCCATCAACATTATCAAATCATTGGTTGTGTTAGTGTCTGCACTATTATTATTATTGTTTTCTTGGAGTGATAATTGGTTGGCGTAATGCTTTGCTAGAGTACCTGGCATTGTTCTAAGTTCTCCACTGTTGCCATGCACTGTGACAATGTCAGGGTTGGCTACGATTAGTGGAGGACGTTGGGGGAGGGATGCTGCAGTGCTCAGCAGGCTCAGCATGTCTTCTACTGAGGTTGGTGTAGGGTCAGAGCCATCTACTGAAGTTCCTACTGCTTCAGTGCCATGTGCTAGGATGAAGTCTGCTTTTGTGATGTCGGTAGTGAGGTTGAGATCGAGGCCTTCAAGGGAAATGGCGCCCCTGCTGCTCCAAGTAAAGTGGAACGCGGTGGTGCCTGGCAATGTAGAGAGATTGTGGGTGAGAAAGTTGTGAGTGACCTCTCCTGATGTGATTACACCTAATAGAGATGCGATGTTGAAACCCATACGTTGGAGGTTGGTAAGGGCTCCAGAGGAGCGACGGGAGCTGTTGGAGAGGAGGAGGACTTTGCAGCCCATTGCTGTGAGGGTGTCAAGGGCGGAGATGGATTGAGGGCCGTATGGTTCTATGCCGTTGTGAAGTACACCGAATTGGTCCAATAACACGGCTTTATAGTGCTTAGGGAGCTCATTAATTGAAGAAATGCGTTTGATTGAGGTGACTGGGGTCATTTTCTTGCTGCTGGCTAAGATCACAATCTGGCGGTGATGAGATGCTGTTAAGGAAGACTGTTTCCTAATGATCTGCCCAGAATCTAGTGCATTCGGGTTTATGTTCTTCATATTATAAATCAAGCACATTTTTATGCTTTGAGAGCTTTACATGAATAAGAAATACGCCATCTTTTTATGTTTCTTACAGTCGTCCCAGCCATTTCTGCAACCACCCTGTTTTTCTGGCTCAGTGTTCATATCCATAATGCAAGCAGTGTACATAAATGGTGGATTACTTTAAAGGTTATTAAACCCCACAGCTTTGTGTAATATTTGTAAGATTGAATGGTATGGTTGTTGTTTATCCTGCCGAGCTTTTCCAAACCTGGCAGGTTGAGAGAGAAAATTTCAAAGACGACGGAGAGGCGGTGCTTTCATGGGGTCATAAACTGCAGTTTCCCAATGTTATATGAAATTTCAAGTCACCATACACCTGAAAGGACTTCAATATTCAAATCAAATACACACTAGATCCATAATCTCGCTTTAGTTAGCACATTTTGATCATGGCAGCAAATGATGAAAAATACACGATAGGAAAGGTAAGTTGCGGTTTAAACGCATCAGTGTTATTACACATACCACTACTGGAACCTTCATGCTCAGAATACAATCCCAAGCCACTACTTCCGTCCCAATCACATCACACAACTCAACCCCCGTCCCTCCAACCTCCATCTCCCACACACAGGAAGGAGAAAAGAGACTCAAAGGAGTCCAACTAGCCCTCCCCTTTGTCACAGGCACCATCGCCTTCTACCTCGGCAAGAAAGCCACCGACACAGCCACTCACAGATGGACAGCCTACATGCGTGGCCCCAATAATGAAGATCTCTCCCACATCTTGAAAAAATGCGTCATTGTCCTCCACGAATCTTTCAAAGACCCCGACCGCGCCCTAGAATTCCAACCATACGAAGTCACAGAGATAGGATGGGGAGAATTCGACCTTGCCATCCAATTACACTTTCACGATGACGCCATGGAGCCTCCAGTAGAACTGTACCACCGCCTCAGGCTGTACGATGACCAAGGCCAAAATTCCATCAAGAAACCGGTAGTTTATGAAGTGTACGAGGAGATTGTGATTTGGGAACCTACAGAGACTTTTTATAATAGAATAATGGCACAACATCCTCAACAAGCTCCAATGTCTCAGTATGGCCAGTTCTATACAATGTTTAGTGCAGAGCATGATTATAAGAGAGTGCAGGCAGCAAGGCAGAGGGTGGCCCAGATTGAGCAGAATGTGAAGAATCAGTTGGCTGCTCTAGAGGCAGAAGCTTTGGCTATTTCTTAAATAAGTTTTTTATTTAAGATAGATCTAAATATAGAACTTAACTTTATACATGTACATGCACATTGATTATGGGTTGTAAAATAATATATATTTCTATTGCTTATTCATCTACTATTTCCTACCTGGTCTCTTTACTCGTACCTTTCTCCTGCTATCACTCTGAGATCCTCCTCCTCCTGTCGAACCCATGTTGAAGAACCCAGCTCCGCCTGCTCCTGGAGCTGGTGCTCCACCAAATGGATTATTGGGAATCATTTGAGATGGAAATTGTTGCTGAGGTTGGGAGGTAAACACACTGCCTGGTTGGGCAGGAGGCTGCTGACCAAATGGAGTTGATGTTTGTGGTGATGCTCCAAAACCACCAGTGCTACCAAAAGCATTGGAGCCAAAAGCTGGAGCTGAGCTTGCTGGCTGTTGTTGTTGTGGAGTTCCAAAACCAAACACTGGCTGCTGCTGTTGTTGTTGAAGACCAAAGCCAGATCCAGTGGTTGCACCCCCACCAAATGTGAATTGTGACTGAGCTGGAGCTCCTCCTCCTCCTCCTCCTCCTCCTCCAAACACTGGCGGTGGAGCTTGTTGCTGCTGAGCTCCAAATCCAAACGATGATGCAGCGGCAGCTGGTGCTGAACCTCCTGCTCCACTACTGCTTCCAAATCCAAATACAGGTTGAGATGCAGCTGGTGGTGGTGCGGATGCACCTCCAAAGCCACCACCAAAGCCACTTCCTCCTCCTCCACCGAATGCAGGTGCAGCGGGATTGAGTGATGATCCGAAAGCCCCATTAAATGATGGCTCTGCTGTTGTAGAGGAAATAGGAACAAATCCTTCTGCCGCAGTAGTGGCACCAAATGGAGTGACACTGGTACCAGCAGCTGGAGCACTAGTAGCAGCAGATGCTCCAAAGTTAAATGCAGGAGTGGTGGAAGCTCCTCCGAATGCAAACCCAGTTGATGCTGCTGGTGCTGGTTTGGTATCTGTCATGGCAGCAGTGGAAGCACCAAAGGTAAATGTAGGTTGACTTGTAGAAGAAAGAGGAGCAGCAGCTGTAGTAGTAGTAGTAGTAGCAGCAGCAGAAGAAGAAGAGCCAAATGTAAATGCAGCCGGTGCCGCAGGAGTTGTTGTGGCAGTTGGGGCGGATGGAGCAGCACTCCCACCGAATGTAAACACTGGTGGAGATGTCGATGGCTTTTCAGTAGTAGTAGGGGCTGATGAGGCACCACCACCACCGCCAAAAGTAAACACTTGAGGCGCCGCAGGTGCAGTTGTAGTATTGGCTCCACCAAACTTAAATATGGGGATAGCAGTAGTAGTAGTAGTTGTTGTTGTTACTGCCTCAGCACTGCTACTAGCTTCAGCACCAAAAGTAAAGGCTGGAGGTGATGCAGTTGGCTTCTCGCCCTCGCTCTTTGCAGCAGCAGCAGCAGCAGCAGGAGGAGCTGCTCCAAAGCTAAATGCCGGTGCTGTGGATGCTCCTCCAAAAGTGAACACAGGTGCTGCTGTCTCTGTCTTCTTTTCAATACTGGCTGTTGCAGGAGCACCAAAATTGAACACTGGAGCTGCTGTTGCTGCTGATGATACAGTACCACTAACAGGCGCTTGTGTCTTTTCAATTTCCTTCTCAACAGCAGTAGTAGCCTCACTCGCAGCTGCCTTATTTGCGTTCAAAAATGCATCCCCCCATCCACTGACAACAGGAGCAGCAGCAGCAGGAGCAGCAGCTACTTTCTTCACTCCTTCCTCCTCCTCCTTTGCAGGTGGCATGCCAAATGAAAAAACAGGTGCACTTGTTGTTGTAGTAGCTGGTACTGCTGTCTTCTCAATCTCCTTCTTGGTAGCTTCAGCTGCAGCTGTCGCCCCAGCTTTATTTTGCTGTAAGAATGATAAGTCCCAACCACCGGATGATGCTGGTGGAGGTGCAGCAGCAGCTGCCGACTTTTCAGCAGATTTCTTTCCTTTTTTATCCTCCTCTTCCTCTTCTTCATCAGAGACAGCAGGAAGTGGAGATTTAGCAGCTTCCTGCGCAATCCTATTAGCTTCCTCAGGTTTGAAGATTGGCTTGACAGTTGGTACACCGAATAAAGTTGATGAAGGTGGAGTAGCAGCGGTATTAGTACCACTCCTGCTTCCAAAGGTGTAAGTCCTGGGTTGCTGTCCAAATGGCAATGCAACTTGGCTTTGTACACCTTCCACAGCTGCAGCGACCTTTTTACTAAGTTCGCTTTGTTGTGTACCAAACGTGAAATGCCCTCTCTTTTCTTCTTCTTCTTCTTCTTTCTTCTTCTTCTCTAGTGAAGCAAATGGCTTTGTAGTGGTCATGGTAGTTGCTGCTGCTGCTGGAGGTAGTGGCAGAGGAGGGAGCTCTGTTCTTGCAGCTTGGAAGATCTCGTTAGAGAAGACCTTACCAGTAGTAGTAGTAGTAGTAGTAGTGGTAGTAGTAGTAGTAGCATCTTGATCCTTTTCTTGCTTCTTCTCTTTTTGTTGCTTCTCTCCTTCTGCTGGTGGCTCGCCAGTAATAGCAGTATTAGCTGGAGAAGCAGCAAATGAAAACAGTGGATTAGGAGTGGTGGCAATCGCTGGAGTCATAGAGGCAGTCTTCTTTGTTGCAAAGCCTGGAGTGAGGCCTGCTGAGCTTGGAGCAGATGGAGTTGGTGCAAAACTAAAACCTCCTCCTCCTCCTCCTGGTGTTGCTGCTTCTTTTCCTTTATCCTTTTCAGCACCAGATGGTGGCAATGGGACGAATGTAACATCTCCAAAAGTCACTTTGGGAGTTGATTTATCGCCAGCTCCACTGCTCTTCCTCTGCTTCTTGCCATGAATATCACCATCAACTTCAGTAGCTGCTGGTAGGCCAGCAAATCCAAGAGATGATGTTGGTGGTGGTGACAGTTTCTGCACCTCACCACCACCACCACCACCATTGGCAGTTGCAGCTGTAGTCACACTTGCCATTGCAGTAGCTTCAATAGCTTGCGGAGATACTACAGTTTGATCCAGGGCATCTAATGTTGCCAGTATTCTTCTTGCTGCCTCTGTAGTCCCTTTACCAACCAAACTACCTCCTCTTTCTCCTTCTCTCTGTTGCCTCACTCCCAATAACGAAGGAGGACCAAAAGAGGGCCTCTTGCCTACGCGAGGTGGTCCTGTTTTCCCTCCCTTTTGAATAAATGGTGTCCTTCCAGCTAGCCAGCCTCTTTTTTCAACAGATCCAGGAGCTGGTTCTGATCTTTGCCGTATCCTTCTTTGTGCATCAAGTATAGATATAGACCCAGGTGTAGTCCCATTACCAGCTTCTGCTACTGCTCTATCAACCATACCGGTACCCAGAGGGGTAAAAGCAGGAGGAGCAGCAGCAGCAGCTGCAGGTTCCGGCTCCTCTGTTGCTTTCCTCTTCACCCCACTAAACATACGAACAGGCTCATATGTAGTCCCATTAGTGGTCCCATCAGCTACTCTTGGGATTCTAGATGATGGAGTGAGACCATATCTGACCCCTCCACCTGATCTCAGGGGAGTCCATGCCTGTGAACCACCACCACCACCTCCTCCTCCTCCTCCTCCTCCTTGTCCTTGTCCTTTCACTTCAGCTGCTGTGGTCTGAGGAGTACTTGCAATGGTACTACCTGTTGGTCTTGGAATACGACTAGTAATGCCATGTGTACTTTTAATAGGAGTCGTTCCTGCAGCAGTAGGGGTACGTCGTGGCATCCCAAACCTGGAACCTCCAACTGTTAGCAATCTCCCTTGTTGTTGTTGTTGTTGTTGGTGGTGGTGGTGGGTGTTATATATATTTCTAAGACCACTAGAAGGAGCTGCAGCTGCATGTGTACTACCATAAGGGCCCAGTCTACTGGCAACATACCGCCTTTGAATTGCTTGTTGTTGGGCATCTCCTCCTCCTGCTGCTGCTGCTGCTTGATCCTCTGGTGCTACTTCTTGCTCTGTAGGTATTGCTATTGTTGGTGGTACTAATGGTGATGCAGTACCAGTTACAGTTGCATGATGATGATGATGCTGAGGAGAAGGGGTAGGAGTACCAGCAATTTTAGCGGCCAATCTCTTTCTCCCTTCCTCTTCCACCTCTTCTCTAGGTCGTCGAGATAATGGAGGTTGAAACTTCCTTCTGGCAGAAGGACTGGCTATGACACTACTGGACAGAGGTCCTTGCCTCATTACTTGATTGAATTCGTCATAGGGGGTTGTGGTTAGGTCTAAATTCACTGCAGGCTGAACATCTTCGTCATCATCTTCCTCTACTATTACTTCATCCACTGCCTCTTTTCCCTTGCCTTTTGGCTTCCAGGCATCTAAGGTGATTTTTTCATTTATGATAACTAGATCACCATTGCTTCTTCTATCATTATACGCGTTTTTAGCTGCTTGAGCAGGGGAAGGAGAAGCCCTCCCTCCTGCTGCTGCATCCGAGGGAGGAGAGAGAGGGTTGGGTGTGGGTTGCCTCTTTGACACTGCTGTCCCTACCACTGCAGGAGCAATATGGCCACCACTACTAGGTCCATTTTGTTGCTTTGATGGACCACCACCATTATTATTATCATCATCTACAAGTACAATTTCGCCATTAATGTCTTCTGTTGCTGCTGGTTGGATTTCAACATAATCATCTCCATCACCAATGACAATGGCCATCTCACTGTCACCCTTGGAGCCCCCTGGTGTATTCTTGTGAGCTGAGGAGTTGCCTGTAAAATATCCACTGAATAAAGGAACCTGTTGATATATAAATGTAGGGAGAGGTGGGAGGATAAGATAGTGTGTGTGAGTAATGAAAAGGAAAGGGGATGTTGGTTGTGTTGATGCTCTAAAAACGGCCAATTGTTGTTGTGTCAAACGGCCGGGAGGAATAATAGTGGTGCCTCACCTTGTTGATCAAGTTGGCTGCAGCCCATAATGGAGTTTTTGCAGCAGATAATACATTACCAAATATGCCTTTAGATTCTGTAGCTGGAGATGGTTGGGGTGCTGGGGTGGCTTGAGTAAGTGGAGTTGCCTGCACTTTTTGTTTGGATGTGGAGGGTCGAGAGTATGGAGTTTTTCGAGTCGATGCCGGCTGCTTTCCCTTGGAGCGAGAGCGTGTAGCCTTGCCATATTCGCCTTCATTATCCATTTTATGACTAGTTGACACAATAATGAGCCAAATAGCAGTCTAGTCTGCCCTCCGCAGAGTCCGAATTCTTGAAATGATCAATTGTAATTAAAATTGGAGGTCAATATTATCACTGAAGCTAGCAACTATAGATCCTCAGCAGTCTGCTAGGGGCTTGTGGTAAATCAGATTTCAAATTTAGCAATGAAATGCGGATGAATGAGCCCCCCCTGCTTCCAGCTCATTCTGGGCAAGGTCGGCAGGCGAATTCTATCCTCACCTATATAAAAATAGGAGGATGTGAAATGTGCTTCATTAAGATTGACAACTTTAATTTTGATTAGTCTGCGACATTAATAGAACGTTAAGTAGTGTATCTGAGAAGCATGCAGACTTATGGACTCAGCCAGCGCGGGTTGGTCGCTCAGAATGGACTGAGTAGACAACAGCGTGGTCCACAACGGCAACAACATCTCGTCGCTTTCACGGGATTTAGGAGAGCTGGTGCTGTCGATAGTTTGGGCAGCAAAGCCCCAAAATCTCTCCATGCTGCTGTGAGAAAGGCCATCACCTCTGCAGCAGGCAAGAGTGGAGTAAAATGCGTCCGTCTAACTCGCATGATGTTTGAGAGATTCACAGAAAAGGCCATTAAGGTCGTCATGCTTGCCCAAGAGGAAGCTCGTCGTCTTGGCCATAATTTTGTGGGCACAGAACAAATCCTCCTTGGCCTCATTGGCGAGTCTACAGGTATGTACCACTATAAAATGACACCACAACACGTGTTTGTTGGAATCTAAAGACTAACTCTCCCATTTCGATATATCATCACAGGCATTGCTGCCAAGGTCCTCAAATCAATGGGTGTAACCCTCAAGGATGCTCGTGTAGAGGTGGAGAAGATCATCGGCCGTGGCAGTGGTTTCGTAGCTGTCGAAATCCCCTTCACTCCCCGTGCCAAGCGTGTGTTAGAGCTCTCCCTGGAAGAAGCCCGTCAGCTCGGCCACAATTACATTGGCACAGAGCACATCCTCCTCGGGCTCCTCCGTGAGGGCGAGGGCGTAGCTTCCCGCGTCCTTGAAACTCTCGGCGCAGACCCACAAAAGATCCGCACCCAGGTCATCCGCATGGTAGGAGAAAGCCAGGAACCAGTCGGCTCTACCGTTGGCGGCGGTGCTTCCGGCTCCAACAAGACCCCCACCCTCGAGGAATACGGCACCAACCTGACCGCCCAGGCTGAAGAAGGAAAGCTCGACCCATGTGTAGGCCGTCAGAAGGAAATTGAGCGTGTCACCCAGATCCTCGGCAGACGTACCAAGAATAACCCTTGCTTGGTAGGTGAGCCAGGTGTTGGTAAAACCGCCGTCACTGAAGGCCTCGCCCAGAGAATTGCCGAAGGCAATGTTCCAGAGACTATTGAAGGAAAACAAATCATCTCTCTTGACATGGGTCTCTTGGTTGCTGGTACCAAGTACAGAGGTGAATTCGAGGAGCGTCTTAAGAAGCTGATGGAGGAAATTAAGCAAAATGACGACATCATCCTCATGATCGACGAGGTCCACACACTCATCGGTGCCGGTGCCGCTGAAGGCGCCATTGATGCAGCAAACATTCTGAAGCCAGCCTTAGCCCGTGGTGAGCTCCAGTGCATTGGTGCTACTACTATAGACGAATATAGGAAGCATATTGAGAAGGATCCAGCCTTGGAAAGAAGATTCCAACCCGTCCAAGTGCCCGAACCTTCGGTGGATGAAACCTATCAAATCTTGCAAGGTCTCAGAGAGCGTTACGAAGCTCATCACAAGCTCAGATACACTGATGAAGCTTTGTTGGCAGCATCCAAGTTTTCTTCTCAATACATCTCAGATAGATTCTTGCCAGACAAGGCCATCGATCTGATTGATGAAGCTGGAAGTAGAGTGCGTCTCCAACACGCTCAGCTGCCAGAAGAAGCCCGTGAATTGGACAAGGAATTGCGTGCTTTGCTGAAAGAAAAGGATGCCTGTGTCAGATCACAAGACTTTGAAAAGGCTGGTCAATTGCGTGACAGAGAAATGGAGCTCAAATCCCAGATTGCTGCTATTTCCAGCTCTGCAAAGGACCGTAGTCAGGCAGAAGCAGAGACCAGCGGTGACGGAGGCGGACCAGTGGTCACTGACCAAGACATTGCCAACATTGTCGCCCAATGGACAGGCATACCAATTGAAAAGGTCTCTTCTGATGAGACTGAAAGACTAGTCAAGATGGAAGAAGTCCTGCACAACAGAGTCATTGGGCAAGAAGAAGCCGTCACTGCCATCAGCAGAGCCATCCGCCGTGCCCGTGTCGGCCTGAAAAACCCCAACCGCCCCATTGCTTCCTTCATCTTCTCCGGCCCCACTGGTGTGGGTAAATCAGAGCTTGCCAAGACCTTAGCCTCCTACTACTTTGGAAGCGAAGAAGCCATGGTTCGCCTGGATATGTCTGAATTCATGGAGCGTCACACCGTCTCCAAGCTGATTGGATCCCCACCAGGCTATGTCGGCTACAACGAAGGCGGTCAATTGACCGAAGCAGTAAGACGCCGCCCCTACACCGTTGTCTTATTTGATGAAATTGAAAAAGCTCATCCAGATGTCTTCAACATGATGTTGCAAATTCTAGAAGATGGCCGTCTCACCGACTCCAAGGGCAGAGTTGTCGATTTCAAAAACACTCTCATCATCCTTACATCCAATGTCGGTTCCTCTGTCATTGAAAAGGGAGGCGGAGGCATCGGTTTCCAACTCGACTCCAATGAAGAAGACTCATCCTACAACCGCATCAAGACACTGGTCAATGAAGAACTCAAACAGTACTTCCGCCCAGAATTCCTCAATCGTCTGGATGAAATCATCGTCTTCCGTCAACTCTCCAAAATCGAAGTCAAACAAATTGCCGACATCATGCTCAGAGATGTCTTCAAGAGGGCCGAAGAGAAGGGCATCAAGATTGATGTCACCGAAAGGTTCAAGGATAGGCTCGTTGACGAAGGGTACAACCCAGCCTATGGAGCTCGTCCACTCAGGCGTGCGATTATGAGATTGTTGGAGGACAGCATGGCAGAGCGTATGTTGACTGGTGACATTCAGGAGGGTGATAGTGTTATTTTAGATGTGGATGCTGATGGACAGATCTCAGTGTTGAATGGGGATAAGAAGATGACTGCTGCTATCTCTTCTACACCAGCTGGTATCTCTTAAGAAGGGTGGTGGTGGTGGTTATTTTTTAGTTCAGAAAAGGGTTGTTTTTAGTGTGTGTGTGTGTGTGTTGTTTTTCTTCGCAGCCTTATTAGCTGTACATTAGTTTTATTTCTGCACGCTGAAACTTTGAAGAATCATTCGTGTAATAGTACCTGATATATAGAGACAGATATTTACAACGTGCTATCTTTGAAAATTCAGTTCAACGCTCCCACTGCCCCTAGAGCAGCACCAGCACCACACACGAGCAGAGGGTTGGAGCTTTGTATCAGCAAGAGGGCTGAAAATGGATGGATGGGTTCTTTTTCTGATAAAACGAGGAGGAAATCACATATGGTGAGGGTATAGGTTGAAAAATTTGATCAAATAAGGCTAGTGAATCGTTATTTTCTAGTGCGATCGAGCTTAATGAGCCATCAACAAGTGGTTTTCAGAATCACTAGTTCTTCCAGACAACATCTCAAAGCTTTTGCAAACAGACAACTCAGCAGTGCAACAATTAGAACCTCGTTATATCAGAGGCTCACCAATACTGCAATCCCAGCACAAAGAAGACAACCAGGATCTGGTTCGCCCTCGCTCCTACGATCAGCAGCAGCAATGGCCGACGCTCCCGTCTCAACAGACAATAACCCCCTCTTGGCAGATGTCTCTTTACCTCTCTTTGACCAAGTAAAATCCGAACACGTGGTCCCTGGTATTCGCTCCCTCCTGGAGGAATCCCACAAACAACTAGATGATCTCGAGGCAAATGTCAATCCAACCTGGTCCGGCCTGGTCGAGCCTCTCGAGCGCATCATCGACCGTATCAGCCGTGCTTGGGGCACAGTTTCCCATCTTAAGGCAGTCAAGGACACTGAAGCCCTCAGAAATGCCGTGGAAGAAGTTCAACCAGAAAGAGTCAAACTCTCTCTCCGCATTTCTCAATCCAAACCTCTATATGAAGCATTCAAGTCTCTAAAGGAAACCCCCTCCACCTGGGGATCCCTCACTGAAGCCCAGAAACGCATTGTAGAAGGAGAGCTGCGAGACTTTGTTCTGGGTGGAGTCGCTTTGGATGGCAAGGACCGTGAACGTTTCAATGAAATCCAACAAGAACTCTCCCAGCTGTCAACCAAGTTTTCCAACAACTTGCTGGATGCCACCAAGGCATTCAAAAAGGTGCTGACCGATCCTAAAGATGTAGAGGGTCTGCCTGCAAGTGCATTGGCATTGGCTGCTCAACAAGCAGTGGCTGAAGGTCACAAGGATGCTACGCCAGAGAAGGGACCATGGTGCTTCAGCCTGGATTTCCCTTCCTACTACCCCGTCATGACCCACTCCGCCAACAGAGCCCTCAGAGAGGAGCTCTACCGTGCCAACATCACTAGAGCTTCTTCAGGGGACATTGACAATTCGGAAATCATCAATAAAATTCTCTCTCTGAGAGCAGAAAAAGCCAAATTACTGGGCTATCCCAACTTTGCTGAAGTTTCCATGGCCAGTAAGATGGCCACATTAGACAAGGCAGAGGAGCTGCTGGAGAATTTGAGAGTTGCTTCTTATGATGCTGCTAAAAAGGATATGGATGATACAGCAGAATTTGCTGCCAGCAAGGGTTTTACAGAGGGCTTAAAGCATTGGGATGTCACCTACTGGGCAGAGCGCCTCAAGGAGGAGAAGTACTCCATCAGTGATGAAGAGCTGAGACCCTACTTTGCGCTGCCTAATGTGCTGGAAGGGCTGTTTTCTCTGATTGAAAGATTGTTTGAAGTAAAGATCGAAGTTGCTGATGGGCAAGCTCCCATTTGGCACCCAGATGTCAGATTTTTCAAGGTATTAAAGGCAGGAAAGCCCAAGGCCTACTTTTATCTGGACCCTTACAGCAGACCCAGTGAGAAGAGAGGTGGAGCCTGGATGGACGATGTGTGTGGTCAGAGCCGTCTGTTTGCCCCTCCAGGCCAGTCTGTCAGACTACCAGTCGCCCACATGGTCTGCAATCAGACCCCTCCAATCGGGGACAAACCCAGCTGCATGACTTTTAGAGAAGTGGAGACCCTCTTCCACGAGATGGGCCATGCTCTGCAACACATGCTCACCACCCAAGAAGAAGGCTTCTGTGCTGGTATCAGCCTGGTTGAATGGGATGCAGTAGAGCAGCCCAGTCAGTTCATGGAGAATTTCTGCTACGACAGAAAGACTCTCTACAGCTTTGCCAAACATTATGAAAATGGCGAGCCACTACCAGAGGAGCTGTATCAGCGTCTATTGGCTGCCCGCACCTTCCGCTCCGGAACCATGACATTACGTCAATTGCACTTTGCATCCACTGACCTGGAGCTCCACTCTCGTTTCGTCCCCGGCCAAGGAGAGACCGTGTTTGACAGAGAGAAGAAAATTGCCGCCAAGACCACCGTCATGGCGCCTCTCCCCGAAGACAGATTCCTGTGTGGTTTTTCGCACATCTTTGCTGGAGGGTACTCAGCTGGCTACTACTCCTACAAATGGGCTGAGGTGCTGAGTGCAGATTGCTTTGCTGCATTTGAGGAGGTGGGGCTGGAGAATGAAAGTGCAGTTGTGGAGACGGGGAAGAGATTTAGAGATACGGTACTTTCTTTGGGTGGAGGGAAGGCTCCATTGGAGGTGTTCAAGGAGTTTAGAGGGAGAGAGCCTACTGTGGATGCTCTATTGCGGCATTCAGGGCTTGTTACAGCCCAATAAGGAGAGAAAGAAGGGTGAAGAGTGAGATGTATCTATCTATCTATGAAGAAAGAAAGAAGGAACCAGATGACGATGAAAATGTTAAAATGTTGTAAAAAAAAAAATAAGAAGACGGATTTTATTTATTTTACAGTACAATCTTCAACCACCATATTTAGGCGCTCTTCCTATTTTATAAGCAATCTCAGGTACCAAATGCTCTGCCAACACACTCCCCCCACCTCCCTCTCTCCCCACCACCCCCACCTCCAGTATGGACTGAACTCCATCCCTCCTCACCCACCCAGGCATGCTATGCACTACAGTGGATACAAACTCTTCATCTACATCTACTGGTACCATTCCACTGTATTGATATGATTGCCTTGGCTTTAGGGTAGATACAATAGATGATGAAGGAGTGGCGGTGGTAGTGGCGTCGTCTTGTTTCTGCTCACGGTGGTGGTGTACCACCAGAGAGAGAAATATCCTTTGTTGCTCAGATGAGGATAGTAAGGGTATCAAGCAGGATAAAAGGTTTTCCAGCCATGATATATCCATACCATGAATAAAAACAAATACTGCATCTGCCTTAGCATCATCATCATCATCATCATCATTAATATTATTATTATTATTATTATTGGTGGAAAGAGGAGCAATGATCTGTTGTGCAATGCCATTTCCATCATCATCAGTGGTGGTTAGTTTTGTGATTGAATGCGCTTCTACTTCTTGAGCAGCTTCTTCAATAGCCACAGTATCCTTGTTGTCATCAGTAGTGATGATGATGACTGATGTTTTGAGTTTGACAAAAGGGGTGCTGCTGCTGCTGCTGCTGGTGGTGGTGGAGGTACTGATAGCACCTTTGGTCTTGGCTACTGCCTTGTAATATGCAGCACCGAGTAATTGGGCATGGCATGAGGGTGCACCTGGACTTGAGACATACCTGAGGAGTCCCGTGCATCCTTCAGATGTCAAGTTGGTGAGATGTGGAAGATGATTAGGAGGAGGAGGGGCGGTGGTGTCTGCAGAGTGAGGTGGAAGGGAGATGATAATGACAATGGCGTGGAGCGGTGGTGGTGCGACATGTTGGCTGATCATGTGTGTTGATGTAGTATTTATCACAAATTAAGTCATATTAGGTGCCCATCGATGCGTTCAGAAGGTGGTTTTTGGTGTGTATGCGTCCATCAACTTGTTCTTTTGTTGATGACGAGATTTTCAAAATAGTTGGGGTTTATTGTGTGAAAGTTCAAGATGAAGTTGCATTTGATTCCTTGGTTCTCAATGCAAGTATAAGGAATGATAATGGCTTGTGTGTTGCAGCAGCACACTGGACTAAATCCTGTCCCCTCTCTTTGGTTCTGCTCTTCCTTTCCTTGAGAGGAGAAGGCCTCTCATGATCACGCTGGAGAGAGGACCAGAGAGCCTTATGTGATAAACCCAGCCACTTGCTCCTTTTATACATCCTTTTTTAGAACATTAAGCGTCTAATTCACCACTATACATTCTAGTCTTAGCTACTCTTCTCATAGAAACACGAATACAACTGAATTGGTTGTGATCGGTCTTAGCTCCCAGTAAAGTTCACTAGAAGAGTCAGAACTCAGTCATGTCTGACCAAGCGTCCTTGTTGCTTAGAAAACAGCTGAAGGGTAGGTTATTAACCACAATGTTTTTGAAATTTAGACCCACTTTGAATTAAGTTTTGAAGTGCATGGCTTTGGTATTCTCGACCTCAATTGCCACTCAACCATGCGCATTTGATGGAATGACACCAGCCAACCTCAAATACAAGGTTGTGTCTACTCAATCTCCTGGTCCTCTCACCATACTCCGTGACATGCCTCATCGACACCACCGCCACCCTTTCCCTCTCTTATCCCCTCCTTACCCTAACCACCAGCCACCCCCCACCTCCTACCTCCATTTATTTTCCTACATTGCAGAGCTGATGAAAAACCCAGTAGAAGGCTTCTCTGCAGGCCTTAAAGACGACTGCAACCTCTTTGAATGGACAGTCACCATCTTAGGTCCTCCCGACACATTATACGAAGGAGGTTTTTTTAACGCCATCCTCACATTCCCAAAAGATTACCCCCAATCACCACCAGAATGCCGCTTCACCTCCGACATGTGGCACCCCAATGTCTTCCCTGATGGCAAAGTTTGCATTTCTATCCTCCACCCGCCTGGATTCGACCCTATGAATCCCCAAGAAAGTGCAGCAGAGCGATGGAGTCCAGTTCATACCGTTGAAAGCATCATTTTGAGCATTATTTCCATGCTGTCTTCTCCTAATGACGAATCTCCAGCAAATATAGATGCAGCTAAAGATTGGAGGGAGAACAAGCCAGAGTTCAAGAAGAAAGTAGCCCGTATTGTCAGGAAGAGCCAGGAAATGCTCTAATAAAAATGATGGAGGAATTAGAACATAATAATATTAAAAAAAAATAGAGGTTCTCTGGCACATTCAAATACTGCACCAGAAGACCAGTTGTGTATTAGTTTTAAAAAATGCATTAAGAAGAAATACCATTCATCGCTTCATTGTATGTATATGTAATCAGTCTCTCATTCCTTTTTCGTTTCTCCCCCCCAAAAAATTAATAAGATGCATTTTGAATGATTCATCTCTTTTATAGCATAATAAAGCAGAGTTATCCCCTCTGAAGCTCCATTGTTTAAATAATACTTCAATGAGCATAAACTATATCTCTCTCTCTCTGTCTGTCTTGTTACACACATACAGATACCCCCCAGAAGACAACAATAAACTCACGACTTCCTCCCCTCCGTCCATCCTCCTCCCCTTCTCCCTTTCTACCTACTCCCCAACAGTCATACCAAATCCAAATTTATAATCCTTCTTATAATGATCCAGCTCTGCAGATATAATAAAGTTAAAACCAGGATTGATCCTCTGCTCCATAAACGCAGCCACTTTCCCGTCAGTGTCCACCCTCCCCCTCAGCCTGGACTGCCTCAAAATGTAGTCATACCCGACACTGGCTGTAGATTCTCTTGAGTTGACATTATACATGAAATCAGATACTAAGTTGACCTTATCTGATACCCTGAAGAGATAGCCCATGCTGATCAGACCGGTGTTGGCAGCCTGAAGAGTGAAGACGGCCTTGTCGGTCTGATGCCTGGCAGCGAGACCGACGCCACTTCTACCTTGCTCTGCAAGGTAAAAAACTTCTCCTCCTACTGATAGATGTCGGGTGACTGATTGGAAGTAATTGCAACCGTAGAAGGAGGAAGTGCCATACTTGAGTTGGGCGTTCCAGATGCCGCCCTTGAGGTCGAGATCGTACATCGCCTGGTTCATGCCCTCCTCATTAGAAGCTTGGAAAGAAGCTTTGCATGCTATCCAGTCGTTTAAGTCGTATTTTACTCTTCCATTTAGGCGACCGTCGGTGCCTACGCGGCCAAGAGCTAGTGTTCCGTTGTTGGTGATGAGATTGGCGCCGAATTCATATGTTCCCATAGACATTTTGACCAGTTGGCCGTTGGCTGTTGGGACGTCAACATTGCCCATAAAAATGGAGTGACTGAGTGCAAAGTTGTTGTTGAGGGGTTTGGTGAGGTCAAAGCGCATGCCTTCAAAGTGGTCTGGCTTTAGAGACATCATTAATTCTCGTTGTAGCTCTTCATAACGGACTGGTGATGGGAGAGGTGTCTGTGTCGTTGGGGGGCGAGGGGGTAAATGGTGAGGGTCAACGTGAGTACGTGGGATGGTTGAGTGCGTGCTAGTGTGTGTCGAAGGGATTGTCACATATGTGCCGGACTGATTCAACCGGTACTGAATACAGTGTAAAATGGACATTTTTTCCATCATCACCGCTTCTGAGTGAGCATTTTGTTGGTATGTAACCTACCTCATTTGCGTCGCTGCTACTTGATGCTGCCGAGAAGAATGGATTTGCTGCAGCCATGGTGTCTATTTTAATAATACTCAACCTGAAGATGAAAACGTGATGGGTTTGCTATTCGTGCCCTCGTTGATCTTCTACTCTCTCACTTGAGTTCTTTCAGAGTCTACCTTTGGATCCGATAAATTATGCAACAAAATTATGCTGTCTTACGACAATAAGAAGACCTTTTATGAATGACCCACCTCTCTCCCATCCCAACTCCCCTTCTGCTCGCTGGCAAGCTTCAGAATAACATAACCAATCCACACTGTCCCATTTCACAATTACACGACCACATATTCTCAACACAACATCTCTTCCTTCACCTTAAGTGCCAATAAATGCTCCATAGCTGCCTCCATTTCCTCCTCTGCCAATTGCTTCACTTCCTCTCTTCCCCCATCACCTTCTCCACCACCACAATCATCACCCCTCCTACTTCTCAACATATCCATCACTCCATCAACGACACCCACATCTCCATACGCACCAACACTAGACCCACTACACAATGCCTTGGCAGCCAATAATCTTGTTTTGTAACTTTTACTGCTGACAGCCAACTTCCCAAGTAGCGTGGCAATCCTACCGTTATTAGTACTCTTATTAGATAATTGTAAAAACGATTGTCCAGCTCTACATGCAGACCATTGTGTCCTTCCTGATGAACCTGCATCTATTAATATCTTCTCAACCAGCTTTTGTGACTCCTCTATCAGTACTGCTAATGATGATGGTAATGAATCTTCATATTTTGCATCATTATTTTGTATACTGACTAAAGGTATGGCACATGCTAGTAATTGCATTCCATAATCATGAAGTTTCCCATCTTTATGATTTCCCAGATTCACTCCAGCTTTCATTAATACTTTTACTACTGCTGTTGGTTGTTGTTGTTGTTGTTGTTGTTGTTGTTGTTGTTGTTGTTGTTGTTGTTGTTGTTGTTGTTGTTGTTGTTGTTGTTGTTGTTGTTGTTCATCAAATTCATTGGTAGTATCAGCGCAAGCAGCATCACTGCTCTTGTTGATGATATTCAGTTGTTTGTCATAATGCATCATTATGCATGCTATGGAGACAAGACTAGATGCAGCTTGTGTTCTGACTGCTGAAGTTGAATCCAATAACGCTGCATTTACCACTGATTCTATCAACTCTACAACCATTGTTGATGATGGTGTCAGTTGATACAAAACAGGGGCTGCTTTGACTGCACATCCTCTCACTGCTGAGGTGGCATCTGTCCGTATAGTAGATATTGCAGCGCGAATAAGCTGCTCACGGGGAAGAAAAGAATGATGATGATGATGTGTTTGGTGACTTTCAGTCCAATCAAGAGAAGGTGGTAGGAGGGATATCAGTGACCACGCTGCTCCTTTGATCCCGGCAAGAGGTAGAGCAGTAGCAGTAGCAGTAGCAGTAGCAGTAGCAGTAGATGTTTTTGTAAGAGCAGGAAGGACTACTTTGGTCGTTGCTTCAATCCAACAATCTACCAATACAAGAGAACAATGCAGACTACTCTCCTCCTCTTCTTCTTGTTGTAGTTTTTCAAGAAAATCGGCAAGTAATCTCACAGCTTGTTGTCCTACCTTTTCAACAGAAGAAGATTGCCCATCTGCTTTAACAGTACCAATAGCAGTAGCAGTAGCAGTACCAATAGCAGTAGCAGAGTGTTGTGCGGCGGTATCAACTACTGCCTTCCACCATGCTGCCTTCATTGGCCCCATACTACTATCCCAATACTGCTGAATGATCCCTCTCATAATTAACAGAGCTTCCATGGCCAGTGTTGGCTTGTCACAACGCGCCAATAAAGGAAGAACATTCATCAATGAGAGTGAATCTTTAGTACCAACTTCCTCGATAGCGTTTTCAGCATCAGGATCAGGATCAGTTGCTGTTGCTGCTGCTGTTTTGCTAGACTGGAGGAGGTAGGCCCCCAACAGAGAGGAAGGTGGAGTGACACCAACTACAGCTGCTAGGCAGCCCAGCGCACCCAGCACCACACCATGCAATCCCTCCCTGTTTGGTATGTGTGCATTCTTCATTGCTGCCACTATATGCCCGCTATAATTATTATTATCATTAATAATATTAATAGTACTACAAGTAGTTGGAACCAGTAGCATGGTGGATACAGATTCAAACACCGTCTTCAACAGCTCACCAGGCAACCTCTGATGATCACACCCTACATGCAATGTCCCCAATGCCCTCAATGCAGCAGCTACCACTATCATATCCTTCTCATCACGTATACATTTTAATAGTCCACTATGTGTGGCTATAATGACTTTACCCAATGAAATAGATAGCGTTAAGAAACCACGTTGTCGGTGCTCATTTGTCTTCCCCAATCCTCCCAATCCTCCTCCTCCTGCTCTATTTACCGCCTCCTCCACTTCTCCAAGAGAAAGGTACTTTCGTTGTGCAGGTCCTTCCAGTAATGTTGCTATTGCAGCTGCAGCTGTATGTCTTACCCTTGCGTTGGGATCTTGCAGTAATATATGTATCAGTGTAGCTGGGCTGCTCCTACTCCTCATCACCAACAATGATGAAGAAGATGGTGAGAAGAAGCTGGCAGTCATAGGCAGTAATGTTGTCCATGTAGAATGTAGTGCTCTGGCATCTATCTTTGCTAGACATTGTAAACAAGCCAAGGCACTGCTCCTCACTCTCACTGGACTTATATACCTGCCTCCTGCTCCTCCTAATGATGCCGACCCTCCCCCTTCTCCATCACTTGATTCGCTATCTGAAGAGTACAGGATACTTGTTCCATTAGCGGTGAAGTTGGTGGGTGGTGGTAATTCAGTGCTCCTCCTTGGTAATGAAGGGGGAGGAGGAAGAGGGTGTTTGTTATTAATACTAATAGTAACACCATTGTTACTGTGCACGAGACCATAAGTAAACAAGGATTGCAATGTAGCAATTAGAGAAGTCATTGATGCACCATGGGCAGCTTTTGTTTCTAAAAGAAGAGACTGTAGAGTTTTGAGAGCTTTATGAAGTAATGGGATGGTGGTTTGATGAAGTGGGTATTTGGAGTATATTTGGATGCATCTAATTGATGCTTCTACTGCAGGTGCCAGGATATGCTCACGGTTTTGATGGTAGTTGTTGGGAGGAGGAGAGGATGGCGGTGGTGTCGGCTTGAGTTTCCAGAATGTGAGACGGTCTAAAACGTCAATGGAAGTGAGTTTGATTGATAGATCATCGTTTGAAGGAGATGCTGCTTGTATGGCAATGCGTGAGATGGCACGGATGAATGTGGGGGTGCGTAGTCTGGGTGGGATAGTGGATTGGGAGAGGAGGAGGTGAAGAGGGGCGGTGGCGGAGGCGACGGCTTTGGGATCCTTGGAATTGCTATCGGAGATAGATATGAGAGTAGATATGGCTATTTCAATGTCCATAATGATTGAATTGTTAGACACCTTTTATGTGTGGGGAGACGTTTTTGTTCTGGTCAAGCTCATTGTTTTCATAGATCAGTTTTTCAAACAGCTTTTAAAATTAGTCGAAATAGGGCCAGTTACTATGTAAAGATCGTGTCAGTTGCATTCTCAGTTCTTCAAAGTTTCATATGAGAGGTGAAAACTAATGGTTTCTGGTTTCTGGCGAGGGGGGCCTTAAAAAGCATGAGGAACGGCATCAAAAAACCCAAAGGTGCACATACCGATGGAGCAGTCTTGGCTTCATCCACCTCTTTCCAATGGGAGGGGTTGGCACCCCAGTGAGGGAAACATAGAATGTATCCCAGATATCATAGAAGGGATTCAATGCCAATGTACCTTGAAGCAAGCTTATAGGGTCGGTTGGTACAAGAAGCCTTCATATGGTCGAGAGTGGGGGATGTCTGTGGGTGTTTTCCTACCTCTCTTCCTCCACTAAAACGAAATGTGCCACAACAAAATCACCATTTTAAACCGTAGGTTCCCTAAATAACTCTCTACTAAGTTGTCTTTGTCCAGCCAGCCTACGTAACAACGCGGGTCTCCTTACAGCAAACATTGAGCCATAAAAAATAGATTCTAGAAACGAACGAGAAACACAATCCTCCCATACCAATACCAACATAAATGAAGTGCACCGCATCCATAGCATGTAGAAAGTTCACAGGGCATCATTTCCGGCCATCACACCGCCCATGCTCCGTCTCCCTCTTTTCAACCCATTACGGGCCAGCGCCAATCGCCAGCAGCACAAGGCCCTCTAGACGCTCACTACTTTCTGCGCACGCAAGTGGAGATTCTGGAGGTGAGATCTCCAAGACATTAGCTGACCTAGATGCCATGCTTGGCATTCTCCCAGAGCCAGAAGAGCAGCCATCTCCCAGCCCTACCACTGCAGACTCTGCTACATCCTCCTCCAGAGTCGGCATTGCCTCTGAGGTCTTGAAACAAATCGCAGATGCAGAAACTAAAAGAGCACAATCTTCAAACCCTGAGGAAGTAGGCAATAAAATACGAGACTCTCTGGAACGTATCATACAAGAAGCTACCAAGATGGAAGAAAGAGAGCAACAACAGAAAACAGATGGGTCTTCCTCTCCTGATAGCAGCAGCAGCAGCAACAACAATGGTGAAAAACAAAAACCTCCTTCCATGGGTGAAGAAGTCATCAGAAAAGAAGTAGAACAACTCGTAGCTACCCTGAACCTTCCAAGAACCATGAACCAAGAAGATTTAAAAAAGCTGAGGGAACAAGTTTTCGGCGCCTCAGTGTTTTGGATCACAAAAGAACAGCCAGCTGAGGTTGAAGGGGGAATCTTCATCAGTGGCAATCTCCGGTGTCCTAGGGAGGAGGTATTTGAGAGAGTAGCAAAAAAAGTAGCTGAAGTATTCCCCGATAATAAGTACCTGGTCAGGTTTGTTGAAGATGTTCAACCAACAGAAGAGTGGATGAACAGCGGCGGTGGTGGCGGTGATGCCGAGGTGAAGCCAGCATTTGAGATTCTTCCTACAGTCATGGTGACTCCAGAGGAAACACCAGGATGGGCAAGAGTTGCTGGTGGAGTGCTGCTGCTGTTGACTCTTGGTTCAGCTGCACAGTTTGGTCTGGCCTCGAATATAGGCCTGTTGCCGAGGGAAACGTTGTTGTGGTTGGCCAATCCTGATAATTTGGCAAATGCCAGTGGATTGGAGCTGCTGCCACCTGGTCTGGAAAACTACGACCCTGTTCCTTTTATGGCATCAGCAGCAACAGTATCAACTCTCGCTCTGCTGCCTCAGTTGGCTCATGAGATTGGACATGCAGTCTCGGCGGGTATGCTGGGATTGAAAATAGCGCCCTCTTTTCTCATTCCCAACGGTCAACTGGCCACTTTTGGCAGTATTACTCAACTCAAGTCTTTTGCTCGTAATCGCAAGAATCTATTCGACTTTGCAGCCAGCGGGTTATTTGCCGGCACTGCTATTTCCATGCTTTTATTCACCGCTGGAGTAGTTGCCACTCACGGTGGCGCCAGTGCTGAAGCTGGCTTGATCCCTGTCCCCCCTCAGCTATTCCAAGGCAGTTTATTGCTAGGCAGTTTAGCTAAACTAGCTCTAGATCCGGCTGCACTCACCCACTCATCAGTGTATGTATCCCCGCTTCTCATCGGAGGATGGTGTGGTCTGGTGACTTCCGCCCTGAACATGCTCCCTGTGGGCAACTTGGACGGCGGGAGAATGATGTTGTCTGCCTATGGCAGGAACACACTAGGGTTTACCTCTCTTGCTAGCTATGTAGGGTTAGGTCTAGGGTTGTTAGGGTCATCATTGGCTCTCCCCTTTGGTCTGTATATCTTGATTTGTCAAAGGACAGCGGAAGCGTACATTCAAGATGAGATTACAGATGCTGGGGAGGTGAGAAGGGCGGTTGTGGCTGCTGCTGTGGCGGTGGCGGTGTTGATATTGTTGCCTGGGTCACCGGATGTGTCAGAAACGTCAATGTTGTTGACGTCTCCACCTGGAAATTTTATTTAAACATGCGAGAGTGGTGGTAAGATTAGGAAGGTTGGTGGAGGTCGGGAGATGTAGACAATGGTGGAAGTTTTGTTTGAAAAAATAGCAAGGTTTTGGAATTGAATGTAAGAATTTCAAATTAATAATAGATAGACAAATGTCCCACGACATGGACATTTCAACTTGACGACTATTCTCGCAAACTACGAGCCTCTGGGCAAGTGATCTGAGATGGAAAAAGAATGTCTCTTATTAAGCGGTCTTCCTGCATTTTTTTCTCAGATTTTACTAGGCATAATAGCAATATCAGCTCTTATATACAAGCACCGTTACAAGTTAGAAAGACACCAGGAAGCACGCACCAATGCCACATTTCTTCTGGACGTATCTAAACAGTTGGTGTCCCTGGTTGTGGCTCATATTTCCGGCCTAATTATTGCCATCCTCATTGCTCACAGCACCACATCCTCTGTATCAGAATGTGCATGGTATTTTGTAGTATACTGTTTTGACACAACCCTGGGAGTTCTCCTCACCTTGTCACTACATGCTCTAGTCAAACGCACAGCATCCACAGCACTGGACCACCTCTCAACAGCAAACACCATCAGTTACAGGTGGAAAATAGACACACTGACCGCCCTTGTACACTGTGGAGAATATGGGTCACCTCCACATTTATCAAAATGGCTGATTCAAACAATAGAGTTCAGTACATGTGTGATACTAGCTAGGCTAGTATGTGGCTTTACCATTGCATTGGTTTTAGAGGTAAAGCTGAGGCATGTTGCTGCCTTTTTAGATGGCATATTTGAAGGGCATCCCGCCATAATGTTAAATTTTTTTGTGATGATTACATGTCCATTACTGCTTAATGCATGTCAATTAATAGTTCAAGATGCTTATTTGATGGCGAAGTCATCATTATTAGGGAGGGGAGAAGCGGTACAAGGAGGAGGAGGAGTGAGGTTGGGAGATGACAATGATGACCGACAATATTCTCCAAAGTGGTAGATTATGTATAATGAGTATTGCAACATCTAATTGTAACAATCATGATACTGTTATCGGTTACATGTGGGCTGTTGTACATTGGACCTTGGGTGCTGGTGTGGAAGGAACTGCGCAGTTGACGTTGAATTGGCTTATTGATGCTGATCACATAATCAGTCTAGTACCCTGGCGTAAAATAGTTCTAGTTAGAGTTTGAAGACAAAAAAAATCCTGCAAATCGATCACAGATGACAATAAACATCTCATGAAAAAAATAGAGTACCGGATAATAACTTATTAAGCCATTTAGTTTATTAATTTAGGAAGAAGGAATTATGCAAACTTTGAATACTGAAGCAGACTTCCAACTGGCATTCGCCAGGTATAGGGCATTATCGAGCAAGTCACTGGATAAGTTATCTGTAATAGGTTCTATTATGTATTTAGCTATGCTCAAGCACGGATTACCCAGCTACTTGAATCTGTGCATTATACTCTGTGCAATCCACTGCCTTTGGCCTTTCCTGTTGACCAAATACTCCATGGAGTTCTACAAAAGACACCGAGACAAATTGATGGTGGTTCAGTAAGTGAATTTCCTACATTTCCCACATTTCCCTAGCACCGACATCCTCTTTTCCATCATTCTCTCTCACACATACCAACCACCCTCCCTCCCTCCCTCCCTCCCATTTCCCCACAGCTTCATTCTACATCATGGCATCGCACCAAACCTATTATCAGGACATATAAATTCAGGCCACAATGTCCAAATCAACAACAGTAATGAAATACATTGGTTTATCATTGGTCACTACATCTTAGGATCCTCCCTCATCTGGCAGGTTGTCAACCCTCTAGTATACAAAATAAACTATAAATATTTCCTAGCCGTCCAGCCATTTGTCATCTTACTAGCAGCTCCCTCTGAAGTAAAAAGCTGTGTTGCCTCAACTAGTAGTGCTGAAACAACTGCTATTGCTGCCAAAGTCTTTGGAACTTTGTCTGAGGTTTTAGACATGGTACACGCTCTCTTCCTCCCTCTAGACGATAATCATCACCAATATTATTCTACTCTTGTTGCTGATGACACTACCGCAATCAACAACAACAATAATAATAATAATAATTCACCCTTTTCTGTAGATTACGCATACCGCCATTGCATGAAAGTACAATCCTACCTCCTCCTCCTATGCGCCTATTGCCTACCTGCGTACATAATATGGAAACTAGAAACCCACGCTAGGAAGAGGTTTATTCTCATGTTGGAAGCTGACGGTGGTGGCAAGAAATATTCAGTAGACCCTGGGCTGATGGAGAAGTTGGTTAAAAGTACCGCTGAGCTGGAATATCCGTGGTCTAGTCATAATGTGAGGGAGGGGCATATTGGGCGGATTGGAGGTGCATTTTTGTGTTCGTGTACATGTTGGGGGTTGTTGGACTATCTGTTAGAGAGGTGATGATGATGATGATGATGATTAGATAAATAGATAGTTATATGGTAGAATTGTTATTTTTTTATTGGAAGCATTGTGGGTAGTAGGAGTTGTATTAATACCAGATGCTGAAGTTAAAATATTTTTTGAAAATTTGACTGACAGTTGTTGTCTTTCCCTTCAATTGTTTTGCCTTTTTTGTTGGAACCAATATTACTTGTACTAATAGTTTGTAAAGAAGATGTGTGCTGTTATTATTATTCTTGTCATCGATTCATTACGGTTTGGGAGAATGTGCTAAAGGAACCGAAACTCAAACTTTTGCTCACCCAAGGGAGCTCCACGCAGGAGAGACGGATTGCTGCATGTAGTCCTCCTTCCAATTATGTAAAAAAATGTGATACATGTATGTATTGGCAGCTGGAGTTATACTTAAAAAAAAAAAAAAAAACTGACCTCAAAGAAAATACACCTTCTCTCCTTGGGCCCTTTCATATCCTAAACAGTAGTTGGGTTTGCTGTGGTTTGTACTGTCAACCCGAAATCACAATGCTATGCTTTTACAGACAACTCTTGTGTTGATATCCCGTTGACATGGAATACCTGCCTTCTTGTGCAAGGCCATCAGACTTTGTGTTCTGGGTTGACATTTTTGCACGCTTCCCATTTACATATACACCATTTGCTTTCGGAAAAGCGCCTTTTATTGCAGCCAGACACCTGTCAGGATGTTCTAGACAAGATCTATTACCAGAGCCCATACGACACCTTGCAGCATGATACTGGAGGACATTAGATTCCAAAATCTGTGTGGAGATGACGTTTAAGATGTCCAACTGAGCTGCAAGCTCCGCCTTCCTGCGTGCATGTTCGGCTGTGATCTCTACATTGCCTATAGTTGCCTTGAATGCTTCTTTCAGAAAACCTGTTGACAGATTGGCATTATCCAGCATGTCCAAGTATGCTTCACACTCCGCCCAGCTCTTATTCGTGGTGGCAAAACGCAGGAGCAAGGAAGATTTAAACACAGGAAGGTACTCTGGTAACTTATCTGATTGATAAGTGGCTGTACCTGCAACTTCCCATTGTTTTAGAGCTATGGAAGATTTATTATCCCACTCCTTGATGAAGGGGGGGTCTTAGTGTTTTACTTCTTGCCAATCCCCAGCCAATGCACCATGGTGAGGTTCTGGCAGGCCGGAAAGCTTGCAAGATCCCATGATTGGGGAGTGAAATGGGAAGAGGAGGGCATTGACTGCGAATTTGGCATCTGTGGATCTCTTTATGTCCTCGCTGAGAGATGACAAGTGTGCTGTCGACGTATTGCCATTCCCAGCAGAGTTTGAATTAGCACCAGCAATGGTTTTTCTCTTCTTCATGATTTCACCCTGCTTTCTCTCTCTGCAGGCGACTTGAATGGGTTTAAACTGATCCGAGAGCGAGTATCTGTAGAGTGCAGAGTGGGTTTACGCATAATGCAGATTTTTATATCTTGCGAATAGTTGTACAGCAAGTAGCACAGCGTTTGCATGTTTTAAACCAAGGAGAAGAACCGCTCACCCACGGCGGAGTAAAGGGCAGGAGAGCCTGCCCTTTACTTTCTGCATTCCATCTCCAACCAACCTTGCTAATACTACACACACCTCTAACTACAACAGAGGTGAAGGAACAGGAAGAGGAGGCCTTTGAAACACCTCAACACCGACAGGTGCCCATACCTGTATTTTTACCCATTTCTCTTCCCTCCCTCCTCCTCCTCCTCCTCTCCTCCCCCCTTCCTTCTTCATATAGACTCCCACCCACCCAGGCAGACCAGATACAGCAATATCCATGACAGCACCATCACTACCACCACCACTACTAGATCTAACCTGTTTATATACATCTATATCAATCTTTCTTGCTAATTTCAACCCTCCTCTTGCCACTACTGAATTTTCCCCAAATGTTAAAGAGTCGTCTTCCTCTCTCTCTTCCTCATTGCCTTCTGTAAAACTATCTACTTTGAGTGATGGGGGTCCATAGAATGCCAACTGTACATCCACACCTTGCTCTTCATTATCCTTATAATCATTATAGGCAAGATTTCTTGATGAAGATACCACTTCCACCTCAATACGAGCAATTCCTCCCCATTTATAAACCGCCACTGTTGATGTCGATGTTCTCTTGGTGTCCACCTTCTCCTTCTCTTCTTCATTGTCATTGTCATCTTCATCATCATCATCATCATCATTTATTGATGTAGCGATAACATCATTATACGATGGAGCCACATACGCTTTAATCTTCTTCCTGGGCGTTAACACCTTATTCTCTTCAGGAGTCAACATGTGCGGCAATCTATGATGTAAATGCAACCCTGGGGTATCGTACAACATCCCCCCTGCTGCAAACACTGGCATTGGTATTAGACCCAGGGTGGTCCCTGGCATGGAAGACTCCACTGGCAGTCTGCTTCTTCTATGAGTGGCAGCAGGATCAAATTGTCTACTAGAAGCGCTGGCCATGTCATTCACCAGCACTCTGATAAATGCAGATTTACCGACATTGGCAGCGCCCATCACGTAAGTGTCCCTCCCTCTTCTTTCCCTCCTGATGGCTGCTACCGCTCTCTCCACACCGAATCCTGTCCTGGAGCTGACCAAGTGGACGTCAGAGATGGTTAATTTCTTGTAGTCAGCTGCAGCGGCGAGCCATTGGGTGAGGGCATCTGGGTCGACTCTGCCTGGGAGGAGGTCTACTTTAGTGGCGATTAATATGATGGGATTTCTTCCGACAAGATCTCTGACTTTTCCTAATAAACTGCCGCTGGCATCTAGTATATCTATCAGCATGACTATTAGGGCTGGTTGGTGTTTTACTTGGGAGAGAGTGGCTCTGAGTTGCTCTGGAGTAGCGAGAGTGGCGGCCTTGTCGGTGTCAAAGCCGGTGCGGTTTAGTTGTTGTTGTTGCTGGACGAAATCTCGGACGCCGGGAATCATGGCTCCGTTGCTGAGATCCTGGCATCTGAGGCAGAGGAGTTGGTCTAGATGGCGGTGTTTAGCTTTGGTGGCGTATGCCTGTGAGTCGACATAGCCTGCTGTGGAGGTGGAGGTGGTTTGAAGGGAGACACCGCAGCCGTAGCATCAAGCGTTGTGGTGTTGGGCATTGGTGGCGGGGGCATTGGGAGGGAATTTGTTGTCGGCAGGTGTGTGATTTGAAATGTGTGCATGTGCTGTTGATGATGTGAAATGCCTTGGAACGTGGGTGGGTTTTATCTTGTATAATGGGAGTTTTTGGCAACTAAAGCAGCACTTGTTCATTATGGCAATTTTGTGTCGACAATGATTTATAAATGAGAGCAAGGCATGTATTTTGTCCTTTTAACATGTGTATTATATAGTTCTTATTATCGGTAAGCCATTTTACTCGAGGGAATAAACGATCTGAATTGTATTCAGGTTTCAAACCCCATGCATTACGAACCTCTGAGAGGGCCTCGGCCCCGGAAAATTTGGAGGCCACTTCCACCTCCGATTTCTGACAAATAGCACAGATTGTAGGTCTATCTACTACATTAATAGTTTCTAACACTTAAGATACATCGTATGATTACGTAATAATCTGGCTTATAAGCGGCATACTCGCACAAAGTGGCATTGATCGTTTCAAATTTGAGTGAAGAAAAAGCCACGACTATCCTCCCCTTTGATCGATATCTGCCACTGATAAACCGCTCATTAACATACCATGTCTGTGAACGGTACGTTCATCGCCCTGTTACATCTATAACTGCCAACATAATACCTGGTCTTTCAAACTAGCGACCGACGCTTCCACAACTGCTCCGCTCAGTGACATTCACATCCTCCCCCTTCTTCTTTAACCACTCCAGGAGGTTCTCCCCCACTAGATAAAAAACACAGACACAACCGCAGCTTTGGGTCCGGCAGACAACTCAGCATCAACCAACTCCAAGAACGCGGCCTCTCTAAAGCATTAGAGGTCTACTACCATCATAGCAACAGCAACAGCAACAGCAGCAACAGCAGCCCCAATCAAAAGCAACCCAACACCAAATCCATCAAACCCCACCACCACCGCCATTCCTTCATACAGTCAGTCACGGCCATGTTGGGCAACATTCTCCTATTAACTGTAGCAAGAAGACTACCATTCTTCCTCACTCCAGAATTCATAGGACGGCTACTCACATTTGTGGTTTATCTACTAGTAGCAGTTGTGTATCACTCAGCAGTGTTTACGGTGCCTGTTGCCACCTATCTTGGGTTTCTAGCACTGTTCAGTGGTAGTGGTGGCATTCTTAGATCTGGAGCAGCAGCAGCAGGATATTCTTCCTCTTCTAAACCAGTGGTTGTGACATTAAAACTGCCTGAGATGGTTCAAAAGGTTGTAGTAAATGCAATCTCATCAGTTTCAGGAACAGTAGCAGGAGGAGGTGTCGCTTCTTCATCTTTCTGGTCATCATCACGAGGAGGAGGGTGGTCATCAGGAAGAGGAGGAGAAGAATTGGAATGGAAGCTGATCTTACCTTCAGAACTATGGAAAATCACAGCATCTGGAGTAGCATTCCTTGTTATTTTATATATTTGTGAAAATATACAGGTAGAGAGAGTGAAAGAAGAAGAGGAAAGAGCTGCATCACGGGTAGATGCAAGAGAATTGCAGCAAACATTGTTAGATGGGCACTTTGTATTAGGTGGGCAGCAAAGCAATAGTATGGATGGAGGAGAAGGTTCAATGGTAAAAGGGAGGCCTAGGAAGGAAGATAGCAGTCCAATTGCTCAGACAATGGTGACAATGTCCGAATTGAAGGCAAAAGTAGCACATCTGTGCAAGCAGTTGTGGCCAGAAGATCAGCAGCCGACACTAGACAGTTTCAACGCACTGGTCAAAGCAACGGCCAAGCTAGCTGAGGAAGTAGGACTGCAAGACTTTGATGCTGCATCTGCAACTGATCCTGACAAGCTTGGTAAAATGATTAATGCTGTTGACACTGCTATGATGTAAATATGGGGAATCAAACCCCCAACTTTTGCTTACCCAAAGAAGCCTCACGCGCAGGAGGCTGGGATTGCCGTGTGTAGTCCTCCTTCCAATCATGTAAATATGGGGATGGGGAAATAGAGGCAGAGAGGAGGAAGGGTCAACGATGTCACCCGATGACTAGAACGCTGCAGCTGTGGCTGTCAAGGAAGCTGGGGAGCCACGGCAATTTAAAACAGCTGAGTAACTCAGTTACTAACTAAGTGGGGCGCAATTTAAATCCGTTGAGATGTTTCTCATTGGCACAGGCGTGCACTAATTACTGCGAGGATCAGTTACGATTATACAGACAATATGGTGGGACAATTGGTCTTAACTACATTTCTAACGTGTATTCTCCTTACACATAGCATACGGGGTACACTAAAAACAGATGTACTGGCCAGTGGCGCCAATAGAGAAGCTTATGTTTCACTACTCTATGGTGATGATTTTTTGACAGGAATTCGAGTGCTAGGACAGTCTCTTAAGGAAACTGGGTGCATACAGAAGCGGTAAGTGTCTTCTTGAACCATCATTGCCTGCATTTGAGAACAACTAGGACCGCATTTTTTGACAATGCCACCGTTCAATCTTCCCTCCCTACCTCGCCATTGACCCTCTTCTCCTCATCTCTCTCTCTCTGTGCAGCGACATGGTTGCCCTCGTTGCCGGCAGCGCCTCTGAAGCCACCATAGAAACCCTAACTATGGACGGCTGGAAGGTCCACAGAGTAGAAGCCATCACTAATCCAGGTCTCTGGTCACAATCCAATCTCCATGGCAAGAAATTCCCTGCTCGTTTCTGGGCCGTCTACACCAAGCTCCTCATCTGGTCCCTCACCGAATACGGCCGCTTAGTCTACCTAGATGCAGACACCATAGCACTGCAAAACTTAGATAATTTATTCCTTTGTGATGGATTTTGTGGAGTTCTGAGGCAGGCAGAAAGGCTCAACACTGGTGTGTTGGTGATCACTCCTAGCAAGGATGTCCTGAATGACATGCTCGACAAAATATCAGAATTACCTTCCTACACTGGAGGGGACCAAGGCTTCTTAAATGCTTATTACGATGAATTTTCAGGAAGTCCTATGTTTTACCCTTCACAGGGACTCCCACTTAGCCAAGCTAATCCAGATTGGAGGAGCCAAAAACACACAGAAGAAAATCAAACAGCAGCGGCAGCAGCAGGAGGGCTTAGAATGGGCCGAATTCCCACTGGATATAACGCCGATCTAGGGCTGTTTATAACTAATTCAAATAGATGGCACATCCCAGAAGATCAAATACATATCCTCCATTACACCTTGGCAGCATTCAAACCATGGGATTGGTATTCTTCATGGATAATAGGGCCCAGTGGGGGGAAATGGCAGGGGCTGAGGAACCGGCTGCCACCGTCATCACAGGGGTATCAGTATGGGCAGACCAAGGGACAAAATAGAGCTTGGTTCTGTGGGATAGTCATCCTACCCATTGTAGTGGTAGTGGCGGGGATCTATAGGAGGAGGCAGGAGGCGGAGATGGTGGGTGGAGGGCTGGTGACGCAACTGATCATGTCTTTGATAAACAAAGGTGGTAATGGCAATGGCAGTACTAGCAATGCATCATCATTGCATGGTCTAGTGCCTGTATTGCCTAGTGGGTTTAAATTAATATCTATTCTAGCAGGAATTGTGTCTCTATGTGCAGCTCTATTCATATCCTGCTCCATTATTATACCTCCCCAAATAGCACCTTTAAAAGGGTGGTTTTTGGTGTATGAATGGTCAGCTGCGTTGTTCGTTGTAGTGTTTGGTCAGTTTTTGAGTTTTTGTTTTAAATGGGGACATAGATGGGCATCTAGTAACAATGGTAGTAGTAATAGTAGTGGTGGTGGTGGGATGAGTGGGGCTCCCATTGGGCAGACTGCTGTGCTCATGTCATGTGCTCTTATATCAATGGGATTAACTCCATGGGCAGCTGATCTACTGCAAGTACCATCATTTGTATCTAGGATATTGCTGACAGCTGTGGCAGTGGCTCTGGCTTTGGTGATTTGTACCCAATGTTTCATCTCCCTGGCAACGGTGTGGTTTATGTTTGGGGCGAGGCGGGCAGCGCCTCTTCCTGGAGCTGCTGCCAAGTATGCAGTGGTATAGGGGGCGGGGGGGGGGGGGGGGGGCTCTCCATTTTGTCGGG
>Ga0114919_10000403_pt1 | contig 32966 bp, 31 predicted proteins | sample BlataG_FD_88682 | JGI IMG/M metagenome (GOLD analysis project Ga0114919, IMG submission 88682) | Deep subsurface microbial communities from Black Sea to uncover new lineages of life (NeLLi) - Black_00105 metaG | ecosystem: Environmental > Aquatic > Marine > Oceanic > Sediment | place: Atlantic... | reverse complement strand
GCTGATCCATGTACTCCTCCTTTATTTGGTCTTGGAGGAGTATACCATGACCAGTTCACTTTTGAAGTGAAAACGGTTCACTTTTCAGCTTTAAATGGTTCACTTTTCAACTTTAAATGACACCGTTTATCCTCCGGATGAGGAGGCGATGGTCAAAGCCATCCTGGGAGCCGATTGGGAGGACGAAGCCATGTACCGCAGGGCCCTGGCCGCCGTCCAACGGGAGGCTAAGGAGAACACAGAAGATGCCTATGCCTGGTTCAACCTTGGGGACGACCACCTGGCCCTAGGCGAATATGAGGAAGCTGCCCAGGCCTACGAGCTGGCTCTGGGAATAGGCTTCCCCTCCCATTTTCTCTGGTATCAATATGGGCCTCTGGAAGCCTATAACGCCCTGGGAGAGTACGAGAAAACGGTGGCGCTCAGCGCTGAAGTGCTGGCCATGGTCTCCGATATCGAGGAGATCCGCTATCAACGAGGTCTGGCTTACCTGGGTTTGGGGGAAAAAGAAAAGGCCAGGGCTGAATTCGAGCTGGCCCTGAAGTACAACCCGAATTTCAGTCAGGCCAAGGAGGCATTGGAGGGGATTTAGGGATCGGCGGCACCACCTTCATCCTCGTCATGAGTAGCTCTCCAAACGTGGTACATTCGCTGCAGTGCCGTAAAGTTAGTCAGGATGGCCAGGACCCACAAAGCGATGGACACTTGATCCAGGACTAAGGCGATGGTCAGGACAACGACCCTCTCTAAACGGGTAAGGAGTCCAACCTTACAATCGAGGCCCAGCCCCTCGGCCCGGGCCCTGGCGTAGCTGACCATCAGGGAGCCAACTATGGTGGCATAGATGAGCAGAATCTCCTGCCTAGCGCCGTGTCGGGTATAGAAGAAGAGAAGCCCCAGGTAGAGGATCGCCTCCGAGAAGCGATCCATAGTTGAATCCAAGAAAGCCCCAAAGCGGGTCCTCTTACCTGTCAGTCGGGCCAAGGTCCCATCCAGGGCATCAAACAGCGCCACCAGGGGGACCAAGAGGCCGCCGATCCTAATGTAGCCCTGGGCGAGGATCCAAGCGACCCCCAGGTTAAGAACAACGCCCGTCAACGTCACCACATTGGGGGATACCCCCATCCGGCCGATGAGATGGGCGACGGGCTCCAGAATCCCCACGGTCCACTTCCTAGCCAGATCGGTCAGGGTCACGGTCTGGCCACTCTTCGCCTCGCCCGACCCTTGCATTTGACCTCTGAGAAACTCCAGCCACTTCTCCTTGCTTCTCAACGTCTTTTCCTCTCCGATAGCTCTCGATAGTAGTCCAAAACCTCCTTAGCCACCTTTTGCCAAGAGTAATCGGTTGCCTTGGCTTACCCCTGGCGGCCCATTCTCCCTCGCAGGGCTGGATCTTCGAGCAGACGAATCAGAGCATCAGCTAGACGCCGCTCGTCTTCCGGCTGGACCAGAAGCCCCTCCTCTCCGTCCTCCAAGACACCGCGATAACCGGCGATGTTCGAGGCCACGATAGGCTTCCCAGCCGCCATTGCTTCCAGCAAGACAATCCCGAAGCTCTCGAAGCCGGTAGAGGGCGCGCAGAAGACATGGCAGGTTCGATAATAGCGAGACAAGTCATCTTCCGATACGTAACCAATAAACCTGACATCGTGAAGGCGATGCTGGCGGGCATAGAGCACAAATGGTTCCTTATCGTCCTTATCGTAAGCTCCTACCACCATGAGTCGGGCTTCGGGAACAGCTTTCTTGACCTGGGCGAAAGCTCGGAGAAGGTATTTGAACCCTTTGCGCTTCTCCAGACGCCCGACGAAAAGAATGTTCAACTTGCCGTCATCAAACCGCTCTACCGGCCGCAAAGCCGGGTCACTGAAGCGCTCCAGGTCAATGCCGTTGGGGATAATGCGATAATCGCCTGGAAAGTAAGGGGCCAGATAATCTCGAACCGCCTCAGAGACGGCGATCCGGCCATCGAGGCGGCCGAAGAAGGGCTTGAAGATGGGTTTGGCGTAGCCGTAGCCCCGGTGCGTGGATTCGCGGTAGGCATGAAAGGTGCCCACAACCAAGGACTGAGGAGATAAGGGAACATGGCGCAGAACAGCCAGGGGTAGAGCCGGTGTCATGGGCTCGTGGAGGTGGATAACGTCAAAACGCTCCTGCTTCAGTATCTTCTTCACCCGCCGATAGACGCGCGGCGAGAGGGTAATGCGAGCCACGGAGCCAGCGAAGGGAACGTGAGCGATGGAGCCAGAGACCTTGATGACCTGTCGGGGCACGTCCTCCAAATCCTCGGAGCAGGCAGCGATGATGCGAACATCGTGACCTAGACGCCGAAACTCTCTGTCCAGATAGGAGATATGCTTGACCACCCCCCCGGGATAGGGATAGTCATAGGGCGAGACCAGGGCAATCTTCATCAGCCTCGTTTACCACAAAGGTCTAGCGAAGTTAATCAGCTATTTGCCGTTCGCCAAATGGGCACCGACATCACCCACTGTTCGGGCTGCTCCCCAATATAGCGCTCCATAATGGCCACCACCTTCTCCACGCCAACCCTAACGTCACGATCCCGGTCGCCGGTGACCTCCCACTCCAGGGGTGGCTCAAGGCGGGCAACAAACGTATTGTCGGGTAGCCGCTGGCTGAATCCCACGATGATCGGCGCTCCGGTGCGTAAGGAGAGCTGGGCATAGCCATCGGCCAGGAGGGCCGGCGCGCCGAAAAAGTCCACCACGATGCCGCTCTCGGTGATGTCCCTGTCGGCGGCAAGGCCCACGACCTCATTGCGCCGCAGAGCCCGGCAGAGCTCCAAGAGCGGCCCATCAATGGGGATCAGCCGAATGCCCTTGCTGGCCCGCAGGCTGCAGACGTACCGATACAATACCTCCGGCTTGAGGTGCTCGGCGGGGACGACGACCGGGATCTCCCGTAGGGCCAGCACTTGAGCCACAATGTCTGTATTGCCAAAGTGGGCTGAGACAACGATCAAACCCTTGGCCTTGGACAAAGCCCTCTCGACGTGCTCCCACCCTTCCACTTTCACCAAACGGTCGATTTCAGCCAGGCTGAGAGTTGGCACACGAAAGAGGTCGTAGTAATTCTTCGCCATGTTGTGAAACACGCCTCGCACTATGGCCTCACTGTCGCCTACCGCCTTCTGGCTGCTGGTTACTGGTTGCTGGCTATTAGCTTTCAGATTCCAGCTTCCAGCTTCTAGAACGTGGCTTACATTGTCGTAGACGTTGGCTCGCGTGACCTTGTCCAGGCGGCAGAAGAGGTCACCCCATCTGGTTGCCAAGGGATACCCCAAGCCTGGCGGTATGAGAGGTACGACCAAGCCCAACAGACGGTACAGATAATAACCGAGCATCGTCTGATCCAGCATGTTTCCCCCGCTCATCCATTTCCCATCTGTTAACCGGCCTCGCCAAGCACCTCGGTGAAGTCCTGCAAGTACCGACGGAGCCTCCCCCAATTCAACGAACAATAGGCCTGGCGCCCCTCCCTCCTGACCTCGACCAAGCCCACCTTCTCCAGCCGCCGCAGATGCCAGGAGATAAGGGGCTGGCTGACCTTTAGAGCGTCAACGAGTTCCGAGACGTTTAGCTCAGCATTGGCGGCTAGCTCGGCGACGATACGCAAGCGACCGATGTCACTCAAAGCTTTGAAGCATTTTGTGAGATCTTTTGTTCTGCCAAAGAGATCACCGGGCATATCCAGCCGACCATTCACCCAACCGGGCTCCGCGGTCCGGTGGGACTTTGAGAGATCTCCGCTTCTAGCCGTTGATCCTTCATTGATAAAGAAACGCTTATATATTACACCAAAAGTCGGCCTCTGTCAAGAACCGCTTGCCAACAGTCTCCTTTTGTGCTAAAGTAGTTAAGCCTGCGGCAATGAACGCGCTCGGAGGCCTGGCAGGATTCAAACGAAAGCCCTTACTTGAGAGGACAGAACTATGAAAGTCGTTTCCCCCCACCGGTGGGATGTCTCCGCCTCTGAGGCCATGCAGATACAACAGGGGCTACGGAGCAGGGTATCCACGGAGAGGCCTTTCAGCCAAGTCAATACCGTGGCCGGGGTTGACGTTGCTGTCAAAGCCGAAGTAGCCAAGGCCGCTATAGTAGTGCTCAGTTATCCAGGGTTAACTCCTCTTGACTGCAGTCTGGCAGAACTGCCCGTGGAGTTTCCGTACGTCCCTGGCCTTTTGGCTTTCCGCGAAGCGCCGGCTGTCTTAGCCGCCCTGGAGAAGTTGAAAACAGACCCCGCCCTATTCATTTTTGACGCCCAAGGCCTGGCTCATCCTCGTCGCATGGGCCTGGCGACCCACCTGGGGGTCATCATAGATAGGCCCTCCGTCGGCTGCGCCAAATCGCGCCTCTGCGGCAGCCACCACGAGCCAGGCCCCGAAAGGGGATCCTATACTTACCTCTACGACGGCGACGAGATTATCGGCGCCGTGGTCCGCACCAGAACCGGCGTCAATCCTCTCTACATCTCCATCGGCCACAAGGTGGACCTACTTACGGCCATCGAGTACGTCCTCGGCTGTTGCACGAAATACCGCCTGCCCGAGACGACGAGATACGCCCATCGGGTGGCGGGAGGAGAGAGGTTGCAAATAGAGGGAAGCCAGCCCACCCTCTTCGAAGTATGAATAGGTGCCTTTGAAAGCATATGGGTAGTCAACGGCAAATTGAGCAGGCTGCTGCTCTCATCGTTAACTCTAATTACGTCGTCGCCCTGACTGGCGCCGGGACCAGCACCCCCTCAGGCATCCCCGGTTTTCGCAGCCCCGGCTCCGGCCTGTGGGAGAAGGTCAACCCAATGCTCGTGGCCTCGTTCCTCTCCTTTCGCCTGCGACCCCGGGCCTTCTACGATTGGGCTCGCCCCCTGGCCAGGAAATTGCTGGAGGCGGAGCCCAACCCCGCTCACCGAGCATTGGCCGAGCTGGAGGAGATGGGCTTGCTCAAGGCGGTCATCACCCAGAACATTGACGACCTGCACCAGAGGGCGGGTTCGAAGCGCGTCCTTGAGCTTCACGGGAATATGCGCGAGGCCACCTGTCTCAAGTGCCGCAAGGTCGTTTCCACCCAGGGCATGATCGGGCGATTCCTCGAGGAAGGCGAAGTGCCTAGCTGCCCGTGCGGCGGCCTGCTGAAGCCAAACGCCGTCCTCTTCGGTGAGCCGTTGCCCAGGTGGGCCCTCCTGGAAGCCTGGGGCGAGGCCGAAAGGTGCGACCTGATGCTGGTGTTGGGCTCCTCCCTGGAGGTTACGCCGGCCTCGGAGATACCCCTTATCGCTTTGCGATGCGGGGCGAAGGCCATCGTCGTCAACTATCAACCCACCCCTTTGGACAGCCAAGCCGACGTGATCATCCACGAGGACGTGGCCGAGGTACTGCCGCAGATTCTCAGAAAATGTCGAGATAGAGCGAACTTACTTGATGAGGAGAATCACTGGTGACTAGGATTCTCTGGAGACGCGGTATGAGAAGGTGCGAGAGCCACCAGATTGATATTCTGGTGGCTCTTTCCGCTGGGCGGGCTTGCCAGCTAGTTGTCAGGGAAGCAAGCCATTGGGAAAAGTCACCTCATTTAGCACCAAAACGTAAAGCGAGCAGTTAGGCCAACGATCTACAAACACTCCGAGTAGCCGCACAAGCGGCAGACAATCAGCCCTTCACTGAGCTCCAGGATCTCGCCACATTCGGGGCACCCCGGCAAGATGTCCGGCATGCTCTTGATGATGGCCTTTCCCTTCCAGGCCAGAGGCCCCAGGCCGGAGGCCTTTGGATTATCAGCGTTGCTCCCAGTATAGCGCTCAATGGACTTGGGTATAGCATCGGAGCAGGAAAGGGCTGACCCGCCCTTGTGCCAAGAGGGCGAGGGGCAGCGAATGCCCTTGAGCTGTTTGATGATGGCCTCGGTCTCAATGCCGCTCTTCAGGGCCAGGGAGATGAGCCGGCCGATGACCTCGGATTGGGAGCCCGTACAGCCACCGCTCTTTCCCGTATGTTCGTGAACACACTATAATCCTCTCACCTCCACCTCCTCTATCCATCTCTCCGCTGCCTGGGCCATCTCCAGCAGCGTCTGTGCCGGATAGGGAACGATCTCTCTAAAGTGGGGCTCGAGAGTCTCCTGAGGGCGAAATTGCTGCAGGATGTACCTCCCGGCCCCGCAGATCAGCTTGGCCATCTCCTCGACATCCTCACGGGCCACGATGCCCGGCACCACCGTGGTGCGGAATTCGTGATCTACCCCCAAGGACAGTATCAGCCTCACGCTCTCCTCGATCCGCCGCACATCAACCGGCACACCTGCCGCCAAATGATACTTCGCCAGGGATGTCTTGATGTCCATGGCCACGTAATCCAGCAGCCCTCGCTCCAATAGCTCTCTGAGAACCTGAGGGCGGTAGCCGTTGGTATTCAGTTTGATCGCCAGGCCCAGCTCCTTGACCTTCCGCAGAGAGCCCTCGAGGCCTTTCTGCAGCGTTGGCTCACCGCCGGTGATCACCACCCCGTCAATCAAACCCCACCGGCGTGTGACGAGCTGGAAGATCTCGGCGGGGTCAATCTCCGGGAGGCTCTCCGGATGCAGCACTAGCTCCGAATTTTGACAGTAAGGACAGCGAAAGTTGCAGCCGCCGGTGAAGAGCACAGTGGCGATTCTCCCCGGATAGTCAATGAGAGAGGTCCTCACCCAACCCCTGATTTGCATCACCCAACTGTCCCAGCCTGCACCGCATATTCCTTGCGCTCGGCGAACTCCTGCCGCTTGCCCACGTTCCAGTTCCGAAGGGGACGCAGATAGCCCACTATCCGAGAGTAAACCTCGCAGGGCAACTTGCTGTCCTCGTGCGCCACGGTTTTCAATTCATCTGGTGTGTGGTCGTAAGGGCAGTGGAAGTGCTCGCCTGAGATATAGCCGTGGATGGGGCAGATGCTGAAGGTGGGAGTGAGGGTATAATACGGCAGGCGGAAGTTCTCGGCGATCCGCCGCACCAGCAGGCGCGCCTGTCGCCAGTCGTCTATCCTCTCGCCCAGGAAGGCGTGGAACACCGTCCCCCCCGTGTAGAGCACCTGCAGGTCGTCCTGGTGCTCCAAAGCCTCGAAGACGTCGTCGGTATAGCCCACCGGCAGATGGGTGGAATTGGTATAGTAGGGGGCTTCGTCCGTGCCCGCGGTGATGATGTCCGAGAAATGTGTCTTGTCCGCCTTAGCCAGCCGGTAGCTGGCCCCCTCGGCGGGGGTAGCCTCCAGGTTGTAGAGGTTGCCCGTCTCCACCTGGAAGTCCCTCAGCTTCTCGCGCATGAAGTGGAGCGTTTTCAGGGCGAAAGCCTTGCCGTCGGGGTGGGCGATGCCCACCGGCTCGATTGAGCGGCTCGACTGAGCTCGCCGAAGTCTCGCCGAAGTCCCCAGGAAGTTAAGGCAGGCTTCATTCATGCCGTTCAGCCCGATGGTGGAGAAGTGGTTCGCCCAATAGGCGCCCGCTATTTTCTTAATGCCCGCCAGGTAGTGCCTGGTGTATGGGTACAGCCTCCTCTCGGTGAACCTTTCCAGGGTCTTTCGCTTGATTTCGAGGCTCGTCTTGGCTATCTCCATCAGCCGTTCCAGCCGGCGGAAGAAATCCTCTTCGTCCCTGGCGAGGTAGCCGAGGCGGGCCAGGTTGATGGTCACCACACCAATGCTCCCGGTGAGAGGGTTGGCGCCGAAGTAGCCGCCGCCTCGCTTGCGCAGTTCGCGGTTGTCGAGGCGAAGGCGGCAACACATACTCCTGGCGTCATCGGGGCTCATATCGCTGTTCACGAAGTTGGCGAAATAGGGAATGCCGTACTTGGCGGTCATCTGCCAGATGGGCTCGGGGAGGGAGTTTTCCCAGTCGAAATCCTTGGAGATGTTATAAGTTGGAATGGGAAAGGTAAAGACTCTCCCCCTCGCGTCCCCCTCCAGCATCACCTCAGCGAAGGCGCGATTGATGAGGTCCATCTCATGCTGGAAGTCGCCGTAGGTCTCCTCGTTGAACCCGCCGCCGATGACGACCGGCACGTCGCGCAGGGTGCCAGGCGGGACCAGATCCATCGTCAGATTGGTGAACGGGCATTGGAATCCGACCCTGGTGGGCACGTTGATGTTGAAGATGAACTCCTGAACGGCCTGCTTGACCCCACGATAGTCCAGCCCGTCGTAGCGGACGAACGGAGCCAGCAGGGTGTCGAAATTGGAGAAGGCCTGAGCGCCCGCCGATTCTCCCTGGAGGGTGTAGAAGAAGTTCACTATCTGCCCCAGGGCGGAGCGGAGATGCCTGGGGGGCTTGCTCTCCGTTTTGGCCGGCACGCCGCCGAATCCCCTGGTCAGCAGGTCCTGCAGGTCCCAGCCGCAGCAGTAGGCGGCGAGGATGGAGAGGTCGTGGATATGAAAGTCCCCCTCCACGTGGGCCTCCTGGACCTCCGAGGGGTAGATCTTGTGTAGCCAGTACCTGGCCGAGATGGACGAGGCGACGTAGAAGTTCAGTCCCTGGAGGGAGTAGTTCGTGTTGGCGTTCTCCTTCACCCTCCAGTCGGAGCATTCCAGGTAGTCGTCCATGAGCTCCAGGCCGTCCAGGAGCAGCTTCTTCGTCTCTCGGACCTGGGCGCGCTGCTCGCGGTAGAGGATGTAGGCCTTGGCCATGCGGACGTAGCCGTTCTCAATGAGCGCCGCCTCCACCAAATCCTGGATCTCCTCAACCGAGGGAACCCTGCCCTGGCCGAAGAAATCCCTCTCCAGAGTGGCAACGATGTCGTAGGTCATCCTCTCAGCCACCCTTCTGCCGTCCTCCTGATCCACCGACTGGGCGGCCTTAAAGATGGCGTTGGCGATCCTCTCGCGGTCGAAAGGCACGATTCGACCGTCTCGTTTTCGGACCTGGGCCACAGCCACGCTCATTTACTCCTCCCTGATCTGATAACTCCCATCACTTCTCCTACATCGGCGTCACGCATTCAGCAACCGCCACCCGCAAGAACATCTCCTCCGGCGTCTCGATCATCCTCCCATTCTTGCCCTTTTTGAGGTATCGCTTTTCCAACACCGTGAGGGCGTTGGAGGACAGCCTGACTTCGAGGTCAACCATTGATGGGTTCTCCTCCTCTGTGGTTGCTACATACATCGTTCGTGAACCATCCTCCAAAATAACATGTCTCTCGCGTCAGGTTGCTGGTCTTACCCGACTGGTTCTTCTTCAGGTTCGGAATCCAAGGAAATGGTGCCATCTTCTGCAATGCTCTCCGTGGTCCCCTCTGCAGTCCCAAGCACCGCCGCTTGCATGGCTCCCTGTGCCTGCTGCTGCATCGCCCTCAGTGCCTCCTCCGTAATCCCAAGCGACACTGCCTGCATTGCCCTCTGTGCCTGCTGCTGCATCGCCCTCAATGCCTTATCCGTAATCCCAAGCGACACTGCTTGCATTGCTGCTTCCTGTGCCTGCTGCTGCATCGCTCTCAATGCCTTATCCGTAATCCCCGACACTACCTGCATTGCTGCTTCCTGCGCCTGCTGCATCGTCCTAAGTGTCTCATCCGGGATCCGAAAAGCTGGTGCTTCCGTCCGAGTATACACTGCTTCTTGTAGGGCTTTGAGGTACTCTTTGTGAACCTGAGGGTACGCCGTCGTCAGAGGGTAGGCTGCCTCTTGTTGTGGCTTGGGGTGCTCTTCATCGTACCGTCTAACGTCTCGAACTTCGTCAATGGCCGCTTGTTTAACTTGGCGTTCAATGTACTTCTGTGCATATGTCATAAACTGATCTGCCTGATACATGTAGACCGATACACCTGCTTGGGAGAGCATCTCCTCGACCAGTTCGGGCCGGGGGCCGATAGTTTTTCCTTTGAATCGCAGCCACCAGTCGTCTTTTCTGTCGTCGGTAACAAGAATGATAGGCTTCTTTGTTTCCTTGGCTTTATCAATAACCTGGAACCACAGGACCAGGTCGCCGTATTTCCTCACGCCCTCTTTGTTGACATCCAAGTATCCAGGAGATACCTCGCGTTCATATCTTATGTTGCCTCTCTTGTAGATTTCGTCCAGTTGTTTCTGAGAATATAGTGGACTTACTTTCCCCTCAAACAAGGAAGTAATAGTGTCCCTAAGATGGTCATCCTCAAGCAGATCTGGATGCTCTTGCTTGCGCTTGTTCAGTCCCTTCTTAATAGCCGTGAAGACCCTCCCTATCCTCTTCAGCAATCGATCCGCATCTATAGAGGGATGTCTTTGAAAACCGCGCAACCCGTTCTCAAGTTTGTTTTGAGTTTCGTCAAGCAGCTTTTGTATCTCATCGTATGCTTTTACTTGTTGTGCAATCACATCTAAACGCCGCTGTTGATACTCCAAAGCGGCTTGATGAGGAACCCATAGACGGTCAGAGATATGGTCAAGGATGCCAATGAATTCGCGGCTTGTCTCCTGAGAATAGCGATACAGGTTCAAAAGCACATTAGCGTCAACAACAAATAAACAGTTGTTCCACAATCGGGAGAACTCGTCCTCGGTAGGACGATAATAGCCAGGGAAAGTCTTTCTCATAATCTTATCCCTCCAGTTTTACACCTCAGTATTACCTATCAGGAAGGTACGATGAAGGATGGCGAACTCCGGGTTCGCTTAATGCCTCCTGCCTTATCGCAACCCCAACCTCAACTGCCTTTCGACTTCTCCTCTCGCCTCTTCCTCTCCAGCAGTTTCTCGATCTCCTGCGCGAGGCTCTCCACGTCGGCGAAGCGACGGTAGACGGAAGCAAAGCGCACATAGGCTACGTCGTCTAGCTCCCGCAGTTGCTCCGTCACCATCTCGCCGATGACCCGGCTCTCCACCTCCCGGTCCCCCCGACTGTAGAGCTTCCCCTCGATCCCACTAACCAGTTCCTCGATACCCTTGGTGGAGATGGGCCGCTTGGCGCAAGCCATGCGCACGCCGGCCAGGAGCTTGTCCTGGTCGAATTCCTCCCGCCGCCCATCAGCCTTGACGACCATCAGTCGGATGGGCGCCACCCGCTCATAGGTTGTGAACCGCCGCCCACAGGCCTTGCACTCCCGCCGCCGACGGACGCCCTCACCAGCTCTCCGCGTGTCAACGACCCTGGACTTGTTGCCACAATAAGGACACTTCATCGCAGACCTCCCAGTGATAATCAATGATGCTAGTGCTTTCACGTGTCGTAGCACAAGTGCTCGTATTCAAGATTAAGATGGGCCACAAGATGTTGTGGAACCACTTCTATAATGATACCACAAAGGGGCTAGATTTGCAAGGACAAAGCTTAAAATTGAGCCCTGAGCTCGAAATTTTAAGCTTTTGTATAGTTGCTCAAAATAGCTCTCCCCCTTCCCAGCGAAGAGGAAGGGGGAGTAAGTGGTTACCTGGTTCTCGGGGCGGACGCCAGTCCATCACCGAATGCGTTCAGAATGGCGATAAAACGCTGGAACCCATGTTAAGTGAGCCCCGAAGAGGCAGAAAAAGCTGCTGGACCAGCGTCTAGCAGGAGCAGGGGGATGGTTACGAAGGGGGAAACGCTAGAAAACTTCGCCTAGCCACGGTGAGTCTTTCATCCCCTAAAGTCAGAATGTCAATAAGCAGGCGTAACTAACCTATTGCTTATAGGGTAGGCCTATAACACTATCTGATGAGCAGGTGAGAATTTATGATGTTATGCTTAGCGGCGCAGAAAGGCCGGAATGTCTAGATCTTCCCTGTCAAAGGTGCGTACCGGGAACTCAATAGCCCGCTTAGCAGGAGTGGACTTCCGCTGATCCGTCACGTCGAATCCGGTGGCGATGACCGTGATCTGGATATCATCCTCCCTCTCAGGGTCAATGACGGCCCCGAAGATGATGTTAACATCTGGATGAGCCGTCTCCTTGATGATCTCCGCCGCCTGATTGACCTCGAAGAGGCTTAGATCGAGCCCACCGGTGACGTTGAAGAGGATTCCCCGCGCTCCATCAATGGTGATATCCAGGAGGGAGCTGGAGATAGCCGCCTGTGCTGCCTCGACGGCTCGGTTGTCGCCGCTGGCCCGGCCTATAGCCATCAGTGCGGCCCCACCCTCAGCCATGATGGACCGCACGTCGGCAAAGTCCAAATTGATAAGCCCAGGCACAGTGATCAGTTCCGAGATGCCCTGGATGCCCTGACGCAACACATCATCGGCCGCCCCAAACGCCTGCTGAAGGGAAGCCTTCTTGTCCACGATCTCCAGCAAGCGGTCGTTGGGGATAACGATGAGGGTGTCCACCTGCTCCTTGAGCTTCTCGATACCTTCCTCGGCTACCTGCTGTCGGCGCCGGCCCTCGAAGCTGAAGGGCTTGGTGACCACGCCAATGGTCAAGGCTCCCACCTCTCTGGCGATTTGGCCAATGATAGGTGAGGCTCCCGTCCCCGTCCCGCCGCCAATGCCAGCGGTGAGAAAGACCATGTCCGAACCTTTGAGGGCCTCGTAGAGCTCGTCGCTGGACTCCTCCGCTGCCTTGAGGCCGATCTCGGGGTCGCCACCTGAACCCAGGCCCTTGGTCAGCTTCTCGCCGATGCGGATGCGTCGGGCGGCGTTGGATAGCATCAGGGCCTGGGCATCGGTGTTAATGGCAATGAACTCGACGCCCTGCAACCCCTCATCAATCATGCGGTTGACGGCATTGGAACCACCGCCACCAATCCCCACCACCCTGATCTGAGCGAAGTTTTCCACTTCCGGTATGCCTTGCATCTTTTTCCTCCTTGCAGTGTTGTTTTGATTAATCAGGCGCTAAATGCGAATGCCCCCTCGAACCTCAGCCTGGCAGAAAAGATCTAAGCCACTGAACGAGGCGCTGCCAAAGGCCACCTGGCCTCTCCCTGGGAGGTAAGGCAGCTTCCTCGCGCAACCTCCAGAGCAGCAAGCCAACGCTGGTAGCGTAGGCGGGGCTAGAGAGCACATCAACCAAGCCCTGCAAATCACGAGGCGCACCAATCCGCGCTGGCAATTGCAGTATCTCACGGCTTAATTCCCTGATCCCCGCCAACTGTGCCGTCCCCCCACAGAGGACGACGCCAGCCGGCAACAGACCATCATAGCCGGAACGCTTCACCTCTTGCAGCATGATGCTGAATATCTCTGTAGCTCGGGCCTCAATGATCTCGGAGAGAAACCGGCGGGAGATAGCCTGCCATGAGTCCCAGCCGAAGACGGCCACGTCAATGGTCTCATCCGCAGCGACGCCCTCCGAACGAGCATAGCCATATTTCTCCTTGATCTCCTCGGCCGTAGCGAAGGGAGCGCGAAGGCCGACGGCCACATCGTTGGTCAAATGATTGCCACCGATGGGCAGCACCACGGTGTGCCAGATGCTGCCCTCGATGAAGATAGCCATATCCGTGGTGCCCCCGCCGATGTCGGTCAGGACGACGCCCATCTCCCGCTCATTATCGGTCAAAACCGCCTCTCCTGAAGCCAAGGGGGCCAAGACGAGTTCGTCGATTTCGATGCCCACCTGGTTGATACACTTAACCAGGTTATAGATGGAGGTTGCCGCCCCGGTGATGATGTGGGCCTCCACCTCCAGGCGGAAGCCGTGCATACCCAGAGGATCACGCACTCCATCTTGCCCATCTACGGTATAGCCGCGGGGTATGACATGGATGACCTCGCGATTGTGGGGGATAGCAATGGCCAGGGCCGCATCCAGCACGCGGTCAACGTCGTCCTGGGTTATGCTGTGGCCCCTTGAGACAGCCACCACGCCCCGGCTGTTGAAAGAAGAAATGTGCGCACCGGCCACGCCAACGTGAGCCCGCCCGATCTCATAGCCGGAGACGCGTTCCGCCTTCTCTACAGAGGCAGCGATGGCCTCGGTGGTCTCGCTGACGTTGACCACCATCCCTTTGCGCAACCCCTTCGAGGGAACCACGCCTACGCCCACGATACGCAAGGCGCCCTCCTCGTCCACCTCGCCGACCAGGGTACAAACCTTAGTCGTGCCAACGTCAATGCCTACGATGGTTCTCTCCAATGCGATCCTCACTTTTAGCCTATGACTTATCGTCCATTTCTCTATCGCTTATCGCTCATTCAACTGCTGCGCCCTGCGACAGGTAATATCCGATAAGCTAGAGGAAATGGCGGCGGATAATGGCCAAGTTGTTAAAGAGACGGACGCCGAAAGCCACGATAGCCGCATAGTAGAGCTCGACACCCAGGCGGTCGCCTACGAAGGTCAGAAATCCAGCCAAGATACCATTAACACAAAAGCCGCTAATGAAAACCTTGTTGTCGTATTGGCCCTCTAGCTGGGCCCGCCCCGCGCCTAATATAGCATCCGAAGCGGCCAGGATAGCTATGGCGGTGTAGCGCGAGTACTGCCTGGGTATATTCATGGAAAAGAGGGAGCCAATGATGATGCCAACCAGCAAGCCGATGATCGGTAACCACATATCAGTTCGCCCAATTACTAAGAACTTATCCTAAAACTCAAGCTCCCGTTGAACACCAGGCCAGAGGCGGACGGCTCGAACAAACCCTCGGCGAGCGCTCCGACCTCAGCGAGGGCTTAAGTACCGGTAACTAGGCATCTTCACAAGCCCAATTCTTGACGAATGAGTCAAGATTCTTCCCCGCTCCCGGCGGACGCTAGTCCGCCCGTCGGCCGCCGGACTAGCGTCCAGCGTGAGCAGAGTAGCTCGTCGGTTTGAGGCAGAGCTTCGCTAGTACTTGTAGCAAGGGCTCTCCTTGAAGCGCAGGTCCACGAACTCCGGCTTAACCCCCTTAGACGTAAGGTCCTGGAGCAAGGCATTCAAGATAGCCACTTTCTCGGCCATGTCGCCGGTGCCGAAGTAGACGGGATAGCCCCCTTGGTCAAAACTCAACCCCTTGTCCTCACAATACTGAAAGGCGGTTGCTTCCGGAAGGCGTTGCCGCAGCTCCAGTGCTGACGTGATGACCTCAGAGTCAATTCGATCGCCAACTTCAAGGGGTCCTGTCGCCAAGTCCTGGATCAAGAGCATTCCCTCCAACTCATCTTCCAGAGGGAGGATAGTGCCCAGATCGTCAACCCAATAACGCGCCTCACCCCTTTGCCAGACAATTTGCGGCTGACGCTCCAGCACCTCGATCCTCACCTGGTTGCGCAGCCGGCAGTTGACCTTGGCCTCCTTGACGTTCAGCAAGCTGGAGATGGCAGCCTCCACCTGTTCGGGGTTGATCCAGAATATGCTCATCCCCTCCAAGCCACTGGCAGTGTAAATCTCATCCTCGTCAAGAAATTGGTTGCCTTGCAGGGCAACGTCGTAGACATAGAACTCATCGGTGGTGAAGAATTGGTTTGTCAACAAACCCAGGGCTGCCAGCAAGAGCAAGCTCAACACCGTGCCCCCTCTGACCTGCCAGAGACCGACAAGGGGCCTCGGTGACAGCCTTATGCTTGGCTTGGCTATTCCGTAGGCGTGGATTCGCCTGACTTTGGAACGCTTCCCTAATTTTCGCTTCGATGACCTGCGGCGCATAGCACTTCCTCGGCGGACGTGGGCCTCTTATTCGAATTGTTCCCGGCTATAGGACGTCTCCGATCTGCTCTTGTCGGCATGCCTTTCTAACGCCAGCTCGATCAGTCGGTCAATGAGGTCTGAATAGGGAATACCGCTGGCCTCCCACAACTTGGGGTACATACTGATGGGTGTGAAGCCGGGCATGGTGTTCAACTCGCCGATGTAGAGTTCGACTGTATCCCTATCCAGCAAGAAATCAACCCGGGCCATCCCTGCACAGTCCACGGCCAGGAAAGCAGTGATAGCCAATTCCTGTACCCGTAGAGTCACCTCCGGTGGAAGGTCGGCGGGAATGACCAACTCGGATCGGTCATCTGTGTACTTGGCGATGTAGTCGTAAAACTCACGACAGGGGACGATTTCCCCCGGTACCGAGGCGATGGGCTCGTCGTTGCCCAGGACGCTGCACTCGATCTCCCGCGCGTTCACGGCTCGCTCGGCCAGCATCCTGCGGTCGTAGCGAGTTGCCAGGTCCAAGGCCGGAGCTAGCTCGCTGCGCTCGTGGACCTTGGAGATGCCCACGCTGGAGCCCAGGTTGGCCGGTTTGACAAAACAAGGATAACCCAACTTTTTTTCAATAAGTTCCATTATGGCCTCAGGATCCTGTTCCCAATCCCTGCGTTTAAGCGCCAAGTCCTCCACCACAGGCAGCCCATGGCTTCTGAAGATAGCCTTCATAGCGATCTTATCCATCCCCAAGGCCGAGCCCAGCACCCCTGCCCCGACGTAGGGGATGTCGGCCAACTCCAGGAGGCCCTGCACCGTGCCATCCTCCCCATAAGGGCCATGCAAAACAGGGAAGATGACATCAACTTGAGGAAACCCTGTTTCACGAATGCCTGGCACTAGGTCACGCCTACTTCGGCTGGGCTCAGTACAGGTATCCCTAACCACCAGTCCCCGCGTCCCAAGTGCTGGTTCGGCCCGTTCCGCATCAGCTACTTCGGCTGGGCTCAGTACAGGTATCTGACCAGCCGCGCCTGGCCCTCCAGACTGCAACAACTTCATCGGGTCACCACTGGTCAGCCAGCACCCATCTTTGGTGATGCCAATGGGGGTTATCTCGTACTTCTCTTTATCCATAGCATTCATGATGCCCTGGGCAGAGACCAAAGACACCTCGTGCTCGCCAGACCGCCCGCCGAAGATAATACCCACCCTGATCTTCTCAGCCATTCCACTCTCCCACCAACTCCATCTCCAGCTCCAGTTTCATGCCAAATCGCTCCCGTACCTGCTCCTGAGCTAAGTCAATGAGGGCCTTCACATCAGCCGCCCCGGCCTCGCCCAGATTGACGATGAAATTGGCATGCTGAGGCGAGAACTGAGCGCCACCAACCTGGCAGCCTTTGAGCCCCACTGCTTCGATGAGGCGGCCGGCGTAATCACCCGTCGGGTTCTTGAAAACCGAACCGGCGCTGGGCTGCGAAGGTTGGGTAGCCTTTCGCTGGGCCATGCGTGGGGCCACCTTCCTCTCTAGCCATCGTTGGGGCTCGTAGGTCAAAGCAAGTTCCGCTGATAAGACAACCGCCTGCTGACTGTTACCTGCTTTCTGCTCCCTCAACTTGCTGGTACGGTAGCCGAATCCCAGTTCCTCCGCCGGCAATTGGCTGATCGCACCCTCCTCGTCCGAGACGGTGATCCTTAGCAAAACGTCGGCTATCGAGGAACCGTAGGCGCCCGCGTTGCCCACGATAGCTCCTCCTATCGTACCGGGGATGCCAACCGCCCATTCCAAACCGGCCAGGCTGCGGCGAATGCTCTGTTGCGCCAGGCGATTCAAAGAGGCTCCCGATTCGGCATAGAGGATCGTCTCCCCGCACGGATCCTCGAACCTGGCCTCATCGGCCCTGTTCTCGATGACCAAACCGCGTATGCCTTTGTCCGAGACCAAGATGTTAGTGCCGCCACCCAACAGAAAATAGGGTACCTCCTGTTCTCGGGCCGAGGCAACGGTCTCACTCAGTTCAGCGATGCTCTCTACGGCAACAAAGAGGTCGGCCGGGCCGCCGATGCGAAAGGAGGTGTGGAGGGACATGGGTTCGTTGACTAAAACCCTATCACCTAGAGCAGCTACAATCTTGTCCAAGCTGTGTCCATCCATGGTACCCTATCGAGCTCGGCTAGAAGCGATTGGACGGTGTTCACCGCAGAAACTCCTCTAACCGCTCGATCTCTTCCCTCATTTCATCCATGCCGGTGATCGCCAGCTCCCAATCGGAATAATTCTGCTCCACCTCAAAAGGCATGGGAGAGCCCACCCGCTCTGCCCTAAATGGCTCGAAGGCTTTCTGGTATTTCTTTCGGAAGCGGCGATCCATCATCTGATACTTCAGCGAATTGCGGCGAGCTTGCACCAGGAGGAGCTTGGTAAGGCTCTCCTCGACACTCCTTGAAGCCATCAACCTCTCTATACACTTTGCTGAAGAATCGCTTTGTTAGCCCTCATCTTTTCTCCTCTAACTCAGCCAAAATACCCTCCCCCACTGTATACCCATCCCCTGCTCCCAAAGTGATGAGCACATCGCCGGGCCTCAGGCGATTGAGCAAATGGTCGGCGGCCTCGTTCAGGCCAGAGATGTAGCGGGCGTCGGGATGCTTCATACGGGCCACTATGTCCGCTGCGCTCACCCCTAGGTCATCGAACTCACGAGCCGGATAAATGTCGGTGACGATCACGTGGTCGGCGTCGGCGAAGCTCCGGACGAACTGCGCCAAAAGTGCCCTAGTGCGGCTGTAGGTGTGAGGCTGAAAGACAGCCCAGACCTCGCGGTCCGGATAGCACTTGCGGGCTGTCGCCAGAGTGGTCCTGATCTGGGTAGGATGATGGGCGTAATCGTCAATGACGACTATTCCATCCACCTCGCCCTTCACCTCGAAGCGCCGCTTCACCCCCCGGAATCGTCGTAATGTCTTCCTCACATCAGTCAGATCGAGGCCCAGACGGTCGGCCACAGCCAGGGCAGCGAGGGCGTTCTGCACGTTGTGCAGGCCGGGGATCCGCAGAGTAAACTCGCCCAAAGGCTGCCCCTCCTGCAGGGCCACGAAGTTGCTGCCACCACCTTCGCTAGGCCGGATGTCCACCGCCCGCCAGTGTACACCCTCGCCCAACCCGTAAGTGACAACATCAAGCCCTTGCTCCCTTGCTCCCCTGCTCCCCTGCGCCTGTCCTGAGCCCTTCGTCCCGCTCAGGGCGGGGCGCAGTCGAAGGGCCCTTGCCCCCAGCATCCCCCTTACCATCTCCTCATCCCCACACCCTATGACACACCCATTGGCAGGCACCAAGTCCAGGAACTCTCGAAAAGCTTCCACCACGTCATCCAGCTTAGGATAGCAATCGGGGTGGTCCATCTCGATGTTGGTAACCACGGCGATTCTGGGCTTAAGCCCCAGAAAGGTGCGGTCATACTCATCGGCCTCGACGACGAAATGCTTTCCACGTCCAGCTTTGGCGTTTGTGCCCAGGTTTTCGAGGATCCCGCCCACGATGAACGAGGGGTCTAAGCCCGCCTCCGTTAGAACAAGGGCGATCATAGCCGTAATCGTGGTCTTGCCGTGAGAGCCGGCCACAGCGATACCAAAGCGGCCCTCCATCATGCGCCCCAACATCCAGTCCCGCTTGACGACAGGGACGCCCTTTTCGCGGGCGGCTGCTGCCTCGCGGTTGCCCCCTGGTATTGCCGAGGAGACGATCACTAAATCGGCATCGCCCACATTCTCCGCTCGATGGCCCTCGTAGACCTTGGCTCCCAGCGTAACTAAGCCATCGGTAATAGGCGACAACTTCAAATCGGAGCCTGAAACACGATGCCCCTCTTCCAGCAGCACCTTCGCGATCGCCGAGAGGCCAATCCCGCCGATGCCAATCAAATGGAAGTGAGTGCGTCCTTCCAAAGCCCACTCCTCGGACAAAGCCGAAACTATCTAATAACGCGTAAAAGGATCATCACTACGACGACAAAGGGCAAGAATGGCCGCAACAAGGTGAGCGGCAGCAAAGGGACAAGACTTTCCGCGAAGTCGGTGAGGGGCTCCTGGAAAAGATGAAGAAGCTTTATTGGATAATCATACTTTTCCAGGAAGTACCATATGCTCCCTGAGATCAAATAGCCATTCAGCAACCCGGCCATCAAGCCGAATATAATACCCTTGGGGCCCTCAGGAGACTTGCCTTCGAAGGCTAAAGTCTCGCCGTGATAGGAAATAAGGGTCACAAAAACTATGACGAAGATATAAAAGCTAGCCCAGATCAATTGACCTGTGGGATCGGGGGCCTGGGGCATGGCATAGCCGACGGTAGCCACAGCCCTAGTCAGAAACTGGGGTATCTCGTCCTCGAGGCGAGATAGGCCAAATAGGAGCACCAATAGAACGGTGGTCACCCCCAGTTCCTTCAAAAAGCCGCGGGCGATGCCAACTAAGGCAAAAGTTATGAGGAGAACCCCCCACAACACTTCTAGCGGCTGCAAAGGCAATCACCTCCCTCGAACCGGCAGAACCTTTCAAGCTATTCGGGCTTCGGCCGCGTTGACATTTGCAGGCCGAGGACGATCAGGATAATCACGAAAGCCAACACCACTTTTGTTAGGTTTTGAGTCAGCAAGTCGGTCATGCCGCTGGTGTAAAAACGGATCGTCGTTTCAGACGTAGGCAAGTGCCTTGGAACCAGAAAATAAGCGGTGAAATAGCCATTCATCCCCGCCAAGATGACGCCTAACAACCGTTGAAGTACTGTTTTCGGAGGATGCATGACAAACTCCCCAAGAAGATAAAAGGCCAGAACTACCAGTCCAAAGGCAGCCGTCCCCAGAATCACCAGGTCGTAGTCGGTGGTAACGGGCAGCTTCAGTCCGCTGATCTCCGCCAAAACGCTAGCTGGGTCTTCAGCGACCAAATCACCTTTGAGAGCAAACATAACAAGCCTATAGGACCTGTTCACCCAGGATTTCAGAGAGGGCGCGCCCCACTTTCCCACAGCAATGGCCAGGAGAACGCCAACCAAAGCCAGCAGTTCCTTGAAGATGCCCCGTCTTAGACCCATCAATCCGAACAGGACAACGAAGCCTATGACCAAATAAAGCTGGTTCAAATCAATCACGATAAATCACCAAACCGATCCCGTCGAATGCTAGTCTGGCGCCCTACCAGCGGGCCAGTCCGCTAGGAGCGACAATTGCCATCTACCGAGACCGGAGTATTTGTGCTCACTATTTGCCGCAGCTCCTCAGCAACGCACTGGGCCGCCTGGGGTTGAGCCAGGGCTCGCACTCGATCGCTCATCTTCCCTAGAGCATCACCAGACAGAAGCGACAATATCATTGGAAGCAACTTCTTGTTAAGATCGGCGTCGGCGATCTTCACCGCAGCGCCGCGACTGGCCAGGTAATCGGCGTTAAGTTCTTGATGCTGCCCAGCGTAAGGGTACGGCACCAAAATACTGGGCAAGCCCAGCGCCGGAAACTCCCCCAAGGTTGCTGCTCCAGCCCGAGCCACCGCTAAGTCCGCCGCAGCTAAAGCGCTAGGCATCTCTTCGTGCAAATAGGAATATGCTCGATAGCGGTTTCGCAGCCGATCAGGCAACTGTGCCCTCCTCTCTATCACCCACTTGGCGTCCAAATGGCCGCAGATGTGGATAACCTGGCAAACCTCTAGCAGGCGCTCGAGGCACTCGCTCAAAGCCAGGTTAATGCTGTGAGCACCATGGCTTCCGCCGAAAACCGTGATTGTCTTCAAGCCCTCCTCCAAGCCGAAAGCTCTCCTGGCCTCGGCTCTGTCGGCCGCGAAGAACTCGGCCCGCACAGGGTAACCTGCCGTTACGACCTTGCTTTTGGCGAAGTACTTTGCTGAGTCCTGAAAGGAGACAGCGACCCTCGTCGCCAAGCGGCTCAAGGCGCGGATGGCTAGACCCGGCTCCAGGTCCGGCAGCAATACTAGGAGCGGCGCTCGAGAAAGCCAAGCGGCCACAGCCACGGGCGCGCACACATACCCCCCTGTGACGAGGACTACGTCAGGAGAAAAATCACGCACGATGCCTAACGACTGTACGAAGCCCGCAATCATCTTAAAGAGATTCCCGGCCACAGTCCAAGGTACTAGGCCTCGCAAGGCTCCCGTCGAGATGGCCATGAAGGGCAGCCCCTCTCGGCTGACAATCTCTTCCTCCACCCCACCACGGCTGCCCACATACAGGAACTTACAACTTGCCACTTGGAACCCTTCGACAGCCCTTCGACTACGCTCAGGCCAGGGCTCAGGACACCGCTTTAAAGCTTCAACGACGGCGAGCATTGGATACACGTGGCCGCCAGTCCCGCCGCCCGAAATCATAACGCGCACTCTCCTCCGACCTCTCCTCCAAGGTACCCTTGGAGATGCCAAGGAGCAAGCCCATACCGGCCATGGAAACAGCCAAAGAGGAGCCACCATAGCTAATGAAGGGCAAGGGAATGCCCGTGTAGGGCACGGTTGCTGTAGTCACAGCAACGTTAATCAAACCTTGAAAGATCAACCAGCAGGTTAGACCCGCAGCCAACACCGTGCCAAAATCATCAGGAGCCTCCAGAGCGATTTTGAAGCCCCGGTAGGCCAAGACTGCGAAGAGCCCCACCACCAGCAGGCAGCCAATTAATCCCAACTCCTCCCCAAGTACAGCAAAGATGCTATCAGTGTGAGCGAGGGGTAGAATGCCCAGTTTATAGACTCCGTTCCCCAGACCGACGCCGGACGGTCCCCCAGACCCTAGCGCAGCCACATTTTGCTGAACATGATAGTCACTGTGGGTGCTGCCAAAGGCGCCGAAGTACTCAGTGATTCTTTCAAGCGCATGCTCTGATCGGTAGATCAAGAAGGCAAAGGAGGCACCGCCAAAGATGAAGCTAATGATCAATTGAAGGATATCGGCACCGGCGATAAGAAACATGGCCATAGCTGTGATCACGATTAGGATGGCCGTGCTGAAGTCAGGCTGCATCACGATCAGGCCCGCCACCACCCCAATGAGAATGGCAAAGGGAATGAGGCCATAGGTCACCATACGAATTCTCTCCCCCTTGGAAGAAAGCCAATCGGCGATGTAGATGATGATGGTCAGCTTGCACAGCTCGCTGGGCTGCACCGAGCCCCCAAAGAGAAAGCGCACAGCGCCCAACCTCTCGCTGCCCACAAATAGGACGAGTATCAACAGAAACAAAGTGCCGGCCATGAGAGGAATGGAGAAGCGTCGCCAGTTGTGGTACTCGATACTCGTCATTGCTATCAGCCCAGCCGTGCCCAGCAGAGCCCAGATGATCTGCCTAACGAAGAAGTAGCTCGGTTGACCAAATGCTCTGTAGCCCAAGTCGAAGCTGGAGCTGTAGACCATCATCAGACCGATGAGGAGCAAGCTGGCCAGGATGATAACCAATGGGTAATCAATCCTTTTGATGAGATCTCTGTTTGGCATTTCAACCATCTCTTTCTCCCGTCCACAACATACTAGGCCCGAAGTTGGTCAAAGAGCATTCACGAGCTCGCGGAACCGCTCGCCTCGCTCGGCGAAGTCGCCAAAGGCATCAAAGCTGGTCCCACCAGGCGAGAGCAATACCACATCGCCAGGCTCCGCCTCCTTTGCCGCTATCTCGACGGCTTCATCGAGGGTTTGACAGCGATGGACGAGAACCCCCAAATGCCTCCTAACTCGCCACTCGCCACTCGCCACTTGTATCGCCTCCTCAATGATCGGCGCCGCCTCCCCAAATAGGATCAAGTAACGCGCTTTTTGCAGCGTAAGTCGGGCCATCTCATCCCAGGGCAGGTGCTTATCGCGCCCCCCGGCCAAGAGGAAAATGGGCTGATCGAAGGATCGCAAGGCAGCAACCGTGCGCTCCGGTGTGGTAGCGATGGAATCATTGTAATAGCGCACCCCACCTATCTCTCGCACCAGCTCCAGGCGGTGTTCTACCCCTTCAAAAGTAGTGGTCACATTGGCCATAGCTTGCTGAGAGGCTCCGGCGACCGCAGCTAGCGCGCAGGCAGCCAGGACATTGCTCAAGTTGTGTCGTCCCAAGAGCTTGATCTCATCCACGGAGCAAACCGGCTGTTCCATATCTCCCAGCCTCACGATGAGCTCACCGTCCCGCAGAAACGCTCCTTGCTCCACTTCCTCCTTCGAGCTGAAACTCAAAATCCGAGATTTGCGATTTGCGATTTGCGATTTGATTATTCTTTTGGCTATCGGATTGTCGTACCCTAAGACAGCCACATCCCTTGGTTGCTGAAAGCGAAGGATATTGATTTTGGCCTCGGTGTAAGCTTCCATGGAGGGGTGCCGATCCAGGTGGTTGGGTGTGATGTTGAGGATGGCGGCAATGGACGGGCTCCACTCCATGATCTCCAGTTGGAAGCTTGATAGCTCCATCACTACTTTGCCGGTTGGCTCGATCTCCTCCAGGTGTCCAATGAGGGGTTGGCCGATGTTCCCCCCTACCCAGGTGCGGAAGCCACTGGCCTTCAGCATCTGGCCAACCAAGCTCACGGTGGTCGTCTTGCCGCTGGAGCCGGTGATGCCGATAATGGGCGCAGGACATAGTTCAGTGAACAGGTTGGTCTCGCTGCTGATGGATACGCCTCTCCGACGGGCCTCGACCACAATAGGGGCCTCCAGCGGCACGCCGGGGCTGAGAAACAACACATCAGCATTATCTAGGATCTCAAGCGGGTGGCCGCCCAGGACGAATTGGACAACAGATGAGGGAACGGACAAACGGATAGACTCCACATTATCGGCCAACTCCCCAGGGCCTTTCAGGTCGCTGACCGTGACGATAGCTCCCCGCTGGGCAAGGAAGCGTGCCAGGGCTGTCCCTTCCCGTGCCAAGCCGATGATGGTCGCTCGCCTTCCTTCGAAGTCCACGGTTTTCGAGGCCCTCGGTTCCATGGCCCCAATCCAATTCCTGATATCCCGCTCACGCCGCCGGTGGCGGGTTGCCCCACAGCGCCAGGGCTACACCCAGCATGGCTGCCAAGATGGCCACTAGACAGAACCTCTGCGTCACCTGCGTCTCGGACCAGCCTAAGAGTTCAAAGTGGTGGTGCAAGGGGGTCATCTTGAAGATGCGCCGGCCTCGGCCGTATCTGATCCTGGTGAATTTGAAATAGCCCACCTGCAGCATGACCGACAGTGTCTCGGCTACGAAGACGATGCCAATGATGGGTAAGAGCAGCCACTGCCCGGACATCAAGGCCACCACGGCCAAAGTCGCGCCTAGTGCCGACGACCCCACATCGCCCATGAATAAATCGGCGGGATAAGCGTTGTACCACAGGAAGGCCAGGGTGGCCCCGACCATAGTGAAGCAAAAAACCAGCAACCAGCCCTGATCCTGCAGGAAGGCGATAATGCCGTAACAGGCAAAGCAAATGGCAGCGATGGAGCCAGCCAAGCCATCCAACCCATCGGTCAAATTGACAGCGTTGGAGCTACCGACGATGATGAACACGGCAATGGGCAACCACCAAAGCCCGATATCTAATCTCTCGGCCACACCAGGGAGGGCTACGCTATGCAGGTCAGGAGGGCCAAAGTGGAGGACGAGGGCTGTGGTTGTGCCCAGCACTAACTGCATGACAAACTTCCAACGGGCCAGAAGCCCTTCGCCGCTGCGGTAGCCTCGCGCCCCGGCCCAGTCGTCGTGGCCTCCCAACAGCCCAAAACCGAGCATAACCCCCAGCGGCACCAAAATGGAACGGCCGAAGAAAAAGACCCGCGCCACGCCCAGCCTGTCCAACAGTGCCCGGCCGAAGGAAGTGCCGGCCAGCAGTTGAGCGAAGCCCTCAGCTAAGGTGATGAGAAAGACAGGCATCAAAATCATCAGCCCACCCATGGTCGGAGTACCAGTTTTCACCTGGTGGGAACTGGGTCCGTTGAACCGGATCTGCTTGCCGATGCCGTGGTGCCTCAGGTAGGCGATCAGCGGTCCGCCCCAGATGACGGAAAACAAAAAAGAAAAGGTGCCCAGAGCCAGTGCATAAGCCATTTCTCAAATCCCAATGCTTCGCACTGAGTGCTCAGCACGAAGTGACCAAGTCCCAATGGCTCAGTGCCCATTAGTCATTGGGCGTTGTTAGCGCAGCGACGATCTCCTCCATCTTCATACCCCGAGACCCTTTTACTAAGATGATGTCACCAAGAGAGATGATCTCGCGTAGGCAAGCGATGGCCTCCTCGTTGTCCTCCCTAATGAAGACCCTTTCCCCTTGAATGCCGCAGGCCAGGGCCTCCTCAGCGATGAGGCGGCCACGCTCGCCCACGGTGACGAGCACAGCCACCACATCCATGGCCCGGCGCCCCACCTTTCGATGCCCCTCTTCCTCGTAGGCCCCTAGCTCCAGCATGTCACCCAGCACGGCGATCTTCCGTCCATCCAGCTCCACAAGCAGGTTGAGGGCGGCGATGGTGGAGGCGGGGCTGGCATTGTAGGTGTCGCCCAGGATAGTTGACCCTCTTAGACCGGGCACCACCACCAAGCGCAGTTGAGCCGCTCCCCGCAACCCACCCATGATCTCCTCCCACGACTGGCCCTCGACCAGGCCCACGGCGGCAGCGGCCAGAGCCGTGTGCACGCTATGTCGCCCCAGCATCGGCACCTTTGCATGGATCGTCTCAGGACCGCGATGGAAGCGGAAGCGGATACCTTCCAAGCCCTGACTCTCGATGTGATTGGCCCAGAGATCACAGGTGTCGTCCAGGCCATAATAGAATACCTCAGCCTCGGTCTTGGCCGCAATCTTGCGCACCCAGAGGTCATCGCCATTGAGGACGGCCACGCCGTCGCTGGGCAGAGCCTCTACCAGCTCTGTCTTGGCCTGGGCGATGCGTTCAATGGTGCCCAGCCGCTCCAGGTGGGAAGGGCCCACGTTGGTGACCACACCGATGTGGGGACGGGCGATAGCCGCCAACTCCGCGATCTCCCCCAGGTAGTACATGCCCATCTCCAGGATGACCCGCTGGTGGCTCGGCTCGAGCTTCAAAAGCGTTAAGGGCAGGCCAATCTCATTGTTGTAGCTGCCCTCGCTCCTCAGGGCGCGAAAGCGCTGGCTAAGGACACCGTAGATCATCTCCTTGGTGGTGGTCTTGCCTACGCTACCGGTGACACCCACCACACGAGGAGTGTGCTTGCCACGCCAGTAAGCAGCCAGTTGTTGCAGGGCCTTCAAGCTATCCTCAACGATGAAGCAAACCGGAAGCTGGAAACTTGTTACTGGTTGCTGATTGCTAGCTTCTGGCTTCCAGCTTCTGGTGTCCAGCTTCCAGCAACCAGCAACCGACTTAGCCCTCTCCTCGGCTATCACGGCTATGGCCCCTCGTGCCAGGGCGTCGGCGATGAAGTCGTGGCCATCTTCATGCTCGCCCTTTAAGGCCACGAAAAGGCTGCCAGGGCACGCTTGGCGCGAGTCTATGATCACATCAGTCAGCTTCTGTTCCAGGCCAGGTGGCCTCTGGCCAGAGAGGCCCTCCGTCAAATCGGCAAGAGTCAGCATCGGGTCATCTACCAGCTAATCTTATGCTGTCAGGCGGGACACCAAGCAGGACAAATAGGCGCTCGGCGATGGCCTTGAAAACGGGGGCTGCTACCTGCGCTCCTCGCGAATCCACCCGCGGCTTGTCGATTCTGACCAAGGCGATGAACCGGGGATCGTCGGCCGGAGCGTAGCCCACAAATGAAGCAATGGTCAACTCTGGGTCATAGCGATCGCCAACGGGTATCTGAGCCGTTCCTGTCTTTCCAGCAACATCGTAACCTGGCACTGTAGCTAACTCCGCTCCTCGCTCCACGGCTTCCACCAGCATATCCGTCAATTGCTCAGCCGCCCGTGCAGAAACGGCCTGACGTACGACAGTGGGCTGGGTAACGATCAGGTCCTGGTTGTCAACGATCCGCTCGACCACATAGGGCTTCACTAGAAAACCACGGTTGGCCACGGCTGCGACTGCAGTGATCATCTGCAGAGGCGTCACGGCTATCCCCTGCCCAAAGGAGTTAGTCCCCAGATCGGACTTAGACCATTTACTACCGCCTGGCACCTTAAGGGACCCTGCCACCTCACCATCCAAGTCGATGCCAGTCTTACATCCGAAGCCAAAACGCCTCAAGTAAGTATAGAACCTTTCTTCACCCAAGGAGGTGCTGACGTAGGCAATTCCTACATTTAGGGAGCGGGCCAGGATGTCTGTCATAGTCACCAGGCCATGGGCACGACGGTCAGAGTTCTGGATAACACGCTCTCCCACTTCCATCATACCGCTATCGTAAAAAGTGCTCTGCGGGGTGATGACTCCCGCATCGAGGCCCGCGGCCATGGTGATGATCTTGAAGACGGACCCGGGCTCGTATTGCTCGCTCACCGCAGGGTTGTTGTATAGCTCCAGTGGCACTTCGTAGAAGCGATTGGGATCATAGGAGGGATAGCTGGCCATAGCCAAGATAGCTCCTGTCTTTGGATCCATGACGATGACGGTACCACTGTCCGCGTCATATTGGGCTACTGCCTTCGCCAACTCCTGCTCCACCAGACGCTGGATGTTCCTGTCGAGAGTTAGCATCAGGTGAGGACCATCCTGCGGCAGAGCCAGTTGGTGAAAGACAATGGGTACAGCCTCACCCCGAGGAACCTTCCCCTCACGCATGGTGCTAACGCCTTTCAACAGAAGGTCATAGTATCCCTCCAGGCCATAGCTGCCATCACAGTTATAGTTAACAAAGCCCATAGGGTGAGCAGCTAACTCTCCCTCCGGATATTTCCGTCGGAGCTTTGGCTCTAAGTGAATGCCCTTTAATCCCAATGAAACAATGGCTTCGGCCACTTCCTTCGAGACGCGCTGTTTCAGGGGAACGTAAGGCCGTTCCTGATCCAGGAGCGAGAGAAGTTCGTCAGATGGTAAACCCAGGAGTGGCGATAGACGGTCCGCCGCATCCTGAGGATCCTCTATCAAGTCTGGTGCGGTGGATACGTCGTACTCAAAAGTATTGAGAGCCAGGAAGTAGCCACGGCGATCAATGATCAACCCCCGCTGAGAAGCGACTTTTGGCAAATAGTTTGGAAGGGCGCGCTCCAAGCCGCGACCAGGAACTCTCTGAAAGACCTGCAAGCGAATAAGCTGAACAACGATGACAAGGGCAAGCCCGATGAGGACAGCGACAAGAAAAGCAAGCCGTCGAACGCCTTTTTCCTTCGATCCACTGCTCTCGTTGCTCTGAGAAGCTATCTTTCCTCTGACTATCATCAGGGTTGCGTTCCCGCCCAGGCTACGAATTGAGAAATCACACGTTCCCACCATCGCGCTACACCGAGAGGCTTGTGCCTGGGTTCTTCCAAGGCAACAACGGCGCTTTCATCCAGCCTGGGCACTGCAGCCAATCCTCCTCCCGATACACCGTTACTTCGACAGAGCTCAGTACAGGCGGCAGGGTAATCAGGTACATCCAAATACTGAAGCCCCTCAGCGGGGGCGTAGCCTAAGTCTCGTGCCCTGGCCTCGAGACGAGGGATGCTGAGCATTTCCACGATTTCAGCCAGCAACTCGGCGTTCTCTCGCTGAAGGCGCCCTTTCTCCTCCTCTTTTTCCCGGAGATGGTACCTCGCCGTGGATACTTGACTAGCTTGAGTCAGGCAGAGCCAACCGATCAAGCCCAACAGGGTTAGCACCAAGAGAACCCAGGCTGTTGTCTTGGCTTCAAACCGCCAAGACCCCCTCTCTGGACAATGTGGCAAAGAGCGCATTTGACTGCTAGCCATGAACGACCTCCTCGTTCTGTAGGCGATACGCGATCCGCAACTTGGCGCTACGGCTGCGAGGATTGGCGGTCACCTCCTCAGCCGAGGGTCTGATAGGCTTCTTGGTTACTATTCCTAAGGCAGCTCGATGACCACAGGTGCAAATGGGTGCTTCCGGCGGACACAGGCAATCCCGTGCTTCATTATGGAAGAATTCCTTGACCAGGCGATCCTCCAGGGAATGGAAGGATGTAATAACCAAGCGCCCTCCGGGTATCAAGAGCCTCAACGCTTGGGGTAGGCTTTCGGCGAGGCATTCCAGCTCTTCATTAACAGCTATGCGCAGGGCCTGGAAGGTCCGAGTGGCTGGGTGGACCCTCCTGCGGCGGCCCACTGTTCTCCCCACCAGGGCAGCCAGCTCCCTCGTGGTATTGATAGGACGCTTAGCCACCATAGCTCGAGCGATTCGCCGCGCTTGGGGTTCCTCGCCGTATCGAGACAAGATATCAGCTAATTCCTCCATGGACAAAGCGTTGACCAGGTCAGCCGCCGTCGTTGTCTGGCTGGGACGGTGTCCTGAGCCCTGTCCTGAGCGTAGTCGAAGGGCTGTCGAAGGGTCGAAGCGCATATCCAGTGGGCCGTCCAATTGAAAGGAAAAACCCCGTCCTGCAGCCTCCAACTGCATTGATGAAAGCCCCAAATCGAGGAAGATGCCATCTACGGGGCAAAAGCAGTGTCCCAAGGCAATTTCCTCTAGATCAGCGAAATTACCTTGGACCACAGTTACCCTTTTCGCAAATTCAGCCAACTGTTCGCGAGCTACAGTTACGGCCATGGGGTCAGCATCGATACCCAAGAGTTTACCATCAGGCGCGGAGGCTATAAGGATACCGCGGGCGTGTCCCCCGCCCCCCACTGTGGCGTCTATGTAGTGCCCGCCAGGCTTTATTCGAAGCCCAGCCAAGACCTCTTGGTAAAGAACGGGAACATGGTTCAGCTTATCACCCATAATCTAACGAGGAAAAGCTGCCTTGCGGTCCTAAATCCCCAGACTGGCCAGTTGCTCGGCGATCAAGCCGCTCTCCTCCTCCATCCTAGTAATCAGTTCTTGCCAACGCTTCTTGCTCCAGATTTCGAGACGGGAATTGACGCCGATAACAACCACTTCGCTTTCGATATCGCCATGCTCCCGCAAGGGAGGTGGTAGGAGAATGCGTCCCTGTTTATCTAACTTGCATTCGGTGCCTGAGTATATCATGCGGCTGAATAAACGGGCACTGCCTTGAGCAAGCGGAAGGCTGGCCACCTTCTCGGATAAGGCTTCCCATGCATCGGGCGGAAGGACAAAGAGGCATCCATCCAAGCCCCTGGTAACGAACAATCCCTCAGCTAACTTGGCGCGAAACTTGGCGGGGATGGTCAACCTCCCCTTGTCATCAATTGTATGCTCGTATTCGCCCGAGAACATGGTTTTACCCCCCTGCTTTGGGGCCCTAGATTATGGTTATTCAACCACTTTCTCCCACAATGCTCCACTTTCCCCCCTCTATTATACACTAATTTAGAGCTTTTGGCTAGTCCTTTTTGAGGATTTTAAGGTTCATTTAGGGATGACTTGTAACTTCTTTCAGCCAATGATACTACATATTGGAATACGCTTGTACATAACCTACTATATCCAGTCATTCAAAGAAATCATCAGAGCTCAAAATTTTAAGCTTTCTAGGCGCTCCTGTAGGGTTTCCAACTGGTGCGATACGCCAAAAAAGCCTCCTTCACCTTGAGCATAAGGAGGCTTGCCAAATGGAACACACGGTGCCAATCTATCTTAAGACACGTTCATCCCCTACCCGTTTTGTCACCTTGTGTTCGTCTAAGTGTTCCATTAGTGCTAAGGCATACTTGCGACTGGCCGCGAACATGTCACGCACCTGAGCCACAGTAATGGTGCCCTTCTCTCTGATGTGCTCGATGATCCGCTTAACCATTTCCTCATAGGTTTCCTTCAGAAATAAGACATCTTCACTGACCTGAACCAACCTTCTTTGTTGAATCAAGGCATTCAGTACCTCCGTTCCCACTATTGCCTCGCTGTTGGCTACCGACGGTGGGGTGTAGGGGCTCTTCTTAAAGGCGGCCAATAACTCTTGCACTTGGCGCTCTTGGTCAGCGCTGAACTTCACTCGATGTTCTGGCAAGCGCAGGGCGGCCTCCTCATCCACCAGCTTACTCTGGCTCACTGCCCTGTTTACCACTTCGTTTAAGAGTTTAGTGGATAATCTCAACTGGCTCTTGAGTTCTTCACGGGGCATGCCTTGGCGCAAAGGGTGCCGTCGGTGATAATCTCGCAAGGCGATGGTTAGTTTGTCCGACAGCTTTTGCCAACCCGCCGCTGAGATAAGGTACCGGTTGCTGGTGATTAGTTGCTGGATGCTGGGTAGCTGTTGCCGGATCCTGCTGTCGAGGATCAGGACTTGCTTGCTATCCAATAACTCCTGCAAAGCGTGGCCTGCGTCTTCCATACCAAGGCCGCTGCGCTCCATCAGCTCCAGGAGCTGGCAAGGCTGGCTGGTCTCCAGCGATTGGAGAAAGATCTCCACCGGGCTGCCGCGGGCCAGGGTCATCAGCCTGGCAACGACCTCGGAGCGAAAGCGCCGGTGTCGCCGGCGGGGATGAGGGTCAACTACCTGCCCACCACCCACGGTGACAGCAGGCGAGGGCTGGCGACCGATGAAACGATCGCCCCTCACCAGGGCCACCGGCTCAGCCAGCCGCAACTGTACCCAGCCCTCTCCCCCCGGCGGGATGGCCTCGCTATCCAAAAGTCGCGCCCTGGCCATGACCTCCGCAGAACCGCTGAAGAATTTCAGCGTCGCATTGTGCCGCAAGGGGCGTGGGGCGCTGGCCAGGTAACGCAAGTGCACGTCTATTAGCGTGGTGGGCTTCAGCCAGCCTGGGGTCGTCACAACATCGCCCCTCTGCACCTCATCTATGCTCACCCCTGTCAAATTGATGGCTACTCGGCTGCCAGGAACAGCTCGTTCGATCCTCTCCTTGTGAGTCTGCAGCCCACGCACCCTTGCCTTCAGCCCCTGGGGCAAGACCTCCACCTCCTGACCAACTCGCAAGTGGCCATCAATTAGCGTGCCCGTCACCACGGTGCCAAAACCAGCAATGGTGAACACGCGGTCAATCGGGAGCCTGGGACGGCCCAGGTCGCTACGGGGCGGCGCATTTTCTAGGAGCCTGTCCAATTCCTCCAACAAGGTCGGCAATCCTTGACCTGTCCTAACTGAGACAGGAACTATGGAGGCATCGGCCAGGGCAGTATCCTCCAACAGCTCGGCTACATCAATCTGAACGAGTTCGAGCCATTCCTCATCCTCAACCAGGTCCGTCTTGGTCAAGGCTACTACGCCGTTCCTCACCCCCAACAAGTCCAGGATGGCCAAGTGCTCGCGCGTCTGGGGCATCACCCCTTCATCGGCGGCTACTACAAAAAGAGCAGCATCAATGCCACCTACGCCAGCCAACATGTTCTCGATGAAATCCCTGTGGCCAGGCACGTCAACGATGCCCACCGGCTCCCCGCCGGGCAAAATGAGCCAGGCGAAGCCCAGGTCAATGGTCATCTCCCGTTCTTTCTCCTCTTTGAGGCGATCGG